>Ga0070741_10020258_pt1 | contig 10508 bp, 6 predicted proteins | sample Coa_R1_4_FD_66440 | JGI IMG/M metagenome (GOLD analysis project Ga0070741, IMG submission 66440) | Surface soil microbial communities from Centralia Pennsylvania, which are recovering from an underground coalmine fire - Coalmine... | ecosystem: Environmental > Terrestrial > Soil > Unclassified ... | reverse complement strand
TCAATCTCACCCTGCCGGCCATTTCCGACAACAGCGGGAATGACTTGCAGGAATGCGTCGCCTTCGCCGACGGGTCCTATGTCTGGGGGCCCGTCGTGACCGCGGACATCCAGATGGCCGGGGAAAAGGCTGCCTCGGTTCCGATTCAGGTGATCAATGCTTCAGGCGAAGGCCTCCCGGTGCCCTCGAAGTGCGCCTCGAGCGGCGGACCCAACCTCAACACGGTCGCGGCGCTCGGAGCGAACGGAATTCTGGGGCTTGGAAACTTTCGGCAGGATTGCGGCGCGGCATGTACTTCCGTTTCCTCGCAGGCTCCCTCCGTCTATTATCTTTGCCCCAACTCCGTCTGCCAGGTCACTGCGGTAACGCTCGCCAACCAGCTTCAGAACCCCGTCTGGCTCTTCTCCCAGGACAACAACGGGATTTTGATCTCTTTACCCTCCATCCCGTCGAGCGGAGCACCAACCGTGTCGGGGTCGCTCATCTTCGGCATCGGCACGCAATCGAACAACGGCCTGGGCACCGCACAGGTCTATACCACCGATTCCTCCGGCAATTTCCAGACCACCTACAAGAACGTGGCCTACAGCCAGAGCTTTATCGATAGCGGCTCCAACGCCATTTATTTTCTGGATGCCTCGACCGTCGGCAGCCGGGATTGCACGGACGCGAAAGGCTTCTACTGCCCTCCGTCAACCATTAACTATGTGGCTACCAACACGGGCCTGAACGGGACCTCCGGGCAGGTCAACTTCAGCATCGCCAATGCGGACTCCCTCTTCAACGCCAACAACGGAAGCAACGCGGCCTTTGACGACCTGGGAGGCAATGACCCGGGGGCGTTCGACTGGGGATTACCGTTCTTCTACGGGCGCAACGTGTTCGTGGGGATCGAGGGCCAGGCCGGCCCGAATGGAGTCGTCGGCCCGTATTGGGCTTATTGATTCATGGATGAGCGTGTGGCGCAGAGCACGTCGCCCGGACCTGATTTTGGGGTCCACTTCTCCCGCCCGAACACAACCTGAAATGCCACAGAGCATGGAGCGTAGGTCGCGCTACCTGCGCCGAACCGTCTCGCACCGTCCCTTCACCATTTCGCCCCTCGTGCTATGATGACCTCGCACGCGTACGCTAGTGGAGGGCGGATTTGCTCAAGCGCCGGTGCCTCATCCGAAGTTTCATCCTCGTTTCCACCATTTTAATCTCAACATTTTCCTTGCCGAGCCAGGATGCGGGCGGCAAGAATGTGCGGCCTCTCCTGCATGCGCCGGCGGGCGCGCGACCCGTCCAGATTAATCCGCGCGGCGAGACGATCCTGCCCAACGGCCGGTTGATCACTCCTTACGGCAGGCAAGTCACGGTGGCGCCGCATCCTTACGGCCTCGCAATCAGTCCTGACGGCAAGACCCTTGTTACGGTGAACAGCGGTGTTCACCCCTTTTCAGTGAGCATCATCACCGATCTCGACAGCCTCACTCCAAAGGTTGCCCAGATTCCGCCCGGCTTCAAGTCTGCCGATGCTGACCCGGACAGCGTGTTCATGGGCGCCGCCATCGCTCCTGACAATCGCACTCTCTATCTGTCGGAGGGCAACAACGGGCGGGTCGGCATTTTCGACCTCGCCACTCACCAGAGGCTCTCTTCGCTCAGCATCGACGGCGAGTTTCAGGGCAGGAAGTACGCGCACAGCCTGACGGCAGACCTCAAGGTCTCGCGTGACGGCCGGTTTGTTTATGTGCTGGACCTCGCGCATTTCCGCCTGGTGGTCATTGACACCGCGTCGAAGACAGTAATCTCGAGCATTGGCGTGGGACGCATGCCCTTCGGGCTGGCGCTCTCGCCGGACGGCCGGCGCGCCTACGTCTCGAACGTGGGGATGTTTCGCTATTCGTTGATTCCCGGTTACGACCCGAACGATCCCCGCCGCACCGGCCTCGATTTCCCTCCCTTCGGATTTCCTTCCAAGGAGGCGCAGCAGGGCGTGAGCGTCGCCGGCAGGAACATTCCGGGCCTGGGCGATCCGAACGTTCCGGAGTCAAATTCACTCTGGGTGATCGATGTGTCGAGGCCTTCGCGGCCTTCGGTCAAGGCAAAGATTCCGACGGGGCTTCCCGTAGGCAATGATTCTGTGGGTGGAAGCAGCCCGGGGGCGGTGGTGGCGGGACGCCGGCGCGTGTATGTCTCGAACTCAGCCCAGGACAGCATCACGGTCATCGACGCGCGCAAGAACCGTGTCCTCGAGAACGCCGTGCTCACGCCGGCATCCTCCGTCCACGGTCTGCGCGGAGTCCTTCCCTTGGGCATGGCGCTGAGCCCCGATGAAAAGAGGCTCTACGTGGCCTGCGCGGGCATCAATGCCGTCGCCGTCATCGACGCCGCCGAGATCCAGTTCATCGGGTACATCCCCGCCGCGTGGTTCCCGGCCCGGGTCGCCACGAGTCCCGATGGCCAGGAGCTTTACGTTGCAAACGCCAAGGGCTTCGGCTCTGGTCCCAATGGCGGTCCCAACTTTCACCCCGGGCCGGAGGGAATCTACATCGGCGACATCACGAAGGGAACGGTCTCCGTGCTGAATGTTCCCAAGGACTACGCGCTCCGGCCGTTGACGCTTCAGGTCCTGGAGAACAACGGATTCGTTTCGAACCTTCGCGAAAAGGAAGATCAGGCCGAGATTCCGCGCCCGCCCGACTTCCCCATTCCAGGGCCGGGGAAGAGCAGTTCAAAGATCCGCTACGTGGTCTATGTCGTGAAGGAGAACCGGACCTTCGACGAGGTCTTCGGCGACCTTGCGGGGCCGGGCGTGGAGGGCGAGCCTTCGCTGGCGCGCTGGGGAGAGGATGCAACGGTCAGCGAGGAGGAAGCGGTGAGCGTGGAGCACGCGCGAGTCACGCCCAATTACCACGCCCTCGCGCGTCGGTTTGCGATCAGCGACAACTTCTATGTGGATTCCGATGTTTCGGCAGACGGTCACCACTGGCTCGTGGGCGCTTACCCCAATGAGGTCATGGAAACGGGATGGCCGGCAGCCTATGGCCGCCGCCTCGAATTCGAATCGGACGAGGATGCCCCCGGGCGCCTGGCGATGGGCGGAACGTCGCTGCGGCCCGAAACCTACCTTGAGAACGGTTCGCTCTGGGAGCACCTCGCCCGCCGCCAGATTACCTTCCGGAACTATGGCGAGGGACTGGAGCTTCCGGGTGCGGAGGAAGGCAAGGGAGAGCTTCCCATGGGATCGCGGCAGTCCGTCAACATGCCCTTGCCGCAGGCGCTGTTCGAAAACACTTCGCGGAGTTTTCCGACATTTAACACGAATATCTCGGATCAGTACCGGTTCGCGCAATTCCGCCACGAATTTGAAGTGCGCTATGCGAGCGGCAAAGAGCCATTGCCCCAGCTCATCTTCATCTGGCTGCCCAACGACCACACGGCGGACCCGCGCCCGGAAGATGGCTTCCACTACAGGGCGTCCTACGTGGCTGACAACGACCTGGCTTTGGGCAAACTCGTGGAGCTTCTCTCCCACAGCCCCTTTTGGCGGGAAATGGCGATCTTCGTGACCGAGGACGACGCCCAGGGCGGGCAAGACCATGTGGATGCGCATCGCAGCGTGCTTATGGTGATCAGCCCTTATGCCAGAAAAGGTGTTTCGCATGTGCATACCAGCATGGCAAGTATTATTAAGACGGTGGACTTGATCTTCGGCCTGCCTTACCTGAACCAGTACGACGCGGCGGCCACCGACCTCGCGGATATGTTCACCGCAACTCCGGACTTCACACCGTACGATGCCGTTCCTTCTGACACGCGCATCTTCGATCCTGAAAAGGTCCGCGAGCCCGGCCTGGAAATCCTGGCCCGTCCCGGCGCGCCGCTGGATGACCCCGAGACCATTCGTCGCGAAATGCGCGAGCCGTTGGAGCGCGCCAGGAACAAATGATCTGGGGCGGCCAGGACGACCGTCCCGTGGACGAGTTGAATGGCCGGCGCGTGGAACCGCCTCGGAAGGGTTGGTCGCGCCAGTCTGGTTCGTGTAAAATGGCTTTTCGGGAATCGAACTCAACTCTCTTTCGAGGAGAATCATCCGCCGCGTCGGATTCGCATGGCTCATCTGCTCGACGAACTCAATCCCCAGCAGCGTGCCGCCGTTGAGCAGACCGAAGGACCTCTGCTGATTCTGGCGGGCGCGGGAAGCGGTAAGACGCGGGTCATCACTTATCGCATCGCCTATCTGATCCTGGCCTGTTGCGTTCCTCCCGAAAGCATCCTCGCCGTCACCTTCACAAACAAAGCCGCCGACCAGATGAAGGAGCGGGTCGCCCGGCTGCTCGGCGAGCATGCGGACCCGCATGAGCCGCAGCCGCACATTTCCACTTTTCATTCCTTTTGCGTTCGCGTGCTGAGGCACGATATCCCTCACCTCGGCTATACCCGCGACTTTTCCATCTACGACGAGGACGACCAGCAGCGCGTGATCAAGGCCTGCATCAGCGAACTCGGCCTGGAACAGCAGGTCGAATCGCCCCGGGCGGTGCTCTCCAGAATCAGTTATGCGAAGAATCAGGGGCTGACCCCCGAGGAGTTGTACAAGCGCGCCTGCGACCCCGTCGCGGAGCGCCTCGCGTCTCTCTTCGATCGTTACGAGACCAGGCTGAGGCAGGCGAACGCTCTCGACTTTGACGACCTGCTGTCAAAAACCGTGCAGCTTTTCTACACCTCCCCCGAAGTCTGCGGCTGGTACAACCGCAGGTTTCGCTACATTCTGGTGGATGAATACCAGGACACCAATCGCACCCAGTACGAACTCATCCGGCAACTTACGCTGGAACACCAGAACCTTTGCGTGGTCGGAGACGAGGATCAGTCGATCTATCGCTGGCGCGGAGCAGATATCGCAAACATCCTGAACTTCCAAAAGGACTACCCGAGAGCGAAGATCATTCGGCTGGAACAGAACTACCGCTCGACCCAGACCATCCTCGACGCCGCCGCGGCGGTCGTCAGCCGCAATCGGGCGCGCATCGGGAAATCACTCTGGACGGAGCAGGGACAGGGCCAGAAGATCGTCCTCCTTGAAGCGCGCGACGCCGAGGAAGAGAGCCAGTTCGTGGCCAGCCAGATTGCGAAACAGATTGCAGCAAACGGCGCGACGAGCGTCGCGGTTCTCTACCGGACCAACGCTCAGTCCCGCCTGCTCGAGGAAGCGCTGCGAAGAGAACGCATACCCTACCGTCTGGTGGGCGCTTCCAGTTTCTACGCCCGCACCGAGGTCAAGGACACGCTGGCCTATGCCCGGCTGGCCTGCAATTTACAGGATTCGGCGGCGCTCGAACGGATCATCAACACTCCTCCGAGGGGTATCGGCGACACCACGCTGGAATTCCTCCGGGAATCTGCCCGCCAGCACGGGCTCTGCCTGTGGGAAGCCGTCGAGCACGAAGTCGCCGCAAGGAGCCTTCCGCCGCGCGCCTTGAAAGCACTCGAAGCCTTCCATAACCTTATCCACGTTCTTGTCGGGGAGCGCAGTTCGCTGGCGATGGGAGAATTCTTCAAGAGCGTCATCGAGAGAACGGGCTACATCGAATCGCTGAAGAAGCTCGGAGAAGCGGAGTCGCAGGATCGAATCGAGAACCTCCAGGAACTCGTCACGGCTGCGGCCGAAGCCGCCGAGCAGGGCGTCTCCTTGTCGGAATTCCTCGACCACGCTGCGCTCGTGTCGGACGCGGACGAGTACGATGAGCGCGCGCCGGTCACGCTTATGACTCTGCATAGCGCCAAAGGCCTGGAGTTTGACGCGGTCTTCCTGGTGGGCATGGAAGAGGGACTGTTTCCTCACAAGCTCTCGCTCAACGACGAGGCAGCCCTTGAGGAGGAACGGCGCCTGTGTTATGTGGGCATGACACGCGCCCGGCAGTGGCTCGGTCTGTCCTGGGCTCGGCAACGCCGCTCCTTCGCCCGCGAAGCCTCTGAGGGAAGTCGTCCCTCAAGATTCTTGGACGAGGTCCCCTCGGAACTGCTTGAGTTGCTGAACTCCGGGCTTTACCCGTGGAAAGAACGGAGGACCTGGGAGAACGCACTCAACGACGTGACAAGCGTCGAGAGCGCCTTAAAGGCGCGCCGGATCGCTGCGGGCGGCTTCGGCCCGCCCGGGAAAAATCCCGGGGCGAGCACCACGGCTGGCGCCCACTGGAAACTCGGGGCCAAGGTCCGGCACCCGAAATACGGGATTGGCACGGTTCTGGACCTTGAGATGGATGGAGAAAACACCAAGCTCACCATCAGTTTCCCAGGGTACGGCCGGAAAAAAATGATGGACGGCCTGGCCCCTCTGGAAAGGTTGTAGACTCTGGCGCCACGGATAACGGGATTATGAACACTAAAAACATCAAAGACAAAGCTGAACGGAAGAGACTGAAACGAGAGGCGCGCAAGAAACAGCCCCCCAAGCCGAAGAGGACGGAACCTCGCGGCTCACGGAAGCCCAAGGTAAAGAAGAAGGGGCCCGGCACGGCAGCCAGAAGGTAGACAGCACGAGGCGAGTGAAGAATCGCGGCCCCGGGCGATTTGCGGCTCCGCGACCTTCACTCGCAGGCATCAAGAGTCACTCTAGAACTGGTTTCAAAACCCCAGGCCCGAAGGGCCGGACTAACAAAGCCCAGGCCAACGGCCTGGGTTTCAGGTGCGCCCATTCGCCTTCGTTGGCCCGGCCCCGAAGTGGCGCGACACCCGGGGGAATCTCGCCCCTTCAGGGCTTGGCATGGTCTTTAGGCCCCGGCCCCCTGGGCGCTCCCCAGGGCTGTGCTGGGCCGCCCCTTTGGGGCTTTCGAGGTTTTGAAACAGCTTTTACTCAGTCCGGGAGTCCGATTGCCAGGACAACTGTTCCGAACGAAAAGCATCGATAAGCTGCTGGCCGAAGCCGACCAAGCGGAGCATCGCCTGCGCAAAACGCTCGGCCCGTGGTCGCTGACGGCCTTGGGCATTGGAGCGATTATCGGCACTGGGATTTTTATCCTGACCGGAACGGCCGCTGCCGGCGAGGTCCTGGAGGTTCACTCCATCCTCAAGGCGCCGCTCATCGATGCTCTCCTGCACGGACGGACGGCGCTGGGCGTGACGGGCCGGCCGGGCGCCGGCCCCGGCATCGCCCTTTCATTTGCGCTCGTGGCGGTAGTCTGCGCACTGGCCGGCCTCTGTTACGCCGAACTCGCTTCGATGATTCCCATTGCGGGAAGCGCTTACACCTATTCCTACGCCACCTTGGGAGAAATCCTCGCCTGGATCATCGGCTGGGACCTCATTCTCGAATACGCCGTCAGCAACATGGCGGTCGCGGTGGGCTTTTCGGCGTACCTGGACAGCCTGCTGCAAGGTTTTGGCCTGCGCCTGCCGCGCGAGTTCATGGAACCCCTCTTCGTGGGCGGCCAGCGGACCGGAGCCTACTTCAACCTGCCGGGTTTCCTGATCGTGATGATCCTGACGGTTATTCTGGTGTTGGGCATCCGGGAGAGCGCCGGCGCCAACAACCTGATGGTGGCCATAAAGATTATCGCCATCCTGATTTTCATCTTCGCGGCTTCGCGCTTTGTTCATGCATCAAACTGGAAGCCTTTCATGCCCAACGGCTGGCAGGGGGTGCTGACTGGCGGAGCCATCGTGTTCTTTACCTACATCGGGTTCGACTCGGTTTCGACGGCCGCGGAAGAGTGCCGCAATCCGCAAAAGGACGTTCCGTTCGGCATCATCGCCTCGCTGGTCATCTGCGCCGTGCTGTACGTCTCCGTGGCGTTGGTCCTTACAGGCGTTCAGCACTGGCAGACGCTGCGAAACGCCGCGCCCGTCGCCAACGCTTTGATCGCTCTCGGTCTGCCCCACGTGATGCGCTGGGTGACGATCGGCGCGCTGACGGGCATGATCAGTTCCATGCTCGTCTTCCAGTTGGGGCAGGCCCGTGTCTGGTATGCCATGTCTCGCGACGGCCTGCTGCCGCAGGTCTTCTCCAGGGTTCACCCGCGGTTTCGGACGCCGCACATCAGCACCTGGATGGCGGGTTTCTTTGTGGCGATTCCGGCGGGGATTTTCGACATTGGCACGCTGGCGGACCTGTCCAATATCGGAACTCTGTTTGCCTTTGTGCTCGTGTCCCTGGGAGTTGTCATCCTTCGGCGGCGGCAACCCGAACGCCGCCGCGCCTTCCGGACTCCCTGGGTTCCGGTGGTCCCCATTCTTTCGATTCTCTGCTGCCTCATCCTGATGGCCAGCCTTCCTGTTGAAACCTGGCTTCGATTCCTTGTATGGCTCGCGATCGGGCTTACCATTTATACCGGATACAGCAGGTTTCGCAGTGAATTCGGCAGACCATCGGCGACAGCCGGGCAGAAATGATATAGAATCTTGACGACTGACTTCACCCTCGCTTTGCGTGCACTGATGAGACGCCAAGGCCCGGCTGCAGGCTCGCACTCCAGACTCACAAGAGCGCTCCGGTTGTGGGTCATATTGGCCGGACTTCCCCTGCTCCTCGGCTTGCCGTGCGATGACGCTTCCGCCTGGGGGCCCGGTCCGCACCGGTTGATCAGTAATTGGGCCATCCAGACCTTGCCGCCGGAGATCCGGACGTTCTTTGAGTCAAACCGTAAATTTCTGAATGATCACGCTAACGATCCGGATGAGTGGATGAAGAAAGACCGCTATGAACGCATGCGACACTACATTTATCTCGACAAGTACGGATTGTTTCCCTATTTGGGTCTCCCCCATGTTTACCGGCAGGCGGTGGAGCGCTACGGGTCTGGACGGATCAATCGCAACGGCGTACTGCCCTGGCAGGTCGGTGAGTACAGCCTCCGCCTGACGAAGGCTCTCAAGGCGAATGACTGGGAGGAAGCCAAGTTGAATGCGGCTGCCCTGGCCCACTATGTGGCCGATGCGCGGAACCCCCTCAACACCACCCAGAACTACGACGGCCAACTCACCTCCCAGAAAGGGCTGGAAGAGCGATTTGGAACCGGGCTTGTCGATCGCTTTTCCAGCTTCTTCATCCTGCGCCCCGATGACGCTGCAAAAATCGATGACCCCACAGAGTATGCCTTTCAGGCCGCCTTGGACTCGCATAGCTGGCTCGATCGGATCATCTTGATGGACCGGCGGTCTGTTGAGGGATTGCCCGGGTACACCGACGAATACTTTGATCGGTTCTATTCCCAGGTCGGCTCGATTGTGACACGAGAGATCAGCCTGGCAGCACACGATGCCGGCTCATACTGGTACACGGCCTGGCTGAACGCCGGAAAGCCCGCCCTGCCCGGCCGTTGACCGGCCGCCCCCCGCAGGGGTTTCATCAATCCAATGGCCAGTCTTTCCTTCAATCTCGACAAGCTTGTGGCGCGCCTGCCAAAGGTTGAATTGCATCTTCACCTGGAGGGAAGCGTTCAACCTTCAACCCTGCGCGAGCTCGCCCGACGGAAAGGCCGTTTTCAGAAAGAGACCGAGGAATGGATCGTTGAGCGTGAGAGGACAGCCTGCCGTTACGGCGCCTTCCAGGATTTCCTGACCGCTTTCAAGCACGTCACGTTGCTGCTCGACACGCCCGCGGACTATGCGCTCGCGACAAAGGACCTCGTGGAATGGCTGGCATCGCAAAACGTGCAGTACGCCGAAGTGATTCTTGCCGCAGGGGTCATCTTGTGGAAGAACCAATCGTTGGAGGCGGTGTACGAGGCCGTGGCAGCCGCGGCGCTCGAGGCGCAAAGCCGGATGGGCCTGCGTGTAAACTGGATCTTCGACGCCATTCGCCACTTTGGCCCCGACCATGTGCGGGAAGTTCTGCGTTATGCCTCCCGGTACCGCGAACGAGGCGTCGTGGCTCTGGGCATCGGTGGTGACGAAGGCCGCGGTCCTGCCCGGCTGTTCCAGGAGACGTTTCGTGAAGCACGAGAGCTCGGATTGCATGTTGTGGCTCACGCCGGTGAATCCGTGGGGCCTGAAAGTATTCGGGAGGCGGTGGAACTGCTTGGCGCAGAGCGAATCGGGCACGGGCTGACCGCGATGCAGGATCCCGGCGTGATCGCCATGTTGCGCAGCCGGCAAATTCCTATCGAGGTCTGCCCCACGAGCAACGTGTGCACCGGCTTGATCGGTCGGCTCGGGGATCATCCGCTTCCGCGAATGCTTCAGGAGGGGCTGCTGGTAACCCTGAATTCCGACGACCCGGCCATGTTTGGCACCAGCCTTTCAGCCGAATTCCTCGGCGTAGCGAAGGAATTCGGATTTTCACCGGCCTTGCTGACTCAACTCTCAATCAACGCCGCCCGAGCGTCATTTCTTACTTCGGAAGAAAAATCGAGAGTGGAGGCGGAAATCCTGAAAGCCATGAGCGATCGTGGCAATCTCTCAGCGTGAGCTGGTCGGGGTGGGAGGGACGTATTGGAGCGCGTCGCGAATCTTCCGATCCATTGTCTCGACGAAGCTGGGGGGATCGATGCCTTCCTGCCGGTACACGACTCGGCCGGCGG
>Ga0070741_10020257_pt1 | contig 10509 bp, 12 predicted proteins | sample Coa_R1_4_FD_66440 | JGI IMG/M metagenome (GOLD analysis project Ga0070741, IMG submission 66440) | Surface soil microbial communities from Centralia Pennsylvania, which are recovering from an underground coalmine fire - Coalmine... | ecosystem: Environmental > Terrestrial > Soil > Unclassified ... | reverse complement strand
CGGAACGTCGGTCAACGAGCAGCCGCGGATCGTGCCCTACGACCACACGGTCGTCGAGCCGGGCATGGTCCTCTGCCTCGAGCCGGGGGCCTACGCCGGCACGGCCGGGTCCGCCGGCGCGCGGGCCGAGAAGACCGTCCTGATCACGGACGAGGGGCCCGAGCTCCTGTCCGACTTCGAGTGGGGCTGCTGAGCCGACCGGATCGGCTGCCGGTCACTCGCCGAGCTCACGCGCCTGAACCTGCTTTCCGGAGCTGCGGCCGACCGGCCCGCAGGTGTAGGCCGAGCGGGAGCGAGCCCCACCCGAGCCCGCAGGCGAGACTGCTCCGCTCGAGGGGAGCCGCCATCGGCGTGTTGGCACCGGCGGGCTGCCGTGTGATACTCGGGCCCGACGTACCCAACGGCTCCAAACTCGAGGAAGGGAGACGGGCATGCCGGACCTGTCCGACATCGAGGGCATCGGCCCCGCGTACGCGGCGAAGCTCGCCGACGCCGGCGTGAAGTCCACCGAGGATCTCCTCGCCGCGGGTGGCTCGCCGGCCGGGCGGGAGCAGCTCGCGAGCAAGAGCGGGATCAGCCAGGACCTGATCCTCGAGTGGGTCAATCACGCCGATCTCTACCGGATCAACGGCGTCGGGAGCGAGTTCGCCGACCTCCTCGAGGCGGCCGGAGTGGACAGCGTGCTCGAGCTTGCGCAGCGAAACCCGGCCAACCTCGCCGCCAGCCTCGCCTCGGTCAACGAGGAACGGAAGCTCGTCCGGCGCGTGCCGAGCGAGGCGGAGGTCACGCGCTGGATCGAGCGGGCCAAGGGCCTCGACCGGGCAGTCAGCCACTGAGGCGGGGCCGCCGGCTCCCGGCGACGGCAGTCCCCGGCCCAGACGTTCGGGCGACCCCGCGGGGCGTCATGCCCGTAGGCGCCCCGGCGCATGACTCCGACCACGAGGACGACGACGGGGCACGGCAATTCGCACGGTCTCGCCGACCGGTCGATCCTCCGCTCGCGCGCCGGGCTCCGCGCCGTGTCGTGGAGCCTCGCGATCCTGACCGTAACCGCGCTGGCGCAGGCGTTCATCTACTCGCGCACGCTCAGCGTCGCGCTGCTCGCCGATCTGATCCACAATTTCGGTGACGCGCTGACTGCGATCCCGCTCGGGATCGCCTTCTTCCTGCGGAGCACGCGCGGCGAGCGGCTCGCCGGCCTCGGGGTCGTGCTGGCGATCCTCGTCAGCGCCGTGGTCGCGCTCTTGCAGACGGTCGAGCGGTTCGTCCATCCGCGCACGCTCGCGCACTTGTGGCTGCTCGCCGCCGCCGGCCTGATCGGCTTCCTGGGGAACGAGCTCGCCGCCCAGGTTCGCCTCCGCGGCGGCCACCGATTGCGAAGCGCAGCCCTCGTCGCGGACGGCAAGCACGCGCGCGTCGACGGCTTCGTCTCGCTCGGCGTCGTCGCGAGCGCGATCGTCGTCGCGCTCTCCGCGCAGATCGGCGACCCGATCATCGGTCTCGTGATCACGCTCGTCATCCTCCGCATCACCTGGGAGAGCTGGCAGACGGTCAGGAACGCCGAGATCGACCTCGAGCACATCGAGGACGGCCACCACCGTCACGAGCACGACTGAGCGTCCGGGCCCGATCCGTCGCGCGGAGCGGAGCCTAGCTCCGCGCTGCGCGTTCGACGACGGCGGCGAGCCTGTCGCGGACCTCGGCGGCGATCGGCGCGAGCTCGTCGTTACCGACGATCGAGAGCATCCGCTCGGCGTCGACCGCCGAGATGTGCGTCTCGCCGTCGCGCCGGTAGACGACGACGTTGCAGGGAAGCAGCGTGCCGAGCTGTGGCTCGGCCGAGAGCGCCCGGTGGGCGAGCGGCGGGTTGCAGGCGCCGAGGATCGTGTACGGCTCCTGCTCGACGCCGAGCTTCTCGCGCAGGGTCGCCTGCACGTCGATCTCGCAGAGGACGCCGAAGCCTTCCTCCTTCAGCTCCGCGCGGACACGCTCGACGGCGGCGGCGAACGGCGTCGCGGTGGTGGCCGTCAGCGTGTAGCGGGTTGCGGTGGGCATTCGCATTCCTCCTCGAGGTAGCGGCGGCGCGCCTTCTCTGCCTTCAGCCGGTGGGCGCGCGCCTCCGCGGGGACATGCTCGTGGCTGTCGAGGTAGGTGAGGATCGCCTCTTCGCCGACGATCGGCGTCTCGCCGGGAACGACGAGGACGGGGATCGTCTCGCTGCCGGTGCGCTCGCGGAGCAGGACGCGCTCCGGCTTGTCGACGGGCACCTGGCGGATGAGGTAGTCGATGCCGAGCTCGGTCAACCGCTGCCGCACGCGCCGCGACGCCGGGCACCACTCGGTCTGCCACAGCTCGTACATCAGCGGCGGCGCCACGCGGCTTCGCGGCCGGTGACGCGGGCGAGCACGAGCGAGGCCGGGCAGGCGCCGACCGCGACGTACAGCCACTGGCTCAGGCCGACGAACGCGGCCAGCAGCAGGAACCAGGGGCTGACGGCCGCGGCGAGCGCGACCGCCGTCAGCGTCATCGTTCCGGCGAGGGCGAAGAGGATCCGTTCGAGTGGCCAGGTCTGGCGCATTGGTGCATCACCTCGGTGTGGTCGGTTCATCAGGCGTGTCCGAAGCGGACGTCGGGGAGCAGCCGCTCGAGCCAGCGGGGCAGAGCCCAGGCGGTGCGGCCGAGGACGCGCAGCAGGGTCGGGATCAGGACGAGTCGGACGAGCGCCGCGTCGAGCAGGACGGCGAGGCCGAGGATGACGCCCATCTCCTTGGGCGGCAGCGGACCGGAGAGCGCGAAGGTGAAGAAGACGGCCACCATCACGGCGGCAGCGGCGAAGATGACGCGGCCGCTGTGGGCGAGGGCACCGACGGCGGCTTCCTTCGGATCGTGGGACCTGTCCCAGTGCTCCTTCGCCGAGGAGAGCAGGAACACCGTGTAGTCCATCGAGATCGCGAAGATCATCGAGAAGAAGAACACGGGCGCCCACGCGTCCATGAACCCCTGTGACTGGAAGCCGAGCAGCCCTGCGCCGTGGCCGTCCTGGAAGATCAGCCGGCCGATCCCGAAGGCGGCGCCGACGGCGAGCAGGTTGGCGAGGACGCCAAGCGCGGCGATCAGCGGCGCCTGCAGCGCGACAAGCAGCAGGAGGAACCCGAGCGCGAGCACGACGCCGATCACGAGCGGCGTCTTCGCGGCGAGCGCTGCTTCGAGGTCGTGGTTCTCGGCGGCTGCGCCCCCGACGAGCGCGCCGGCGGGAAGCGTGGAGCGCAGACGGTCGATCGTGCGTCCGGTCGCGCTGCTCGACGGATCCGTGGTCGGCGTCGCCTGGACGAGCGCGAGCCCGCTGCCGGCGAGCTGCGGCTGCGAGACCTCCGCGATCCCGGGGTCGCGCTTCGCGACGGCGGCGACCCGGGCGGCCTCGCCGCGAGGCGCGACGATCTGCAGCACGCCCGGGGCGCCGGGCCCGAACGCCTGCTGTACCTGCGCGTAGCCGATGCGCGAGCCGTCGCTCCTCGGGACGACCTTGATCGACGGCATCCCCGTCTTCAGGCCGAGCACCGGCAGCGCGAGCAGCACGAGGATCAGCGTCGCCGCCGGCCCGAACAGCCGCGGGTGCCGCCACAGCCGCTCGCCCCAGCGCGCGAAGCGCCGCGACCGGTGCTCCCCGGAGTGCACCCACTCGAGCGCGAGCGAGTCGACTCTCGGCCCGAGCTTCACCAGGACCGCCGGCAGCAGGGTGAGGGTCGCGACGAGGACGAAGGCGACGCTGAGCATGATCCCGAGCGCCATCGAGCGGAACGCCGGGCTCGGCACGAGCATCACCGCCGACAGCGACACGAAGACCGTCAGCCCCGAGAACAGCACGGCCTTGCCGGCGGTGTCCATCGTGATCACGACCGCGTCGCGGGCCGACTGCCCCGAGCCGAAGAAGGCGCCCCGGAAGCGGTGCACGACGAACAGGGCGTAGTCGATGCCGAGCGCCAGCGCGAACATGAGCGCGAAGTTCATCGCCCAGATCGAGATCTCGAAGCCGTGCGTGAGCAGGGTCAGCAGGCCTGCCGAGGCGAGCAGCCCGAGGATCGTCAGCAGAAGCGGCAGCCCGGCGGCGACGAGCGAGCCGAAGGCGAGGACGAGGATCGCCATCGTCACCGGCCAGGAGAAGAGCTCCGACTTCATCATCGCCGTCCGGTTCGCGGCGTTGAAGTCGGACCACATGCCGGAGGCGCCAGTCAGGCTGACCGAGACCTGCGAGCTCGCGAGCCCGTGCAGCTTGCCCTTCAGCGAGTCGGCCGCGGCGACCATGGCCGTCGGGCCCTCCTGCGCGGCCCCGACGACGAGCTCCGTGTGGCCGTCGCGCGAGATCGAGACACCGGGCCGGGGCGACGCCACGGCGGCGACGCGCGGGTCGGAGCGGAGGATCGCCTTCGCCTTCGCGACGACGGCGCGGAAGGCGGGCGACGCCGCGGTCAGCGTCGGCGAGTGGACGACGACGATCGGCGCGGAGCTGGACAGACCGCCGAAGCTCCGCTGGACCAGCGTCCGGGCCTGCACCGACTGCGACCCATTGGCCTGCCAGCCGGCGCCCGACAAGGCCGACTCCACCTTCGGCGCGAGCACCGCCAGCGCCAGCGCGACCACCGCCCAGGCGATCGAGACTGCGCGGACGTGGTCGGCTGCCCAGCCGCCGAGGCGCCCGATCGGGCCGGCGGCCTCTGGATGCTCGACCGGCAGGGACGGGGGGCGGCGGGCTTCGGCGACGGACATCGACGGCTTCCTCGATCTACAACTATACAACTAAATCGTTTGCTAGTGTATGAGACATGGCGACTCCCCACCCGCTCCCCGAGGACCTCGCCGAGCTGATCGCCCGCCGCTTCCGCGCGCTCGGCGACCCGCTGCGCGTCCGCATCCTCGACCAGCTCCGCGACGGCGAGCAGACCGTGACCGCGCTCGCCGAGCGGCTCGGCGCGGGCCAGCAGAACGTCTCCAAGCACCTCGCCGTCCTCGCCGACGCGGGCATGCTCGCCCGCCGCAAGGAGGGCACGCACGCCTACTACTGCATCGCCGACGAAGGCGTGTTCGACCTGTGCGAGCAGATCTGCGGCTCGCTGCAGTCGCAGCTCTCCACCCTCGCCGCCATGATCGGCGGCGCACCCTCCGAGTAGACGAAGGAGCAAGCCCTGATGGACGTCACCTCCGCCACATTCCAGCGCGACGTGATCGAACGCTCACACGAGCTGCCGGTCGTCGTCGACTTCTGGGCCTCCTGGTGCGGCCCCTGCCGCACGCTCGGGCCCGCGATCGAAGCCGCGGTCGCAGAGCGCGAAGGCAAGCTCGAGCTCGCCAAGGTCGACGTCGACGCCGAGCAGCGGCTCGCCGCCGAGTACGGCATCCGGAGCATCCCCACCGTCGCCGTCTTCCGGAACGGCAACCCCGTCACCGGCTTCGTCGGCGCCCACCCCGCCGCCGTGATCGGCCGCTTCCTCGACCAGGCGATCGAGCAGCACGGCGCGACAGCAGAAGCAGCCTGACGCGGCACAGGGACGACAGCGCGCTGCACCGAGCGCGAAGCGGAAGGCGCGGAGCCGCCCACGTTCGCTCTCCCAGCCACGCAGTCCGAGCCGCGCCGCGTCTCGGCCGAACGCGCCGAGGGTGACGAGGCGTTCTTCACCGGCGCCGAAGGCGCGCTCCGACCACTCGTGCTGCTGACGAGCCGACCTCTAGCGCGTGCCTTGCAGGCGCGGCGGCGGCGCGCGCTCACCGACTGAGCGCCCATCTCCTGGCCGAATCGTTACCCGGCGCTGTCCCGGCACCGGCGAAGCGCCGCCTACCGTCGAGGATGCAGCGTCCCACACGACCCGGAGGCGCCATGAGAACGACAGCAAAGACCGAGCGCGCGATCCTGATCCTCGGCGCCACCGACCCCTCAGGCGCGGCGCTCGCCGAGGCGGAGGGCTACGCGGAGGTATTCGTGCTAGCCCGCGCAGTTCCCGACAGCGAGTCGCGATACCTGATCGACGCTGGCCGCGCCGAGACGAACGCGCAGCGGCGGCTCCGCCGCGTCACCACCCACCTACGCGCGCGCGGCAGCCAGGCAAGCGGCCTCGTCGGGGACCGGGACCCGCAGGCTGCCCGCCGCGACGCGATCGCGCTCTTCCCCAAGCCGAGCGTGCTGCTCGAGGCCGCTTGACGAGCCGCCCGGCAATTCAGCCGACGCGCCCACCCGTTGGCTGGTCGCCGGAGTGGGCGAGCAGGACAAGGCGCACGTCGCGGGGACGATCGGATAGCCGCGCGGGCGAACCGGCCGCAACTGGCCTCGCCGGTCGACGCGGCCCTCATCGGCTCTTCATCCGAGGCTGCTCCACTGCCGCGGTGATCAAGACGCAGGCGGAACGGTCGAGGGCGCGGGCTTCGCACGCTCGGGGTCGCGTCGGCCGTTCCGGCGGCGTCGAGGGGAACGACCGGCTGACCGCTGCATCCGGTGCCGTGCTCTTCCTGCTGCTCGCGGCGGAGGGGGTGACGATTCTCTTCATCCGACCGCTGCTGTCGGTGCACGTGTTCATCGGGATGCTGCTGATCCCGCCGGTGGCGCTGAAGCTCGGAAGCACGGGTTGGCGCTTCCTGCGGTACTACACGGGCGACGGGGCCTACCGGGCAAAGGGTGCGCCGCTGCTCCCGCTGCGGATGCTCGCTCCGCTCGTCGTCGCTTCGACAGCGGTGCTGTTCTCGACCGGCGTGGGGTTGCTGATCTTCGGGCCTGGACGCGGGTTCCTGCTCGGACTGCACAGGGCGAGCTTCGTCGTCTGGCTCGTCGCGACCGGGATCCACGTGCTGGCGCATCTGCGGCGCGTGCCGAGGTTGGTGCTCGCCGACTGGCGGCCTGCCGGACCGGCAGGGCTCAGCGGGTCGTTTGCGCGCCGCACGCTCGTTGCCGCTGCCCTCGTGGCGGGCGTCGTGCTCGCGCTCGTCACCGTGCGCTACGCGCAGCCCTGGATCCACTGGGAGGAGGTCTTCCAGGGCCACGACCGTTGAGTCGGGAACGCGGCTCGCCGGCGACGGCGGCCAGCGTCCCGGGCCGGACCGAGACGATGCCTCCGCACCGGCGGGCCGCTCGCGCCCGTGCGCGGCGCCGCGCTCGCCCCCGGGCCCGCCCTCGCCTGGCGACTGCTCGGCTCGGGACCCGCCGGCCGCCGCGACGTCGTCACCACGGAGGTCGGCCCGCTCATCGACGGTTCATCCGCCGCAAGCGACAATGGCCGGGTGCGGGTGTTGGTGGTCGAGGACGAGGCCAAGATGGCTGACGTGCTCTCGCGCGGCCTCGCGGAGGAGGGGCACGCGGTCGACGTCGCCGGCCGCGGCGAGGAGGCGCTCTGGATGGCACAGGCGGCCCGCTACGACGCGATCGTGCTCGACGTGATGCTTCCGGGGTTGGACGGGTTCGCGGTCTGCCGTGCGCTCCGCGAGCGCGAGGTGTGGGCGCCCGTGCTGCTGCTGACCGCCCGCGACGCGATCGACGACCGCGTGTCCGGTCTCGACGCGGGCGCCGACGACTATCTCGTGAAGCCGTTCTCGTTCGCAGAGCTGTTGGCGCGGCTGCGTGCCCTGAAGCGGCGCGTGCCGACCGAGCGGCCGACGGTCGTGCGGGTCGGCGACCTGCGGCTGGATCCGGCCGGTCGCCGCGCCTGGCGGGGTGAGCAGGAGCTCGATCTCGCCCCGAAGGAGTTCGCGCTGCTGGAGCAGTTCATGGCCCATCCCGACCAGGTGCTCTCACGGGACCAGCTGCTCGACGGCGGTTGGGGCATGGGCTACGAGCGACGCTCGAACCTGATCGATGTCTACGTTCGCTACCTGCGCCAGAAGATCGATCGGCCGTTCGGGCGGCGCTCGCTGGAGACGGTGCGCGGCTTCGGCTACCGGCTGCGCGCGGACGGCGGATGAGAGCGCTGTCGCTGCGGCTGAAGCTGACGCTGGCGTTCGCGTTCGCGATGGCCGCGGTGCTGGCGGCGATGGGGCTCCTCGTGTACCTCCGAGTCGGCGGCGCGCTGCTCGCATCGGTCGATCACAACCTGCGCGCCCAGGCCGCCGAGACCCAGACGCAGCTTGGCAGCGAACGCAGGCGATTGGTCGACCCCGACGCGGCCGGAGGGCCGATGATCGGGCAGCTGCTCGACCGCAACGGCCGGATCGTGCGGTCGACCCCCGACGGGCTCCCGCGATTGCTCGATCGCAGCACCGCGGCGCGGGTCGCCGGCGGGTCGCCGTTGCTGCGAAGCAGCGATCTCCCCGGCCGCAGCCAGGACTGGCGCGTCCTGGCGGTCCCCGTCGGCTTCGGCGGGCGCGGGCTCGTGCTCGTGCTCGCCGGCTCGCTCGCCGCGCGACACGAGGCGCTGCACCGGTTGCTTCTCGAGTTGCTGGTCGCAGGCCCGATCGCGCTGCTGCTGGCCTCCCTCGCCGGCTACGCGCTGGCGGCGGCGGCGTTGCGTCCGGTCGAGTCGATGCGGCAGCGCGCGGCGGCGATCTCGGCGTCGACACCGGGCCGGCGGCTCCCCGTGCCGGCGGGCCGGGACGAGATCGCCCGACTCGCGACCACGCTGAACGAGATGCTGGCGCGCCTCGAGACCGCGTTCGAGCACGAGCGCTCCGCGATCGAGCACGAACGCCGATTCGTCGCCGACGCAAGCCACGAGCTGCGCACGCCGCTGGGCTGCTGCAGACCGAGTTGGAGGTCGCTCTGCGGCGGCCGCGGCCTCGCGCCGAGCTGGAGGCAGCGCTGCGCTCGGCGGCGGAGGAGACGGATCGGCTGACGCGGCTGGCCGCCGACCTGCTGCTGATCGCCCGGGCCGACCAGGGGCAGCTGCCGCTCCGGCGCGAAGCCATCGCCGCCCGTGCGCTGCTGGAGGCGGCAGCAGACCGCTTCGCGGCCCGCGCCGACGAGCAGGCCCGCACGATCGCCGTCTCCGCCACGCGCGACCTGGTCGTCGATGCCGACAAGGCGTACGTCGAGCAGGCGCTCGGCGGTCTGCTCGACAACGCGCTCGGCCACGGCGCGGGCGCGATCGAGCTGTCGGCCGTCGCGCGCGATCAGCTGGTCGAGCTGCACGTCGCCGACCACGGGACAGGTCTGCCGGCCGAGTTCCTCCCACGCGCCTTCGACCGTTTCAGCCGCGCCGACGAGGCGCGCGGCCGCGGCGGCACCGGGCTCGGGCTCTCGATCGTCGAGTTGATCGCCCGGGCTCACCGCGGCGAGGTCGGGGCCGCCAACAGGCCCGGCGGAGGCGCCGACGTCTGGATCGCCCTGCAGCGAGCAGCGAGCCGCTCGGAGGGCTCAGCCGCGGCCGGGCTGCTCGTCGGCCAGCGCTAGCCGGCAGGCCTCTCATCGCTGCTTCATCGGCGTCTGCTGCACTGCTCGTCATGCCCGAGACACGCGATCTGCGGGCGCGCACGAACATGCGTGACAGCGGTCTGCGACGGCTGAGGACTGCCACCGGTTCGCTCGTGGTCGCGGCAACCGCGCTTGCGGGCATCTTCGCCGGCATCGCGGCGGGAACGACGCCAGGCCGCAGGCTGGTCCGCGCGCAGCGTATGGCCGCGACGGCCAAGCCGCAGCCGTCACGCAGAGAGTCGCCGCCGGTTCCGCCGCCGCCGCCGCTGCCGCCGCTCGGGTCGACCGCCGCGCCCGCTCCGACGCCCGCGCCGGCGGCCCCGGCGCAGCCGCCGACGACGACCGCCGCCCCGCCGGTGGCGGTCTCCGGAGGGTCGTGAGCCGCGGCTCCCTCTCCCTCCCGGCTCTGGGAACGACCGCGACGCTGTGCGTCGGCGACGACCACGCACTGGACCGCGCGCGCGCTCTGCTCGAGCGGGAGCTGACGGAGATCGACGCGGCCTGCAGCCGATTCCGCCCGGACTCCGAGCTCGTGCGCCTGAACGCCTCCGCCGGCCGCCCGGTGCCCGTGAGCGCGCGGCTCCTCGAGGCGATCCGCGTCGCGCTGCACGCGGCGGCGGCGAGCGACGGCCTGGTCGACCCAACGGTCGGTCGGACGCTGCGCCTGGCCGGCTATGACCGCACCTTCGAGACCATCCGGCAGGGAAGCGGGTGCGCCTTTCCCGCACGCTTCGACTCGGTGCCGGGCTGGCGGCAGGTCGAGCTCGACGGCGACAGCGGGACGGTGCGGCTTCCTCCCGGCTGCGAGCTCGACCTCGGCGCGACCGCGAAGGCGCTCGCTGCCGACAAGGCCGCGCAAGCCGTGATCTCGGCGGTCGGCGGCGGCGTGCTCGTCTCGCTCGGCGGCGACGTCGCGGTCGCCGGCGAGCCACCGGCCGAGGGGTGGCCGGTCCGCCTCGCTGACGATCACGCGGTCCCTTTCGACGCGCCGGGCCCGGTCGTCTCGATCCGCGCCGGCGGGCTCGCCAGCTCCGGCACCGCGGTGCGCCGCTGGCGGGCCGGGGACGTCGAGCTCCACCACATCGTCGACCCGCGCACCGGCCGTCCCGCCGTCACCCCGTGGCGGA
>Ga0070741_10020256_pt1 | contig 10509 bp, 12 predicted proteins | sample Coa_R1_4_FD_66440 | JGI IMG/M metagenome (GOLD analysis project Ga0070741, IMG submission 66440) | Surface soil microbial communities from Centralia Pennsylvania, which are recovering from an underground coalmine fire - Coalmine... | ecosystem: Environmental > Terrestrial > Soil > Unclassified ... | reverse complement strand
AAGCAGACGATCCTCGACGTGATCGGCCAGCCGCTCGACTTCCAGCTGCGCACGGAGGCATGGAACGCCTACACGTGCGCGGACCCCGAGGAGACGATGGCGCTCCTCGGCCGCTTCTACGAGAAGACGGACGCCGGACGCGCCGGGAGGCACGAGACCGAGCTGTGAGCGTGACTCCCGTCCCTCACGCGTCGCCAGCGCTGACGGCATAGCCCGGACGCGCGACCTCGAGCTTGCGCGCGACGTGCTCGCGCAGCCCCGCGATCGTCTCTGGCAGCCGGTCGTCCAGGTCGCCGCGCCGAATCGCCGCCGCCAGCGTGGCCGCCGCCTCGCGCGGGTCATCGGCCTCGATGCCGCCGAGCCGCGAGAAGAGCTCGAGGTCCTCCCGCGAGGGCTCCTCGCCGGCGCGCAGCTCCCGCGCGATGACCGCGCACAGGTTGGCGAGCACGAGGATCCGGAAACGACGCTCGCGAGGGACCCATTCGCGCACCTCCGAGTGGAGGTCCGCCGCCATCGCGTCGAGCAACTCGGCTGCTGTCGGCCGGTCCTGCATCTAACCGGCCGCCTCCTCCGCTTCGCGTCCGGGGCGGCCGGGTCCGGAAAGGGACGGCACCAGCTGAAGTAAATCCCATTCGGGTTCCGCGATCCGGCGACCCAGCGACGCCAGCTCGGCCGACGGGCGGGCCCCGGTCAGGTGGTCGTGCGCCTGGCGGGCGCAGATCACGGCCCACTTGACGTTTCCCATCGCCTCCCACCATCGGATGCGCTCGAGCGACGGCGGCTGACCCCCGGCCTCCTCGTAGGCGGCCAGCAGCCCGCGCAGGGTCCCCACGCCCGCGACGGGCAGATCGTCGTTGCCGAACCGCCACGAGCGGACGCAGAGCCAGCCGATGTCCTCCGCCGGATCGCCCGCATGGCACAGCTCCCAGTCGATCGCCGCGGCCAGGCCGGACTCGTCGACGATCAGGTTGCCCAGCCGGAAGTCGCCGTGCACCAGGCATTGCCCCTCCGGCGGAGGCGGCGGATTGAGGCGCAGCCAGCGCAGCCCGGCCTCCACGGCCGGCAGCGGCTCGCCGATCTCGTCGATGATCCCCTCCCACAGCGCGCAGGCCGCGAGCGCCGGGTCGGCTTCCGAGAACGAGACGCCCTCGATCGCCCGGGCGTCGATCGAATGGATGCGAGCGAGCGCCGCCCCGAGCTGGGCCGGCAGAGCGGAGCGGGCCGACGCCAGCTCCTCGCGCCGCAGTACGCGCGGCGCAACGGAGGTGCCCTCGACGTGATCCATCACGAAGCCGGCGCTCTCCAGGCGCCCGCCGGCGGGCTCGAACGCGAGCACGTTTGGCACCGGGACCCCGGCGGCAGCGGCGGCCTGCACGACCCGGAACTCGGTTTGGAGCGGCGCGAACGCTCCGCCGGCGCCGACCGGATCCCGGCGAAGCACCCAGCGGCCGGCCTCGGACTCGGCGAGAAACGTCTCCCGGGAAGCCCCACCGGGAATGGGCGAGAGGAGCAGCGCGCCAGGGTCGGACCCGGTCGCTTCGGCGATCAGCTCGCGAAGGCCGGTCGCGAGCGCGTCCTCGGGCGGCCGTGTCACGGCCGACCGGTGGGGTCGCGCCACATGAGCCACACGGGTGGGCCGCCGCGTGGCAGGTTCAACTCGCCGGTCACCTCGAACCCGTTGCGCTCGTACAGCGCGCGGCTCCTCGGTGTGGAGGACTCGAGGTAGGCGGGAAGCGATGCGGCGTCGATCTCGTCGAGGCCGGGGCGCATGAGGGCGGTCCCGAGCCCCCTGCCCTGCCACTCGGGGGCGACGCCCATCACGGCGAGGTACCAGTGCCCCGGGCGCTTGGGGTGCCGCGCGTCCATGCGCATTCGCGACCACAGCGCCAGGGGCAGCCGGCTGCCGAACGCACGGAGCATCGCCGGGCCCTCGCGAAGGCTCGCCGTGATCGGGACCCGCCACTCGTCCGGCGGGCCCCAGACGGCGGCGCCCACGAGCTCCTCGGTCGTCCAGACGAGCCCGCGCGGGATCGCGACGGAGCGAAGCTCGGACTCGAAGAAGATCCGCAGGCGCTCCGCCCGGTCCTCGTCGCCGGGTAGCACGTGCGAGAAGCCCGGGTCGTCGGCGAACGCACGCGCCAGGGCGTCGCCCAGCGCCTCGGCATCGTCGGACCTCGCGCGGCGTATGTCGCCGGCGGCGGGAGCTCTATAAGGCGGGGGCTCGGGCGAGGCCGCTAGCCGACCTCGGCCGGCTCTTCCTCACGACCCGCGAGGCGATCGCGGCCGCGGCGGACCGCGGCCAGGAACTTCTCGAGGTTGACCTCGAGCGTGGACAGGATCTCGTCCGCGTAGTCCTCCGCCCCGAGCCGGATCTGTCGCTCCGTCTCGCGCGCGTCCTCGATGATCTCCTCGGCTGCACGCTCAGCCTGCTTGTAGACCTCCTCGTCGGAGATCAGACGTGCCTGCTGGTCGCGCGCCTCCTTGACGACGCGCTCGGCTTCGCGCTTCGCCTCGGCGAGCATCTCCTGTCGCTCCTTGACGATCCAGCGGGCCTGCTTGATCTCCTCGGGAATCGTCGCCCGCATCTGATCGAGCAGGTCGTAGATCTCCTCGCGATCCACGCGTACCTGATCCGTGAGCGGCACCGGCCGCGCGTTGTGGATCAGGTCGTCGAGCTTGTCGATTAGGACCAGAACGTCCATCAGAGTGCGGAAAGCTTACGGGGCGCGGCGGAAACGGTGACAGACGGCGTCGATTTCGCCGTCAAGTTGCAAGCTCCTGCCCACAGAACACTAACCGGCATCTCCTCCGCTCCCGCCAACACACATATGCCCTCACCTTCGGCTCGGGATTTCAATTGGGGACCCGGCTCTTCATCGCCTCAGGCGCTCGGCCAGCGCGTCCGCGACGCCCGCCGGGACCAGATCGGAGACGTCGCCGCCGAACGTCGCCATCTCCTTCACGCCGGTCGACGACAGGAAGCTGTAGTCCGGCGACGCGATGATGTAGACCGACTCGATGTCCGGCGCCAGCTTTCGATTCAGCTGGTTCATCTCGAACTCGTACTCGAAGTCGGAGATCGCCCGGAGCCCCTTCACGATCGCCCCCGCGCCCTGCTCGCGGGCCAGCTCGACCAGGAGGTTCGAGAACACGACCACCTCGACGTTGTCGACCCCGTTCTGGGACACGGCGTCGTCGATGAACCCCTTGCGCTCCTCCGCCGTGAACAGGGTCGTCTGCTTCCGCACGGGCTGGTTGACGACCCCCACGACGACGCGGTCGAACACCCGCGCCGCGCGCCCGATGATGTCCAGGTGCCCGTTGGTGACCGGGTCGTAGGTCCCGGGACAGACTGCGATGCGGCCGTCGCTCATGCTGTGCCCCCCGAGTGAATGCGGATGAGGGTGTCGCCGTAGCGGCGCTCGAGCTCGAGAGGCAGGTCCACGCGGAGGGGCCGACGCACCGATCCCTCCAGGATCAAGCGTCCACCCGGTGCCAACCGCCTGTCGATGAGCGAGTCGAGTTCCCCCAAGAGACGGTCGGCGAGTCTATACGGCGGGTCGCAGAAGATCAGGTCGAAGGCCCGCCGCGTTCGCCGCAGGTAGGCGCGGGCGTCCGAGCGCACGATCTCGCACCGGTCGCCGACCCCGAGCTCGGACACGTTGCGACGGGCGAGCCCGGTGTGGATGTCGACGAGGGTCGCGTCCCTCGCGCCGCGCGAGACGGCCTCGATCGCGAGCGCGCCGGTGCCGCAGAACAGGTCGAGCACCGTGGCGCCCCGCACGTCCCCCAGGATCGAGAAGAGCGCCTCCCGAACGCGGTCGGCGGTCGGGCGCACCGCTGCCGAGCGACGCGGCGGGCCCTGGAGGCGACGCCCCTTGAGCTCGCCCGCGACGATCCTCAAGGCGCGATCGCCTCGTCGCCGAATCGCTCGCGGGCCGCGGCCAGCAGCGGCCCGAGCTCCGGCGCCCCGAGCGATCCGTGCCGGTCGAGCAGGGCGATCACCTCGCGGCGCGCCTCCGTCAGCATGTTCACGTCGTCGGGGAGCACCGCCACGCGGAATCGCGGCAGGCCGTGCTGCCGCGTTCCGAGGATCTCCCCCTCCCCCCGCAGCCCGAGGTCGACCTCGGCGAGCTTGAACCCGTCGCGCTCGCTCGCGATCGCGGCGAGGCGACGACTCGCGAGCTCCGATCCGGAGTCGGCGAACAGGATGCACTGCGAGGCGTGCTCGCCGCGGCCCACCCGCCCGCGGAGCTGGTGGAGCTGTGAGAGCCCGTAGCGCTCGGCGCCCTCGATCAGCATCACCGTCGCGTTGGCGACGTCGATCCCGACCTCGATCACGCTGGTGGCGACCAGCACGTCGGTACGGCCGGCCGCGAACGCCTCCATCGCCGCCTGCTTCTCGCGCGGCGCCATCTGGCCGTGGAGGAGCCCGACCTCGAAGTCGGCGAACTCCGTCGCCGCGAGCCGCTCGGCCTCCTCGGTGGCCGCCTTCGCCTCCAGCTTTGCCGAGCCCTCCACCAGCGGGCAGACGACGTATGCCTGGCGCCCCTCGCGCAGCCGCTCGCGGACGTAGCCGTAGGCGCCCGAACGCTTCTCCTCCCCCACCACCCACGTGTCGACCGGCTGCCGGCCAGCGGGCAGCTCGCGCAGGACCGTTGCGTCCAGGTCGCCGTAGGCGGTCAGCGAGAGCGTGCGCGGGATCGGCGTCGCGGTCATGTGCAGAGCGTGAGGCGCGCTCGCGCCGGGCCCCTTGGCGTCGAGCGCCGCCCGCTGGCGCACGCCGAAGCGGTGCTGCTCGTCGACGACGCAGACGGCGAGCCGCGCGAACGCGACGTCGGGCTCGATCAGCGCGTGCGTGCCGACGACCATCGCGAGCTCGCCGGAGGCGAGGCGGGAGAGCGCTTCGCGTCGCCTCACCGCGGGCGTCGCGCTGGTCAGGAGAGTGAACGGAACCGACTCGTTTGCGAGCAGCGCACTGAGCGTGGCGGCGTGCTGCTCCGCGAGGGTCTCGGTCGGCGCCATCAGCGCCGCCTGGTGGCCGGCCTCGACCGCGCGGAGCATCGCGTAGAGCGCGAGGACCGTCTTACCGGACCCGACCTCGCCCATCAGCAGACGCTGCATCGGCCGCTCCGCGGCCAGATCGGCGTCGATGTCCGCCAGGGCCCCGCGTTGGTCGCCCGTGAGCTCGAACGGCAGCGAGCCGACCCAGCGCTCGACCAGCTCCCCCGGTGCGGGAAGCGGGATGCCCGGATGCGCCGCGCGACGGTCGGAGCGGCGCGCCGCGAGCGCCACCTGGTGCAGGAACAGCTCCTCGAATGCCAGGCGCCGCCGTCCCTCCTCGGCGCCCTCGAGGCTGTCCGGGAACTGGGCCTCGGTCAACGCGTCGCCCGCGAGGGCGAGCCCACGGCGGGCCCGAAGCTCCGCCGGAAGCGGCTCGATCGCGTGGCGCGCGAGCGGGCGGACCTGCCAGGCCCACTCCCGGAGCCGTTGCGCCCGGAGACGTTCGGAGGCCGGGTGGACGGGCACGATCCCCGTCGTGTGGATGCCCGCGGCCGTCTCGCCTCCCCCGCCCCCCAGGACCTCATGCGCCTCGACGCGGAAGCCCGAGCGGTCGAGCTTGCCGAAGAGCAGTAGCCGGGTGCCCTCGGTGAGCCGGTCGACGAGCCATGCCTGGTTGAACCACACGGCCTTCGCGGGCCCGGAGTCGTCGGCCACCGACGCCTCCACGATCACCAGGCCGCGCCGGCGGGTGGGCCGCACCCGCGCGGAGCGCACCTCCACCTCGACCGTCGCCTCCTCGCCGATCCGAAGCTCCGCGAGCTTTCGCGGCGTAGCCCGGTCACGGTAGGAGTGGGGAACGTGGAGGAGGACGTCGCCGACGGAGCCCAGGCCCATGTCGGCGGCCGCGGCCGCCAGCTTCGGCCCGGCGCCCTTCAGCGTCTGGACACTCGCGGCGAGGAGGCTCGGCCTCGGCGCCGAGCGGAGCGCGGCCGCGCGCAGCTCGTCGCGGTCCTGCGCGGCGCCGGTTGCGAACGCGGTGGGCGGCGCGGCATCGGTTTCGGCCCCGTCGTCGCGCCGCGGCGCCATGGTCGAGCTCATCGTGTCAAGGCTAGGCCGGGACCAGGCCGGAATGGCCCACGCGGGGCTATGGTTCGCCGCCGTGGGCGCGATCGAGGAACGGCTGCAGGAGCTCGGGCTCGAGCTGCCCGCGCCGTTCGCGCCACCGCCCGGGATCGAGTTCAAGTTCGACCTGGTTCGCGTCCACGACGGGCTCGCGTACATCTCCGGCCACCTGCCGATGGACGGCCAGGAGGTCCTGGTGCAGGGCAAAGTCGATGCCGACGTCTCGGTCGAGGAGGCCCGTGAGGCGGCCCGCCTCACCGGCCTCTCGATCTTCGCGTCGCTCAAGCAGGAGCTGGGTGAGCTCGACAGGGTCACGGGGTGGGTGAAGGCCCTTGGACTGGTCAACTGCTCGCCGGGATTCAGCAAGACGCCGGCGGTGATCAACGGGTTCTCGGAGCTGATCCTCGAGGTGTGGGGGGATGCGGGGGGCCACGCGCGCTCGGCGATCGGCGCGTCGGAGCTCCCCTTCGACGCTCCGGTCGAGGTCGAGGCGATCGCGGAAATACTGCCGCCGCGTTAAGCGGTCACCGGCGCGTCCGCCGGGGCGCGGTGCCCGCGGTAAATCCCGGCGACCCATTGATATCCCGGCCGCTCCTGGAGTGGCTCCCGGAATCGTTCGAACGCGTCCGGCGCGTCCCCGACGTCGGGACCCTCGGGCGGGAGCACCAGCGGATAGAAGAGGGCCGCCGCGGTGAGATCGGCGACGCTGAAGCGCTCGCCGGCCAGGTACTCGTTTCCGTCGAGCTCCGCCTCGAGGCGATCCAGCGCGGCGAGCACGGCCCGGCACGAGCGCTCCGCGGCCTCCTCGCTGTTCACGCCGTAGCGCAGGTTGGTGAACGCGGAGGCGAAGCGGGCTGCAAGTGAGCGGGCGGTGTCATTTCCGCGCGCCCGCGGCGGGAGGAACTGGTCCATCATCGGGGGCAGCCGCTCGGGCTGCTTGCCCAGCTCGTGGAACGCCAGCAGCCGAATCTGCGCCCCGAGCTCCTCGTCGAACCAGTCCTCGAGGTCGAGCGCACGCCGGCGCTCGACCGGGTCCTCGGGGTAGAGCGGCGGCTCGGGAAAGCTGCGCTCGAGGGCGCCGATGATCGCGGTCGAATCGCCGATCGCCTCGCCGTCGAGCACGAGGATCGGAAACGTGTAGGAATCCCCGCGGGTCAGCGCCAGCGCGATCGGCATGTGAAGGCCCCCGGGGACTGCCCGACGCCGGTGAGGGACGCGCTTGAAGTCAAGCGCCCAGCGCACCTTCTCGTTGTAGTGCGAGATGGAGATGTGCCAGAGGACGGGCTCCGGGGCACTCACACGGGCAACCTATCCGCTCTCGACCTGCAGCTCCGTGAGCTCGATCCAGACCATGGTCGGGAACGGCGCCGGACGGTTTCGCGGACCGATCGGAAGCACGCGGCGGTGCGTCGGGAAGACGAGGCCGTCCGCCTCGACGTGGTCGGCGCACAGGTGCGCCGCCCTCGCCCAGCGGCCCACGACGTCGGCGACGTAGTCGTGCCGAACCAGGAACCCGCGGGAATCGAAGTAGAAGGTCTGGCGCGGCGAATGCGTGTCGAGCCCTGCGGCGAAGTCAACCCGCAGTCGACGAAGCCTCCGCCACGGGTCCAGCTCGTGGACGGCGACCTCGGGGAGCGTCAGGAGGTGGGGAAAGCTCAGGTAGTTCCACATCGCGTAGCCGGCGAAGTAGGTGGCGTCGAGCGGGTCCCACCGAAAGCTCCTGCGAACCCCCTCGCGGCCGAAGAACGCCCTGCGCGGCTCCGCGCGGGTGGCAAGAACCTCGCCGTCGCCACGCTCGAGGCGCACCGAGCCGCGCTCGAAGACACCTCGAACGCCCGGCTCCGGGAACGGGTCGAACACCGTCCGCCGTCACCGATCTCCACCGTGAGGCGATAGTCGGCGAAACGGCTCCCCGGGACGCGCGTGCGGAGGAGGAGACCGCCCGAGCGACCCCGGGCGCGAACGCGGCGAGCAGCCTCCCACCGATCCTTCCCGCCGCATGCCTCAAGCACCTCGTCGAACAGCGGCAACGTCATTGCGCGGCGATCAGCCACCAGTAGTGGGGCTGTCCGCCGTGCTGGAGCTCGAGCTCGAGCCCGTCCGGCAGCTCGAGCGGTAGCTGGCTGAGCGGGATCGGAGCCGATTCACCCGCGATCACGGTGACGATCTCGGCGCCGTCGGCAACCCGCTCGATGGTCGCCGACAGCGTCGACCCGGCGCCGCCCCAGGCGACGACCGCGTCGTCGGCGAAGCCCACGGCGTCGCCGCGGACGAACCGCCCCTGGGCGTCGTCGCGCGCAGCGGGCGCCACCGCGCCCGCGCGGATCTCCGCGAGGGCCGCTTCGAGTCGCTCGGCGTTCCTGGCCGCGTCCTCGTCGGGCGCCATCTCCACGAGCGCCGCGAGCGCGGCCTGCTGCGAGTAGCTGGCAACGACGCGGGCCGGCTTCTCGGAGAGCTTTGCCGCCTCCTCGGCGGCGAGGATCACGTTCGGGGAGTTGGGGAGCACGAGGACCTCCTCCGCCGACACCTCGTGGATACCGGCGAGGATCTCGTACGTCGACGGGTTGAGGGTCGGGCCGCCGTCCACGACGTGCGCACCGAGGCCCTCGAACAGGGAGCGCATGCCGTCGCCCGCGGCCACCACGACGGCGCCGGTTCTCGTCGGGCTGAGGCGCGCCTCGCGCTCGGCGATCTGCTCGCGCATGTCCGCTACGTCCAGCCGCTGCACCTGGCCCTCCTCCTCGAAGACCGCGACCGCCACCTCGGGCTCGTCGGTGTGCACGTGGATCTTCAGTGTCGCCTCGTCGCCGACGACGAGCACCGAATCCCCGATCTCCTCGAGGCGCGGCACGAAGGACCTCGAGTCGAGGCCCTCCCCCGTGACGATGAAGTTCGTGCAGTACCGGAAGCGGCTGTCGAAGTGGTGCGGGCGCGTGGTGCGCGCGGGCTCGTGGTGCGGGAGCTCGGGCAGCGCCCCCGTGTCGTCCCGCAGGCCGGCGACGATCCCGGCCAGGATCACGACGAGCCCGTGGGCGCCCGCGTCGACGACCCCGGCCTGCGACAGCACGTCGAGCTGGTCGGTGGTGCGCTCGACGGCGCGCTCGCCGGCGCGGGTCGCGACCTCCAGGACGTCGGCGAGCAGCTGGTCCTGCTCGTCGTCCCCGACGCCGCCGGACAGGCGTTGGTGGTCCATGTGGGCGAGATGGGTCGAGACCGCGTGCGCCATCTCGCGAATCACCGTGAGCATCGTCCCCTCGGCGGGATCGCGGACGGACTCGTAGGCAGCATCGGCCGCGCGGGCGAACGCCGCAGCGACGAGTACCGGGTCCACCAACTCTCCCGGCCGGCTCGCGAGCTCCTCGGCGGCGCCGCGCACGATCTGGCTCAGGATGACGCCGGAGTTGCCGCGCGCGCCCATCAGGGCCGCACGGGCGACGGCATGGACGAGCTCGTCCCGGTCGGCGGGAATCGGCTGCCCGTCGAGCCGGTCGAGCTCCTTCATCACGGCCTCCATCGTCAGCGCCATGTTGTCGCCGGTGTCACCGTCGGCGACCGGGAAGACGTTGAGGTCGTTCACCTCTTGCCGGCGAGACGCGAGTTGCGCGTACGCCGCCTGGACGACCCGGCGAAAGCGCTCGATGGAGGTATCGGCCGCCACCGGAGGGGGATTATCGCGCCGGGGCGGCTACGCGGCCTTGACGACCTTGTTGGCCTTCAGGCAGCGGGTGCAGACGTAGACGCGCCGGGTGCGGCCGCGATCGTTGATCCTGACCTTCTGCAGGTTGGGGTCGAAACGTCGCCGTGTGGCGACCATCGAGTGGCTCCGGGAGTTCCCGAACGCGGGCCCCTTGCCGCAGCTGTGACAGACCTTGGCCATCGCGGCTCGTGATGGTAGCGGGGCGGGCGCGTAGGGCGGCCCCGCGCCGAAGGGAACCATCGAGTGTGGGATTTGCCACCTATGGCGTGGTGAATCCCACATTCGACGGGAGAGCGGCGCGCTCTCCCCTACTTGCCGGTCAACCTTGCCCGCAGCAGCGCCATCCGCATCACCGTGTGCGCGGCGTGCTTGCCCTGGTCGCGCTCGTCGCCGCCCGATCGGGCGATCGCCTGCTCCATCGTCTCGCATGTGAGCACCCCGAACGCGCAGGGGATCCCGGTTTCGAGCTGGACGTCCTGGACGCCGCGGGCGGTCTCGCTGCAGACGTAGTCGTAGTGGTCGGTCTCGCCGCGGATGACCGCCCCGAGGCACGCTACCCCGGCGAAGCGGCCCGACTCGGCGCACCACTTCGCGGCCTGGGGGAGCTCGTAGGCTCCGGGCACCTCGAAGGTGTGGACGGAGGCCGGGGTGACGCCCCCGTCGTCGAATCCCTGGACGGCGCCGTT
>Ga0070741_10020255_pt1 | contig 10510 bp, 11 predicted proteins | sample Coa_R1_4_FD_66440 | JGI IMG/M metagenome (GOLD analysis project Ga0070741, IMG submission 66440) | Surface soil microbial communities from Centralia Pennsylvania, which are recovering from an underground coalmine fire - Coalmine... | ecosystem: Environmental > Terrestrial > Soil > Unclassified ... | reverse complement strand
ATCGACGCGAACGGGATCATCAACGTCTCGGCGAAGGACCTCGGCACCGGCAACGAGCAGCAGATCCGGATCGAGGGCGGCTCGGGCCTGAAGCAGGACGAGATCGACCGGATGATCCGCGAAGCCGAGGCGCATCGCGACGAGGCCCACCGGCTCCGCGAGCTCGTCGACGCGCGCAACAACGCGGAGGCGCTCGCCTACCAGATCGAGAAGTCGCTCAACGAGAACCGCGACAAGCTCGACTCGAGCCTCGCCGGAACGGTGGAGGGTCGGATCATGGAGCTGCGCGGCGTGCTCGAGTCGAGCGACGTCTCGGAGCTCAAGGCGAAGACCGACGCACTCCAGTCCGCCTGGACGGAGGCGGCGCAGGCGCTGTACGCGCAGGCGTCGGCGTCCACGCAGACGAACGGCACGAACGGCTCGGCGGGCGCCTCCGACGACGAGGTCGTCGAGGACGCCGAGTACGAGGTCGTCGATGAGTGAGCTCCCGCACGAGGAGCTGGCCGAGGAGCGGGTCGACGAGGACGTCGACCCGCTCGCGGCTGCACTGAAGGAGCGCGACGAGTACCTCGACGCGCTCCAGCGGCTGAAGGCGGAGTTCGACAACTACCGCAAACGCGTCGCGCGCGACCAGCAGGAGCTCGTCGCGCGCGCCACCGAGCGGCTCGTCAAGGAGCTGCTGCCGGTGCTCGACGACCTCGAGCGCGCGCTGGAAGCGGCCGCCGAGCACGAGGAGGCGAAGCTCGAGGAGGGCGTCCGCCTCGTGCATCGTGCGCTCGCCGATGCCCTCGCGAAGGAGGGCGTTGCCGAGATCCCGACCGCGGGCACATTCGATCCGCACACACAGGAAGCGCTCCTCTCGCAGCCGTCGGAGGCGGAGGAGGGGACGGTGATCCAGGTGCTGCAGAAGGGCTATCTGCTGGGGGACCGGGTCCTTCGGCCGGCACGGGTGGTCGTCTCGAGTGGCTAGCTCCCTCTACGAGGTGCTGGGTGTTGCGAAGAACGCCTCGCAGGACGAGATCAAGAAGGCGTACCGCAAGCTCGTACGTGAGGTGCATCCGGACAAGAACCCGGGGAACGAGGAGCGCTTCAAGGAGGTGCAGGGCGCCTACGACGTCCTCTCCGACCCCGATAAGCGGGCGCAGTACGACCGCTTCGGCTCGTCCAACGGCCGTCCCGGCCCCGGCCCCGGCGGTGCGACCACGTTCGACTTCGGCGACTTCGACCTCGGAGACATCTTCGGCGGCTTGTTCAACCGTGGGGGCCGCGGGCAGCAGCAGGCGCAGCGCGGGCAGCGCGGAAACGACGTGGAGGTCGAGGTGCGCGTCTCCTTCGAGGACGCGCTCCGGGGCGTCCAGACGACCGTCCCCGTCCAGCTCGAGCTCGCGTGCCATACGTGCCACGGCACGGGCGCGGCGCCGGGAACCGCGCCGAAGCGCTGCCCGGAGTGCGACGGCTCGGGCGTCGTCGCGACCTCGCAGGGGCTGTTCGCCCTGCAACAGCCGTGCCCGCGCTGTCACGGCATGGGCTCGATCGTCGAGACGCCGTGCCCGACCTGTCACGGCTCCGGTCGCGAGCGGCGCACGAAGCGGTACACGGTGAAGATCCCGGCCGGCGTCAGGGACGGCACCCGCATCAAGCTGAAGGGCAAGGGCGAAGCCGGGTTCGGCGGCGCCTCCGCCGGCGACCTCTACGTGGTCACGCGGGTCGAGCCGTCGAAGGTGTACGAGCGCCGGGGCGACGACCTCGTCGTCAGCGTGCCGGTCTCGTTCCCGACGGCGACGCTCGGTGGAACGGTCGAGGTGCCGACACCGGAGGGTCCGGTGTCGCTGAAGATCCCTGCCGGAACGGAGGACGGGAAGCTGCTGCGCATCAAGGGTCGCGGGGCACCGCGCCTCAAGGGCGACGGGCAGGGCGACGTGCTCGCCCGCATCCGGATCGCAGTGCCGAAGCGCGTGAACAAGAAGCAGCGCGAGCTGCTCGAGGAGCTTCAGAAGCAGACGGGATGACGAGATGACGGATCAGGAACGTCCGCGCTACATGATCTCGGTCGCTGCCGACCTCGTCGGCATGCATCCGCAGACGCTGCGGATCTACGAGCAGAAGGGTCTCGTGCGGCCGAAGCGCACCGCCGGCAACACGCGTCTCTACTCGGATGCCGACGTCGATCGGCTGCGTCTGATCCAGCGACTGACGACTGAGCTCGGGCTCAACCTCGCAGGCGTCGAGCGCGTGCTCCACATGGAAGACGAGCTGCAGCGCATGCGGCGCCGGCTCGAGCGGATGGAGCAGGAGATGCGCCAGGCGCTCGAGGAGGTGCACCGCCGCTACAGGCGCGACCTCGTCGTCTACCGACCGCCGCAGGCGCCGGTCCCCGTGAACACCAGGAAGAGCTGAAAGCGAAGGACACATGGATTTCTCGAAGCTGACCATCAAGAGCCAGGAAGCAGTGGCCGCCGCGCAGGACATCGCGCGCCGCCGCGGCAACCCCGAGATCACGCCGGATCACCTGCTGCTCGCGCTGCTCGACCAGGACCTCTTTGCGCAGTGGCAGCAGCTCCGTCCGGAGGTCGAGCGGCGCGTCGCCGCGCTGCCTGCGGTGCAGGGCGGTGGCCAGCAGCCCAACGTGTCGACCGCGTTCTCGCGGGTGCTCGACCGGGCGGAGGAGGAGCGGCGCAGGCTCGAGGACGACTACGTCTCGACCGAGCACCTGTTCCTCGCGCTCGAACCGGCTGCGCGTGACGAGATCCTCAAGTGGATCAAGGAGATCCGCGGCGGGCAGCGCGTCACCTCGCAGGACCCGGAGGGCACCTACCAGGCGCTCTCCAAGTTCGGCCGCGACCTCACCGCAGCCGCCGACGACGGAAAGCTCGACCCGGTGATCGGCCGCGACGAGGAGATCCGCCGCGTCATCCAGATCCTGAGCCGCCGCACGAAGAACAATCCGGTGCTGATCGGCGAGCCCGGCGTCGGCAAGACGGCGATCGCCGAAGGCCTGGCGCAGCGGATCGTCGCCGGTGACGTGCCGGAGGGCCTCAAGGATCGCAAGGTGTGGGCGCTCGACATCGGCGCCCTCCTCGCCGGTGCGAAGTACCGCGGCGAGTTCGAGGAGCGGCTGAAGGCGGTGCTCGCGGAGATCAAGTCCAGCGACGGGCGGATCGTCCTCTTCATCGACGAGCTGCACACGATCGTGGGCGCCGGCGCCGCGGAGGGTGCAGTCGACGCCGCGAACCTGCTCAAGCCGATGCTCGCGCGCGGCGAGCTTCGCTGCATCGGCGCGACGACGCTCGACGAGTACCGCAAGCACATCGAGAAGGACGCGGCGCTCGAACGCCGTTTCGCGCCGGTCTTCGTGGGCGAGCCGTCCGTCGCCGACACGATCGCGATCCTCCGCGGGCTCAAGGAGCGCTACGAGGCTCACCACGGCGTTCGCATCCGGGACGCGGCGCTCGTCGCCGCCGCCGTTCTCTCGCATCGCTACATCGCCGACCGTTTCCTGCCCGACAAGGCGATCGACCTCGTGGACGAGGCGGCGTCGCGGCTCCGGATGGAGATCGACTCGAGCCCGCTCGAGCTCGACGAGGCGAACCGGCGGGTGATGCAGCTCGAGATCGAGCTGGCGGCGATGGCGAAGGAGAGCGACGAGGTGCGCGAGCCCGTCGAGCGCGCGCTCGCCGAGGCGAAGGAAGAGCGCGACGCGCTGGCCGGGCGATGGGCGAAGGAGAAAGAGGCGCTCGAGCGGGTGAAGGAGGCGACGCGCCGCATCGACGAGTTGCGCATGGAGGCGGAGCGCGCCGAGCGTGACGGCAACCTGCAGCGTGTGGCGGAGATCCGCTACGGCGAGCTGCCGGCGCTCGAGCAGGAGCTCGCGGAGCGCGACGCCGGTCCGGTCGACCCGATGGTCAAGGAGGAGGTCGACGAGGACGACGTCGCGGCAGTGGTCGCGCGCTGGACCGGGATCCCGGTCGACCGGCTGCTCGAGGGCGAGACCGAGAAGCTCATCCACATGGAGGACCGCCTCCACCAGCGCGTCGTCGGCCAGGACGAGGCGGTCGCGGCAGTCGCGAACGCGCTGCGCCGCGCCCGAACGGGGCTGCAGGATCCGAACCGGCCGATCGGCTCCTTCGTGTTCCTCGGCCCGACGGGCGTCGGCAAGACCGAGCTCGCCCGTGCGCTGGCCGAGTTCATGTTCGACGACGAGCGGGCGATGGTGCGGCTCGACATGTCGGAGTACCAGGAGCGCCACACCGTCTCGCGTCTCGTCGGGGCGCCTCCCGGCTACGTCGGCTACGACGAGGGGGGCCAGCTGACGGAGGCGGTCCGGCGGCGCCCGTATTGCGTCGTGCTGCTCGACGAGATCGAGAAGGCGCACGCGGAGGTGTTCGACGTGCTGCTGCAGGTGCTCGACGACGGGCGCCTCACGGACGGGCAGGGGCGCACGGTCGACTTCCGGAACGCGGTCCTGATCATGACGTCGAACATCCGCACCGCCGAGTCGATGCGCGAGCACTTCAGGCCGGAGTTCCTGAACCGGATCGACGAGATCGTCGAGTTCAAGCCGCTCTCGCGCGAGCAACTCGGCTCGATCGTCGAGCTCCAGCTCGCGCGCCTGCGCGAGCGGCTCGCAGACCGCGGCCTCGGCCTCGAGCTGACGGACGCGGCGACGGAGACGATCGCCGAGGCGGGCTGGGATCCGACGTACGGCGCACGTCCGCTTAAACGCGCGATCCAGCGACTGCTCGAGAACCCGCTCGCACTGCGGCTGCTCGAGGGCGACTTCGGCGAGGGCGACACGGTCTTCGTCGACGCGCAGAACGGCGACCTGGTCTTCACGCGGCGCGTCCTGGAGACGGCAGCGGCGTAGGGGAAGGCGGGCGGTACCAGGTACCGCGCTGCGGTACCTGGTACCTGAACTGCGCGTTACCGTGGCGCGGTGATCCTCGTCCTGGCCGCGACGCGCGACGAGCTGCCGGCCGGTGCGGCCGGCGTCGTCTGTGGCGTCGGTCCGGTCGATGCCGCAGCGCGCACTGCCGCCGCGATCGCCGAGGAGCGTCCGCTGGCGGTCCTCAACGTGGGGCTCGCGGGCGCCCGCACGTTCGACAAACCCGTGTTCGTGATCGGCAGCGAGTCGGTCTACTGCGACGCCGACGACCCGCGCTGGGTCGAGCTCCGGCTCGCCGCCGACGCGCAGCTCGTCGATGCGGCGAGGCGCGCGCTGCCCGACGCCCGCGTCGCTCCGATCGGAACGTCGGCGCGCGTCGGCGGCACCACGGCCTGCGAGTTCGAGGCGATGGAGGGCTTCGGAGTCCTTCGCGCAGCGGGGATCGCCGGCATACCCGCGGTCGAGGTACGCGTCGTGTCGAACGCGATCGCGGAGCCGGACCGCGCGAGGTGGCGCTTCGCCGACGCGCGCGCCGCGCTCGCGGAGGCGCTGCCCCGACTCGTGGCGGAGCTCGAACGTGCGTGATCTCCCGGCGCCGCTGCCCCCCGCCGAGCGCACCGTCGGCCAGCTCGTCGCGGAGTCGATCCGCGCCTACGGCGAGAACTTCTGGCGAGTGCTGGCGCTCGGAGTCCCGCTCGCCGTCGCCGACCAGCTGAGCGTCCGCCAGTCGGTCGGGGTGCAGATGCTCGTCTTCTGGGCGACGACGCCGCTCTTCGTCGGCGGGTACCTGTGGGCCTGCCGCGTCGTGCTCGGCGCTCGGCCGACGCTCGTCTCGGCCGCTGTCGCGGTGCTCGTCTGGCTGCCGTTCCCGGCGCTGCGGGCGATCTTCCTCAATCTGCCGGGCGTCGCCTGGCTCGCGTTCGTTGGACTCGCGGTGCCGGCGGCGATGGTCGAGCGGCTCCGCTTCGGCGAGGCACTCGTCCGCGGCCGCCTGCTCGGCACCGCCGACTACGTGCACGCGCTCGGATCCCTCGCCGCCCTCGTGCTCGTCGTCGGCATCGCGGGCAACACGCTCGGCGCGTTGCTGCACACGCAGGGCGACAACGGGCAGCGGCTCGCGCTCCTCCTGTCCGACCTCGTGCTGAGCCCGCTGCTCTTCGTCGGCGGCGCTCTTCTCTACGTCGACCAGGCTGCTCGTGCAGTAAGGTCCGCGCCCGATGCCGCTCTTCATCCTCCTGTCGACCCTGACGCAGCAGGGCGTGCAGACCCTCAAGTCGAATCCTGAGCGCCTGCGCCAGGTCAACCACGACGTCGAGGAGCTGGGGTGTCGGGTGCTGCACCAGTGGGCGACGTTGGGCGAGTTCGACTTCGTGAACGTCGTCGAGGCGCCGGACATCGCGACGGTGGCGAAGGTGTCGGTGGCGCTCGGCGCACGCGGCTCGACGCGGATCGAGACGCTGCCCGCGCTCGAGGTGGAGGAGTTCCTCCGCACGCTCGAGTAGCAAGGCTTAGGCCGCGGCTACCGCGATCTCGCCCGCGAGCCGGGCGTTCCCGACGACGAGCTCCCGATTCGCCTCGAGCGTCCGGCCGCCGCTCGCGCGGTGGAGGTACGAGAGCACGAACGGCGTGACGGCCTGTCCGTGAACCCCGGCAGCCGACGCCTCCGCGAGCGCCTCCTCGATCAGTGGCTCGACGTCGTCAAGGCTCTCGTCGGGCGGCCGTCCGACGAGGAGGCCGCCGCCGCCGAGCTCCCAGTGCGTGCGTGCAACAGCGGCCGTCTCCGCTGCGCTCTCCACCCGGGCCGACACCGGCGGGCCGCCGTGTGCCGCATAGAACAGCGGCAGGTCGTCGGTGCGGTAGCCGAGCACGGGCACCCCGGACGTCTCGAGCAACTCCGCCGTGGCCGGAACGTCGAGCAGCGACTTGACGCCGGACGAGACGACGAGCGTTTGCGTCGAGGCGAGGGTCTGGACGTCCGACGACACGTCCGGCGGCGTCGGCCAGCCGCGATGGACCCCGCCGAGCCCGCCCGTGGCCATGAAGCGAATGCCCGCAGCCCGGCACACGGCGAGCGTGCCGCCGACGGTGGTCGCGCCCACGGCACGCTGCACGACCGCAGCTGCGAGGTCGCGCGGCCCGACCTTGCGTGCGCTCGCGTCGAAGCGTGCGAGCTCGTCCTCCGTGAGCCCGACGACGATCTCGCCGTCGAGGACGCCGACCGTCGCGGGCACGGCGCCGCCGGCACGCACCGCGGCCTCGGACCGGCGGCCGACCTCGACGCCCTCACCCGGCGGGAACCCGTGTGCGACGAGCGTCGTCTCGAGCGCGACGACGGGCCCGCCGGCGCGCACCTCGTCGGCGATGCGGATCACGGCATCGCGCCCATGCGAGCGCAGGCGCGGGCGGCCGTCGCCATGGCGAGGTCGGCGCCGCCGACGAGGAAGCCGGCGGCGAGCGCGTCGCCCGCGCCCGTCGTGTCCACGACATCGACCGGAACGGCGGCGTGGTCGCGCCCGTCGACCGTGACACCCCGCGCACCGCGCTTCACCACCCAGCGCGTGTCGAGCGCACCCAGCGCCGCCTGCTCGCGTTCCGTCGCGAACACGAGGTCGGGATCGAGGGCTGCGACCCGGCGGCGGACGTCGTCGTCGACGAGCGTCCACGTCGACACGTCGAGCGACACCTGCGCTCCGTGACGGCGCGCGTGCTTGGTGGCGGCGGCAGCCGCGGACGCCATCGGCTCGACGAGCAGCGCGTAGCCGGAGATGTGAAGCACGTCGCAATCGAACCACGCCTCGTCCAGGTCACGTGTGGAGAGCTCGGCCGCGGTGCCCCGGTCGGAGGCCATCGTCCGGTCGTCCGACGCGGCGATCGACACGACGACGCCGGTCCTTCCCGCGACCGGGCCGCAGTGGTCGACTCCGCGCTCACGTAGCGCATGCAGCACGAGCTCGCCGGCAACGTCGTCGCCGACGCGTCCGACGAAGCGTGCGACGGCGCCGAGGTCCGCGGCCCAGACAGCGACGTTTGCGGCCTGGCCGCCCGGCGCGGCGATCGTTCGCGCCGTCTGGTCGTCGCCGGAGACGAGCTCGCCGTCGAGCCGGACGACGACGTCGAGGAGGAGGTCGCCGAGCGTCGTGATCCGCACGCGCCGACTACCCTAGATCGCCATGGACGGCGACGGACGCCGGTCGAGGCTCCGCTCCTTCGCGATCGGGGGGCTTGTCGGCGCGGCCGGCGCGCTCGCGACCGTGCGCCGCGCGCCCCGACGGAGCTTGCGCCGGCCGCGCAACGCCGTCGGCGGCCTTGCCGCGTTCGAGGACGCCCCGTGCTTCCTGGAGCTCGTCGGCGAAGAGGCACAGCGCTACCGCGAGACGGGTGCCGACACGACCGCGGACACGTCGAACCCCACGTAGCGGTCCGTCATGAAGTGCGACGCGGCCGTCATGCGCTGCACGACGGGCCGTCCGCGCGCGAGCGTCAACCGGAACCACGCCGGGATCTTCCGGTCGAGGAACGTCACGGTCCCGGGCGCGACCAGGTGGACGTTCGTCGGCGAGGTCCAGTACGGACGCGTGACGTCCAGCGGCGTCTGGCCGGTCGCGATCCACCGCGCGCGGTCGTTCGCGCGATCCCAACGGCGCGAGCCGATCACGACGGCCGACGCTCCGCCGCGGGTGTGGTACGCGAGACGGTTCGGCGCGACGACCGTGAAGCGCGTCGTCGCCGCGTTCGTCGGTGTCGACGCCAGCGTCTCGTCGAAGACGATCGTCCGCGAACTGCGGTAGGCCCGGCTGACGCGCGCGAGCAGGGCGCGCGCATCCGGTGCGTCCGCCTGCACGGTGAAGGTCAACGCGTGCCCGTCGACGGTGATTCGGAGCGGCCCGTGCGGGGGCGCCGGCGCGGCGTAGCAACCCGCGCCGCACGCGGACGCGGGCGCTCCCGCGATCCGCACGTGGCGGCTCGAGTCGCCTGTGCCGTCCGCCGTGAGGATCGTCACCACGGTCCGAGCCCGCTCACGGTCGACGGCGACGGCGAGCGAGCCGAGCTCCTGCGCGTCGACGACTCCCGTGAGGGGCGGCAACGCAGGCGTCGCGAGCGCCGGCGGCGCGGCGGCGAGCGCCCTCGGCACTTCGACGCCCGGCCTGAGCTCCGTCAGGATCGCGACGGCGACGACGATCCCAACGATCGCGAGGATCTCGACCGTCGCCGACCGCCGCAGGAGGTCGAACGCGCGCATCAGGAAGGCACGGTTCACCCAGCCCAGCACGAGCAGCGGCGCGAACACGATCGTCTTCGCGACCAGGTCGCGCCCGTACGACGTCGTCCACAGCTGGTGCACCGACGAGAGCTCGGTCAGCGCACGCGCGACACCACTCGTGCCGAGGACGATCACGGAGGCGAGCGCCGCCGCCGAGAATCGATGCGCGGCCGCGCGCCGAGTCTCGTCGTCGTCTGTCGCCCGCGGGACCAGGTAGGTGAGCGCGAGGAGGCCGCCGAACCACACCGCTGCCGCTCCGAGGTGGGCGAGGTCGGCGATCACGGCGAGAACGCGCGGCTGGTCGCGGTCGAGCGCGTGGCCCGACAGCGTGGGGGCGGCGAGCAGCGCAACGGCCGCGGCGCCGGCGACGGGGAGGAGACGCGCGAAGGTCGGGGCGAGCGCGGCGGCTGCGCCGCCGACGAGCGCGACCGTCAGCGCGATCTTGAGGACGAGCGCGAAGCGGGTCCCAGGCGGCGCAGCGTGGATGATGCCGCTGCCGCCGAGGAACGTGCACAGCAGCGAGAAGAAGAGGAGGTGCGCGAGCGGCCGCTCGAGCGCTTGGCCGAGGACGCGGCGCGTGACGAGGGCGAAGACGGCCGCCCCGCCGCCCGCCAGGAGGCCGAGGTAGTACAGCGTGCGGAGCAGGATGTCGTTCCACGTCAGCGGGACAGCAGCACCGAGCACCGACGTGGGCGCCGCGCTGCCGGTGCCCACCGCGAACGCGAGCACACCCTCCTCCCGGTGTCCGTCGTCCGAGACGATGCTCCACCGGATGCTGTAGGCACCGCGGGGCAGGTTCTCGCGGAGCGGGATCATCAGCACCCGACCGTGCGCGACCGGGTTCCCCCCGAGCACCGACTCGTCGGTCGCGTTCGCGACCGCCGCGGAGCCTCCGGAGGTGCGGACGACGTCGTCGAACGTGAGCGTGACCGCACGTGGTGCGACCGGGAGGACGGCTCCGTTCTTCGGTGCGGTGCTCAGCAACGTCGCATGTGCGAACGCGGCCGCAGGCATCGCGAGGGCGACCATCAGTGCGACCGCGACGGCGACGCGCCTCACGGCATCGAGGCTAGCCGGATGCCCGCTGGTAGCCTTGCCGCTCCTTGCCGATCTACGAGTACAAGTGCCCGAACGGCCACCTCTTCGAGGTCGTCCACGGGATGAGCGAGCCCTCTCCGACCGAATGCGAGGTGTGCGGCGCGGCTCCGCTGCAGCGAGTGCTCCATCCGGTCGCGGTCCACTACAAGGGCTCGGGGTTCTACTCCACCGACTACGGGCGCAAGGCGAAGCAGGGAGCGAAGGACGGCGCGTCCACGTCCGACTCTTCGGCGACGTCGACCTCGTCGGATTCCGCGTCGTCCGGCTCG
>Ga0070741_10020254_pt1 | contig 10510 bp, 12 predicted proteins | sample Coa_R1_4_FD_66440 | JGI IMG/M metagenome (GOLD analysis project Ga0070741, IMG submission 66440) | Surface soil microbial communities from Centralia Pennsylvania, which are recovering from an underground coalmine fire - Coalmine... | ecosystem: Environmental > Terrestrial > Soil > Unclassified ... | reverse complement strand
TAGCTAGCTGTTGACCCGGACGCTGGCGGTGAACGTCGCGGTGTTGGGCAAGATCGCCGCCACGTCCTCGTCGTTCTTCGCCTCCTGGTAGTCGGAGGCGCGCACGCGCAGCTCGTGCACGCCCGGCGTCGTGCGGACGACGATCCGCCCGTCGGCATAGGTCGCGTCGGCGGGCTTGCCGTCGACGGTCGCGCTGACCGAGGCCGGGTCGACGCCCGCACCGGCGTCGACGGCCGCGAGCCAGACCGTCCCGGCGGGCGCGCCGCGCGCGAGCCGCAGCCGCGGCGGCGTCGTGTCGTTGACCCAGTACCGGAACGTGAACGGGCCGGCCGCAGTCACGCTCCGCGTGTCGAAGACGATGTCGTAGAGCCCCGGCAGCGGCAGGATCGCGCCGGCGATCGGTCGCGCGTCGCCGAATCCGGCCGTGTACGGGTTCAGCGCCCGCGGCAGCCCCGCGTACCCCGTCAGGTGGTTCTCGTCGCCGGCGTAGACGACGTGCGGCACGGCCTTGCCGGAGGTGACGGCGACGCCGAAGTTCGCGACGCGTCTCGTGATGCGGATCCGGTAGACGACCTCCGGCCCGGGCCAGGCGCCGTCGGCGAGCGGGTAGCGGTAGCGGACGACCTTCGTCGCGCCGCCCGCGGTCGTCCCCGTGTACGTGCCGGGCCGGCGGAGGAGGATGTGGCGCTCGCTCGCGAGCGCCGGCCGGCTCACCTCGACCCAGAAGGGGATGCGCCGCAGCTCGGAGCCGTGCGAGAGGACGACGAAGCCGGTGTAGTCGCCGGGGCGGGCGAGCCGTGTCACGTGCGCCGACACGGCGAGCCGCCCGGGAACCGTGACCGAGGGCGCGGTCGCGAAGCCGATTCCGCTCGCAGACTGTTGCGGCCGGACGTCGACCGTCCACCTTCCGGCGCCACCGCCCGCGTCCTGCAGGGTCACGGCGCGCGTGCCGCCGTTGACGGGGAACGAGATCGCGGTCGGGGCGGCGAAGAGGAGGGGGTTGCTCGCGCGGCCGAGGTCGATCTCGCCGCCGCCCTCTCGCGTCGTCGTCACCTCGGCCGCCGTGTTGCCGTGGACCGGGTCGCCGGTCTGGACGAGCGCGGACTTCACCTGCGCGACCGTCCACTTCGGGTGCAGCTGGAGGAGCAGCGCCGCGCCGCCCGCGACCTGCGGCGTCGCCATGCTCGTCCCCTCGAGCGTGCCCCACTGCGAGCCCTGGTTCGCCGGCAGCGCCGAGGTGATGCCGACGCCGGGCGCGCTCACGTCCGGCTTCAGCAGGAGCGAGATCGGCGTCGGGCCGACCGAGGAGAAGGTCGCGTACTGGAGGCTCGCCGTCGTCGCGCCGACGGCGATCGCGGCCGGCGCGTTCGCGGGCGAGTCGATCGAGCCGATGCCGTATGGAGGCGTGCCGGCGGCGCTGTCGTTCCCGGCGGCGACGACCGGCACGACGCCCGCCGCCGCCGCCGCCTGGAGCGCCTGCACGACGATGTCGCGCGACGGCTCGATCTCCGGCTCCCCGAGCGAGAGGTTGACCACGTTCATGCCGTCGGCGACCGCCGCCTCGATCCCCGCCACGATCTCGGCCGAGTTGCCGTCGAGCCCCTCGTTCGGCGTCGGCGTCGTCAGCACCTTGTAGTTGCCGAGGTAGGCAGCGGGTGCGACGCCCGAGAGGGTCAGGTCGCCGTCGACGGTGCCGTGGTCGCCGGCGGCGATGCCGGCGACGTGCGTGCCGTGGAACGACTGGCTCGGGTCGAAGGGGAGGGCGGCATTCTTGTACGTCGAGCCGGGCGGCGGGAAGGCGCGCGCGACGATCACCTTCGGCGTCGTGTAGGCCGTGTTGCCTTTCGGGAAGCCCGGCGGATACGAGAACCCGGACGGGTCGAAGTACTTGTGGCTCGCGTCGATCCCGTCGTCGACGATCGCGATCTTCATTCCCTGGCCGGCGTTCGCCAGGCTCGGGCCCCAGAGCTGGTTGGCGCCGATCGTCGCCGGGCCTTGCTCGTCGAGCGCGTGGTACGCGAGGCTCGGCCACACCTGCGCCACACCGGCGACCTTCGCGAGGCGCGGCACGTCAGCCTGCGGCAAGACGACGGAGAAGCCGTCGGCGACGATGTGGTAGCGCCAGCCGACGCGAGCCGCCGGGATCGCGCGCACGACGTTCCGCGCCGCGCGGTTCTGCGCCGCCGCGAGCGCCTGTGCGTACGGGTCGTGCCGAGCAGAGGTGAGCGAGCGCCCGAACGCCGAGAGCGGCGGTGCCTTCAGCGTCACGACCACCTCCGTCAGGGGCGGCGCCGACCACCCCAGGCTGCCGCCCGAGCCCGCGAGAGCGACGCCGAGGCCGCAGCAGACGAGGAGGAGGTGCTTCATGCGGATGAGAGGACTTGAACCTCCACGCCCTTACGGGCACACGGACCTGAACCGTGCGCGTCTACCAATTCCGCCACATCCGCGCGGGAGGCCAGTGTAGCTTCGGGCGCTACGATCGAGCCGTGAGCGTGGAGCGGCTGCAGGGTCTGCTCGAGCAGGGTTTTCCGGACGCGGAGCACGTCGAGGTCGTCGACCGCACGGGCGGCGGCGACCACTTCCACGTCACCGTCGCAGCGCCCGTGTTCGAAGGGCTCTCGCTCGTCGAACAGCACAAGCTCGTCTACGACGTGCTCGCCGAGCCGCTCGCAGATGGCACGATCCACGAACTGCGGATCTCGACGAGGGGGACGGGATGAGCTACAGCGAGAAGATCAGGGAGGTCATCGAGGGCTCGGACGTCGCGCTCTTCATGAAGGGCACGCCGGCGTTCGTCATGTGCGGCAACTCCGATCGGGCGCTGAAGGCGCTGCGGCGGGCGGGTGCGCCGGTGACGGCGGTCGACATCCTTCCCGACCCCGCGATCCGCCAGCAGCTCTCGGCCCTCTCCGGCTGGCCGACGATCCCGCAGGTCTTCGTGAAGGGCGAGCTGATCGGCGGCGCCGACATCGTCGAGGAGCTCGAGCGGACGGGGGAGCTGGAGCGGACGCTCACCGAGAAGCTCGGCGACGCCTACCGCGACGGGCGCGCCGAGCGCGTCGTCCAGCTCTGAGCCCGGCGGGTCGCTCGGTCATCCCGTCCCTGCTTCGTCGCGCGCGGATGCGCTCAGCACCGCGAGCACGTCATCGGCGTGCGTGTCGGGTTTGACGTTGTACATCGCCTTGGCGACCGTGCCGTCGGGCGCGATCACGAACGTCGAGCGGATGATTCCCTTGTACGTCTTGCCGTAGCGCGTCTTGTCGCCCCAGGCGCCGTACTCCTCGGCGACGGCGTGGTCGGGATCGGCCAGCAGCGTGAACGGCAGCTCGTACTTCTGCTTGAACCTCGAGTGCGAGGCGGCGTCGTCCGGGGAGACGCCGAGCACGACGGCGCCGGCGCGGCGAAACTCGCCGTACGCATCCCGGATCCCGCACGCCTGCGTCGTGCATCCCGGCGTGTCGTCCTTGGGGTAGAAGTAGAGGACGACCGGCTGCCCGCGCAGGGCAGCGAGGCGCACGCTCTCGCCCGCGTCGCTCGTCAACTCGAAGTCGGGTGCGGGCGTTCCTTCCTCGACCAACCTCGTCGCTCCTCTCGCTAGGGTCCGGCCCGATGCTAGCCGTCCACCACGCGAACGCGTTCCTGGTGATCGCGGTCTGCGTCGTCGCCTCGGCCGCGGCCTTTCGCGCACGACGTGGGCGCGCCGGACGCGGCGTCGCGCACCTGCTCGCGCTCGCGCAGACGCTGCTCGTCGCGCAGGTCGCGCTCGGCCTGCTGCTGCTCTCGAGCCACCGGCGTGCGGTCGACCGCCTCCACTACGCCTACGGCACGTTCGCGCTGCTCGCGGTGCTGTCACCGTGGCTGTACGCTCCCGTCGAGCCGCGTGCGCGCCTGCTGTGGTTTGCGGTCGCGACGCTCGTCGCGGCCGCGCTCGCCGTCCGCGCCTACATGACGGCATGAGCCGGATACCTCCCTTCGCGCGCGGGATGGCGGTGCTCGCGGCGATCGCGCTCGTGATCCTCGTGCTCAACCTGCAGACGTCGCTGACGACGGCCGCGCTCCTCGTCCGCGTCGCTTTCTTCCTCGCGGTCGCGTTCGCCGCGTACATGCTCTGGCGCGACTTCGGCCGCCGCGAGATCACGCTCTGGCCAGCACGCGCGCAGTGGGTGTTCTACTCGGCGATCGCGCTCTTCGTCGTCGACCTCGGCTGGTTCTTCGTCGCCGGCCTGAGCGGCCGGGACGCGCTCGTCTTCTTCGTCGTCGCCGGCGCCTGCATCTACGCCGCGTTCCGCACCTGGCGCGAGCAGAACCGCTACGGTTGAGCGCAAGCTCGCTGGCGGAGGCGGGCTTAGCCCGGCTGGGGCCGCGGACCGGCCTGCGCTGGCACGCGATCGAGAAGGGGGTGCACGGGAGGAGCATGGTTCCCCCCGCGCCAGGCGCCGTCGAGGCGGTCGAGCGCGGCGCGGATCGGGAGCAGCTGGCCGACGAAGATCGGCGTATCGCGCTCGGTGTAGCTCGACGCCTCCGTCTCGCGCAGCGTCAGCATCAGGTGCATGAAGTCGGCCGGCTCGTCGCACTCGAACGCCGTCATGAACTCCTGGTCGTCGATGCCGAAGGAGTACGTGGTGTGGTTGTGGATCGAGGGATGCTCGGCGCCGATGCGGATGTGCTCGTCCATCGCGCGCTGCCGGTCGGCCTCGGGCAGCGCGTACCACGGCCGCACCTTGACGAACGGGTAGACGACGAGGTACGGCGACCCGAACGGCGTGACCTTCCGCGCCCGGCGCGCGCTCGTGTACTGCGACGCACGCGTGGTCGCGAGGTAGGAGTACGGCGTCTCGAGGTAGCCGGCGAGCGGCGTCGAGTTCAGCGCCGCGCCGAGCTCGCCGAGGTCGGCGTAGCGCTGGGTGATCTTCCAGAGGAAGAAGTCGGTCTCGGGTCGCACCCCCGTCGTCGAGTACGCGTTCAGCGTGTCGAACCGCGGCGCGTGCTCCTCGACCACCTCGGCGAATGCGCCCTTGCCGGCCTCGCGCTCCCGTTCCGGCAGCTGCCGCCACTCGGGGCGCACACGGTAGAACGTGTACGCGACGTACTGACCGTTCACGCCGGACACTGTACCCGGCCAGCCTCGACGTCCCTGATCGCGGCGGCGACGGGCGCGAGGCTCGCCTTCGGCGTGTCGTCGGCGTAGTAGACCCCCGTCTGCAGGCCCGTCAGCGCCGTCTCGTCGCTGACGTGGAAGAAGAACAGGTAGCGAACGCGCGGCTGGCAGGCGACCAGGCGGATCGCCTGCGCGTACTCGCGCCCCTGCGTCGCCGCGTCGATCGGCTTCGTCGTCGGCGGCTCGCTGCCGGTATAGAGGTGCGCCTTCGCCGCCGGCACCGTCGTCTCGAGCCCATACTCGCCGTAGACGATCGGCACCTGTTGCCTCGGGAACGCCGCGTCGAGCAGGGCGACGAGCTTGCCGTAGTCGGCGAGGCCGAGCGCCTTCCGCGAGTTCGGATGCGCGAACGTCGGCGGCGTGCTCGAGCTCTCCGGGTACGGGTGGAGCGAGAAGAGGTCGAAGATCGGCTTCGTCCGCCCGCTCGCGCGGTAGGCGGCGCCGAGATCGCGGAGGAACCGGTTCGGCGAGTGCGTCGCCCGCGGCGCCGCCGGCTCGTCCGCACCCCGCGCGGCGAGGGCGCCGCCGATGACGTTCACGTGCGAGTCGACCTTCTTGATCGCGTCGTACGTCTCGGCGAGCAGCTGCTCGTACGCGGTCGCGGCCGCGTCCGAGCCGTCCGGTGCGAACTGCGGCTGCCAGAAGAGCGGCAGGTTCGGCTCGTTGCCGACGATCAGGTCGTTCACGCCGTGGACGAGCTCCGGGATCGAGGCCGCATAGGCCGCGAACTGCGACCGCGCCTGCGCCGTCAGCGGCGTGTTCGACGACAGCTGGTAGACCGCGACGATCGGCCGGATCCCGGCCGAGACGGCGGCGCCCGCGGCGCCGTCCAACGCCGTCAGCTCGAGCTGCGTCGGCTGCGTCCGCGGCGGCTGCCATACGGAGCTGAGCACGATCGCGCCGAAGCCGGCGCGCTTCGCGAGCGCCATCTTCAAATTCGGATCCGACCACTTCGCCGCGTCCTCGACGGCGCCGACGACGAGCCGCGGCGTTCCGCCGCCACCGCCGCAGCCGCCGAGCAGCAGCACGGCGAGGAGCAGGACGGGCGCGTTCCGCACCTGGCTATTTTGGGGCCGATGCCCTCCGAGCACGTCGAGAACCAGCTCAGGCGCCTGCCGGCGGCGCCCGGCGTCTACCTGTTCCGCGACGAGCGCGGCGACGTCCTCTACGTCGGCAAGGCGAAGTCGCTGCGGCCGCGCGTGCGCCAGTACTTCCAGGCGGGCCGGAGCGACACGCGCGCCGGCATCGACCAGCTCGTCCGCCGCGTCGCCGACGTCGAGACGATCGTCACCGGCACCGAGGTCGAGGCGCTCCACCTCGAGCAGAACCTCGTCAAGCGGTACCGCCCGCCGTTCAACGTGCGGCTCCGCGACGACAAGTCGTTCCCGTACATCGCCGTCACGGTCGAGGACGAGTTCCCGCGCGTCATGTTCACGCGCGAGCGGCACCGCCGCGGCGTCGTCTACTTCGGGCCCTACGCGAACGCGAAGAAGGTGCGCGAGACGCTCGACGTCCTCAACCGCGTCTTCCGCTACCGCCCGTGCGAGGGGCCGCAGCCTGGCCGACACAGCGGCATCCCGTGCCTCGACTACCACATCGACCGCTGCCACGCGCCGTGCGTCGGCTACATCTCGAAGGACGACTACCGGCAGGTCGTCGACGGCGTGATCGAGTTCCTCTCCGGCGACGACGAGCCGATCCGGGTCGAGCTCGAGCGGCAGATGCGCGAGGCGGCCGCGGAGGAGCGCTTCGAGGACGCCGCGCGCTACCGCAACCGCCTCGCGGCCGTGCAGCGGCTCGCCGAGCGGCAGGCGGTCGAGCATCCGAGCGGGGCCGGGATGACGGACGTGATCGGCGTCGCCGTCGGGCCGGAGCGCGCGACCGTGCAGGTGTACCCGGTCCGCGACGGGCGGATGGTCGACCGGTACTCGTTCCACCTCGAGAATGCGGCCGGCGAGGACGTGGCGGAGGTGCTCGAGCAGTTCTGCCTCGAGTACTACGGCTCGACGCCGGCGATCCCGCCTCAGATCCTGGTGCCGCGCGGCGTCGGCTCGACCGACACGCTCGAGGCGTTCCTCTCCGAGCTGCGCGGCTCGCGCGTCGAGGTGCGCGCGCCCGAGCGGGGCGAGAAGCGGCGGCTGCAGGAGCTCGCGCAGCAGAACGCCGAGCTCGCGCTCTCCTCGGCGGCGTTCGTGGCCGAGTCGAAGCGACTGCGCCGGGTCGAGGCGCTGGAGGAGCTGCGCGAGCTCCTCAACCTCGAGTCGCTGCCGATCCGGATCGAGTGCTTCGACATCTCGAACATCCAGGGTCAGGAGATCGTCGGCTCGCTCGTCGTCTTCGAAGACGGGCTGCCGAAGAAGGCGCACTACCGGAAGTTCGCCGTGCGCGGGCTGGGGGGCCAGGACGACTTCGCCGCGATGGCGGAGGTCGTCTCGCGCCGCTTCGCCCGACTCGCGCGCGGTGCGACGGCAGACGACTACGATCCGTCCTTCGCGGCGGCGCCGAACCTCGTCGTCATCGACGGCGGCAAGGGGCAGCTCTCGGCCGCGCTCGTGGCGATGCAGGAGTTCGACCTGCCGCGCGTCGCCGTGATCGCGCTCGCGAAGCGGATCGAGGAGGTGTTCGTCCCCGGCCGGCGGCAGCCGATCCGGCTTCCCGAGCACGCCCCCGGCCTGCAGCTCCTGCAGCGGATCCGCGACGAGGCGCACCGCTTCGCCGTCACCTATCACCGCGCGCGCCGCGACGCGGCCGCGCGCGAGTCGATGTTCGACCAGCTCGAGGGCGTCGGCCCGGCGCGGCGGCGAGCACTGCTACGGCATTTCGGATCGGCCGAGCGCGTCCTCGCCGCGTCGGCCGAGGAGCTCGAAGGCGTGCCTGGCGTGCCGGCGAAGACGGCGCGCCGTATCTACGCGCAGCTGCACAAGGCTGGTCGCGCGTAGTGCGCGCGCCGCCGAGGCTGCGCGGTGGGATCGCCGCACGCGTCGTGTTGCTCGCCGCCGGCATCCTGTGCTTCGCGCCGGGCATCGTCCTGCTGCTCGAGTCGGGGCTCGGGCTGCCGCCGTGGGACGTCCTGCACCAGGGGATCGCGCGGCACACGCCGCTCTCGTTCGGCGAGGCGAACCTCGCCGTCTCGGCGTGCGTCGTAGCGCTCGCGTGGCGCCTCGGCGCGCAGATCGGCGTCGGCACGCTCACGAACGCGGTCGGCGTCGGGACGATGATCGTGCTGCTCACGCTCGCCCCGGCGGTGAAGCATCTCGGGCACGACCCGCTCGCCCTGCGGGTGCTGATGCTCGTCGGCGGGCTGGCGCTGATCGGCGCCGGCTCGGGCCTGTATCTCGGCGCCGCCCTGGGCGCCGGCCCGCGCGACTCGCTGATGGTGGTCGGCGCCGCGCGCACCCGCTTCCGGATCGGGCTCGTGCGCGCGACGATCGAGCTGGCTGCGCTGCTCGCCGGGCTGGCGCTCGGCGGCACGGCCGGCATCGGCACGGTGGCCTTCGTGCTCCTGATCGGCCCGGCCGTCGAGACGTCGTTCTGGCTGCTGGAGCGGTCGCCGCTCGCGCTACCCTCGCCCGCGTGAGGCTTCTCGCCGTCACCCTGCTCGCGGCCGCGCTTGCGGCGCCCGCCTCCGCAGGCGGCTACAGCTTCGGCCGGCTGGGCGGCAACATCATTCCGTTCACGGTCACGATCGACGCGCAGGGCGCGACGCACGCGAGCGGCCCGGTGCACGTGGGCCGCTCGAAGCTGACGGCGGCACAGCTCGCCGCCGTCGCGAAGGCGGCCGCCGCGGCGCGCTTCGCCTCGCTGCCGGCGACGACCCTCTGCCCGGGGACGCTGCCCGACGTGGCGGCGACCTTCGTCGTCGCCGGCGGACACCGCGTGACGGTGCACGGCGGCTGCTCGGCGCGCTACGCGACGGTCTGGAACGCGCTGACCGCCGCCGTTCGCCTCACGTACTAGTAGCCGACGTTGGCAGCACGCGCGGCCGCGCGCAGGTCGGCCGCGGTCTCGTGAGCGAGCCGCCTGCTTGCCGCACGGGTGCGCGTGTCGCCTCGCTCCGCGAGCAGCTGGACGAGCTCGTAGACGTCGAGTAGCTCGCCCAGTCTGCCCTGGGCGACCGCCACCCGGCGCGCCTCCTGCAGGAAGGTGAGCGCGCTGGCGACCTCACCGCCATCGAGGGCGGCCCGGGCGCGCGACAGGTCGCGCGTCACCGCAGACGTGGGCGGGCCGGCGAGGGCACGGAGCTTCGACGCGAGAACGGCGAGCTCACCGCCGAGATCGGCTCCGGCGGCCGCGAGCTCGTCGGCCGGGAACGCGGCCAGCTGCACGTCGACCGTGCGCGCCAGCCGCTCGATTGCAGCTGTGGCCTGGCCACCGCTCAGCGTCGAGAGCGTGCAAACCAGCTTGCGTACCTCGAGCAGCTCCTCAAGCTTCCGCTGCGCGACCGCCACCCGCTCAGCTTCGCGCAGCAGGAGGAGCGCCGGCGTGAGCTGGCGGTCGGCAAGCGCGACTCGCGCCTCGGCAAGCTCACGCGTCGGCATTACGCAGTCTCAGCGCCAGCCTAGCCGAGCTCCCCGAACGCTTAGTGGCGTCGGCGTCGAGTCGGCGCGTCTGGCCGCAACGGGGGCGGTATTCGGGCGGGCTGCCCAGGGCCGGTCGACGCCGAACGGTGAGCAGCTCGCGTAGAGGTTGGATCCGCCGGCAACAGCACCTCAGGTTCCGTCCGTTGCCGAGCCAGCTACATCGACGACATCGAGCCACCGGGAATGGTCAGCGCGGGGAGCGCACCCGGCGCGACGAGCAGCGCGAGGCCGAGCGCGGCGAGCGCCGACGCTGTGACGTGTGTCGCGACCCGACGCCAGGGCAGCGTCTTCTCGACCCCGATCAGCCCGGCGACGAACGCCATCCAGACGATGCTCATCACGCCGAGCGCGAAGAGCGACGCCATCAGCGCCCAGCAGCAGCCGACGCACCAGGCGCCGTGCCCCGCGCCCATGCGCAGCCCGCCCGCCGGTCCGTCGCGCCACGACGTCAGCAGGTAGCCGAGCGGGCTCCGGCACTTGCCGAGACAGACGTCCTTGAGCGGGGTCAGCTCGTAGACCGCCGCCGTGAGGAGCGTCGCCGCCGCGACCCAGCGGCCGGCACGGTCCCAGGCAAGCACGTTGCCCGCGACGTGGCCGCCTCCGCGCGCGACCGAGAACGCCAGCGCTCCTGCGGCGCTCCAGGTCAGGAGGTAGCCGGCGACGAAGAGGAGCGGCGAGGCGGGTGACCGCTGCCTCGTCATGCGGGAGTAGAGCGCGACCGTCGGCGAGACCGACGGGAACATCATCGCGGCCATCATCACGACCCACA
>Ga0070741_10020253_pt1 | contig 10511 bp, 7 predicted proteins | sample Coa_R1_4_FD_66440 | JGI IMG/M metagenome (GOLD analysis project Ga0070741, IMG submission 66440) | Surface soil microbial communities from Centralia Pennsylvania, which are recovering from an underground coalmine fire - Coalmine... | ecosystem: Environmental > Terrestrial > Soil > Unclassified ... | reverse complement strand
GTGTAGCCGTGGACGAGCTGCATGTACAGGCTGAGGAAGAAGAACGTGGCGAACATCCCAAGCGACATCGAGAACGCCACCGCGTTGCCGGCCGAGAACGCCGGAACGCGGAAGAACCGCAGCGGCATCATGGCGTGCGGGTTCCGGAGCTCCCAGGCGAGCAGGAGGCCGGTCAAAAGGACGAACCCCGCGAGCGCGGAGACGATCAGCGGATCGCCCCAGCCACGCTGGTTGGCCTCGATCAGCGCGTACGTCATCGAGAACAGCGCGCCGGTGCCGAGGAGCAGGCCGGGGATGTCCAGCCGCCGTTCCTCCTCCGAGACCGACTCCCGCACGGTCCGCGTGGCGGTAAGGAGCGCGATCACGCCGATCGGCACGTTGAGGAAGAAGACGGACTGCCAGCCCAGGTGCTCGACCATGAGCCCGCCGATCGTCGGACCGAGCGCAAGGGCGAACCCGGAGACCCCGGCCCACAGCCCGATGGCCCTGGCCCGCTCGTGGGGCGGGAACGTGACCGTGATGATCGAGAGGGTCCCGGGCATCAGCAGCGAGGCTCCGAGCCCCTGGAGGGCGCGGAACACGATCAGCTGTCCGGTGCTCTGCGACAGGCCGCACGCGAGCGAAAACGTGGTGAAGATCGCGAGGCCGCTCACGAACATCCGTTTGCGGCCGTACCGATCGCCGAGGATGCCCCCGGTGAGCAGCAGCGAGCAGAACGCGAGGACGTAGCCGTCGACGATCCACTGCAGGCCGCTGACCCCGGCGCCCAGCTTCTCGCTGATCGTCGGCAGAGCCACGTTGACCACCGTGTTGTCCAGCATCGCCATCGCAAGCGCGAAGCACATGGTCAGCAGCACGATGGCCTTCTCGCGCGCGTTGTCGCCCTCGAACCCGAGCAGCGCCACTCCTCACCCCCACCTGTGCGTCTGGACCGGGTATCCGAAGAGGATACGGAATGGTGGTTCCAACGCCCTGACGGTGCGCGATCTTCCCGGATCGGGCCTCGCCGCGTCAGGTCTTGCGGTAGACGCGAACCGACAGGGGGACGAACACCGCGAGGATCAGCCCGATCCACAGGCCGGACTTCAGGATCAGCCCGAGGAGCGAGTCGCCGGTCGAGGCGACGTACGCTCCGCCCAGCGTGAAGGCCCGGAGCGTATTCGCCCAGATCGTGACGGGGTTGTTCCGCGCCCACACCTGGAGCCAGCTCGGCATGCCGGCGAGGGGAACGAAGGCGGAGCTCGCGAACGTGATGGGGAAGATCCAGACGAAGCTCGCTGCCTGAACCGCCTCGAGGCTCTTGATCGCCAGGCCGATCGCGGCCGAGATCCACGAGAAGGCGAATCCGACCAGCACCGCGAGCCCGATCCCAAGCGCCGCCTTCACGACGCCGTCCTGGAACCGGAAGCCGACGAAGTACCCGACGAGCGTCATCAGCAGGACCACGAAGAGGTTGCGAAACAGATCGGCCGTGGTCCGGCCGGCCAGGACGGCCGAGCGAGAGGTGGGCAGCGACTTGAACCGATCGACGATGCCGCTGGCCAGATCCTCGGCCAGCCCGACGCCGGTCTGGGTGGCGCCGAAGATCGCCGTCTGCACGAAGATGCCCGGGAGCAGGTAGTTCACGTAGCTCCGGGCCCCGGGCGGCAGGCCGGTGATGCTGCCGCCGAACACGTAGCGGAACAGGAGGACGAACATCACCGGCTGGACGGTGGAGAACACCAGCAGCGTCGGGATGCGCACGTAGCGGAGCAGGTTCCGCCTGGTGAGCACCAGACCGTCGCGGATCGCCCACGCCACGCGATCGGCGAGGGGGGAGGAGCTCGCGAGGTCCCTCGTGCGAAGGCTCACGGCTTCGCCTCCGGACGGCGTCGACCTCGGCTCCGGACCGCCGGCTCCTCCTCGCGAACCTCCCGGCCGGTGAGCTGCAGAAACACGTCGTCGAGCGTCGGGCGCCGGAGCGCGATATCGGAGAGCGCGATGCCCGCCGCGTCCAGTCTGCGGACGGCCTCGGTGAGGATCGCCGGACCGTCGCGGCCGACGGGAAGCGTCACCTCGCCGGTGTTGTTGTCCACCTTGCCGCCCCCCGGCACGAGGCCGAGCACGGCGCCGGCGGCCTCCGCCACCCGCGACCGGTCCCCAACGCGAATCTCGAGCACCTCGCCTCCGATCTGCGCCTTGAGCTCGTCGGCGGTGCCCTCCGCGATCACGGCGCCGAGGTCCACAACCGCGATTCGGTCGGCGAGCACGTCGGCCTCCTCGAGGTACTGGGTCGTGAGCAGCAACGTGGTTCCGTCCTTCACCAGCTCGCGGATCACGTCCCAGAGCTCGATGCGGCTGCGGGGGTCGAGCCCGGTCGTCGGCTCGTCGAGGAAGAGCACCTTGGGCCGCCCGACCAGGCTGGCGCCGAGATCCAAGCGGCGACGCATGCCCCCCGAGTACGTCCGGGCCGGGCGGTCGGCGGCATCGGCCAGGCCGAACCGCTCGAGCACCTGGCGCGCTCGGTGCCTGGCCTCGGCGGGCGGCAGATGGTAGAGGCGACCCACCATCTCGAGGTTCTCGAAGCCGGTCAGGTTCGGATCGACCGCGGCCGCCTGCCCGGCGAGGCCGATCACCCGGCGCAGCGCCTCCGCGTCTCGAACCACGTCGTGGCCGTCGACCTCGGCGTGCCCCCCGTCGGGACGCAGGAGCGTGGTCAGGATCCGCACCGCCGTGGTCTTGCCCGCGCCGTTCGGGCCGAGCAGCCCGAACACCGTCCCGGGGGCGACGGCGAGGTCCACGCCCCTTAGCGCGTGGACCGGGCCGAAGCTCTTTCGAAGACCCTCGGCCAGGATGATCGGTCGGTCAGGCATCGAGGAATCCTACCGGCGAGCGGGTGCGCTGACCGCAAACGGGGGGGGCTTCGCCCAGATTACATGTAATCGTGCTTACACTCTGGAATAGGCACGCGGCCGGCGGTCGTTCCTGCTGGTGCGGGCCGTCGGAACCGCGGCCGGCGACGTGAGAGACGACGAGGTGACCATGGCGACGCTCGAAACCCAGATCCTTCCCCTCCTGCCGCTCACCACCGGGGTGGTCCTCCCGGGCATGGTGGTCACGATCACGATCGAGTCCGACGACGCTCGCAAGGCCGTCGCGGCGGCGGAGGCCTCCGGCGGGGAGCTCCTGCTCGTTCCCCGCATCGGATCGCGGTACGCGCGGATCGGAACGGTGGCCGCCGTGGAGGACGTCGGCCGCCTGCCCTCCGGGCTCGAGGCGCTCGTCATCCGCGGCCTGCACCGGGCGGAGGTCGGCCTCGGCGTCCCGGGCACGGGCGACGCCACCTGGGTGCGGGTCGAGCCCCGTCCCGATCCTCCCCAGGCCAGCGAGCGGGCGCGCGAGCTCGCTCGCGAGTACCGGGCCACCATCGAGAACATCGTGGAGGCTCGCGGCATCCCGCAGGTGGCGGAGTTCCTGCGATCGATCCACGAGCCCGGTGCAATGGCGGACACCAGCGGGTACTCGCCCGATCTGTCCTTCGAGCAGAAGGTCGAGGTGCTGGAGACGCTCGATGTGGAGGAGCGTCTGGAGAAGGTGCTCGGGTGGGCCAAGGAGGTGCTGGCCGAGCTCACGCTCAAGGACAAGATCCGGAGCGAGGTCCGCGAGGGCATGGAGCGGAACCAGCGGGAGTACCTGCTTCGACAGCAGCTCGAAGCGATTCGCAAGGAGCTCGGGGAGGACGCCGGGGAGAACGTGGTCGAGGAGTACCGTCGCAAGATCGCCGAGTGCGGAATGCCCGAGGACGCGCGGAAGGAGGCCGAGCGTGAGCTGGCCCGTCTCGAGCGCACGTCGGAGCAGTCCCCCGAGTACGGCTGGATTCGCACCTACCTCGACTGGATGACCGAGATCCCCTGGAGCGTCCGCACCGAGGACAACCTGGAGATCGCGCAGGCCCGCCGAATCCTCGACGAGGATCACACCGGCTTGGACGACGTGAAGGACCGGATCATCGAGTACCTGGCCGTGCGCAAGCTGCGCCAGGAGCGTGGGATGGGCGCCGCGGCCGGTCGCGGCTCGGGCGCCATCCTGACGCTGGTCGGCCCCCCGGGGGTCGGCAAGACCTCGCTCGGCGAGTCGGTGGCCCGCGCCCTCGGGCGGCGATTCGTCCGGATCTCGCTCGGCGGGATCCACGACGAGGCCGAGATCCGCGGCCACCGGCGCACGTACGTCGGGGCGCTGCCCGGCCGGATCGTGCGCGCGCTGAAGGAGGCGGGGACGAAGAACCCGGTGATGATGCTGGACGAGGTCGACAAGGTCGGCGCCGACTGGCGGGGCGATCCCTCGAGCGCCTTGCTCGAGGTGCTCGACCCGGCCCAGAACCACACGTTCCGCGACCACTACCTCGAGGTCGACCTGGATCTGTCGGAGGTGTTGTTCATCTCGACCGCCAACGTGTCCGAGACGATTCCCGCTCCGCTCCTCGACCGGATGGAGGTCATCCGGATCGACGGCTACACGGAGGACGAGAAGCTCGCGATCGCGCGCGAGCACCTGCTCGGCCGGCAGCTCGAGCGAAACGGCCTGCGCCCGGACGAGGTGGAGATCGCCGATGCCGCGATCCGCACGGTGGTGGCCGACTACACGCGCGAGGCGGGCGTGCGGAACCTCGAGCGCGAGCTCGGCAGGATCCTGCGGAAGGTCGCGACCAAGCTCGCCTCGGGCGAGGTGAGGGCGCCCGTCCGCGTGGACGTCGAGGACGTGCGCACCTACCTCGGGCGTCCGCGCTTCTTCTTCGAGGCCGCCGAGCGGACGAGCGTGCCGGGCGTGGCCACCGGCCTTGCCGTGACGGGGACGGGAGGAGACGTGCTGTTCATCGAGGCCGCGAGGATGGACGGCGAGCCCGGGCTCACGCTGACGGGCCAGCTCGGCGAGGTGATGAAGGAGTCGGCCGAGATCGCGCTCTCGTACGTGCGCTCGCACGCGCAGGAGCTCGGGATCGCTCCCGAGTCGTTGAAGGGCCGGTTCCACGTCCACGTGCCGGCCGGCGCGGTGCCGAAGGACGGGCCCTCCGCGGGCGTCACGATGACGACCGCCCTCGTGAGCCTGCTCACCGGCCGCCCGGTCCGGAGCGCCGTGGGGATGACCGGCGAGGTCACGCTCCAGGGCCGCGTGCTGCCGATCGGCGGGGTGAAGCAGAAGGTGCTCGCCGCTCACCGGGCAGGGCTGACGGAGGTCGTCCTTCCCAGGCGGAACGAGGGGGACCTGGACGACGTCCCCCAGAAGGTTCGCGAGGAGGTGACCTTCCACCTGGCCGACACGGTCGACGAGGTGCTCGCCGTCGCGTTCGGCACGGCCGGCGAGATCGCCGGCCGTGCCGGGGCGATCGACGACCGCGCCGACGCGGCGTAGGCTCGGGCGCGAGGTGGGCCTGCTCGACTATCGCGACCCCAAGCACCGGAGGGCCGAGGAGCGACTCGGACGGGAGCTCGTCGCCTGGCTCACGACGGTGAGCCCGCGGGGCCGGCCGCAGTCGACGCCGGTGTGGTTCTGGTGGGACGGCTCGACGTTCCTCGTGTACTCGCGGCCGGGCAAGCAGAAGCTGCGCAACATCGCCGCCAATCCGCGGGTCTCGCTCCACCTCGACGGCGACGGGCTCGGCGGCGACAACGTGATCTTCGAAGGGGAGGCGGTCGTCGCGACCGACGTGCCGCCGGCGAACGAGGTCCCCGGGTACCTCGACAAGTACCGCGCGCGGATCGAGCAGAACGGCTGGACCCCTCGGGACTTCGCCGCCGACTACTCGGTGCCCATCCGGATTCGGCCGACGAGGGTGCGGGTCTGGTGAGGGGCCTCGGCTGATGCGCGCGCTGGTGGCGGCGCCCGAGATCGAGGGCTGGGTGGCGCTCCGGGAGGTCGACGAGCCCCGGCCGGAGCCGAACCAGGCGCTCGTGGAGGTCCGGGCCGTGTCGCTCAACCGGGGGGAGTGCACGGCCCTTCGCTCCGCCGAGGAGGGATGGCGGCCGGGCTGGGATCTCGCCGGCCTGGTCCGGGTCGCGGCCTCCGACGGCAGCGGCCCGCGGGAGGGAACCCGGGTCGTGGGATGGGTTCCCGGTGGCGCCTGGGCCGAGCTCGCCGCGGTGCGGACCGGTCACCTGGCCGAGGTCCCACCCGAGGTCGACCTCGAGACCGCGGCCACGCTGCCCGTCGCCGGGCTGACGGCGCTCGGCCTGCTCGCGCTCGGCGGGGACCTCCGGGGCAAGCGGATCGCGGTGACCGGGGCCGCTGGGGGGGTGGGGCGGTTCGCCGTCCAGCTCGCGCACGCGGCCGGCGCGCGCGTGACGGCGATCGTGGGCAGCCCGGAGCGGACCGCCGGGCTCCGGGCGCTCGGGGCCGACGAGATCGTGGTCGGCGGGCTCGAGGCCGACGGCGAGCCCTACGACCTCATCCTGGAGTCGGCCGGCGGCGCATCGCTCGCGGCGGCGCTCGCTCGCGTCTCCGCAACCGGTCTCGTGGCGACGTTCGGCAACTCCTCGGGAGAGCCGGTCACCTTCGAGCCCCGGGTGTTCTACCGGAAGGGCGCGCCGGCGATGCGCGGATTCTTCGTCACCTGGGAGCTGCTCGAGGGGCGGATGGGCGCGACCGACCTGGAGGCGCTCTGCCGCATGGTCGCAAACGGGCGGCTCCGCGTCGAGATCGGCCGGACGGCGAGCTGGCGCGAGGCCGGCTCCGTGATCCGGGCGCTGATGGATCGCCGCGTCGCCGGCAAGGCCGTGCTCAGGATCGACTGACCGCTCCCGTCAGCCGGTGAGCTCCGCGGCCATCTCCTCGAACACCGCCGAGTGCCGGTCGACGTCCTCCGCGGTCGTCGCGGGCGACATCAGGGCCATGTTGTGGAACGGCGTGAGCAGGACCCCGCGGTTCAGCGCATACAGGTGCGTGAACCGCGCGAGCTCGTGGTCGTCGGCCGCAGCGGCCTCGCCCCCGGTCCGCGGGGGCGTCGGGCAGAACCAATACTCGGCGCGCGCGCCGATTCTCTGGATGGTCCACGGCAGGCCGTGGCGCTCGATCGCATCCTTCACGCCCGTCGCCCATCGCTCGCCGAGCGCGATCATCCGCTCGAACGCCTCTTCGGTCAGCACGTGCTCGAGCGTCGCGCGCATCGCGGCGAGCGAGAGCGCATTCCCCGAGAGCGTGCCGCCCACGCCGCCCACGTCCGTCGTCGGCAGGGTCTCCATGAAGGCCTGGACGCGCTCGCCGACCTCCGCGCTCATGCCGTAGCACGCTGCCGGCACACCGCTCGCGAGCGGCTTGCCGATCGTGAGGAAGTCCGGATCCAGGCCCCAGGCGCGCGTGGCGCCGCCCGGGCCCGCGCAGATGCAGTGCGTCTCGTCGATCACCAGATAGGTTTCGTGACGGCGGGTGAGCGCGCGCAGCGTCTCGTGGTAGCCGGGATCCGGCGGCACGATCCCGATGTTGGTCAGGGCGGGCTCGGCCAGCACACAGGCCACGTCCTCGTGAGCGAGCTCGCGCTCCAGCGCCTCCGGGTCGTTCCACTCCACGACCCGCGTGGTCTCGGAGGGATGGACCGGAGGACCGATGTTGCCCGGTCGCGGCACCGTGACGCCGTCCTGCACGACCGCGATGGTCTCGTCGACCGAGCCGTGATAGCACCACGAGTAGACGAGGATCTTCGGGCGGCCGGTGATCGCCCTCGCGAGGCGAATCGTGAAGCGGTTGGCGTCCGTCGCGGTGAGACAGAACTGCCAGTAGGGCAGGCCGAACCGTCGCGCCATCTCCTCGCCCACCCAGATCGAGTCCTCCGTCGGAAGCATCAGGGTGATCCCCCTGGACGCCTGCTCCGCGATGGCCCGGACCGCCTCCTTCGGCGAGTGTCCGGTCATCGCGCCCGTGTCGCCGAGGCACAGGTCGACGTACTCGTGACCGTCGACGTCGGTGAAGTGGGCGCCCTCCGCCTCGGCGACGAACACGGGGTAGGGACCCGCCCACTCCGACATCCAGGGCATCGGGACGCCGGCAAGAAGCGAGCGACGCCCCCGCTCGAACAGCTCGGCGGAGCGCGGGTGCTCCGCGACGAAGCGCGCCTCCTCGCGGTCCATCAGCGAGCGCAGACGCTGGCGGTCGACGGTGCTGGGCGTGGTCACAGGCTCCTCCTCGGCCGGGTCGGAACGGCTCGGCGTGAGCCTCCCGGATCGCACGTGCCCGCGTCAACCTCGGCGAGCGGGCGCGCCGCCGCGGCCGGCGGGCCCCGGCCGCGGCGGCGCGAATCCGTGTTCAGGACGTGACCGGCCGGTAGGGCACGTACCGCGGGTCCCACATCATGGCGTCGACGGCCGCCTCGATCTCGTCCTCCCGATACGCCCGGCCGACGCCGCAGTCCCTGGCCTGGCACACGATGCGCCTGGCGATCTCGCGGGACACCCGCCGGAGCTCGGACTGGTTGGGGTAGAGCGCCCCCTCCTCGAGCCGCTCGGTGGAGACCATGTCGGCGCAGGCCTCCGCCGCCACGAGGAACATCTCGTCGGTCACCTCGCGGGCCTCGGCGACGATCGCGCCCAGTCCGATCCCGGGGAACACGAACGCGTTGTTCGCCTGGCCGATCACGTGGCGCCGTCCCTCGAACTCCACGGGCTCGAACGGGCTTCCGGTCGCGACGAGCGCCCGTCCGTCGGTCCACGCGATGAGGTCGGCCGGCTGGGCCTCGGTCTTCGAGGTCGGATTCGAGAGCGGGAAGATCACCGGCGTCTTCACGTGCCGGGCCATCTCCCGGACGGCCTCCTCGGTGAAGCTGCCGGGGGTCCCGCTCGTGCCGATCAGCATTGTGGGTTTGACGTGCCGGACGACGTCCTCGAGCGGGTACCGGTCACGGCCGGTGAAGCCGAAGTGGGCCATCTCGGCCGGTCCGAGCGCGAACTCGCGCTTGTCGTCGTCGAGGGGCGTTCTGCCCTCGAACGTGAGTCCCTTCGAGTCGAGCTGCACGATCGCCCGCCGGATGTCCTCGTCCGGGATGCCCTCGCGCTTCATCGCCGCCCGGACGAGTCGGGCGATGCCGATGCCCGCGGCGCCGGCGCCGAGGAACACGAACCGCTGGGCACCGATGGGCTCTCCGAGCACCCTGAGGGCGGACAGGATCCCGGCGAGCACGACCGAGGCCGTACCCTGGATGTCGTCGTTGAAGCTCGTGATCCGGTGCCGGTAGCGGTCCAGCAGCCGGATCGCGTTGTGCTGCTTGAAGTCCTCCCACTGCAGCACGGCGTGGGGGAACACCTCGATGACGCCCTCGACGAAGGCCTCGATGAACTCGTCGTACCGTTCGCCCCGCAGGCGCGGCTGGCGATACCCGAGGTAGTAGGGGTCCTGCAGCAGCTGCTCGTTGTCGGTCCCGACGTCGAGCGAGACCGGCAGGGTGAGGGCCGGGTAGATGCCCGCGCCAGCCGTGTAGAGGGCGAGCTTGCCGACCGGGATGCCCATGCCGCCCGCCCCCTGGTCGCCCAGCCCGAGGATCCGCTCGTTGTCGGTGGCGACGATGAGGCGCACCTCCTCGTGTCGGGCGTTCCTGAGCAGTTCGGGGATCCGGTCGATGTCGTCCGGGGTGAGCCAGAGGCCGCGCGGCCGCCGGAGGATATGGCTGTAGGCCTGACAGGCCTGGCCGACGACCGGCGTGTACACGATCGGCATGAACTCCTCGAGGTTCTCGATCAGCAGCCGGTAGAACAGGGTCTCGTTGCGGTCCTGTAGGGCGGCGAGCCCGATGTACTGCTCGAGCGGCTCGCCCTTTCGGCGGATCTTCTCGAGCTCGACCTGAACCTGCTCCTCGATCGTGCGGACCCGCCAGGGCAGCAGCCCCCGCAGCTCGAACAGATCGCGTTCCACATCGGTGAACGCCGCGTCCTTGTTCAGCAGGGGGTGCTCGAGGAGCTCCACCCCCCGGTACGGGACCTCGGCCGGCCTGCCGGAGCGGAGCGCCTCGATCCAGGCACGCTCGAGGGCCCGCTCGCGTTCCTGCGTCGGCGTCATCGGCCTGCCACCTCCTTGGCCGGAAGCTTGGAGAGCTCGTCGACGACCTGCCCGATGACCACCTTGGCGTCGCCGAAGAGCATCTGGGTCTTGTCGAGGTAGAACAGCTCGTTGTCGACCCCCGCGAAGCCGGAGCGCATCGACCGCTTCACGACGATCACCGAGGCCGCCTGATCGGCGTCGAGGATCGGCATGCCGTAGATCGGGCTGTGCTGGTCGGTCCGGGCCGCCGGGTTCACGACGTCGTTGGCCCCGACCACGAGCACCACGTCGGTCTGCGGCAGCTCGGGATTGATGGTCTCCAGGTCGTACAGCAGGTCGTAGGGGACGTTCGCCTCCGCGAGCAGGACGTTCATGTGGCCGGGCATCCGGCCGGCGACCGGGTGGATCGCGAACTTCACGTCGACCCCCCGGCGGAGCAGGGCGTCGGTGAGCTCGCGCACCTTGTGCTGCGCCTGGGCGGCCGCCATCCCGTATCCGGGGATGATCACGACCGT
>Ga0070741_10020252_pt1 | contig 10511 bp, 9 predicted proteins | sample Coa_R1_4_FD_66440 | JGI IMG/M metagenome (GOLD analysis project Ga0070741, IMG submission 66440) | Surface soil microbial communities from Centralia Pennsylvania, which are recovering from an underground coalmine fire - Coalmine... | ecosystem: Environmental > Terrestrial > Soil > Unclassified ... | reverse complement strand
CGTCCTGAACGCGCTGCGCGGGATCTATGTCGCGGTGCCGCGGAACATGACGCAGGCCGCAGGCTTCTACAACACCCTGTTTCGTGGCGACAGTCCCGGGATGGTGATCGAGGTGTTGAACGGTTACCGGCTCAAGGAGCCCGTCCCCGACAACCTCGGCGACTTCACGGTGCCGCTCGGTGTGCCGGAGGTGCTGCGCGAGGGGACCGATGCCACCGTCGTGACCTACGGAGCGTGCTGCGCCATCGCGCTCGAAGCGGCCAGGACGCTGGAGGAGTTTGGCGCCTCGGTCGAGGTGATCGACGTCCAGACGTTGAACCCGTTCGACGTCGAGCAGCGCATCGTGCGTTCGCTGGAGAAGACGCACGCGCTCATTTGCGTCGACGAGGACGTCCCTGGCGGAGCGTCCGCGTTCATGCTCCAGCAGATCCTGGAGGTGCAGAAAGGCTGGTGGCACCTCGACGCCACGCCGCGCACCGTGCCGGGCTCGGCAAACCGGCCCGCGTACGGTCCGGACGGTGATTACTTCAGCAAGCCAAACCGCGAGACCGTGGTGGCCGCCGTTTACGGCGTGCTGCGCGAAAGGCAGCCGTGGAGGTTTCCGGCGCTCGACGCCTGACCGTCAGGTGAGCTCGCCCGGCTGGTACTCCATCACCGCGAGCGCGTGGGCGCGCCGAACCAACGACAGGCTCTCGAGCATGTAGGCGAACCAGCTCACCGGCGATGCCGCCTCTGCCACCGGCATGAGCGGTCGCTTGGGCGGCCACACCTCGTGCGTACGCGCGTCGTCGCCGAGTCCCGCCAGAGCACGCGCCTTGCTCGCGCCCTCCTCGAGGCCGCCCATCTCGTCGACCAGGCCGCGCTCGAGCGCCTGCCTCCCGGTCCAGACCTTGCCCTGCGCGATCGCGTGCACCTTCTCGACGGGCATCTTGCGCGCCTTGCCGACGAGCTCGACGAACGCGCCGTAGATGCGTTCGACCTCGTCTTCGAGAATCCGCCGCTCATCGGGCGTGAACGGACCCTCGTCCAGGTTCATCGTCGCGTGCCTGCCGAATGCGATCGTTTCGCGATTGATGTCCAGTTTCGGCCACATTTCGCCGCTCACGATCTTGCCCGTGAGCACACCGATCGAGCCTGTGAGCGTGCTCGGACGCGCCACGATCCAGGAGGCCGGCGTGGCGACCCAGTAGCCCCCCGACCCCGCGATCGGCCCCATGACGACGACGAGCGGCTTGCGCGCCGCAACCGTGAGCAGCGCCTGGCGCATCGCCTCCGAAGCTGTGGACGAGCCGCCGCGGGAATTGACGTAAAGCACGGCCGCCGCGGCCCGTCTGTCGGCCGCGACCTGGCGGACCGCCTGGACGACCGTCAGGTCGCCGGCGCGGTCGTCCCCCAGCAGCGGCACCTCGATGGGTGGTCTTGCCGGCAAGCGGCCAGACCTGCCGTCGACGATGGTCCCCTCGATGCGCACCACCGCGACGTAGCGGCCGCGGCGCAGCCTGGGCGGGTCGGTGCGCATCCTGGAGCGGGCGCGCTCCCACGTTCCGATCGCCGGCGCAGGGCCCGAGCTCCTCGTCAGGCGCGCGGGCAGCTGTTCCTCGGGAACGATCGCGTCGACCACGTGGCGTTCCACCGCGACGTCGTCGCCGTACGGCGAACCGTCGATCAAAGCACGCGCGCCCTCTTCGTTGAGCAGGCGCCCTTCGGCAATCCCGTTCACGAGCTCCGCGTGCTGCGACTGAAGCAGCCACGTCACCTGCTCGCGGAACTCGGGCGACATGGAATTTCGCGTCAGGGGGTCTGCCGCCGACTTGAAGGGCGAGACCTGGATGAAGTCCGCCTTCAGGCCTACCCTGGCCAGGCCGTCGGCGAGGAACGTGCCGGTGGTAGCGAAGCCCATTGCCTGCACGGCCCCAGTGGGCATGAGCAGGATCTCATCGCAGGCGCATGCGAGGTAGTAAGTGCCCGTCGTGTAGAAAGGCGCCCACGCCACGACCCGCTTGTGCGCGGCACGCAGCCTGGACACGAGCTCGCGGAGGTCCTGCAGCGTCGCCATCGACATCGGCGGCGTTCTGAGATGCAGCACGACGCCCTGCACCCGCGAGTCCCTTGCGATTTCGTCGAAGCGATCGCCGAGCTCCTTGACGCTCAATCGCGGACGGGACGTGAAGCGCTGCCACCACCGCCGCGGCGGGTCAGGCAGCGCCGGGAGGTCGTCCTCCAGCACGAACATCACGAACTGGGGCGGCCGGCCGAGGGAGCGGCGGAGGCTCGTGACGAGCCACCAGAGATACCGGACCGGATACAGGATCAAGAAATGCCCCTCGCCCCTCTCGAGGGGCAAGTCTATCCTCTGCTCAGACTACCTTCGAAACCTCGAGGTGCTCGTCCAGGCTCTCGCTCAGACGGCTCGCGCCGAACTCGTGCCCGACGTGGTGGTGATACGGCACGCCGGTGAAGAGGTGGTGCGAGCGGGTCGGGACGTCCGCGCCTTCGGCCCACTCCTTCCGCTGCAGGGCCATGTAGCCCTCTTCCTTGTCGTGCTTCAGGCCGTGCAGCAGGGTGGACATGCCCAGCCCGGCCGCGTGCTGAAGGGCCAGCGTGATGAAGATGAACCCGACGCCGAGCCGTCCGAGGTCGTCCCATGTGATGGGATTCTTCTCGTTGTACCACTTGAACGACGACGAGTAGTTGAACGCGAAGCGCGCCTTCGGGAAGCGCTTGCGAATCTCGGTGCAGAACTTCTCGGTGGTGCCGCGGTCCGCAGTCGGGAACTCGCACCACAGCAGGTCGGGCACTCCGCTGTCCATGTAGCGGAGGCCGCGGTCGATGGCGAGCTCGAGCCCGCGCTTGGACTCGGGAGCCTCGGTCGCGGACACGCCGTCGGTCCGGGCGATGATCACGAAGTCCTCGTGCCCCAGGTCGTCGGCCACGCTGCGCATCATCTTGAGCTTGCCGACGAACTCCTCGGCGGAGATGAGCGCCTTGCCCGCGATGTGGCCGCAACGCTTCGGCATGACCTGGTCTTCCAGGTGCGCGGCGGCTACGCCGGCGTTGACGAAAAGCTCCGTGGTCCTCTGGACGTTGAACAGGTTGCCGTATCCGGCATCCATGTCGACGACGACCGGAGGAATCTCGAGATGGGTCGGAGCCACGTTCTTCTCGGGGTCGCCCATGGCCATCGTGAGCTGGAACTTCCGCAGCGCGCTCACCGTGCGGCGGGCGCCGTCCGCGATCTCGACCGACGAGTAAAGGTCCATGTCGGTCGTGCCGAGGTGGCCGATGGCGAAGGAGTAGCCGCTGAAGTAGACCGCGTCGAACCCGTGGTACATCACGAGCTGGGCGCCCATTGGGTCGTACACGCCCGGCCCGAAGACGTAGGGCTTGGTCTCGAGCATCCGGCGCAGGCGCTTGCTCGGCCGCTCGTTGCGGGACGCAGGCACCTCATATCCGTCGGGCAGCAGGCGAGAGGGGATCAGGTCCATGGGGCCTCCTTGAGAAGTTGTCCACTCACGCGAAAGCGACCGGGGCTTCCCGATCGCTAACGCCGAAGAGCCGGCTTTTTACTCGTTCTCGTGATCGCAGTTGCAGGGCTCGGGGCACTCACACTCGTGAGAGGTGGGCTCGCCGTCCGCCTGCTGCGATCGGGTGTCACTATCCATGGCGACGAAGCTATCAAAGGTTTCGATATAAGTCCAATCGATTCATTCGATGGCCGCGATAGGAAAGTTCGATGCGTGGAACCTGCGGGAAAGGCGTTTTGAGACCGGTTGGCCGTTCAGTCGTAGCTGTCGAGAAGCGCCAGGAACGCGGCCACGATGCCCTCCGGCCGGCCGGCATCGGCCCGGCGGTAGGACACGATCGTGTTGTACATCGGCGGGAAGTCCGCGACCTTGACGATCCGGAGGGTCTGCCCCGTCACCTCGCGGGCGACGGCGGTACCCGGCAGGAGGGCCACCCCGAGGCCTCGCTCCACCATCTTCTTCGCGGCTTCGATGGAATCGAGCTCCATCAGGCTTCGCGGCTTGACGCCGGCCGAGACGAATGCTCCCTGGGTGATCTCGTAGTAGCTGGAGGTGCGGTCGAACATGATGAGCTTCTCGGCGGCGACCTCGGCGATGGGCACGCTGGTACGGCGGGTGAAGGGGTGGTCGACCGCGCAGACGAGGACAAGCTCCTCGGTGTGGAAGGGGCGCAGCTCCAGGTCGGGATGGCGGATGGCGCGGCCCAGCCCGATCTGGACCTCGTCCCGGAGCACCAGTTCGACGACGTCCTCGGAATGTCCGGTGCGGACCGACACCTCCACCCGCGGATGCACCGCGACGAACTGCTCGAGCAGCCCCGGCAGGACGTAGGTGCTCACCGCCGGGGCGGCGGCGATCATCAGGTGCCCCGCCGAGGCCGACTTGACCTGCTCGAGCGCATCGCGGCCGTCGACCAGCGCGCGAAGCGCACGCTCCGCGAAAGGCACCCAGGCGCGTCCCGCGTCCGTGAGCCGCATCCCGTGCGGGGTGCGGAGGAAGAGTGCCGTGCCCAGCTCGCGCTCGAGCGCGTGGAGCCGCGCCGTCAGCGTCGGCTGGGTGATGAACAGGGACTCCGCGGCCCGGCTGACGCTGCCGCGCCGAGCCACCTCGAGGAAACCCTCGACCTGGACGAGCTGTATACCGCTCGGCTTTGCGTTACGTGTTTCGTCTATGGCCACGGCCGGCGCGACAAATTCTATCTATAGCGCGGGCTGGCGGGCGCGGGCTAGACGCGAGGCTTGCGGAGCAGCACCCTGGCGGCCGCGATCGCAAGCGCCCAGACGGGGCCCATCGTGATCACGAACGGCCGGATCGTGTCGCTCGCGGAGTGCGAGTTCCGGTCGAATGCCTCGAAGACCAGCACCGTGCCCCAGGCGAGCACGACCAGCGCGAACCCGACCCATGCCGCCGTCGACCATCTCATGCGCTTGCCAACGGTGCGAGTGAGCTCACGGTTACGGGATTATCCGGCCCCGCCAGGGCGTTGAACCTCATATGAGCGCACTCTTCGGTTTCCACATGCCCAACTTCACATTTCCGGACACTCCCGACGACCGCCTGTTCGACCGCGTCGTGAAGAACGCGCAGGCGGCGGAAAAGGCCGGCTTCGACCTCGTCACGGTGATGGACCACTTCTATCAGATCGGCGGACTGGGTCCCGAGACCGACCCGATGCTCGAGGCATACACGACGCTGGGCGCCTTGGCCACGCAGACCTCGAAGGTGAAGCTCGGCACGCTGGTCACAGGGGTCACCTATCGCAACCCCGCGCTGCTCGCGAGCATGGTCACCACGCTGGACGTCATCTCCAAGGGTCGCGCGGTCATGGGGATCGGTGCGGCGTGGAACGAGTCAGAGCACGTCGGAATGGGTTTCGAGTTCCCTCCCATCGGAGAGAGGATGACGCGGCTCGACGAGGCTCTCACGATCATCAAGCTGATGTTCACCGAGGAGCGGCCCTCCTTCGAAGGGAAGTACTACCGCATCGAGCGCGCCCTGAACAGGCCGCGACCGATTCAGCCAGGCGGACCGAAGATCATGGTCGGAGGCGGGGGCGAGCGCAGGACACTTCGCCTGCTGGCTCGTCACGGGGACATCGGGCATTGGTTCGGCGGCAACCTCGAAGACCTGAAGCGCAAGAAGAAAGTGTTCGAGGAGCATTGCGAAGCCGAAGGCCGCGACCCGTCCACGGTGCTGCTCACCGTCGGCCTGGGACTGATCCTCGTCGAGAACGACTCGGAAGGCGAGACCTGGCTGCAGCGGATTCCGCCAGAACGTCGCCCGTTCATTGCCGTGGCCAAGGTGCCAAGGGCGGCGGAGATCATCCACGAATACATGGAGGCCGGTTTCGGCGGTTTCACGCTGGGCAACCAGACGCTTCCGACGCCTGAGAAGATCGCATTGGCCGGCGAGCTGATCAAAGCCGTCCGCGGCGATGAGGTGGCCGCCTAGGTCACTGCTCCTTGTAAGACTTTTCGCCCGCTTGCACCGCCACACGCAGATGGTTCTCGGGTGGTGCGAGCGGGCAAGCCCATCTCGAGCTGTAGGCGCACGACGCGTTGTACGCGTAGTTGAAGTCCACCGTCACATCCGGTGAGCCCGGCCGGACCTCCAGCACAAGTCCGTCCGTGTTCTTCGCGGTGTCGAACAGGTAGCGGCCGCCGCCGTAAGTCGAGCGGCCCGAGGTCGTGTCGCGGAAGGGCACGAACAAACCGCCTGCGTACTGAACAAGGCTGAACACGGTCAGCCGGCACTCGGCGCCCTGGAGTGAGAACGCCAGGTGGCCGGCCCGTCGGTATCGCACGGCGCCGTCGGAGCCGCCGGTCTCGATCACCAGCTCGGTTCCGTCACCGGGCTGAAAGCGGGCCTCGACGCGGTAGGACGGATCCGGATCGAAGTACTTCAGGCCCGCAAACGCGCCTCGCTCCTCGGGTTCGATGGGCGACTGCGGATGCGTGCGAAACAGGTCGTCCTTTTCCTTCCGGAAGCGGGCCACGGAGCCGGCTTCTCCGAGGCGATAGAGGTCACCGACGCGGCGGCGCCAGTCGACGAGGTCGAGCAGCGCCTGCGCTTCTTCCGCGGTCACGGCCCCGATGCGCCCATCGGGTGCGTGGCTTCCTCATCTGCCGGCGCGAGGTGATAGCTCGCCTGGGGCGGCAGTGCAGCCAGCGCCTGGTGGATGTCGTCCTCGGTCGCGTCACTCACCTCCAGCGTGTAGCGATGCTTCCGCGCGGTGCTCGCTGATGCCTCGGCGGAGTGCTCGGCCATCGCGGGTACCGTCGCGGGCGGGGCGGCGGCCGGCACCACGGCCGCGACTGGCCCGGTGGGCGGCGGCGGCACGGCGGTCCGGGGCGGCCGTGCCGCCGCGTCGGCTCTCAGGACCCTCCAGTGGTATGCCGCGATCCCGGCGGCGACGACGATCACCGCAAGGAAGTGGCCGAAGTCGAGATTGGCCGGGTCATTCATCCGGGGCGAGGCGCTGAACATCTGGCGCGTCACAGCGTTGATCATCCCCACGCCCCCGCCAAGGACGGCGAGCACGCTTCCGAGTAGGGCCGCCCAGACGTAGAGCCGGCGGCTGAACGACTGCCGGTCGGCGGCCCATGGTGCCTGGCGCCAGTGCGCGACCCAGACGGCGGCGCCGACCACGAGCAGCGTGACCCAGAGGCTCATCGGGTCGCGCCAGTTGGCCGCCTTGACGCCGATCAGCGGCGCCTCGATCTGCTCGGCAAGCGTCCACAGCAGGCCGCCGGCGCCGGCCGCCCACGCCGCCAGCGAGACAAGCGAGGCGAGGTTCGTGTACAGCCTCCGGATGGCGGCTTGGCGGTCGGCCTCCTGCGTGCCGGCGTCGCGGTCGAGCCGGCGGCGCACCAGCACCCAGGCTGCGGCGTAGACGACCGCCTGGGAAGCCGGCGAGGCCACCGCTCCCAGGATGTCGCTGCTGCTCACGCCGCCAGGGCTGCTCACGCCGAGCAGCCGGGCGAGCACGTAGTACAGGATCTGGGCGGCGCCCGAAAGGGCGATAACCATGCTCACCGCGACGGCTATGAAACCTTCGAGCGCCCGCAGCGTCGAATGCCGGTCGTCGGGCAAATGGTTGCCAGAGATCATGCGGGCATGGAAGCCCCAGAACAGCGCGCCTCCGATCGTCAGCCCAAGTGCATCGCCAAGCGGTTGGGAGTTCGCAAGATGGCTGCCGACGATCCGGATCCACACGATCGCCCCAGCCTGAGAAGCCCCGGCGAGCATCGTCAGCAGCCCGACCAGGAGCGCCGGATACATGTACCAGCGGCGAAGGGTCGCCGACGCGCCTTCCTCGCCGGCGGCGGAGCGGTCGCGCGACGCGATCCAGAAATGGGCCGCCCAGACCACCGCGAAGACGAGCGCGGCCCACGCCGCCTGCGACGTGGCCAACCAGTCTCGGGTTGCCGGGCAGTACACGAAGTAGCCGGTCGGACGGGGACAGGAATCGACGACCGGCCGCAGCAGGTCGCCGGCCGCGATCGTGATCGCGATCATGGCGCCGACCGACGCGAACAGGCAGGCCCAGTAAACGTAGAGACGCCGGATCGCGGAGGCGCGCTCGAACGGATCGCGCATCGCGAAGCGCCGAGCGAACCAGAAGTGGATCGCCCATACGGGCAGCGCGACGATTCCCATCGCCGCCGACGTGGCGAGGGTTCCCCTGCTGTCCTGGGCGGACGGATCGTTGAACGGAAACAGCAGCGCCGTGATGCCGAACACGATCAGCCCGGCGGTGAGCAGGCCCAGGGCCGCGGCGCTGACCAGGTAGAGGTACAGCCGCCTCAAGATCACAGGCGCAACCGTACTACCATGCCCGGGTGATCTCTCAAGAGCTGCTCCAAATCCTTGCGTGCCCAAAATGCCACACGAAAGTCGAGCTCAAGGAGCCGGACGGGCTGCGCTGCCCGCAGTGCAAGGTCGTCTATCCGATCGTGGACGGGATCCCCGTGATGCTGATCGAAGAGGCCAAGCCGGAAGCGAAAGCCTGATCGGGCGCCGCGCGTGTGGCGCGGCGGTCCGCTACGCGGCGCAGTTGTACTGGCTCGTGTCCTTCGCTGACGTGCTGCCCTGCGCGTCCTTCAGGTCCTGGGCGATCTCGGTGTCGGTGAGCGCGTAAGCCTGGTTGGGGTCGCCGGCCGAGGTGGCGAACACGATGCCCAGGACCCGGCCCTGCAGGTCCAGGAGCGGGCCTCCCGAATTCCCGGGGCGCACGGTCGCCTGGATGACGAAGATCTGGCGCGTCACGAGGTTCGAGTTGTAGATGTCGCGGCCCTGCGCCTCGAGCGTGCCGTCGACGACGGCGGCGACGGTCCTCTCCGGCCCGCCGCCCGGATACCCGACCACCGCTCCCGTCGTTCCGCGGTCCGCGGAACCGAAGCTCAGCGGGGCGGCGCCGTATTCCGGGACGTACAGCACCGCGACATCTTTCTCCGGATCGAAGTAGACGACGTTCGCGTGGTACTGCACGCCATCGGGTGTGATGATCGCGTGGGCCGTCGTGCCTGACACGACGTGTGCGTTCGTCGCGATGTAGCCGCGCGCGATCGGAAATCCGCTTCCGGTCACGATGCCTCCGCAGCCCAGGCCGTAGACCTTGACCACCTTGGCGGCGCTGTTTCTCACCGCGGCCGTGTCGATCGAGGCCGGCAGGGGAAGCGCGCTGACGGGCGGCTCGAGGCCCGCGAAGACCGGCGGGAACTGGACGTTGGCGAGGAGATCCTCGACGCTCGCCAGGAACGCCGGCGGCCGCGGCGCGACCGCGTCGAGGCTGCGCAGCAGGATCGAGCGCTGGATCTGCTGCGAGATCTGGACGACCGGGCCCCGTGAGAAGCTCAGGCCGAGGAACCAGCACATGATCAGCACGGCAACTCCCGACAGGACGGCGCCGGCGAGCGAGTCGGTCGCGGTGTGGATGCCCGCGCGAAGGATGTTTCGCCGGATGGGCTCGCCGACGGCGAACCCTATGCTCGAGCCGAGGCTGCCGCCTATGACGAGCACGAGCACCGCGCCGAGGGGGCGGGCGTTGCTGTTGCTGATCTGGAGGTAGTCCAGGACGGGCCTGGCGGCCGCGGCTCCGAGGAGCACGCCGACGAGCAGCCCCACGTACTGGGACAGCGAAAGCCAGAATCCGCGCCGGTACCCGTTCGCGAGGCCGACGATCGCCGCGATGAGGATGACGGCGTCGATGAGGTTGACCACTTCTAAGCTAGTAACACCCTAGACGCCAGAACCGCTCGACATCCAATGTTCGCGATAATGGGCCTGTCATGTATCTCGCCGGGGAGTGGGTTCCAGCGTGGCTTGCCATGAGCATCACCTTCCTGGTGGCGTCCCTCGGCGTCGCAGGGCTCGGCTGGTGGGTCCTGCGCAAGGATGCGATGAACCGTGTGGGTGAGGATTCCCTGTCCGAGGAAAACCCCGAGGTGCATCACTAGGATCGACCTGGCCGGCGGTCGTTCGGTTCCTAGGGCGTCACCGGCAGCGCGGTCTCGTACTCCGGCAGATGGCCGGACTCGCGCAGGTCTCGCAGCGGCATGAAGCTGCGCACCGGCGGGACGCGCTCGAAGTTGTAGGGCGGGGGAGGGGAGCTGGTCGCCCATTCCAGGGTGTTGGCCTCCCACGGGTCGCTGCCCGCGATCTCGCCGCCGCGCCAGCTGCGAACGACGTTGATGAGGAACAGCAGCACGGAGAAGGCGATGAGGAACGACGAGATCGTGATGATCATGTTGGTCGTGGCCCACGCTTCGTTGGTGTAGGTGGCGATGCGGCGCGGCATTCCTTCGAGGCCGAGCGTGTGCATGATCAAGAAGGTGCCGTTGAAGCCTACGAATAGCGTCCAGAAGTTCCACTCGCCCAGCGTCTTGTTGAGCATCCGGCCCGTGATCTTCGGGAACCAGTAGTAAAGCCCGGCGAAGATCGTGAAGACGCTGCCCCCGAACAGCACGTAGTGCAGGTGGGCGACCA
>Ga0070741_10020251_pt1 | contig 10511 bp, 8 predicted proteins | sample Coa_R1_4_FD_66440 | JGI IMG/M metagenome (GOLD analysis project Ga0070741, IMG submission 66440) | Surface soil microbial communities from Centralia Pennsylvania, which are recovering from an underground coalmine fire - Coalmine... | ecosystem: Environmental > Terrestrial > Soil > Unclassified ... | reverse complement strand
ATTGTTGGGCGCGCTTGCCGTTGCGCAAGTTTGTGGAGTGCCGCCGCCGGCCGCCCTGGGAGCGGTACAAAACCTGCAGCCAACCATTGCCCGGATGCAGCCAGTGTCTGTGTTGAACGGCGTCACCATTCTTCGCGACGAGTACAACGGTTCGATCGATACCTTGGTCCCTGCTTTGCGTGTTCTGTCCGACGCCATGGCACGCCGCAAGGTGCTGGTGATCAGCGACATTGGAGATGTGAATCTGCGATCGCGAAAGCGAATGCGCTGGATAGCCAATGAAGCCGTAAAGGTAGCTGATCTCATGGTTTTTGTCGGCTCACATTCCCATTATGCGGCGCGCGCCGCGCTCAATGGCGGCATTCCGGCGGAGCGCGTGAAAAGTTTCGTGGACCTAAAGAAGACCGTCGAGTACCTGAGATCTGCGTTGCGGCCTGACGACCTGGTGCTACTCCGTGGGCGAGCCGGAGACCACCTTAGTCGGGTATATTTCGCGCTGATTGGTGACATTGATTGCTGGATTCCGCAATGTCCCCTGATGTTTGCCTGCGACTATTGTTCCCATTTGGGGGCTCGGCCACGGTAAGCGCCAAGGAAAGGTAAAGCTGGCGCGCGGCATGCTCCGCCCGCGCCAGCAGTCGGGCGCGAGCCAGGTCATACACCGGGCCCCGGCTGCACACTCGCAGCATATGCCCGCCGGGTGCAATCTTTAGATCAGCTCGGGGCACCCCGACCAGCAGGAACTCCGCATCGTTCTCCAAATCCCGCAGTCGCAGTGTGGGCCGCGGCCCCCCCACTCCATCGGCGAACGAATAAATCCCCGGTTCTACCGCACTGCCGATCGTGCTCCATCCGGGCTCCTGGCTGCGCAAGGCGAATTGCGAGACCCACACGGGGGACAGGAACTCATCAGAGTTTCGCAACACCTCCGCGGCGCTCAGCAGTCCCATGCGATAACCTACTTCCGCCACGGGCAGTGGAAGACGGCCAAGCTCGCGCTGGGCTTGACCCAGCAGCCATGTCGAACCTTGCCAGCGAGGGTTCAGGTCCACCGCGTAAACCTGGTTGCACCCGTTATCCACCACAAAATCCAGCCCGAACAATCCGCAATATCCCAATGAAGCCAGCCACTCACCAATTCTCGCTGTTTGCACCACCACCGCTTCGACGATTTGCCGCTCCAGCCCGGCAGTCGCGGCATAATCATTTCCGCAGTATTGCCCGCGGTTGCGGCACAATCGCGTCACTCGCGCGAGTTGCACACTTGGGTAGCCCACCGCCGTACCCCGGTCAGTGGCAATGGCATTAACGTTCAATGAGAGGTCGCCCACATCCGGGACTACCCACATCAGCGCATTGCCGCGGTCGGCCGCTAGCTGTACGTAATCATCTTCGCAGCCGACAAAGAAAGTTCCCGAACCCGAGCATCCACGCGGAAGCTGCGCTGCGAATGAAGCCCCGACGTGCTTGTGCAGGTCCGCGTAGCTCATCTCGCTCAATCGGACCCAGCACCCATTCAGTCGTGGCAGTCCGATCTCGGCCACTGCTGTCAGGAAGTTGGCTTTGTCATTGAGCCAATCGCACAGCTCCGGTGGCGGACAGATGCAGGCAATTCCCATCCGGGCCGCGAACTGGAGCAAAGCAGGCGATGGATGGGTCGAAATTGCCGTCCAATTTTCCGCGGAGCGACTCAGCAAGCGTACAACATGCTCACCAAGTGCAGGCACGATTTCCTCGATGATGGAATCCTGTCCCGCCACCCGCCAGCCCCAATTGCTTTCCAGGGAAAAAAAACTTGCGTCGGTCTGCTTGCTTATCATCGAATGGGCCGGACTATCGTCTACCGAGAGCACCGCTCCAATTGGGCACAGCTCGTCGATTCCCAGGCAGTAAAAGCCCCAACGAGTTTGCCAGAGAAGTTTCCTGCGCCCGAAGAGCCCCTGAAAATCGTGACCCTGCATTGCGCGGATTGTATACTCGCCAGTGTCTCACTGGAGCACAGCTAGGGCCCTGACACACGCGTGGGAGGCGCTGACGCGTGGATTCTCCTTCAGTCCTGGCGAACTGCGGCACTTCCAAGAGCGTTGCCTCCGTGACCTGGTGCACCATGCGTACGAAGAGGTTCCCTACTACCGCCGCAGGTTCCAGGAAATCGGTCTCGATCCGCGGGAGATTCGCGGACTCACCGATCTTGACCGCATACCTCTGACCTCGCGCGGCGACCTGCAGATTCTGCCCATAGAAGAGGCGGTGGCGCAGGGTACCAGCATTCCAGATCTATGCGTCCACCGCACCAGCGGCTCCACCGGCGAGCCCATGCGGATACGCCGCACCTGGACCGAAGAACACGTCCTTCGCGCTTTTCGGCTTCGTGTATTGCGCAAGCTGGGGATGAGGCTCACTGATAAACGGGCGTCAGTCTGCAGCGCTCGAGGGGACCCACGCTCCTTTTATATGAGCCTAGGTCTGCTCCCGTTCTTCGAAGTGCATTGCCTCTGGCCCCCGGAGCGGATATTGGCGCGTTTGCGGGAGATCCGCCCTGACATCCTGACAGGCTACCCGGGCACGCTATCTTGGCTCGCAGGTTTCATCTGTCGTGAGGATCGCCGTCTTATACGTCCGCGCCTGATCGTTACCGACTCCGAGGTACTCACCGCCGATATGAGGGCGCGCATCACGGAGGCATTCCAAGCGCCGCTTCTTGAGTTCTATGACAGCTTTCAGTTCAATCTCATTGCTTGGGAGTGCGTTGCTAGCGGCGGGTACCATGTCGCCGATCCCACCGTGATTGTGGAAGTGCTGCGGGACGACGGCCGCCCGGCACTTCCAGGAGAGGAAGGGGAAGTGGTCGGAACTGCACTGCACTCATGGGCAGCACCCCTGATCCGCTTCCGCATGGGAGACTTGGTTACCCCAGGCGCGGGCCCATGCTCTTGCGGTGCATCTAATTCCGTTCTGACCCGAGTGCAAGGTCGCGTGGCGGACCGCTTTTTTTTGCCCAGCGGCCGCAGCATTCATCCCTATGCACTGGTGGAGCCCATGATGCGCTGTGCTCCATGGTTGCACCGCTACCAGATAGTACAGACGGAGATCGCGCGTTTTCGGGTACTCGTGGTTCCCTTGCGTGGAACAGATCCGTCCTCCGAATTGGTTGCTGAGGTGGGCCGTCTGCTTACGTCCGTACTGGCAGAACCGGTTCGCGTCGAAGTAACGCGAGTGCAGCAGATCGCGGCTGCGGAGAACGGCAAGTTCAGACCCTATTATTCGTTGCTTGTCCAACCCCGTGCGACGGTGTCCGCTCCGTGAGCGCGTGTTCACCCGGTGCAACGGGAGTGGAGTGCCTGCCGTGTGTTCCCTGCAGCATCTGGAAAGACGCCGATCCCGACATGCCCATCCTGCGGCGCAGGCCGAGGCGGGGTGCTATCTCTACTGATCCTGAGGCATCGGGGCAGTGCATCCATGGCCACGAATTGAAGACTATGGCGGCTATTCAGCTGGCGACGAATGTGTGAGCCCTTCTACGACCGAGGGGCGTGGCGCTTCATGTTGGGCTAGAAAACAGTCAGCCGCGACATGAAGCTGTGAAGTTGTCAATGAGGACTGTCACGGTGCCATTGGCGTTGACCGTTATGTGAAACAGCGCATGCTCTTGGAAATTCGGCGCTGATCCCTTACTGATTTCGGTGAAAGTAAAGGGCTCCGTCTGCACGAGTCCGAGCCGGCCATTAATCGTAGCGTTGTCCTCCTGGTTGCCCACGTAGGAGTTGCCCTGGTCGCCGGCAGCAGTGACGTGAATGTTGTCATGGAAGGCCATATGGAAGCCACCAGCATTATCGAGTGTCACGCTCGCAGTAAAGTGATCAATTCCAGTGAAAAACACCGTCTCGCCATTGCAGGGGTTGGATACAGCGCCGGCGAGTGGAATGTCGATGTTCGTTGTGACTGCGGCGGACGCATTGACTGCTAGCAGCAGGGCGGCCAGTGATCCGGAAAGCATAACAACCACAACTCGCTTCAAGTTAAGCATCGTTTTTCCCTTTGCTTTGCGTTAAGAGAAGTTGAGCCCCAGGGAGGAAGAATTGCATTGTGCGTGGGCAATTAAGGATTGGATTCACGCGCTTACATCTTTATGGACGAGCTGTGCGAGGCGACGCATTGCCACTTGCCATTAGGCATTTTCACCCAAGTATCGGTCCAGCGCACATTCTCATCAAAAGCCTTACCGTCTGGATCGGTCCCCTTTGCCTTAAGACCTCCTGTCGCAATGGCCGTGTTGCCGAAAACCTTGACCTTCAAATCGCTGTATTCCCCACTGTCGTACTTTGTGGCCTTCTCCCTCTTCAAAAACTCGGCTTTCCCCAAGACTTTGCCTTCCTCGGTTGTGAATATCAAGTTATCGGCCAAATCCCCGGCGACAGAGTCGATGTTGTTGCTCCTCGATGCCTGGAGCCACTTCATCTCCAAGTCGGACACCGCCTGCTCAGCCCCGCCCTTCTTGCTGGCCTGCGACCATGCCATGCCTGCGAACGTCATCAATCCGAGAAAACAGCAAATCCAAATCAATGTCCTCTTCACGACGCCCCCTTAACTGTTTGAAATTGCTGGACCGAGGACCGCGCATCGACCGGAACCGATTTGAAGGCGGAGTCAAGCTACGGCAACAAGGCAACGCTGTCAACCTTGACGAACGTGAAGTCGGCCTTACCACTTTTTCTGCACCGCCGCTTCTGGAGATCGTAACGGGTGAAATGGGCTGTTCACCCCTAGTGTTTGTAGGCTTGCGAGTCACGAACGCGTGTGTGCGATCTCAACCTGGACGAAATCGTCCCCAGATTGACTTTGCATTGTTCGCCGACTAACATCCGCCGCCAATCAGGGCAGGCGGCGGCAGATTTCGTGATCGGTCACACCATTTCGCATTACCGCGTGCTGCGAAAAATCGGCGGCGGTGGGATGGGAGTGGTCTACGAGGCTGAAGATCTCATCCTTCACCGGCACGTCGCGATCAAGTTTTTACCTGATGAACTGCCAAGCGATTCTGCAACCGTGAAACGATTCCAGCGTGAAGCATTAACTGCTTCATCACTTGATCATCCGAACATCTGCACCATTCACGAGATCGGAGAACACGAGGGCCGACCATTCATCGTGATGCAGCTTTTGGAAGGACAGACGCTGAAACATGCGATGACCTGCAAGCCAATGGACACCGAAAGGCTGCTCGGGTTGGCGATACAGGTGGCCGACGCGCTGGATGCGGCGCACTCCAAAGGAATCATCCATCGCGATATCAAGCCGGCAAACATCTTCGTGACGAAGCGGGGGGAGGCGAAAATTCTCGATTTCGGTTTGGCCAAGATTGAGCCTACAAGACTGGCGGAGGCTGCGACTGCCTCAACAGACGTCACAGGTTTCCACACCGTGGTCGGGACAGTGTCCTATATGTCTCCCGAACAAGCGCAGGGTAAGGAACTGGACGTGCGCACCGATCTGTTCTCGTTTGGTGTGGTGCTGTACGAGATGGCGACGGGAGTTTTGCCATTCAGGGGTGACACGTCCGCCGCCATCTTCGGAGCCCTGCTGCATCTTTCGCCGGTGGCACCAGTACGCATTAACTCCGACATACCCCCCGAACTGGAACGGATCATCAATAAGGCTCTCGAGAAGAAGAGAGATCTTCGATACCAGAGTGCGACGGACATTCGCACCGACCTCACCCGCCTTAAGCGACAGATGGAATCGGGTGCAACGCGTCCGGCAAGTGCGACGGGCGCGGCCAATGCGGTGGCGGCAGCACGTCCACGGACCCTTGAAATAGCGCACGTTCTGTTCACAGACGTGGTCGCTTACTCCGAGCGTCCGACAGATGAACAGGAGCAGATCTTGCGCCGGCTGCAAGATGCGGTTCGCGGCACGGAGGAATTTCAGCGTGCCCAAGCTTCGGGCCAAATGATCTCGTTGCCGACAGGCGACGGAATGGCATTGGTTTTTTTTGGCGATGCTGAGGCTCCGGCGAGGTGCGCAGTTCAGCTCAGTCGAGTTCTTCGGCAACAAATTCCGGTGCGCATGGGGATCAACACTGGCCCCGTCTACCGCGTCGCGGACATCAACACAAATCGTAACGTCACCGGCGGTGGAATCAACATCGCACAGCGCGTCATGGATTGTGGTGATTCCGGACACATCCTAGTTTCGCAGGCGGCGGCGGATATCTTGAAGGAACTTAGTGCATGGCGTGGAGCGCTGCATGACGTCGGTGAAGCCGAAGTCAAGCATGGCATCAGACTGCATTTATACAATTATCATAAGGAAGACATCGGCAACGCAGTTCTACCGCGGAAGCTGCAAATCCAAACGACTGCTGTGCAGGCCAATGTAGATTCTGCGTCCCCAAGGCTGCAAGCCAAGAGTCGGAGTGTGGTTCGATGGACCGTGGCAGCTGTTATTCCAGTAATCTTACTGCTGGCCGGTTTACTATCCCGATCCATTCTGCGGAAGACCGAGGTGCCGAAGCAACCAGTTAAGCAGACGGAAGGACAAAGCTCGCCCAAGCAGGAGCCAATACCTGCTGTTGTCGGAGTGGATAAGGACAACGCCAGCGAAGCGCAGACCCACTGGGAGCACGAGGCAGAAAACGCCTTGGCAAAGGACGATTTTTTGTCTGCACGTCGCGCAGCTGACCAGGCCAAAGAAAATGGCGGCCATCCGACGGAATTGATCGCAAAGATTGACCGAGAGGAACTAAGAGTCCTTAAGCAGTGGGAGAACCAGTTTGACCAGCTAAAGCAGCGTGGTGGCAGCAAGGTGATCGAGCAACTGAAAGTATTGCAGGCGAGCTTCCAAGGACTCGCCGGTGATGTCGGTTTTGCGCATTCCAGCGAGGCTCGGGAATATGTCAAGAAAACTACCCGAATAATCGATCGACTCCGAAATGGCGGGAGCCAAGCGAACGCGGGGTCTCGGTGCACATCCCTTAAAGAACGCGGGGAGTTAGGTGAAGCGCTAAGTGAAGAAGAACGCGCTTTTCTCAAGGAACACTGTCACTAAATTGCGGAGCAACCGTTAGCAGTACTATTTGCGCTCTAAAAGCGTCTTAGGGCTGTGCAATATTGTTACACAGCAAGAACGGTATGGTAGATGTAAGTCGTCTCCACCGAACGGCGTGGGCTTGCGAAGTAGTGAGGAGATGCGAGTTATGAAAAATACAGAGATTACTTCGACAGTTGCCGATAGATTTTTGTGCGGCTTACTCTTCTTCTTTGCCTTGCACGTCTCGCTGGCGGGGTGTGCAGCCAAGCACCCCCCGGCCAGCTCGACCCAGACCGATGTGAAGCAGTCGGCGCCCGCCACATCAGCGGTCGGCGAACCCACGACTACGGCGCCACAACAAGCAACGGCAACACAGTCGCAGCCCTCGGCCCCGCCACAACAAACACAGGCAGCGCCGCCGAGCGCTTCGGCTCCGCAACAACCAGCAAGCGCGGCCCCAGCAGCCCCCGCGGCACCGCCGCCCCCGCCGCCTGTCCTGCCATTTGACGAGGCCGTCGCCAAAGCCGCCCATGCCGTTTTTGCCGCTGCGCCGCCCCCGCCGCCAAGCGGGGCTGTGGTAGTCATCGATCCTCTTGTCGACGGCATGTCAGGGTATCAGTCGAAGGCAACACAGACGATCCAGGATCACATTGCCCACATCGTCAAGACCGATTTTTCGCAATATGCGGTACGCAGCATCAGTCCAGAGAGTCTAAAGCAACGTCCGCGCGTTCTTGTCGGCACCTTCACGCCAGTTAATGCGGAAATGAAGACCGCTGGGGTCCGCGAAGCTTACCGCTTCTGTCTGGTCATGGGCGACCTCAGTACGGGCAAAGTTATAGCGAAGTCAGTCGTCCGCGCGCGCATCCAGGATGTCGATGCAACACCGACTGCTGTGTTCAACGATAGCCCGGTGTGGACCACGGACCCGAGCGTTCAGGCATATATCGCTACCTGCCAAGCCAGTAAAAGTGGTGATCCAATCAAGCCTGAATACCTGGATGGGCTTCTCGCCGCCTCGCTCGTGAGCGAGGCAGGCGAAGCCTACGATGAGGGTCACTACGCTGAAGCACTTGATCTATATAGAACTGCCCTTAAGACTCCGGCAGGCGACCAGCTTCGAGTTTACAACGGCATTTACCTGTCGCTGAATAAGCTCGGGCGCCCCGAGCAGGCAGCAGCATTTCGCGAGCTCGTAGATTACGGCCTTCGTAGAAAAAGGCTGGCTGTGAAATTTCTATTCCGTCCCGGATCTGTCAGGTTTGCTACCACCAGTCACCTGAGCAGTAGTTATGACATGTGGATCCAACAGATCGCTTCACAAACCGTGGAGAAAAAGGCCTGTTTACAAATTACTGGTCACACCAGCCCGACCGGTACCGCTGCACTCAATGACAGCCTGTCGCTTTTGCGTGCCGAATACATTCAGTCCCGATTGGAGGAGGATCAACCGACACTCAACAAGCGCACGGTGGCGGCCGGGGTGGGATCGCGAGAAAACCTGGTTGGCACGGGGCGGGACGATGCAAGTGACGAGCTCGACCGCCGCGTTGAGCTCAAGCCTATCGATTCCTGTAACTGAAGCAACGCCGAAAGCCCTAACCCCTTTGTTCAGGCGTATTCGCGCTTACATCAAAAGCGGCTCAAGGCGCCGCTCCTGGGCTTCCCGAACCAGGCCTTGAAAGCCTATACGGGTGCGGCAGATTTTGGCGCCGCCGACCTGTGAAGCTCGAGTGAACAAGTATCTGCTGGACACAATCTAGTTTCGGAGCTGCGCAAGCGAAAGCCGCACGGTGTCCGGTTAGCGTGATTGCGTGGGGCGTGGAGAGCAGATGTTCCCCGCGGGATATGGGCGAGCGTTGGCGTTGTTTGACGCGACTCAAAGCCCGGGAAAAGACGGAAGATATCGGGTTGGGCTTGATCAGATCGAGTAGCGGACTAACCCGAAAGGGCTAAGTACACAATCGCCTTGACAGCCCACGTCTAATCTTTAAGTTAAATCCCATTAGGCGGGTACGGGCCGGCCATAGATTAGCGGTCAACATCCGCGACCACACTCTTCCTGCTGCCTACAACTGCGCAAACCCAAAGAGGTTACAAGAACTATGAGGAGCATTCAAGAAGCCGTTCGACAAAGAGAAGCCCAACTGCAGCAGACCCTAGACGAAGCTCTCCGCCAGAAGGAACTCCAGCTGCGCGAGCTCCAGCAGACCATCTTCAAAGCACAGCAGTTAATAAATCAGCTGCTGGAAACCGATGCCACCTCTGGGGAGAAGGATTCCGAGCAGCCCGTCGGCTCCATCTCAGCGATACGGGATCAGGCGAAGCCTGCATTCAGCGCAACGATGGCGCACGCGGCAGTTACTCCGATCAGCGCAAGTCACACGACCGACAGAATGCCTGCTAAAGTTTTGCCATAACGTTAACGGGCGAACCAAACCGCGAGACTATTGCTATTTCGATGGCGACTGTTCCGAACCCCAATCAGGCGGTTTCCCCCTGCAAGGATCACGTCCAACGTCGCTGCGCAACCCGCATCGGAGTGTTACGCGATATGGGGCAATTGACGGTCGTCGAGATGGATGGGCAAACCGGGGTGCTCCTCGATCTGTCTGCAAGCGGCGCAGCTATCCAAACGGTTTATCCCTGGGAAGCCGGCCACACTGCGTGTTTGCAGTTCCGGATTCCGGGTAGCGGAGAAGCCTTCGAGATTAAGACACAAGTGGTATGGGCCGATCGCAGTTGCCAGACCGGAGTTAGATTTCTCGACCTAGAAGAAAATCAAAAACAATCCTTGCGCAAATGGCTGTCAACGCAGGCGGATAGCGTCCCCGACTCCAACGCGAATTCTGTTTTCCTGTCTCAACCAATGGGCAGTTGTACTGATATCGGCCCGGTGACTCTGGGCGATGAAATTTCCGCCTCATTGGCCTCCGGAACCGAAACGGTGATGGTCAGCAGGGAAGAAACGAGTGGCGCTGCGACTGACGTTTCTGCCTTGCAGCAGGAAATAATGATGTGGGCAGATCTGCCGCGCGACGCGGTTCTTTCGCGATTCGCCGAACTTGCCCGTTCGCTTACCGGCGCTAGTGGCGCCGCGATCGCGATAAAACTTAGCGATGTGGTCGTCTGCGGTGCCAGTACGGGTGATGCGCCCCCAGTGGGCTCGGAAATGGCATCGGGCTCCAGCCTGACGGGTGAGTGCTTCCGTACCGGTCAGGTAGTACTTTGTAATGACGCCACGCAAGACTCGCGAGTAGACCGGTCGGTCGCCGAGACCTTAAATTTGCGCTCGGTTCTAATCGCACCTGTTCACCTAGAAGATTCGATGTGGGGAGTTCTCGAGGTCCTCTCCAGTGAGCAAGGAGCATTCGGAGCTATTCATGTTGGAGTTCTGCAGGAGATAGCCAACATTTTGGCATCTTTTTTCACACCCTCATTAGCGCTGTCCAACGCACCGGCTGCGTCCACTACTGAAGTAG
>Ga0070741_10020250_pt1 | contig 10511 bp, 12 predicted proteins | sample Coa_R1_4_FD_66440 | JGI IMG/M metagenome (GOLD analysis project Ga0070741, IMG submission 66440) | Surface soil microbial communities from Centralia Pennsylvania, which are recovering from an underground coalmine fire - Coalmine... | ecosystem: Environmental > Terrestrial > Soil > Unclassified ... | reverse complement strand
CGGCCGCAGCCCTGCTCCACGAAGTACCGCTCGCACGGCGCGAGGATCTCGCGCTCGCTGCGGCCGGGCGCGAACTCCTCGAGAAAGATCCGGAAGCCCTCGGTGTTGATGCGGACGCTGTCGCGCACCGAGGCGAGCTCGAGCTCGCTCTTCACCGCCCGCGCGTGGTCGAAGCCCTCGTCCCACGCGAAGAGCTCCGCGGCGCCCTCGAGCGACCGGTAGTCGCGCACGGTCGTCACGTAGTCGAGCCCGTAGACGCCGACGCGCTTGCCGCGCACGCGGTCCGCCAGCCACTCGCCCGGCCGGTCGACGAACACCTGCTCCTCGATCCAGGTCGTCCCGTGCTCGCCGACGTACCGCGCCTCGGTCGGAAAGACGATCGACGGGTCGCCCTCGAGCGGCAGCAGCACGTAGGCGTAGCGGTGCACGATCACGAACCCCGACATGTAGGTGACCGCGCCCTCGAAGCCGGTGTACTCGTTGCCGCTGACGATCAGCGCGTCGAGCCCGTCACGCGCCATCGCCGCGCGGACGCGGCCGTAGCGCCGTTCGATCTCCTCCCTCACCACGAGGCCTCAACCCCTTTCACGAGTGCATGGATGGTCTCGTGCGTCGGCGTCGGGACGCCGAGCCGCCTGCCGAACTCCGCGATACCGCCGTTCAGGAAGTCCACCTCGGTCTGCCTGCGCGCCTCGACGTCCTGCAGCATCGACGCGCGATGGTCGTAGGCGACCTCCTTGCGGGCGGCGTAGTCGATCAGCTCCTCCGGGTCGGCGTCGAGCTCGATCCCCTGCGCCGCCGCGACCGCCTTCCCTTCGTCGACGAGCCGCGAGGCGAGCGCGCGCAGGTCGGGGCGCTCGCAGACGCGGCCGTGGGTGAGCCCGGTGAGCGCGCCGAGCGGGTTGGTGGCGGCGTTGAAGATCACCTTGCGCCACTGCGGCCCGCGCGCGTCCCGCACCGCCTTCGTCGGCATGCCGGCGCGCGTGCAGGCGTCGGCGAGCCGCTCGACCTCGGCGAACGGGGCCGGGCGCTCCTCGAACGGGCCGAGCGTCGTGTCGCCCTTCACGTCCCACTGCACGACCCCGGGCGCGGTGATCTTCCCGGCCGGGAACGTCGTGCCGCGGATCACCCGCTCGACGTGCCGCGCCAGCACCTCTTCGTTGCCGATCCCGTTCTGCACCGTCGCGACGCAGCCGGCCGCGAACGCGTGCGCGGTCGCCGCGATCGCCGCCTCCGTGTGCATCGCCTTCGTCGCCACGATCCCGAAGTCGCAGGGAGGCAGGCCGCCCGCGTCGGTCGTCGCGCTCACGCGGCCGACCACCTCGCCGGCGCCCGTCAGCCGCAGCCCGTCGCGGTTGATCGCCTCGACGTGCTCGGCCGAGAGGTCGTACGCCCACACCTCGACGTCCTCGAGCGTCGCCAGGTTCGCCGCAAAGAGCGAGCCCACCGCGCCGCACCCGACAACCGCTACGACCACGACTCCTCCTTCGCCTTGACCAGCCGCTCCATCGTCTCGTGCAGCGGCACCGGCACACCGAGCCGGTGGGCCTCCCGGACGAGCGCCCCCGTGATCAGGTCGATCTCCGTGCGCCGGTGCGCCTCCACGTCCTCCAGCATCGACGGGAAGTGCGCGCTGCCCCGCTTCGTGGCGAGCACGTTCATCTCCCACGGGTCCTCGCCCAGCTCGACGCCGGCCGCGGCCGCGACCGCCTTCCCCTCGTCCATCAGCGCCTTGACGAGATGGCCGAGATCGTCCGGCCGCTCGAGCGCCGCGAAGTGCGGATCGTGCGGCAGCCCCGTCAGCGCAGCCACCGTGTTCACCGTCGCGTTGAAGATCAGCTTCGACCACTGCGCCGGCCGCAGGTCCTCGAACGCCTCCGCCTTCAGCCCCGACGAGGCGATCAGCTCCGCCGCCCGCCGCGCGTCCTCGTAGCCGGTGCCGCGCGCGGGGCCGATCCACGTCGCCGTGTCGAGCACGTACTGCACGTGCGTGTCGTCGTGGCGCGTGCCGCTCATGAACGTCACCGCCGCGAGGAGCGGCCAGCCGCCGTGCCGGGCCACCACCTCGCCGGCGCCGATCCCGTTCTGCACCGTCATGAACGTGGCCGCCGGCCACCAGCCCTCGAGGCGCGCCGCGACGGCGTCGAGGTCCGTCCCCTTGCACGCGACGATCACGAGCTCCGGCTCCGGCAACTCGGCCGGATCCGTCGACGCCTGCAGGCGCGCCGTGAAGTCGGCGCGCCCGCTCACCGTCAGCCCGTGCTCGCGCAACGCCTGCGCGTGCTCGGCCCGCCGCGTCAGCGCCGACACCTCCGCCACCCGCGCCAGGTGCGCGGCGAACAGGCTGCCGATCACACCCGCGCCCGCGACGCAGACGCGCGTCATGCCGGCCGCCGCCTGAGACGCAGCTCGCGGCCGCCGGTGATCCCGTTCGGCCGGAGGATCAGCACGACCGCCATCAGCGACCCGACGACGATCTCGGCGGTGCCCGCCGGCAGGTCGACGTGCCAGCCGAAGAGCGAGGTGCCGTTCTCGGCGACCGCGAGCCACGAGTCGAGCGCGCTGACGGCGAGCGCGCCGACCACCGCGCCGAACAGGCTGCCGGAGCCGCCGACGACGAGCATCGCGAGCGTCACGAACGTCAGGTCGAGGTACACCGAGTTGACCTGGACGGGCAGCAGGTGCACGTAGAGCCCGCCAGCGAGGCCGGCGAGCGCCCCGGACACGGTGAACGCCACGAGGCGCTGCAGGTAGACCGACGCCCCGACCGCGCGCGCGGCGGCGGCGTCCTCCCGGGTCGCCCGCAGCAGGCGCCCGAAGCGGCTGCGCGCGTACACGAACGCGACGACGACGCAGACGACTCCCGCGACCGCCGCCTGGCGCAGCCCCGTCGTCTCCGGCACCGACGAGAACGCGTTCTGCCCGGGCCCGACCCGCTCCTCGTACGTCAGCAGGTTGTGCGTGATCTCGAGCACCGCGAACGTCGCGATCCCGGCTGCGAGCCCGGAGAGCCGCATCAGCGGCACCCCGACGACGAACGCGGCGACGCCGCCGACGGCGGCCGCGAGCACGAGCGAGGTGAGGTTGCCGACGTGGCGGTGGACGAGGAAGTGGGCGAGGTTCGGCATGATCGCGCCCTTCTCGGCGGCCGGCACGCTGAGCACTCCCGCCGTCCACGCGCCGAGCGCGACGAAGCTGATGTGGCCGAACGACAGCACGCCCGAGTTGCCGATGAACACGTAGAGCGCGACGACGATCGAGACCTTCACGAGCGTGTCGACGAAGTAGGTCTGCGTCGACAGGGTCGCGAGCGTCCCGAGCAGCGCGGCGGCGACGATCAGCGCGACGGGCGCGACGAGCTCCTCCAGATGCCGCGTCACACGCGCTCCACGGTCTTCGAGAGGTCGAACAGGCCGCGCGGGCGTACGAGCAGCACGAGGATGACGGCGGCGAAGACGAAGGTGGGCAGGTACTGGCTCTGGTTCGTCGGCAGCACGCCGCCGAGCAGGCCGGTCGTGAAGCCGATCAGGAAGCCGCCGAGCGTCGCCGGGATCGGGCGGTTGAGGCCGCCGACGACGACGCCGGCGAGCACGACGATCGTGTCGCGCAGCGCGAAGTCGGGCGTGACGAGCGGCGTCTGCACGGTCAGCATGACGGCGACGACCGCCGCCAGCACGCCGGAGACGAGCACCGCGAACGAGACGACGCGGTTCGCGCGCACGCCGAGCATCCGCGACGTCGCGAAGTCCATCGACGCCGCCCGCATGTGCAGGCCGATCTCCGTGCGCTGGAGCAGGAACTGGACGAGCCCGAGGCACACGGCGGCGACGACGACGGCGACGACCGCGATCTTGTGCACGTCGGCGCCGAAGATCGTCCAGACGCGGTTCAGGAACGCGAGCGAGGTTGCGATCTTGCCGAGCGAGCCGAACCAGAGCAGCGCGATGTTCTGGAGCAGGAACGCGACGGCGAACGTCGCGACGAGCATCACGGCGGGCGAGTGGCCGCGCAGCGGGCGGAAGACGAGGTGCTCCATCGCGATCGAGAGCGCGATCACGACGGCGAAGCAGAAGAGGATCCCGCCCCACAGCGGCCAGCCCCACTGCGAGGCGAGCGCGAGCGCGAACGCGCCGGCCATCACGAGCTGCCCGTAGGCGAAGTTGACGAGGCGCAGCACGCCGAACACGAGCCCGATCCCCACCGCCATCAGCGCGTAGATCGCGCCGAGCGCGATCCCGTCCGCGATCGTCTGCAGGTCGAGGTTGAGGAAGGCGATCGTCATGACAGATAGGCGGCGACGAGACGCTCGGTGTCGCCGGCCTCGTCGGGGCCGAGGGTCAGCTGCAGCTCGCCGTTTGCGAGCACATGGCTGCGGTCGGCGATCGCGACCGTGCGCTGCGCGCGCTGCTCGACGAGCAGCACGGCGAGCCCCTGCCCGCGGATCGCCTGCAGCGCGTCGAAGACGACGTCGACGACGCTCGGCGCGAGGCCGAGCGACGGCTCGTCGAGCAGGAGCACGTCCGGCTCGGCGACGAGCGCGCGCGCAATCGCGAGCTGCTGCTGCTGGCCGCCGCTCAGCGCCCCCGCCGGGCGCGAGCGGTACTCGCGCACGACCGGGAAGAGCTCGTGCACGCGGTCGAGGCTCGCCGCGCCCGCCGCGCGCCGGCCCGCGAAGCCGAGCCTGAGGTTCTCCTCGACGGTCAGCTCGGCGAAGATGCGGCGTCCCTCCGGCACGAGCGCGACGCCGCTGCGCGCGACGTCCTCGGGCCGCCGGCCGAGCAGCTCCCGGGCGCCCACCCGCACGCTGCCGGTCGCGGGGGCGAGGCCCATGATCGCGTGCAGCGTCGAGGACTTGCCGGCGCCGTTCGGGCCGATCAGCCCGACGATCTCGCCCGGCGCGACCGTCAGCGACAGGCCGCGCACGGCGTGCACGCCGCCGTAGCGGACGTGCAGGTTGTCGAGCTCGAGGCTCATTCCTCGGGCACCGGCGTCTCGCCCAGGTAGGCGGCCGCGACGTCGAGGTTGGCGCGGATCTCGGCGGGCGTCCCCTCGGCGAGGACGGTGCCCTGGTCGAGCACCTCGATCCGCTCGCATGTCTCCATGATCAAGGCCATGTTGTGGTCGATCAGCAGCACGCCCGCGTCGTGGTCGGCCGCGATCGAGCGGACGAGCGCCGCGAAGTCGGGCACCTCCGCCTCGGGGAGCCCGGCGGCCGGCTCGTCGAGCAGCACGAACGACGGCCGCGTGGCGAGGGCCCGGGCGACGCCCAGCCGCCGCTCGTCCCCGTGCGAGAGCGACGACGCCGGCGCGTCGGCGTAGCGGTCGAGCCCGAGCCGTCCGAGCAGCTCGCCCGCGCGCCGCGCCGCCTCACGCGGCGAGGCGCCGACGCCGAGCGCGGCGACCTCGACGTTCTCGCGCACCGACAGGCCGCGGAACGCGTGCGCGTGCTGGAAGGTGCGGGCGAGCCCCCTGCGGCCGCGGCGGTGCGGCGGCCAGCCGGTCACGTCCTGGCCGGCGAGCTCGACCGTCCCCTCGTCCGGCCGGTCGAAGCCGCTGAGCACGTTGACGAGCGTCGACTTGCCGGCGCCGTTCGGGCCGATCAGGCCGAGCACCTCGCCGCGCGCCAGCTCGAGCGAGACACCCCGCAGCGCCTGGACGCCCTCGAACGCACGCGAGACAGAGGAGGCCCGGAGGGTCTCTCCGGGCCTCCTCTCCGACTCGATCAGAGCCGCGCCCGTCACTCAGATCTTCGCCACGACCTTCGCGGTGACCGTTGCGACGACCCTCGGCTTGTTGTCCTGGATCTTGATCACGCGGTACTGCCGGCCGAACACCGTGTGCAGGCTCGGCGAGAAGCTCACCTTGCCCGACAGCGTCGGCACGCCCTTGAACTTCTCCATCACGCCCGCGAGCGTCGCGCCGTTGGTGGAGCCGTTCGCCCGCCTGATCGCGGTGACGACGCCGTCGATCGCGGCCGGGCCGGCGATAAAGCCTCCGGTCGCGGCGTGCACCTTCTTGGCGAGCGCGTTGACCGCCGGGTTCGGGTCGTCGCCGAACACCGACGCGTAGGTGACGAAGTAGTAGTTCGTCACCGCCGGGCTCTTCGGCAGCCAGTAGTTGCCGTCGCCGGCCCACGAGTTGATGATCGGCGTGTCGTTCCCGAGCGTCCGCAGCCCGGTGATGAACGGGCCGAGCGCGCCGTAGGCGCCGGCCGTCGAGGTGACGATCACGTCCGCCTTCTTCGCGTTCAGGCGCGTGACCGCGTTCTGCACGTTGCTGCCGCCGAACGTCGGATCCTGGTAGGTCTCCTCGTCGACGATCTTGCCGCCGAGCTGGAGCCACCGGGCCTTGAACGCGGCGGTGATGTTCTTGAAGTAGACGATCACGCCGTCCGTCGCGAGCTCGGCCGTGCGCCAGCCGCGCCCCCACGCGTACTGCGCCATCGCCGACCCTTCGTCCTGCGCGACATTGCCGAAGCTGAAGGCGAGCTTGCCCTTCGCGCCGAAGCGCTTCGGCCCCATCTGGTCGGTGCCGATGCACGGCGCGACCGCGAGCACGCCGCGGTTGATCGCCTCCTGGACGACCGGCGCCGCGAAGTCGACGTCGCACGTCGTGAAGATGACGTTCGCGCCTCCGCTCAGCAGCTTCAGCGCGCACGCCTTCGCCACCGGCGGCTTGTTGCCCTGCGTGTCGCAGGTGCGGATCTGGAGCTTGCGGCCGTCGACGCCGCCCTTCGCGTTCCACTGGGCGACGCGCAGCTGCGCCGCCGCCAGCGCGGGATCGTCGAACGGCGCCATCGCGCCCTTGCTGTCGTAGGCCCAGCCGATCACGATCGGCGAGGCGTGGCTCGCGGTCGTCCGTGCCGCCGCGGTCGCAACGAGCGACACCGCGGCGACGGCCAGGACGATCCCGATGCCGGCACTCCGTTTCCTCATCTTCGCTCCTCCACTCTCAGGGGGGTCGTGAACCAGCAGCGCTCGAACGCGGCGCGGGCGCGCGCGAGCGTCTCCTCCGCCGGCGCCGCCCAGAACGAGTCGGGGTACGCGTCGCCGAACGTGCCGTCGTCGGAGAAGATCTCGATGTCGTACAGGCCGTCCCAGCCCGCCTCGTCGAGCGCGCGCAGGATGGACGGGATGCCCGCCGGGCCGTCGCCCGGCAGGGCGCGGTCGGCCCAGCCGCGGGTCGGCACCCGGTGGTCGGCCACGTGCACGCCGGCGAACCGGTCGATCTCCCTCGCGATGTCGTCGAGGAGCGTCGGCGTGTTCCACAGGTGCCAGGTGTCGAACTGGATGCCGAGGCCGTCCGGGTCGCCGGCGTCGTGGATCAGCTCGACCGCCTCGGGGATCGAGCTCGCGATCGTCCAGAGCTCGCCGCCGTCGCGCTGGTACGGCTCGAGCGCGACCACGAGGCCGTGGCGGTCGGCCTCGGCGGCGACCGTCCGCAGCCCCTCGACGACCGTCGCCCGCGCCTCGTCCGCGTCCCTGCCCGCCCCCGTGCCGGTCAGGCAGACGATCCCGGCCGGCCGGAACGGGGCGAGCCGCTCGACGCTCGCGCAGATCGCCTCGACCCGCTCGGCCGGGTCCTCGGGACCGCCGAGGAGCGGCAGCGGCAGGATCGACGGCACGGCCGGCACGGCCGACGCCGGCTCGAGCCCGCTCGCCTCGAAGAGCTCGAGCGCCTCCGCGTCGCCGCCGTCCGGGAGCTTCAGCTCCCAGATCCCGATCCCGTCGAGGCCGGCGGCGGCGTAGGAGCGCACGTCGTCGGCGAAGCTCGACCGCAACGTCGTGACCTGGGAGACCGAGAGCCGCGGCTGCACGGCCACGATCCTCTCATGGCGTTTGACATCTGATCAAGGGTTTGGGACGGTCAGCAGGACAGATGACGCACGCAGGCACCCCCCAGGGCCAGATGCGGCACCGCACGATGGCCGAGTTCGCGCTCGAGCAGCTCCGCGAGTCGATCATCCTCGGCGAGCTGCCCGCCGGGACGCCGCTGCGGCTGGACGAGCTCGCGCGGTCGCTCGGCATGAGCATCTCGCCGATCCGCGAGGCGGTGCGGCAGCTCGAGGCGCTCGGGCTCGCCAAGCACGTGCCGCACCAGGGCGCCAGGGTGCTGGACTTCGACATCGAGGAGCTGCGCGACCTGTTCCAGGTGCGGCTGGCGCTCGAGTCGCTCGCCGTGCGGCGGGCCGCCGAGCGGTTCCCGGAGGCGGAGGCGGCCGCGGCGCGCGCCCACCTCGACCGCTTCGACGCCGCCGCGGCCGCGGGCGACGTCCGGGGGACGCTGCGCGCGCACACCGACTTCCATTTCACGCTGTACGACGCGTCGCAGTCGGCGTGGCTCGTCGCGCTGATCCGGCCGGCCTGGGACCGCTCGGAGCGCTTCCGGCCGGCGCTGCTGACGTCGAGGTCGGGCCCGCAGGAGCGGCACCGCGAGCTCGACGACGAGCTGCTCTCCGCCTGCGCCGACCACGACCCGGACGGCGCGGCGCAGGCCCTGCACGACCACCTCGAGCTGGCGAGCATCATCTTCGAGCGCGAGCTCGGCGGGCGCGGGATCTTCGACTGATGAACGTCGACGGCAGAGGGCAGGCCCGGAGGACGTTCCTGCGGCGGGTGGGGCTGGCCGGCGCCGTGCTCGCCGTCCTCGCGCTCCTCTTCCTCGTCAGCGGCCACTGGATCCTCGGGATCGTGCTGGGAGCCGCCGCCGTCGCCGCGATCTGGGCGTTCGTCCAGGCGCGGAGCGTTCGCTAGCGGCGCAGGTAGGCGTCGCTGCCGTCGAGCCAGTCCTCGCGCGGCGGCGTGAAGACGTCGACGTCGAGCGTGTCCTCGAGCGCCTCCGCCGTGTGCGGGACGTTCGCCGGGATCGTCAGCACCTCGCCCGCGCGGACGTCGACGACGTGCGACCCGTCCTCGCCGAGGCTGAAGCGCAGCACGCCCTCGAGGATGTAGGTCAGCTGCTCGTTGTGGTGCGCGTGCAGCGGGACGATCGCGCCCTTCGCGAGGTAGACGTGCGCGATCATCAGCGCGTCGCCGGTGATCAGCCGCCGGCCGATCTGCGGGTTCAGCTCCTCGCGCGGAAGGTCGTCCCAGCGGTAGTGCGTGGCGCCGCTCACCCGCTGAGCCTAGCCGCTCGCGAAGCCGACGAGGATCGGCATGTCGTGCGCGTAGTCGCGGGCGGTGAAGCCGTCCGCGTAGACGACGTGGGCGCGGCCGTCCGGGCTGTAGGCGAAGACCAGGGTGCTGTGCTGCACGGCGTAGGCGGCGCCCGCCGGCTTCTCGGGCGCTGCGAGCGGCGCGCCGGCCGCCCGCTCGGCGGCCCGGATCCGGCTCAGGGTGCCGGTCAGGCCGACGAAGGACGCGTCGTAGCGGCGCAGCCAGCGGCGCAGCACGGCCGGGGTGTCGCGGGCGGGGTCGACGGTCACGAAGACGACCTCGATCTTCCCGCGGGTCGCGGGCGCCTGCCGGCGCAGCGCGGCGGCGATGTCGCTCATCGTCAGCGGGCAGGCGTCCGGGCAGTGCGTGTAGCCGAAGTAGAGGTAGACGAGCTTGCCGCGGGTCGCCTGCGCGAAGCCGAATCGCCGTCCGCGGTCGTCGGTGAGCGTGAACGACGGCTTCGCCGGGAGCGGCTTCGGCACGAGCCCGCGCAGGGCCGCCCCCGCGGCCGCTCCGCCCGTGCTCGCGGCCGGCGCGGCCGTCCCGGAGCGGCCCCCGCAGCCGGCGGCGAGCAGGCCGAGCGCGAGCAGGCCGCCCGCGAGGACGGCTCCGGGGCGCCGCCCGCTCGCTGGCGGACGGCGCCCCGGAGAGGACGTGCTCACTGCTCGACGTCTACTGAACGACGATCGTCCCATCCATGTTGGGGTGGATGACGCACTCGAAGTGGTAGACGCCGGCCTTCGTGAACGTGACCCGGAACAGGTGCGGCGTGGCCTTGACCGAGTACGGGTTGACGAGGCCGCTGTTCACGTACCCGTTCCCGTGGTTCGAGCCGTCGAAGGTCACCGGCGCTCCGGGCGCGGCCGGCGGCTCGCTCGGGAAGGCCCCGAACGGGTTGACCCCCTTCGGCGTGACGAACGTGTTCTCGATCCCGGTCGTGTAGGCGGGCGGCCCGAACGTGACCGTGTGGATGTCGGTCGGGTCGTGCGAGACGAATTTGACCGTGTCCCCGGTCTTGACGACGAGCCGCTGCGGGAAGAACGCCGTCACCTCCGACCCGTCGAGCTTGCCCGCGCCGACCCAGACCGTCAGCGGGTCGGTCGGGTTCTGCGACTGGATGGTCTTGAGGTCGCCGATCGTGCGGCCGAGCTGCGCCTTCACCCGCGACTCGAGCTGGGCGGGCGAGGGAGCGGTCGCGGTCGCCGGCAGGACGCGGATCGCGCCTGTCATCCCCGGGTGCACGATGCAGAAGAACCGGTAGAGGCCCGGCTTCGCGAACGTGAGGGTGTACGGCTTCGGCGGATGCTTCGCCGACGCCGTCAGCACGCGCTGCAGCCCCGAGCTCGCGACCTGGGA
>Ga0070741_10020249_pt1 | contig 10512 bp, 9 predicted proteins | sample Coa_R1_4_FD_66440 | JGI IMG/M metagenome (GOLD analysis project Ga0070741, IMG submission 66440) | Surface soil microbial communities from Centralia Pennsylvania, which are recovering from an underground coalmine fire - Coalmine... | ecosystem: Environmental > Terrestrial > Soil > Unclassified ... | reverse complement strand
TCCTCGCCGCACTGGGCCCGAAGGTGCTGGAGCTCTCCGCCGCCCGAGCCGCCGGGGCCCACCCCTACCTGACGACGCCGGAGCACACCGCCTTCGCCCGCAAGATCGTCGGCCCCGACACGCTGCTCGCCCCGGAGCACAAGGTCGTCCTCGACACCGACGCGGAACGCGCCCGGGCCATCGGCCGGAAGACGGTGAAGCGCTACCTCGGGCTGGTCAACTACCGCAGCAACCTGCTCCGCTTCGGCTTCTCGGAGGACGACGTGGCCGGCGAGGGCAGCGACCGGCTCATCGACGCCCTCGTCCTCCACGGCGACGCCGCCACCGTCGCCCGCGGCGTGCGGGCCCACCTCGAGGCCGGCGCCGACCACATCTCCATCCAGGTCCTCGGCGACGACCTCGTGCCCGCCTACCGGGCGCTGGCCGAAGCGCTGCAGTAACACCGGCACCGCTGGAGCGCCCGTCGCACCGGGGGGTGCGACCGGTCGCGGTACCCGGGGCGTTCACGGCCGTGAACGCGGCTGGAGCGCAGCCGGTCGCGGCATACGGTCGGCTCGACCGGTGCGGGCATCACTGCAGACCCGTCGCCAGCCCGGCCACCGTGTCGACGTACTCCTCCACCATCTCGTGCAGGACCTGCCGGGCCGGCCGGACGCCGTCGAGCGAGCCGACCACCTGGCCGACGAAGTAGTTGACGAGCTGGACGGCCCCCGCCTGGCCGGCGGCCGCCGCCCGGCGGATGCGGTGGAGGGCGTAGTCGACCAGCAGCGGCTGGAGCGGCATGGGCAGCGGCCCGGGCGAGCCGGGCCCGTCCCAGGCGTCGGTCCAGGCGCTGCGCAGCTGGCGGGCGGGCTTGCCGGTGATCGACCGGGACCGCACCGTGTCGGAGGACGTCGCCGCGAGGAACTTCTCCTTCACCTTCGGGTGGGTCTCGGCCTCCTGGGTGGTGAGCCACACCGACCCCGTCCACACACCCTGGGCGCCGAGCGCCATGGCCGCCGCCATCTGCCGCCCCCGGGCGATGCCGCCGGCCGCCAGCACCGGCAACGGCGCCACGGCGTCGACGATCTCGGGGACGAGCACCATGGTGGCGATCTCGCCGGTGTGGCCGCCGGCCTCGTAGCCCTGGGCCACGACGATGTCGACGCCGGCCCGCACGTGCCGCTCGGCGTGCTGGCGCTTCCCGGCCAGGGCGGCGACGGGGACCCCGGCGCCGTGGGCCGCCTCGAGCATCTCCTCCGGCGGGGCGCCGAGGGCGTTGGCCACCAGCCGGACGGGATGGGTGAGCGCCACCTCGATGAGCCGCAGGGCGCCTTCGCCGGTCAGCGCCTCGGCGAACGGCTCCCGCGACCCGCCGGCCTCGCTGGCCGGTCGCCAGCCGTCGTCGTCTCCGTCACCGTCGCCGCCGGGCGGGGGCTCGACGCCGTACTCCCGCAGCAGCGCGTCGAGGAAGCGGCGGTGCTCCTCGGGGATCAGGTCGGCGAGGGCGGCGCCGTCGAAGCCCGAGCCCCGCTCCATGCCGGCCAGCTTCTCCGGGACGAGGACGTCGACGCCGTACGGCTTTCCCCCCACCGCTTCGTCGATCCACCGCAGCTCCACGTCGAGCTGATCGGGCGTGAGGGTGGTGGCCCCGAGGACGCCGAAGCCGCCCGCCCGGGTCACGGCGGCCACCACGTCGCGGCAGTGGCTGAAGGCCAGGACGGGGTACTCCATGCCGAGCTGGTCGCAGATGCCGGTGCGCATGGCCCAGACGGTACGCCCCGCCGGCCGGTCAGTCTTCGCCGGACCCCGGGTCGGCCTCGATCGGTCCGCCCGCAGGTCGGGCTACCCGGGGCGGCGGCGCCTCAACGCGGCGAGGCGGCGACGGTTCTGCGCCGTCGCCGCCTCGCCTCTCGCGCTGCAATCAGAAACCGGGTGAATGAGTCGAACCTGGTGAATCAGTGGCCGCCGCCGCCCCCGCCGGAGCTGGAGCCGGAGCCGCCGGCGCTGCTGCTGGCGCCGCCCGACGAGCCGCCACCGCCGGAGCCACCGCCGTTGCCGCCCATGGCGCCGCCGCCGGAGCCCCCGCCTCCGCCGGACGGGCCGCCGGCGTTGGCGCTGCCGCCGTTGCCGCCGCCGCTGCTACCGGGACTCGACGGCGCGCTCCCGGACGGGCCGCCCGGGCCGCGGTCCTGACCCGGGGGCGGCTGGGACGACGGGTACCAGCAGCCGCACTTGGGGTCGTACTGGCAGTCGGGATTCCGGACCGCCCGTCCGCTGTGGGTGCGGCTGAAGCACTGGGAGCCCTCGGCGCTCGACTCGTCGTAGGCCGGGCCGCAGGGGTAGTCGTAGTTGCACCCGTAGCCGCCGTAGTAGGGGCCGTAGTACGGGTACCCGCAGCCGTAGTAGCCGCAGCCGTAGTAGTCGTAGTAGTCGCCGTCGTAGTCGTCGAAGTCACGGCCGTCGCCGCCGTGGAAGTGCCGGTCGCGGCCGTGGAAGTCGCGGTCGCCGTTGTGGGCTCTGCTGTCGTCCCGGTCGACGCTGCGGCCGTCGGCGTTGTGGCCGCCGTGGTCGGCCATGTGCCCGCCGCCGTGGTCGGCGGAGCTGTGACCGGAGGAGCCGTGGCCGCCACCACCGCCGTGGCCCCCGCCCCCGCCGCTGTCGTGATCGGCCATGGCGTGGACGCCGGTCGCCTGGTCGGACGGCTGGTGCCTCGCCACGCTCCAGGCCGGAGCGGCGACGCCTATCACCAGCGCCGCCCCGGCCAGGGCAGTCCACATCTTGCGCATCTATGCCTCCGTCTCGCTCGGCCCCAGCAGGACGGCGCCCCCCTTCAGAAAGCAGGCGCTTACGCGCCACTGTTCCCCGGAAACCGGACATTCAACCCGAAAAGGCCACAAACCGCCTCGGACAGCGGGTGTCGACGGCCCAGCGGCCATGATGACGGGATGACGGGGACGGCCGGGGACGACGGGGGGCAGGAAAAGATCAGCGCCCAGCTCGAGGCGTGGCTGGGCAGCGACCGGAAGAAGACGCTGGGCGACCTCGTCGACACGTTCGGACCCCGCAGCTTCGCCATCCTGTTCGTGGTGCTGATGGCCCTGCCGGCGCTCCCCCTGCCGACGGGCGCGGTGAGCCACGTGCTCGAGATCGTCACCATGCTGCTGGCCCTCGAACTCGTGATCGGCCGGACCGAGGTGTGGATCCCCCACCGCTTCGAGGACAAGGAGCTGAAGGGGCTCACCGGCCCGAAGTTCAGCGGCGCGCTGGTCAAGCGGATCCGCTGGTTCGAGAGGTTCTCCCGGCCCCGGATGGCCGCCCTGCTGGAGAGCCGCTTGACCGGCGTGGTTCTCGGGGTGGCGGTGTTCGGGCTGGCGCTGACCGCCTTCCTGTCCCCGCCGTTCTCCGGGCTCGACACGCTGCCGTCGCTCGGCGTCGTCGTCCTCGGCCTCGGCGTCCTGCTGGGGGACATCGTCGTGGCCGGCGTGGGCCTCGGCCTCGGAGTGGCCGGCGTGGTCGTGGTCGTCGGCCTCGGCAAGGCCATCACCCAGCTGCTCTAAGACGCCCGAGGCCCAATGGGTGCAAAGGGAACGAAGCTCCTCGGCGGCCCTTCAAGGCCCCGGGTATAACCCGTAGAATACTCAGTATGATACCGAGAAAGCACCGCTCATGAGCGTGCGGCACGCCCTCCTGGCCCTGCTCAGCGACGGCCCGAAGTACGGCCTGCAGCTCCGCCAGGAGTTCGAGGCCAAGACCGGCGAGGTCTGGCCCCTCAACGTCGGGCAGGTCTACACCACCCTGCAGCGCCTGGAGCGCGACGGCCTCGTGGAGTCGGACGACGCCGAGACCGACGGACCCCAGAAGGGCTTCCGGATCACCGCCGCCGGCCACGGCGAGCTGATGGGCTGGCTGCGGACGCCGGGGGGCGACGACGCCCCGCCCCGCGACGAGCTCGTCATCAAGGTGCTGGTCGCCATGACCGTGCCCGGCGTCGACGTCGCCGAGCTCCTCCAGGTCCACCGCCGCCACCTCCTGCAGACGATGCAGCGCTACACCCGCCTGAAGGAGAGCGCCGCCGAAGACGACCTGGGCCTCGCCCTCGTCGCCGACGCCGAGATCTTCCGGCTGGAGGCCGTCGTCCGCTGGCTCGACGCCGCCGACGTCCGGCTGAAGCGCTTCCCGCCGGCGCCGGCCGCGGCGCCGGCCGCCCCGGCTCCGGAAGCGGAACGCCGCGCCGAACCGGCCGCCCGCCGGCCCCGCCGGACGCTGGGGGTGCGGTCATGAGCGCCGTCCTCGAGCTCCGCCGGGTCTCGAAGGTCTACGGGTCGGGCCCGAGCGAGGTCCAGGCCCTCCGCTCCGTCGACCTCACCGTCAAAGCCGGCGAGCTCGTGGCCATCATGGGCCCGAGCGGGTCGGGCAAGAGCACCCTGCTCACCATCGCCGGGACGCTGGAGGATGCGAGCAGCGGCGAGGTCCTGATCACCGGAGCGCCGGTGTCGACCCTGTCGAAGAACGAGCGGGCGAGCCTGCGCCGCCGGTCGATCGGCTACGTCTTCCAGGACTTCAACCTCCTGGCCGGGCTGACCGCCCTGGAGAACGTGACGCTGCCGATGGAGCTCGACGGCCTGGCGGGCAAGGCCGCCCGGGCCGCCGGCATCGAGGCGTTGCGGCGCTTCGACCTGGCCGACAAGGCCGGCCGCTATCCCGACGAGCTGTCGGGCGGCGAGCGCCAGCGGGTGGCGATCGCCCGGGCCATCGCCGGCGACCGGCGCCTGCTGCTGGCCGACGAACCGACCGGCGCCCTCGACTCCGTCAACGGCGAAGCCGTGATGCGGCTCGTGCGGGCCGCCTGCCGGGACGGCGTGGCCGGCGTCATCGTCACCCACGACGCCCAGCTGGCCTCGTGGGCCGACCGGATCGTGTTCATCCGGGACGGGCGGATCGTCGACCAGACGGCACCGCCGCCCGGGCCCGAGTCGCTCCTCACCCCGGGCGCCACGGCATGACCATCGCCGTCGGGGCACTCGACGGGCGCGCCGGCGCCCGGGACGGCGGCAGGAGCCGGGGCGGCGGCCGGGCCGCCCGCCGGGCGGTCGTCCGGTGGGCCTGGCGCCTCTTCCGCCGGGAGTGGCGCCAGCAGCTCTTCGTGCTGGCGCTGCTGATCGTGGCGGTGGCGGCCACGACCGCCGGCGTGGCGATGGCCACCGGCGCCACCTCCCCCGCCGAGACGACGTTCACGCTGTCGGGCTCCGACGCCAAGCTCGCCGCCGACGTCGCGGCGATCCGGGAGGCGTACGGGAACGTCGAGGTGTTCGCCCACCAGAAGATCCCCGTGCCCGGTTCGGTGGCCACCGTCGACCTTCGGGCCCAGGACCCCCTGGCCACGCCGTCCGGCGCCACCGGGCTGACCGCGTTGCGGCTGGTGTCCGGCCGCTACCCCTCCGCCGCTGGCGAGGTGGCCGTCACCCGCGGTGTGGCCGCCGCCTTCGACCTGCGCGTCGGCGGCACCTGGACGGAAGGCGGGCAGGCCCGGCGCGTCGTCGGGCTGGTAGAGAACCCGCGGCAGCTGTCGGAGGACTTCGGCGTCCTCGCCCCCGGCGCGCTCGAGACCCCGTCCACCGTGACCGTCCGCATCGCCGGCACGCCCCGCGACTTCTCATCGCTGCAGTTTCCCGGCCGCCGCCCCCTCGACATCGTCGGCAACGGCTCGAGCCGCGCCGCCGCCACGGCCACCGTCCTGGCCCTGGCCACGATCTGCCTGCTTTTCATCGGCCTCGTCGCCGTGGCCGGCTTCACCGTCATGGCCCAGCGCCGCCAGCGGGCTCTCGGGATGCTCGGAGCGGTCGGCGCCTCCGACCGCCACGTCCGGATGGTCATGGTGGCCAACGGCGCGGTGCTCGGCGCCGTCGCCGCGCTCGTCGGAGCCGTCACCGGCGTCGTCGGCTGGATCGCGCTCGCCCCCCGGCTGGAGTCCGTCGCCGACCACCGCATCGACCGCTTCGCCCTGCCGTGGTGGGCCATCGGCGCCGCGGCGGGCCTGGCGATCCTCACCGCCGTCGCCGCCGCCTGGTGGCCGGCCCGGTCCGCCTCCCGGCTCCCGGTCGTCGCCGCCCTCTCCGGGCGCCCGCCCCGCCCCCGGCCGGCGCAACGCTCCGCCGCCGCCGGCGTCCTCGTCCTCGCCGGCGGCCTGCTCGCTCTGGCCTTCTCGAACCAGCGGCAGAACCACCCGAACCCGCTGCTCATCATCGCCGGCACCGTGGCCACGACGCTGGGGGCGCTGCTGTTCGCCCCGCTCGCCGTGCGGGCTCTCGGCGCCGTCGCCGGCCGCGCTCCGGTGGCGGCCCGGCTGTCGCTGCGCAACCTCGCCCGCTATCAGGCCCGGACCGGTGCGGCGCTCGGCGCCATCGCGCTCGTCGTCGGGATCGCCGCCACCATCGCCGTCAGCGCCCGCTCCGCCGACGCCGACGCCGCCCGGGCCGCCGGCGCCGGGAACCTCCCGGCCAACGAGCTGGTCGTCCATCTCACCGAGGACGTCGGCGGCCCGCTCACGGCGGTGCCGGCCGACCAGATGCAGACCCTCCAGGGCCGCGTCACCGACATCGCGGCGTCGTTCCATTCCACCGATGTGGTCGAGCTCGACGGCGCGGCGATGTCGGCGGCGCCGTCGAGCGCCGGCAACCCCGGGCTGACCAAGGGCGGCAACGGGCACGTCGCCGTCTCCGTGGGCGACGCCCCGCCGCCGGCGGCCCTCGGCCGGGTGACGCCGGTGGAGAACGGGTTCAGGATGGACCACGTCATCCCGCTCTACGTCGCCACCCCGGCGGTCCTGGCCCACTACGGCATCAACCCCGCCGATGTCGATCCCACCGCCGACGTCCTCAGCTCGGAGCCCGGCCTCGCCGGCTTCCAGGTCATCTCCGGGCGCCAGAACATCGAACATCCGAAGATCCAGGCCGTCGCCCTCCCCCGCTACACCTCCGATCCCAATTCGCTGATCACCGCCCAGGCCGTCCGGACGCTCGGGGTCCAGGTGCTCCCCGCCGGCTGGCTCATCCGCTCCGGCCACGCGCTGACCGCCGCCGAGGTCGACGCCGCCCGGCGGGTCGCCGCCGCCGCGGGCCTGACCATCGAAACGAGATCGGCGCCGCATTCGCTGACCGCGCTCGGCCGGTATGCCACCGGCGTCGCCGTCCTCGTCGTCCTCGGCGTGCTGGCCATGGTGATCGGCCTGCTCCGCACGGAGACGGCCGGCGATCTGCGGACGCTGACCGCCGCCGGCGCCGGCCGCCGGACCCGCCGGGCTCTCACCGCCACCACCGCCGGGGCGCTGGCCCTGCTCGGGGCCGTTCTCGGCACCGCCGGCGCCTACCTCGCCCTCGTCGCCTGGCACCGCAGCGACCTCGGCACCCTCCGCTCCGTTCCCGTCGTGAACCTGGCCGTCATCCTGGTCGGCCTCCCGGTGGTGGCCGTCGCCGCCGCCTGGCTCCTCGCCGGCCGGGAACCGGCCGCCATCAGCCGGCGGCCGCTGGAGTAGCGGCCGGCCGGGGCGCCCGGCCTAGCCTCGAGGTCATGGGCGTCTACGGCGAACACGTCCTGCCCCGGATCATCGACGTGTGCTGCGGCCTCAAACCGCTCCGCCCGCTCCGGGAGCGGGTGTGCGAGGGCCTCGAGGGCCGGGTGGTCGAGGTGGGGTTCGGCTCGGGGCTGAACCTCCCGTACTACCCGGCGACGGTCGCCGCCGTCGCCGCCGTCGAACCGTCCGACACCGGCTGGAACCTGGCCGCCAAGCGGCGGGCGGCCACCGGCATGCCGGTGGAGCGGACGGGCCTCGACGGGCAGTCCCTGCCGCTGGACGACGCCAGCTGCGACGCCGCCCTCTCGACGTTCACGCTCTGCACCATTCCCGACGTCGAGGCCGCCCTCGGCGAGATCCGGCGCGTCCTCAAGCCCGGGGCCGCGCTCCATTTCCTCGAACACGGCCTGGCCCCCGACGAGCCCGTCCGCCGCTGGCAGCACCGCCTCGAATCGATCCAGCAGCGGCTCTTCGGCGGCTGCCACCTGACCCGGCCCATCGCCGACCTGCTCACCGGGGCCGGCTTCACCATTGCCGACATCGACGTCTTCTACGAGAAGAGCGCCCCCAGGCCCTTCACCGCCTACTCGCTGGGCCGGGCGGTCAGATGATCTTGCCGGGGTTCAGGATCCCGGCCGGGTCGAGGGCCCGCTTGACGGCGCCGTAGAGAGCCAGGACGTCGGGGCCGACCTGATCGGCCAGGCCGGCCCGCTTGAGCAGGCCGATGCCGTGTTCGCCGCTCACCGTGCCGCCGAGGGCGATGGCGGCGGCGATGATGTCGTCGAAGGCCAGCTGGGCCCGGCGGCGGGCGTCGTCGTCACCGGCGGGAACGACGAAGAGCGGGTGCAGGTTGCCGTCCCCGGCGTGGGCGATGTTGGCGATCGTCACTCCCCGGCGGGCCCCGGCGGCCTCGATGGCCTCCAGCATCGCCGTCACCCGGGTCCGGGGCACGCAGACGTCCTCGGTGAGCACGGGGCCGAGCCGCTCCAGCGCCGGGTAGGCCAGGCGGCGGGCGGCGAAGAGGGCCTCGGCGGTCTCCTCGTCGTCGGAGCGCAGGGCCTCCGAGGCGCCGGCGGCCTCGAAGCAGCGCAGGACGGTGGCCGCCTCCGCCTCGCCGACGGCGCCGGGCGTGTCGAGGCGGGCCAGGAGGAGGACGGCGGCGTCGAGGTCGAGCTCCATCCGCTTCCACTCCTCGACGGCCCGGAGGCAGTAGCGGTCGAGGAGTTCGAGGGCGACGGGGATGACGCCCGATGCCGTCACGGCGGCGACGGCGTCCCCGGCGGCGGTGAGGGTGTCGAAGAAGCCGACGACCGTCGTCGGCGGTCCGGGCGGCAGCGGCCGGAGGCGGACGGTCACCTCGGTCACCACCCCGAGCGTCCCCTCGGAACCCACCATGAGACCCCGCAGGTCGTAGCCGGCGGAGTTCTTCTTGGTCGGCGACCCGAGCCGGACGACCGTCCCCGAGGCCAGCACCACCTCCAGCGCCAGGACGTAGTCCCGGGTCACGCCGTACTTCAGGCAGCACAGGCCGCCGGCGTTGGTGGCCACGTTCCCGCCGATGGTCGAGATCTGGTAGCTGGCCGGGTCGGGCGGATACCACAGCCCTTCGGCGGCCACCGCCCGCCGGAGGTCGTCGTTGATGACGCCCGGTTCGACGACGGCGATCTGGTTGGCCGGGTCGACCGACCGGATGCCGGTCATGAGCTCGGTGGAGAGGACCACGCAGCCGTCGACGGCGTTGGCCCCGCCCGACAGCCCCGTTCCCGCCCCCCGGGTCACGAGCGGCGTCGCCGTGGCGGCGCAGGCCGACACGGCCTCGGCCACCTCGGCCGTCGTCCGGGGCCGCACCACGGCGACCGGCTTCCCGAACGGCGCCCACTCCGCCTCGTCGTGGACGAAGCGGTCCATGACGTCGGGATCGGTGACGACGGCCGGGGCCGGAAGCCCGCCGGCCAGCCGCCCGAGCACGCCTCCGGCTTCAGCCCCCATGGGGATCGTCGATGCGGCCGACGGGGAGGGCGTCGAGCAGGGCCAGCATGGCGCCGGTCAGCGGAGTCGGCACCCCGTGGCGCCGGCCGAGGGCCACCACCGGCCCGAGGAGGCCGACGTGTTCCATCCGCCGGCCGGCGCCGCGGTCCTGGAGCATCGACGACGGCGCGGCGCCGGGCAGGCCGAGCAGCCAGTCCAGCGCGACCCGGGCGTGCTCGGGCGTCACCGCTGTCCCCTCGGCCCGGGCGACGGCGACGGCCTCCAGGGCCAGCGCCAGACCGAGATCGGCCATCGCCGGTTCGTGAAGCACCTCGATCGGGCGCCCGGTGAGGGCGGTGAGCGGGTTGGCCATGACGTTGAAGAGCAGCTTCTCCCAGGCGGCAGTGGCGAAGTCCGCCGACGCCTCGACGTCGATGCCGCTGCCGGCGAAGAGCGCCGCCGCCGCCCGGCCGGCCTCGTCGTCGGGCACGACGAGCCCCCGGCCCGTCCGGCGGACCCGCACCCGTCCCGGGCCCGTCCGCTCGGCGTTGGGATAGACGAGCGTCGGGACCACCGCCGCCGCGGTCAACGGCTCGATGCGCGGCCGGTGGTCGACGCCGTTCTGGGCCGCGAGGACGGCGCTCCCGGCCGGCAGCGCCGCCAGCCAGTCGGCGACGTCCGGGGTGTGGTGGATCTTCGTCGCCAGCACGGCGTGGCGCAGCGGCGGGAGCTCGCCCGGCTGCGCCGCCCAGTCGACCTTGTGCTCGACGGTCGCGCCGTCGATCGTGACGACCACCCGGTCGAGCGGGGTGCGGCCGCAGACGACGATGTCCCACCCCGCCTCCGCCAGGTGGCCGGCCAGCATGCAGCCGACCGACCCGGCCCCGATGAGGGCGATCGGGCCGGAATCCCGGTGACCACTCGAGCTCACGGCCCCACTCTGCCGGACGGGAGCGCTTCAGGGCGAGCGGAAGGCCTCCGACTCTCCCACG
>Ga0070741_10020248_pt1 | contig 10512 bp, 10 predicted proteins | sample Coa_R1_4_FD_66440 | JGI IMG/M metagenome (GOLD analysis project Ga0070741, IMG submission 66440) | Surface soil microbial communities from Centralia Pennsylvania, which are recovering from an underground coalmine fire - Coalmine... | ecosystem: Environmental > Terrestrial > Soil > Unclassified ... | reverse complement strand
GCGGCGTAATGCATGTCGCGGCCCATGATCACCTGCGCGTGCCCGTGCACGAGCGACGCGCCCGCGCGCCAGAGGCAGTTCCACATGAACATGTAGTACTTGGCGTCCGGGTCGCTGGCGTGGGCCAGATCGCCCCACCGGCCGCCGGTGTCGATGTAGTCGTGCAGCATCTCACGCGTGAATTTGAGCGGGTGCCGCTCGTTGAAGACGACGAGCCCGTGGAAGCCATCAAACTTCGCGATGTTGCTCGCCGTCACGCAGTACTTCCCCTGCACCCGGCCGAAGAGGTCCTCCGGCGTGCCGTTGTAGGGGTCGTACAGCGGGTCCGCGGCCGTGCGCTCCAGCTCCTCGTCGAGGTTGACCTCGTGGTGCCACATCGGCCGGCTCGAGCGCAGCCAGTTGAACATCACGCCTTCGAGCGTGACGACGTTCGTGACCTTGATGATGCGCTGGTCCAGCGTCGGCTCGACGCTCCCGAACTGGCGCTCGATCCAGGGCACCATCGCCTCGGGCGGCACGAGTCGCCCGTGGGTGCTGCTGACGTGGAAGATGCGCTCGAAGCGCGCCCGCTCGTCGTGGCTCAGCGTGGCCACGGCGTCTTCCACCTGCATGATGCTGATGTCCTGCTGGATCGCCATTCTGGGCCCCGTCCCGTCAGCCTGTAAGGTTATCGGCCGCCCGAGGGCCGCCAACGCCCCCAATCTCAGTGTTTGAAGTGCCGCACCCCGGTCGCGATCATCGCCAGCCCCCGGGCATCGCAGACGGCTATCGAATCCTCGTCCCGGATGGAGCCGCCGGTCTGGGCCATCGCCGTCACCCCGGCGTCCGCACAGACCTCGATGGTATCCGGGAACGGGATCAGCGCGTCGGAGGCGGCCACGGAGCCGGCGGCCTGCCCGCCCGCGGCCGCGACGGCCAGCCGGGCGCTGGTCACGCGGTTGGGCTGCCCGGCGCCCATGCCGACCAGGGCGCGGTCCTTGACCAGGACGACGGCGTTCGACTTCACGTGCTTCACGCAGAGCCAGGCGTACTTCATGTCCCGCAGCTCCGCCTCCGTGGGCTGGCGCTTCGTCAGCACCTGCACCTCCGCCGGGTCCGGCGCGAGACGGTCCGCCTCCTGCGCGAGCATGCCGCCGGCGATGCCCCGGTACTCCATCGCGCGCCGGTGCATGCGCACGGGCGGCGCCTCCAGGATGCGCAGGTCGCGCGATTTCTGCAGTGCCTCGACAGCGCCCGGGGTGAACTGCGGCGCGACGATGATCTCGACGAACAGACGCTGGCCGCTCGTCGGGTGCTTCGTGGCGCGGATCGCCGCCGCGAGCGCCTCATCGACCGGGCGGTTGACGGCGATGATGCCACCGAACGCCGACACCGGGTCCGCCGCGAACGCGAGCGCGAACGCCTCCGCCAGGTCGTCGCGGCTGGCGATTCCGCACGGCGTCATGTGCTTGACGATGACGACCGTCGGCTCCGGGAAGTCGCAGGCGGCGCAGTACGCCGCGTCCGCATCGAGGACGTTGACGTAGGACAGCGCCTTGCCGTGGAGCTGCCGGGCGTTCACGACGCCCTCGCGCTCGCGTTCCTTCGGGTCGACGAGCCGGTACAGCGCGCCAAGCTGGTGCGGGTTCTCGCCGTAGCGCAGCTCGCCGCGCTTCTGCAGCGACAGCGTCAGCACGTCGGGGAACGGCGTCTCGTAGCCGCGCAGCCACGAGGCGATCGCGGTGTCGTATGCCGCAACGTGCTGGAACGCCTTCACCGCCAGCTTGCGCCGCCACTCCATCGGTGCGGAGCCGGTCGCCAGCGCGTCGAGCACGTCGTTGTAGTCCGCGGGGTCGACCACGGGCAGCACGCTCGGGAAGTTCTTCGCCGCCGCGCGCAGCATCGTCGGCCCGCCGATGTCGATGTGCTCGAGCGCGTCCTCGAGCGTCGCGTCCTCGCGCGCGACCGTCTCCTCGAACGGGTACAGCCCGCCGACGACGATGTCGATGGGCCCCAGGCCGTGCCGCTCGAGCTCCGCCATGTGCTCCGGCTTGTCGCGCCGGGCGAGCAGCCCGCCGTGCACCGCCGGGTGCAGGGTCTTCACGCGCCCGTCGAGGATCTCCGGGAAGCCGGTGAGGTCGCTCACCGGCCGCACGGGGATGTCCTCGCCGGCGAGCAGCCTGTGCGTGCCGCCGGTCGCGTACAGCTCGACGCCGAGGCGCACGAGGCCGCGGGCGAGGTCGGCCAACCCCGTCTTGTCGTACGGCGCCAGGATCGCGCGCAACGCCATTGCCTTACTCGATGATCACCCGCCGGGCGTCCGACGCCCGCACCACGTCTCCGACGATCCGCGCCCCGGGCACCGCCTGCGTGATATCGTCGGCCTCGTCCGCCGCCACCGCCGCCACGATGCCGATGCCCATGTTGAACGTGCGGTACATCTCGTCGTCCGAAAGGTCACCCGCGCGCTGGATCAGCGCGAACAGCGCGGGCGTCTCCCATGCGCGCCGGTCGAAACGCGCGGCGAGGCCGTCGGGCAGAATGCGGGGGACGTTATCGATGATACCGCCGCCCGTGATGTGCGCAATCCCGTGCAGCTTCTTCAGCACCGGCCGCAGTTCGTGCAGGTAGGAGCGGTGGACGGCGAGCAGCGCCTCGCCGAGCGGCTGCTCGAGCGGCGGGTGCGTGCGTTCGAGCGCGCGCCGGTCGGCCGCGGCGTCGCCGCCCGTGCCGATGCCGAAGATGCGCCGCACGAGGGAGTAACCGTTCGTGTGCAGCCCGCTCGACGGCAGGCCGATCAGCGCGTCCCCGGGCGCGATCTTCGACCCGTCGATCACGTCGGCGCGTTCGACGACGCCGACGATGAAGCCGACGAGGTCGAAATCTCCTGCCCCGTACACATCGGGCATGTCCGCCGTCTCGCCGCCGACGAACGCGCAGTCGTGCGCGCGGCATGCCTCCGTGAGCCCTCGCACGACCTCGAGCTTCTGGTGCGCGCCGAGCGCGCTCGATCCGATGTAGTCGAGGAAGAACAGCGGCTCCGCGCCGGTCGTCAGGATGTCGTTCACGCAGTGGTTCACGAGGTCCTGGCCGACGGTGTCGTAGCGGTCCATGAGGATGGCGATGCGCAACTTCGTGCCGACGCCGTCGGTGCTCGACGCGAGCACCGGCTCGCGGTAGCTGCCGAGCCTGAACAGCGCGCCGAATGGCCCGACGCCGGAGAGCACCTCCGGCCGCGAGGCGCGCGCCGCGATGTCCCGGATGCGGCGCACGAGGTCGCCCCGCGCGTCGAGGTCGACGCCGGCGTGCGCGTAGGCGTCCCGCCGCTCCGGTCCCGTCGTCTGCTGGGTGTCGATGCTGCCGGGCGCCACGGGCTTACACGCGCCGCAGCGGGAGCACGTACTCCGTCTCGTGGCGGTCGAGCGAGCCGTCGGTCGGCTCCATCGCCAGCTTGTCCATCTGCAAGGGGACCGGGCGCGGGTACTCGCCGGTGAAGCACGCCATGCACAGGCCCTCGCGCGCCGCCGACACGGCGTGCACGAGCCCCTCCGGGCTCAGGTAGCCCAGGCTGTCGGCGCCGATGTGCTCGCGGATCTCCTCGACCGTCTTCTGCGACGCGATCAGCTCCCAGCGCGTGCCCATGTCGATGCCGTAGAAGCAGGGGTGCGTGATCGGCGGCGACGTCACTCGCATGTGCACCTCGCGCGCGCCGGCCTTGCGCAGCATCTGGATCACGCGCGGCGTCGTCGTCCCGCGGACGATGCTGTCGTCGACCAGCACCACGCGCCGGTCCTGCAGCACCTCGCGGAGCGGGTTGAACTTCAGGTGCACGCCGATCTCGCGCAACCGCTGGTCCGGCTGGATGAACGTCCGCCCGACGTAGCGGTTCTTCACCAGCCCCTCCACGAACTGGATGCCGGACGCCTGCGAGTAGCCGATCGCGGCGGCGGTGGCCGAGTCCGGCACGCCCATCACGACGTCCGCGTCCGGCGCCGGGTGCTCCTTCGCCAGCTCGCGGCCCATGTTCATCCGCAGCGGGTAGACCAGCTTGCCGTCGAGCACGCTGTCCGGGCGCGCAAAGTAGATGTACTCGAAGACGCAGAACGCCGGGGTTGGGTCGTCGATCGGCTTCAGGCTCTGCAGCCCCTCCGCGTCGATGGAGATCACCTCGCCCGGCTCGATCTCCCGGATGAACGTCGCGCCGATGTGGTCGAAGGCGCAGCTCTCGGACGCGGCCACCCAGCCGCCGTCGATCTTGCCGAGGCAAAGCGGCCGGTTGCCCATCGGGTCGCGCGCCATCATGATCCCGTCGGGCGTGATCACCGCCAGCGAGTAGGCGCCGTTGAGCTTGCGCATGACGTGCGCCCAGCGCTCCTTCCAATCGAGCCCCGGCGCGTGCGCCAGCATCTGCGCGATCACCTCGGAGTCGCTGCCCGTCGTGAACGTCACGCCCTGCTGCTCGAGCTCCGCGCGCATCTCCTGCGCGTTGACGATGTTGCCGTTGTGGCCGAGCGCCAGCTCGCCGTTCGGGCCGCTGACGCGGAACGGCTGCGCGTTGCAGGCGTTGCTGGAGCCTGTGGTCGAGTAGCGGGTGTGTCCGATCGCGAACCGCCCGGGCAGGTAGCTCAGGTCGTCCTCGTCGAAGACCTGCGAGACGAGCCCCATGCCGGTCTTGAGGTAGAGGGTTCGGGAGTTGGCTGTCGCGATGCCGGCGCTCTCTTGCCCGCGGTGCTGCAGGGCGTAGAGGCCGAAGAACGTGATGCGGGCGACATCTTCCTCGGGCGCGTAGACGCCGAAGATGCCGCAGGCCTCGCGCAGCGTCGGGAGCACAGATACCTCCTGCCCGTAGGACAGTGCTCCGCAGACGGCCCGCCGGCGATGATGCGCCTGCTCCGGCGGGTCCCTCTGGCAGTGAATGGTAACAGCGCCCCGGATTCGCGTGCAACCGCTGCCGTGCGCTGCATAACCCGTCGAGTCGCGGGCCCGCCGCGCCCCGTCTACAATCCCGCGTACCGCCGATGAAGCTGCTGTTCTTCCTCCACCAGGGCAACATGTACTCGGGCGGGCAGGGCGTTTATACCGCCCAGCTCACCCGCGAGCTCGCGGCGCTCGGCCACGAGGTGCATCTCGTGGTCGGCCCTCCGTGGCCCGATACGGACCCGGCCGTGACGGTCCATCGCGTCCCCTCGTACAGCGTCTACCGCCTGCTGGAGCTGCAGCGGATGTGGTTCTACGGCCGCCACGTCCGCAGCTTCTTCCACCCGCTGAACTTCTACGAGCTGGCGAGCAGCCGCGCGGGCCAGTTCTCCGTGATGTCGGCGTTCAGCTGGCGCGCCTTCATGAAGTGGCGCGAGCTGCAGCCGCGCATCGGCTTCGAGCTCGTGCACGACGTGCAGGTGCTGGGCTACGGCACGCTGATGGTGCACGCGTCCGGCATGCCGGTCGTCGCGAACATCCATCACCCGCTCTCGATCGACCGCATGAACCAGATCCGGCAGGCGCGCGGCACGCGGCAGAAGATCCGCCGTGCGATGTTCTACCCGTTCTTCATGCAGGAGGTCGTCGCGCGGCGGATGGACCGGATCATCACCGGCTCCGCGAACTCGCGCGCGTCTGTCGCCCGTGCCTTCGCGCTGCCGCCGGGGCGCATCGCCGCGATCCCCGACGGCGTCGACACGCGCGTCTTTCGCCCGCTCGAAGTCGCGCGCCGGCCGGACGAGGTCCTCTTCGTCGGCAACTCGGACGACCAGAACAAGGGCGCGCGGTACCTGCTCGAGGCGGCAGCGATCCTTCGCGACCGGGGCGTCGGCTTCCACCTGACGTTCAAGGACCGGCTCGATGCCGTGATGGCGCCGCGCATGATCGAGGACCTGGGCCTGCGGGACCGCGTGACGTTCCTCGGCCGCCTGCCGGTCGAGGAACTGGCGCGGCTGTACAACGAAGCGCAGGTGCTCGTCTCGCCGTCGCTCTACGAGGGCTTCGGCCTGCCCGCGGCGGAGGCGATGGCCTGCGGTACGCCGGTCGTCGCGACGACGGCCGGCGCGTTCCCGGAGGTCATCGCGGACGGCGAGACCGGCCTGCTCGTCCGTCCGGCGGACGCGCCCGCACTCGCCGACGCCATCGAGGCGCTGCTGCGCGACCCGGAGCGGCGCGCGGCGATGGGCGCAGCCGGCGTGCGCCGCATCCAGGAGCAGTTCTCCTGGCGCGCGACCGCGGTGCGCACGGCGGCGCTCTACGAGGAAGTGCTCGAGCAACGGCGCTCGCGCGCGGGGCGTTAGATTCTCGCCGCGGCACGAAACGGTGCGGATTGTCGCGCCCCGCCCGAAGTCCCGAAATGAAGGTCTAGTCGTCTGCCGGCGGCTCGATGGGGGTCGTCACCAGCGCCCGCCCGATCCAGAACGCGATGTAGAGCGCCCCGAGGAATCCCGCCGTCACCGGCAGGGCGAGCGCCATGTACGACTTCCGCAGCACGCCGATGATGAAGGCGAACCCGGTGAACACGCTGATCGCGCAGATGACCATCCCGTAGGTCCGCGAGCGCTCGGCTCCCATCGGCGGTCTCCTTCCTCCCCGGCTGCAGCCGGGCCGCCGCTGTTATAGCAACGGTGAGTTGGGCGCGCAAAGCGCGGCCCGCCGGCCTATGGCGACTCCGCGAGCCAGTCGCTGAGGAACTCCATGACGATGAACGCGTTGCCGCCGCGGCGCGAGCGCCCGCAGACGTGGAACCCGGCCTTGCGGAACGACTTCTGCGCGCGCGTGTTCCAGTCGAGCGTCTTCAGGTAGACGCGCCGGAAGCCCGTTACCTGGAAGATGCGGCGTACGAGCGTCCGCACCGCGTCCGTCCCGAATCCTTTGCCCCAGTACTCGCGCTCCCCGATCGTTATCCCGATCTCCGCCTCGCGCCGCACGCTGTCGATGTTGTAGTACATCGCGTTGCCGATGTGGCGCCCTGCGAGGTCCTCGATCGCGAGGCTGTGCCGGTACGGGCTCGGGTACGCGAGCTCGTCGCGGTAGAGCGCCAGGTAATCCTGGAAGCTCGCCGCGAACGGGCGCGCCGCATCGAACCGCGCCAGCTCCGGGTCGGTGCGCCAGCGGAAGTCGTTGTACGCGTCGCCGACGCGCTTCTCCCGCAGCACGACGAGATCGCCGCGCGCGACTTCCCCGAGGACGCTCGTCGTCACGCTCCGCCCTCCCGCAGCGCGTCGAGCGCGCGTCGCAGCACCGCGGCCTCGTTGCGGTGCGTGATCAGCCGCATCGCCTCTTCCGCATGGAACCACTGCACCCGGTCGTACTCCTGGTCGTGCACGTCCGTGCTGCCGGTGCCGTCCGGGGTCATCAGGTAGTGGTGCACCGTCTTTTCGTAGCGGACGCCGCGCGACGGGCGCGAGAACTCGTATGAGATCGTGCCGAGCGGCCGCACGATGCGCACGCCGATGCCCGTCTCCTCGCTCACCTCGCGCCGCGCAGTTTCCTCGAGCGATTCACCGGGTTCGGGCGTCCCCTTCGGGATCGCCCACAGTCCCTCCATCGAGCGGCCGCAGAGGAGGAACTCGGGGCCGTGGTCGCCCTCGCGGTACACGACCCCTCCCGCCGACACCGCCGGCTCCACGCGCAGCTCTGACCGTTGGGTGGTCACTCGTCTTCCTCTTCTCCCATGTCGGCGCCGCGCTCGAGGTGGAGTCGCAGCCCGAGCGGGTCCTCGAGGAATTCCGCCTCGCTGAGCGCGTCCGTCACGGCGTCGAGCACGCGCTCGTCCGTATGCTCCGCCGCCAGCGAGTGCAGCACGCTGCGGGCCGCCGGCCCGCCGATCTGGCCGAGGGCGCCGATCGCCGCCTCCTGCACCTCGGGGTCCTCGTCTACCGCGAGGCTGGAAAGCTCGGGCACCGCGTCCTCGTCGCCGATGGCGCCGGCGGCCATCGCCGCCTCGAACCGCATCTCGCCGTCCTCGTTGTGCATCTCCTCGATGATTGTCGGCAGCCATTCCGGGTCGGCGCTGCGTCCCATCGCGTGCACGGCGCTCATTTGCAGCCGCCGCTCCCCGCTCGCGTACGCGTCCTCGATGAGGTCGCGCACCCAATCCTGGCTGCGCGCCCCCAGCGCCTCGATCGCGCGGCCGCGCACCTCCACCAGCTCGCGCTCGTCCTGCGCGACGCGCCGCAGCGCCTCGGCGATCTCCGCCGTGCGCGCATCGTCCTGGTCGTCCAGCTCGGCGCGCAGGATGTACCGCCCGAGCCCGAGCGCCGCTTCGCTGCGCACGATCGCCTCCGGGTCCTCCAGCAGCTTCAGCAGCATGGCCGACAGCTCGTCGCCCTCGTACTCCCAGAGCGCCTTGATCGACTCCGCGCGCACCTGCACGTCGTCGTCCATCACGCCGACGAGGAAGATGGCGTTGAAGTCCAACTCGACGTTGTCCTCCGCCAGGTCGGCGAGCCGGTCGATGAGGTCGCGCCGGCGCTGGACGCTGAGCGACCGCCAGGCGCGCAGGAACTGCTCGCGGTCGTCCCCCTGCAGGCCGCTGAGGCTCGCGAGGTTGGTCGCGTGGATCGGGGCGTCGGGGTTCTCGAGCTCGCTGAGCAGCGTTTCGAGCGACACGGTGCGCTCCTGCGGGAAGGGTACTGGCGTCGCGTCCGCCGCTGCTGCCCGCGAATTCAGTCTAGGGAGCGCTCTCGCGGGGTGTCAACGACGGCGGCAGGCGGCGGCTCGCCCGGACCGGCAGCCCGCGTGCGGCGCCGCCCCCGTGGCTGCACGCGCACGCGCAGGATCGCGCGCAGCACGCTCCAGCCAACGCCGGGGCTCAGTTTCTTCCCCTCGTCCGCGCTGCGCGGCTCATACGTCACCGGGACTTCGACGATCCGCTCGCCCGCACGGAGCACGAGGCAGGCGATCTCCGCGTCGAGGTCGAATCCGTTGCAGCGCAGGTCGAGCGCGCGCGCGATGTCGGCGCGCATCACCTTGTAGCAGGTCAGGATGTCCGTGAGGCGCGCGAGGTAGAGCACGTTCGTCGCCCAAGTCAGCGCTATGTTGCCGGCATAGCCGAGGAGCGGCGTCTTGCCGCGGCCGCGCCCCTTGAAGCGGGAGCCGAAGACGACGCGGGTGCGGCCATCGACGATCGGGGCCAGGAGCGACGGGATCTCGCCGGGGTCCAGCTCGAGGTCCGCGTCCTGCACCATCACGATGTCGCCGGTGGCCCGCTCGATCCCCGTGCGCACCGCGCGCCCCTTGCCACGCGCCGCGTCTTCGAACACGAAGGCCAGGTCGGGCGCCTCGCCCAGCGCCCGCAGCGCCTCGCGCGTGCCGTCGGTCGAGGCGCCGTCCACGACGATCAGCTCCTTGGGCATACCGCAGTCCACCGCCCGCACCCGCTCGATGAGCGGGATCACGGTCTCGCGCTCGTTGCGGACGGGGATGATGATCGACAGCTTCATGCGTGGCGCTCCGCGAGCTGCCGCCCGGCGTCCTCGAGCTGGTCCAGGCGGTCGATGGCGAGCCACTCGTCGTCGAAGCGGAACGAGCCGACGCTCCGGCCCGCCGCCAGCAGCGCGTTCACGAGGTCCGGGATGTCGAAGAAGCGTCCTGCGGGGATCAGGTCGAGCGCCGACGGCTGGATCGCGTAGATGCCGGCGCTGACGATGTCGGTCACCGCGGGCTTCTCTACGATCTCCGTGATGCGGTCGCCTTCGGTGCGGATCACGCCGTACGGGTGCTGCAGCCGGAACTCGCGCGTCGCGACGGTCATCTCGAACCCGCCGCGGGCGTGGAACTCGAGCACCCGCCGCGTGTCGAGGGCGGTGAGGATATCGCCGTTCATCGCCAGCAGCGGCTCATCCCGTCGCAGGTCACAGCGCGCGCGCACCAGGCCGAGCGGCCCTGCCGTGCCCAGCGCCTGCTCCTCCCGCACGTACTCGATGCGCACGCCGAGCTGGGCTCCGTCGCGGAAATACGTCTCGATCAGCTCGGCGCGGTAACCGACGGCGATGATGAACTCGCCGAACCCCTGCGCCTTCAGCCGCTCGATGATCTCCTCGAGGATCGGCTTCTCGCCGACGGGCAACAGCGGCTTGGGGATCGTGTAGGTCAGCGGGCGCAGCCGCACGCCGCGTCCCCCGGCCAGCAGCACCGCCTTCATACGGCGTACTCGCGCGGGCGGTACTCATCGAGGTGCGCCCGCGCCCACTCGACGGTGCGCGCCAGCCCCTGGTCGAGGCTCACCTCCGGGCGCCAGCCGGCGATGCGCGCGGCCTTGCTGCTGTCCGAGTGCAAGCGCGACACCTCGCTTGCCGCTGGCCGCATCCGCTGCTCGTCACCTTCGACGGCCAGCTCGCGCCCGACGATCCGGCCGACGCGCGCCACGATCTCCCGGATGCTCACCTCGCTTCCGGACCCGAGGTTCAGCACCTCGCCAAGCGCCTCATCCGACGCGGCCGCCATCACGAACCCGCGGGCGGTGTCCTCGACGAAGGTGAAGTCGCGCGTCGTATCGAGCCTGCCCAGCCGCAGGGGGCCGCCGGCGAGCGCCTGCGTGATGATCGTCGG
>Ga0070741_10020247_pt1 | contig 10513 bp, 10 predicted proteins | sample Coa_R1_4_FD_66440 | JGI IMG/M metagenome (GOLD analysis project Ga0070741, IMG submission 66440) | Surface soil microbial communities from Centralia Pennsylvania, which are recovering from an underground coalmine fire - Coalmine... | ecosystem: Environmental > Terrestrial > Soil > Unclassified ... | reverse complement strand
CGTCGGGAATCCGCACGACGGTATCCCCGACTCGTTCACGCTGGCTGAGGCCGAGGCCGTGGACACGCAGACCGGCGAGCCGTTCGCGCCGCTGTACACGCACAACGGCGAAGGCGGCACGTACCGCTTCGACGTCTGGGACGGTCCTCACACGCTCAGCCCGGAGGAAGCCGAATGACGATCATCACCGTGCAGGTTCCGAAGCGACCGGGCGACAAGAAGCACCGCGAGCACTTCTACCGGATCGGCGTCGACGGGACCGACGACGAGGCGATCATGCTGGCGGTCAAGACGTTGCTGGCGGATCGACCAGCGCACGAGATCGGTCTGCGCAAGAAGTTCACGGTGAAGGACTGATGAGGCGCCGCCCGGCACTAGAGCGCCCCGAGCCGGTGATCGAGGTCGAGCCGTATCGACTGTTCGGCCGGTTCGGCCCGAGGATCGTAGGAGGCACGGAACGGGCGCTAGAGGCGGTGCGACTCAGCGCGGCTGTTGCGAAGGCGAACGCCGCCGCCACAGTGGAATGGGGCACATGCGTCGAACCCGGCTGCGATTCGCGGATCGACCTGGCGCGCGGGCCGCGCTGTACGGCGTGCCACAAGCAGTACCTACACAAGAGAGGGAAGCCATGAGGACTGACAAGGAAATCGAGGAGTCGTTCGAGGATCAGACCGGCACGTTGGTGTTCAGCATCGAGAAGGTGAAAACGGACTTCATCGCTGAAACCCAGCACGACACGTGGTCGATCAACGACGGCGAATCCTGGGCTGTTTCTTCGCCCGCGCTGTTGTCGTTCGCGGCGAGCGAGAACCTACCGCAGGCGGACGAAGCGCTGACGATGCACGTCGGGCTGCTGTTCAGGCAGGTGGATGCGGCGTGATCGCGCACTTCTCCGACCAGGGGGCCACCCCCACGGGAGCCATTCTCTACGCGCCTGAGTGGTGTCAAAAATATCCGCGGGAAATGCAGTCGCGCGGGACGATCTGCCGCAACCCGAGGCGCAGATTGACCAGGCGCAACCCGTACACGCTTTGGTGGTGGTGCTGATGGCCCGCGTTGGCCGGCCTCGGAAGGAGTTGCCTGCGCGCCCGTCGCGCACGGCGCGGGAACAGTACTTCGCGGCGAGCGAGGCGGACCGGCGTCGATTCATCCGCGCGCACCGGGACCCGATGGACTTCACGCTCGACAGCCAGCACGCGGCTGCCAAGGCCTGGGACGACTCAATGGGGCGTGCTGAGGACGCCGAGCGGCTGTTGATCGAGCGCGGCCAGTTCAACCCGCATACCCACGCCCGGAGTGTCCGAGCACGGGCCGAGCGTGACGTTGAGTGGGCGCGCGGTGGGGACTGGACGCGCGCAGCCGTTGATGCGCTGCCGCGCAATGAGGATCTAATCGAATAGAGGCGCTCGCGCCTCCGGACAAGACACAGGGAGAGGGAACATGGGTTACCTAGACAACCAGGCGGAACGCGAAGCCAGCAAACGCATGAGCGACGCGATCCGCAAAGCCACCGGCTTTGAGAACGGCGCCGCCCGGCAGGACACCGGAGGCATTCAGGTCCGTGACAAGACGGGCCGGTTCGCAGTCTCCGGGCGCGGGCTGGACCAGGGTGCGGGTCGCGGCTCCGAGCGCGACACGGACAACGACGGCCACGACGAGATCAACAACATGATGCGAGCACGGCTGGGCATCGTCCCGGCCGACGAGGGCGGCGGGCCACAGGGCACGACCGTGGGAGGGATCAGCGTATGAGCACGTTCAGAACAACGGACCCGAGCATCTTCGGGGGCGAGCTCGCCAAGGCGATCGTTCGCTATGGGGAGCTTGAGGAGCAGGACCGCGACGCCCAGGACGCGCTAGCCCGCGCCGCCAAGGCGGTCACAGACGCCGAAGCCACCGGCATCGCGTCGGCTGCCGCCGCGCGCGTGTCAGGCGATAAGGACCCGGGCGATGCCGGTGAGGCTGAGGCGCGGGAGACCTACGAACTGGCGACCCGCGAGGCGGCGATCTCCAAGGCCGCCGTCCATCAGGCAGGCGAGGCCATCGAGCAGGAGGCCTGGACCCACCGGGACGCCTACACCGCGAAGCTCGACAAGCGCATCGAGGCGGCGCAGAAGACCGGGCTGAACGCGCTGGCGAAGCTCGAGGAAGCCCTCCACGAGATCCGGGTCATCCGCGCGTACCGCAACTGGATCGAATCGCCGCAGACCAAGCGCGAGCCTCAGCCACAGGAACTGTTCGCGGGCGAGTCACCGATCAGGCTGGCGAACGGGGAGCCCGTGACGGTGAGCAGCCTCACCGCAGGCGTACACGACGTGCTCAACCGGCCCACGCATCGGACAGGGGATCAGCGCGGCGGCATCGCTGTCGGCGCCGTGCAGGAGGCGTAGATCATGGCTCGGAACTCCAACGTCGTAACCGTCGCGGCGAAACTCATCGGTGGCTCGTCCATCGTTCGTGAAAGCGACCGGATCAGCGGCTCGATTCGCGGGATGGGGAAGGCCACCGACGAGGCAGACGCCAAGGCTGCACACGCGGGCAAAGGCTGGGAACTGTTCAGCAAGAAGACCCGTGAAGCTGAGAAGCACTCGCGCAGCCACCACTCCGTACTGAAGTCTGTTGGCTCGACCGTCGCCTCCTACGGCGGCGGTCTGCTCGCGGCATACGGCGCGTTCGACCTAGCGTCGGGATCGCTCGGCGCCGTCAAGCAGTCCGGTCAGGAACTGATCGAGGCGCAGCGGCTGGGCGTCACCGGCTCCAGCAAGGAAACGCTCGTGCTGCTCGGCGCCTACAAGGCGCGTGGCCTCGGGATCAGCAACCTGACGATGCAGGCCAAGACGCTGTCGAAGGCGCAGGCCACGGCGATCCGACAGGAAGAATCGTATGCACGGGCGTCCGCCAAAGCCGCTGCGGAAGGTAAGCCGCTGACGGCGACCCTCGGCACCAAGGCGCAGGCCTTCAAGGCGCTCGGGATCGAAGCAGCGTCGTTCGCCAAGCTGTCCGGCGCGCAGCAGCTTCAGGAGGTCAACGAAAAGCTGTCGGCCCTGCCGCCGGGGATGGAAAAGACCCGGCTGGCGACGGAACTGTTCGGGCGCAGCGGAACGGCCCTGCTCCCGCTGCTCGAAAAGGGTCCGCTCGGCTTCAAGGCGTTGAAGCAGACCGCGAGCGAAATGCTGCCGAGCTTCAAAGGCGGCAACAAAGAAATCGAGAACATGGAGGCGTCCCAGGCGAAACTGTCGCTGGCGACGGAAGGCCTCAAGCTCAAGCTCGGGATGGCGTTGCTGCCAGTCGTGATCTGGCTGTCCAAGACCTTCACAAAGCTCTACCAGAACATCCAGAACGGCAAGGGCGTCTGGGGCGCGATCGACAAGGTCGTCTCCGTGTCGGCCGAAGCCTTCAAGGGTGTGGCTGGATGGATTGGCCGAACGAAGGGCGCCGCCTACGCGCTGGCCGGGATGCTCGGGATCCTCGCGGGAGCGTGGGCCGTCTCCAAGGTCATCAACTTCGCCAAAGGGATCGGCAAAATCTTCAGCACGATCAAAGACGGAATGGGCCTCCTCAAATCCTTCGTGAAACTCCTGTGGGAGAAGGACGCCGCAGAAGACGCGAGCGGCGGCGGAGGCGGTGCTGGGTGGCTGTCGAAGCTCAAGAGCTTTGGATCGCTCGGTGCCGTGGGGCGCCTCGGCATCGGCGTCGCTGGCGGGTATGCCATCGCGGAAGCTGGCAACCGGCTGCTCGGCAGCAAGGAATCCGTCGCCCACAAGCTGCTCGGCGCCGACACGGCGTCGTCCAAGGAAGAAGGCGCCTTCTCGAACGGCTACTACGCGACCCTCGTCCAGCACGCCAAAGAACGCCGCGCCGGTGCGCTCGGCCGACTCAAAGCGTTCGACAAGCTGCACGACCTTCCCGACCCTCCCGGCCTGTGGACAGGCGGCACGGTCCTCAAAGGCGGAAGCGTCGTTGTCGGCGAGCGCGGGCCAGAGCTTCTGTCGCTTCCCTCCGCCGCCAGGGTGGACCCGCTGCGCGGTCCATCCCGGTTCGGCGTCATGCCACAGGGCACCTACCCGGGCTCAAACGGCGACACCATCGTCAGCGTGCAGATCGACAAACGCGAGATCGGTCGCGCTGTCGTGAAGCAGCTCAACCTCGAAAACGCGAGGATGGCGTGATCCAGTTTGCGGCGTGTCGGTTGTCCACGCCGCGCGGCGGGACGGTGCTCCCCTCTCGGCACCGTCCCCGGCGGGCAGTCGTGTCAGGGCTGCCCGCCCTCCCTCTTGCTCGACCGGGTTGCTCATTCCCCATCGAGCAGCGGAGCGGCCGGCTACCCTCCTGGGCGTGGCCGCTCCGACCGACTTGCTCACGTGCGGAGCCCTGGTGGCGCGCACATGAGGGGCGCGAGCCAACGACGCGTCCGCGTGGCCGACGGTTGGGGTGCTCTTTGAGCGGTCGACGCCCCCCGCCGTCGAGCCCGCCCGGTCTACCCCGGCCAGGGAGCTAGCAGGACCCGCTGAGCGCCTTCGACGCGCGGGATCGAGTAGTTGGCCCGGCTCGATTCGATGAGTCTGAGCGTGGCCTCTACGCGCCGCGCCAGTTGACCCGGACGCGCTCGCTGATCGGCTGCCAGCGGCGACGGGCGGGGTCGGCCTTGTCGATCACGACGGAGCCGACCAGCTTGCGGACAACGCGACGGTCTGCCTCGCGGTCCTCACCCCAGACTTCGTAGGCGACGGGCTTCCCGTCGAGCATCAGGATCGGCGTGTCATCGGGAAGCTCCGGGTCGGGCAGTTGGTACAGCGCCGCCCGTGCTTCTTCGACGGCCTTCTCGCGGGCGAGGATCGCGCGGGTCCGGTTCTCGGGCTTCATGCCTTTGGTCAACTCGGGGTCGTCCAGCCAGGATGCGAGGTCCGCTTCGGCGTCCTCCACGCGAGCGCGAGCTTCGAGCCAGCGCCGCTCGTCGCCACCGGACGCCTCGACGGCTTCCTCAAAGTGCAGCAGCAACGTGGATTCGACCAGCGCATCTACGGCGTCGGCTTTGGCGGCAGCCGGTTCGTTGCACGGGTTCCCGACCCTACCCGGCTGGCAGACATACGCCCGACCACCGCGCCCGCCCTGGACCTTCATGCGCCCGCCGCAGCCACCGCAGAGCACCAGGCCGGGAAGCAGCACGTCGGAGGCTGCTTCGCCTTTGGGCCGTGGGGCGCCCTTCCGTTTGGCGGCGGCGAACAACTCGGGCGTGATGATCGCCTCGTGTGCTTCCTTCGTGACCTGGCCGCCGCGCCGGATCTCGCCGAGGTAGGTCCGCGACTCGACCATCCGCGCGAGCGTGTTGCGACTGATGCGCCGACCGAGCGCCGTTTCGATTGGCACGGACGCCTCTTTGTAGGAGGCGCCCCGCGCCCTCAGATCGAACGCCTCCACCACGGCGCCGCGCGTGTCCGGGTCGGGAAGCAGCCGACCGTTCGGGACCAGCTTGCCGTTGACATACTCGGGTTCGACTTCGTCGCGGCGCCGGTAGCCGATCGGGGCCTTGCCGCAATGGATGCCAGCGGCTGCCGCGCTGAGCGTCGCCTTCTTCCAGTTCGAGCCAACCCGGTCCGCGTAAGCCTCCGCGAACATCAGGTGGAGTTTCAGCGCCATCTTGGAGGCCGGGTCGTCCCGGCTGCTGTCGATCCCCTCCGTGGCGCTCACGACCCGCGCCCCAACATCGCGCAGTCGCTTGATCGCCAGCGCCGCATCCAGTTCGTCGCGGCCGAACCGGTCCAGCGCGTAGACGATCACGCCTTCGGTCGCGCCATCGGCTGCGCGCTCGATCAGCTTCGAGAGCTTGCGGGACGCGATGGCCTTGGTGCCCGACACGTCCTCCTCGACCGTTACCGGCCCGAGCGTCACGCCTTCGCGTTCGGCCCAGCGTCTGATCTCATCCTCTTGCAGCGCCGGGGATCGGTAGCTCTCGCCCTCACGATCCCCGACCTTGCTGACTCGGACGTACCCGTCCATTGTTGGCATCCCGGCTCCTTCCGTCGTAGGGCCAGGATTTTATCAATTTCCAGGTGCCAACTAGTCGTATGCGGCGTTCGGCGAGGCGATGTCCTACTGGAAGTTCTTCCCGGCGCCCGACGGGTGGGGGCGGATGCCGGTGTGGGGCTTCGCGAGCGTCGCAGAGAGCCGCGTCGAGGGGCTCGAGGAGGGAGCACGGATCTACGGCTACCTGCCGCCCTCGAGCGAGCTGCTCGTGACCCCGCAGCGCGCCGGCGCGCACGGCTTCGTCGACGCCTCGCCCCACCGAGCCGAGCTGCCGGCCGCCTACAACAGCTACCAGCGCACCGACGCCGACCCCTCCTACGACGTCGCGCGCGAGGACCAGCAGATGCTGCTGCGGCCGCTGTTCTTCACCTCCTGGCTGATCGACGACTTCCTGCGCGACAGCGACATGTTCGGCGCGCGCACCGTGGTGCTCTCGAGCGCTTCCAGCAAGACCGCGAGCGGGCTCGCGTTCCTGCTCTCGCGCGACGGGGCCGCCGACGTCGTGGGCCTCAGCTCGGCGCGGGGCGCGGAGTACGCACGCTCGATCGGCGTCTACGACGCCGTCCTGACCTACGAGGAGCTGGAGGACCTGCCCGCCGGCCGCGCGGTGTACGTGGACATGTCCGGCGCCGCCGCGGTCCGCGAGGGCGTGCATCGCCGCTACGGCGAGGAGCTCGCGCACTCGGCCGTGGTCGGCGCGACCCATCACGACCAGATGGGCGCCGTCCCCGAGGACCTGCCCGGCCCGAGGCCGGCCTTCTTCTTCGCCCCCGACCGCGTCGCCAAGCGCTCGGGCGAGTGGGGTCGCGAGCAGCTCGAAGGAAGGCTGGCCGCCGCCTGGGAGCCCTACGTGGAGTGGGCCGGCGGCTGGCTGCACGTGCTCCACGAGCAGGGGCCCGAGCCACTGCGATCGGCCTATCTCGACCTGCTCGACGGGCGCATCGACCCGGCCAGCGCGCACGTCCTCTCGCTTCCGCGCTAGCGCCGACGCCGCCCGGCGGCCCTTCCGGCCGGTTTGAGCTCCAGCCACCGCCGGGTAGTCCCATCTGTCAACAGTCTGGGGAGGGGGCGATCCAGGAGACAGCAGATGTCGATGCCCTTCGGCGGCCGGCGCCGCCGCACGATCATCCTCTCGGTCGCGTGCGCATGCGCGCTCGCGACCGCCCCGGCGGCCGGCGCCGCCAAGCCGAAAGGCGAACCGGCTCCGTTCGGACACGCCTGCACGGCGCAGGACGGGGTGCGCTTCTGCCCCACCGGCAGCCTCGAAGAACGGGTGCCCAGCTTCGACGGGGTGCCCCTCGACGTCGACGTGACGCTCCCCGCCACCGGCAGCGGGCCGTTCCCGACGATCGTGATGATGCACGGCTGGGGCGGCAACAAGACGGCCTTCGAGTCCGCGAGCGCGGCGGGCGACGGCAACGAGACGTTCGACTACAACAACGTCTACTACGCCGAGCACGGGTTCGCCGTGGTCAACTACTCCGCACGCGGCTGGGGCCGCTCCTGCGGGACGCCGGAATCGCGGACCGAACCGGGCTGTAAAGAAGGCTGGATCAGGCTCGCGGACCAGCGCTACGAGGCGCGCGACACCCAGTACCTGCTCGGGCTGCTCGCCGACCAGAAGATCACCAGGCCGGGGTCGATCGGCGTGACCGGCATCTCCTACGGAGGCGGGCAGTCGATCGAGCTCGCCTACCTGAAGAACCGCATCCGGCTGCCGAACGGCGAATTCCAGCCGTGGAAGAGCCCCGCCGGGAAGGCGATGCAGATCAAGGCCGCGTTCCCGCGCTGGCCGTGGTCGGACCTCGTCGACGCGCTCGAGCCGAACGGGCGCTTCCTGGACACCCAGGTCGCCGGACCCGAGCAGAGCCGGGAACCGATCGGCGTCGAGATCCAGAGCTACGTCAGCGGGCTGTTCGCCGAGGGCAGCGCCGGGGGATACGTAGCGCCGCCCGGGGCTGACGAAGAAGCGGACCTGACGAAGTGGTTCGCCCTGATCAACGCCGGTGAGCCGTTCCCGCTGGAAGCGGAAGCGATCGAGAACCAGATCTACGACTACCACGACGGCTACTCGATCCCATTGGACGGCAAGCCGGCGCCGATGCTGCTCGAGAGCGGCTGGACCGACGACCTGTTCCCGCCCGAGCAGTCGCTGCGCGTGTACAACCAGGTCCGCGCCGCCAAGGGCTACGCGGCACTGATGTTCGGCGACCTCGGACACAGCCGGGGCGACAACAAGCAGAACACCGACCATGCATTCAACGAAGAGGGCGCCGGCTTCCTCGCGGCGCGCCTGGAGCACTCGGGCAGGGCGCCGAAGAACGGCTCGGTGACGGCCTACACCCAGACATGCCCGACCGAAGCTCCTGCCGAAGGCCCGTTCGCGGCCAAGAGCTGGGCCAAGCTGCAGACCGGCGCGGTCACGTTCGGCTCCGCCACGCCGCAGACGTTCACCTCGGTGGGCGGCAACCCGGCGACCGGCGTCGCCTTCGATCCGATCGCGGGTACGAGCGAAGCCTGCAAGACCGTGAGCGCCGAAGAAGAACCGGGCACTGCCAACTACACGACCGTCAGCGCAGGGTTCACCATGCTGGGGCTGCCGACGGTGAAAGCGCACGTCGTCGAGACGGGGCTCTACGGCGAGATCGCCGCGCGGCTGTGGGACGTGCTGCCATCCGGCGAACAGCGGCTGATCAGCCGCGGGGTCTACCGCCTCGACGAAGGCCAGAACGGCGACGTCACCTTCCAGCTCCACGGCAACGGTTACCGCTTCGCCGCCGGCGACACGGTGAAGCTGCAGCTGCTCGGACGCGACACCCCGTATTACCGGGCGAGCAACGGCGTGTTCTCCGTGCAGGCAAGCGACGTGACCGTCACCCTGCCGACGGGCTGACGGCCGCGGCCACCGCCGCGCGGGGCCCTGTCCCGCGCGGCGGCTTCGGCCGGCCCAGGGCTAGTGCTTGGTGACGCGCAGCTCGACTGCCGGGGTCCCCGCCCCGGCGACGGGACCCTCGCCCACCCACTGGGCGACGAAGTCGGTGCTCGCCGAGATCCCGCCGACGCTGAGCTTGAAAGCGCCGTTGGAGGCGGCCTGCGTCGTCACCACGCGCCAGACCGCGCGCCCCGCGGTGCGGTAACCCACGATCACCTGCTCTCCGCCCTGAGCCGGGCTGAGCACGCCCTTGAGCTTCACGCGCCCGTGCGCGCGCGCCAGCTTCTTGCGCGAGAGCTTGCGGGGCCCGGCGATGGAAAGGCTCAGCGTCGAGCTCGTCGGGTTCAGCCCCCCGCTCTCGGTCTGGAAGAGACCGCCTTCGCCGAACAGGTAGTCCACGAGGCCGGCTGCCGCGACCCCTTCCACCTTGCGGGGCAGCTGCTCCGGGGTCCAGGTGCGCCCTCCGTCTGAGGTCCGCAGCACCTGCTTGCCACCGCCGGCGAACATCGCATAGCCGTCCGCCACGGAGCTGAAGCTGATCGTCCCCTGCCCGCCCAGCGCCATGTTCCCCATCGAGTTGATCTCCTTCCAGCTGCGGCCGCCGTTGCGCGTGAAGAACAGGCGCTGCAGCGACACGGCGTAACCGGTAGTCGGAGTCACGAAGGAGACCGATTCGATGTTGCCGTGCCTCAAAGGACGTGGGATCAGCGTCCAGTGCGCGCCGCCGTCGCGCGACTCGATCGCTTCGTCGCCCCACGCGATGATCGTCGAGCCCACGGTCTCGCCACCGGCGAACAAGGGGAATGCGGACAGACGGCGTGTCAGCACCTTGTGGTGCTTCTTGCTCCGGCCGAGCACGACCGTGCCCGCCACCGGGCCGAAGCTCGCGCCTGCGTTGGTGCTGCGGCGCAGACCCGTCGGCCCTACCAGCACGACTGTCTTTTCGTTCGGCGCGAGCAGGGCGGAGGGCTCGCCGCCACCCGTGTTGAGGATCGACCAGCTGAGGCCGCCGTTCGCCGTCTTGTAGACCGTGCCGCCTTCGTTGACCGCGTAGCCGACGGCAGTCGTCGGGAACGCCACGTCCTCGATCGTCGATGAGCTCGGCACGCGCAGCACACCCCAGCTCGCGCCGCCGTTGGTCGTGGCCGCGATCACCCCGGAGTGTGCGGGCACGTAGGCGTCTTCGGGCCCGGCACCGAGCCTGACCACGTCGCCCAGCTGCACGCCGAAACGGTGCGCGATCGAGGTCGGGAAGGTGGCCCCCCCGTCCGTGGAGAGCACCGTCTCACCGCCGGTCCCGACGGCGACCGCGCTGCCGGCCGTCGAGAAGGCGACCGACAGCAGGTTCTGGTCGGCCGGGGACACGAGCGTCCCGGTCGCGCCGCCGTCGGTCGTGCGCACGAGCATGTTCGTCGCGGGCGCGGGCTGCGGCGCTGTCGCGATCAGGCAGTGTTCGGCGTCGCTGCAGGAGATCTGCAGCAGCGTCGGGCGCGGCGCACCCGCCGGCAGCGCGAGCGGCAGCGGCGTCCAGGTGGCGCCGCCGTCGGTGCTGCGGAG
>Ga0070741_10020246_pt1 | contig 10513 bp, 7 predicted proteins | sample Coa_R1_4_FD_66440 | JGI IMG/M metagenome (GOLD analysis project Ga0070741, IMG submission 66440) | Surface soil microbial communities from Centralia Pennsylvania, which are recovering from an underground coalmine fire - Coalmine... | ecosystem: Environmental > Terrestrial > Soil > Unclassified ... | reverse complement strand
GCAGATCGAGGACTTCTTCGCCTACCTCGTCGACCACTCGATCGAGCTGGTCGAGGGCGAGCAGCACAAGTCGCTGCCGCACGAGCAGCCGCCGCCGGCGCCCGAGGACGAGAAGGCGCCGCCCAAGCTGGACCTCACCGTCGAGCCGTCGCTCGACTCGCTGCGCCTCTACCTGCGCGAGATCGGCAAGGTGCCGTTGCTCACGGCCGACCAGGAGGTCGCGCTCGCGAAACGCATCGAGCGCGGCGACATGGCGGCGAAGAAGCACATGATCGAGGCGAACCTGCGCCTCGTCGTCTCGATCGCGAAGGGCTACCTGGGGCGCGGCCTCTCCTTCCTCGACCTCATCCAGGAGGGCTCGCTCGGCCTCATCCGCGCGGTGGAGAAGTTCGACTACCGCAAGGGCTACAAGTTCTCGACGTACGCCACCTGGTGGATCCGCCAGGCGGTCACGCGCGCGATCGCCGACAAGGCGCGCACGATCCGCATTCCCGTGCACATGGTCGAAAAGCTGAACAAGGTCGTGCACATCGAGCGCCAGCTCGTGCAGCGCCTCGGCCGCGAGCCGCGCCCGGAGGAGATCGCCGAGGAGCTCGAGATGTCGTGCGAGGAGGTGCGCGAGATCCTGCGCATGGCGCAGCTGCCGGTGTCGCTGGAGAAGCCGATCGGCGAGGAGGAGGAGTCGGCGCTCGGCGACTTCGTGCCGGACGAGATGGCCGAGTCGCCCTTCGACACGGCCTCGACGTCGCTGCGCCGCGAGGACATCGAGCTGGCGCTGTCGTCGCTGCCGGAGCGCGAGCGCAAGGTGATCGAGCTTCGCTTCGGGCTCTCCGGCGAGCAGCCGGCGACGCTGGAGGAGGTCGGTCGGGCCTTCGGCGTCACGCGCGAGCGCATCCGCCAGATCGAGAACAACACGCTCAAGAAGCTCGAGTCGCTGCCCGAGGCGCAGGCGCTCAGGGATTGCGTCTGATCGCGGGGGGAACCGCGGTTCGCCCCGCACGCCGGCAGGCCGCGCTTCAGGCCCCGGTCGTCACCCGGACGGCAGCAGCTCCGCCGTCCCGAGGGCGGCGAGGGAGCGCTCGCGGATCTCGCTCGCGATCCCGGCCACGTCGGCGTCGAGCGGCGCGAGCGCGGTCGCGGTCAGCCAGACGAGCTTGTCCGAGACGTCGCCCACGGTGACCCGGATCTCGAGCTGCCCGGCGCCGGGCACGCTGCGCGCCGCGGCGAGCACCACCTCGCGGGCGCGGTCGAGCGGGGCGCCCAGGCGCACGGGCACCGTCGCGGTGATCGTCCGGCGCGGGTCGCGGATCGTGCGGTTGACGATCGGCGTCGTCGTCAGCTGCGTGTTGGGGATGAAGATGCGCCGCTCGTCGTCGGTGACGAGCGCCGTGTAGATGAGGTTGATCTGCTCGACGAAACCGGTCTGATCGCCGATCGTGACCCGGTCGCCGAGCCGCAACGGCTGCGTGAAGGCGACGAGCACCCCGGAGCCGAGGTTGCCGAGGGGCGTGTTGAGCGCGAGGCCGGCGACCAGCGCCAGCACGGCGCTCGAGGCGAGCAGCGCGCGGGCGATCTGCTCGGTCTGCGGGAAGATGGAGAGCACGCTCCAGACCCCGATCACGGCGACGAGGGCGACGAGGACGCGGGAGAGGAAGCTGAAGGTCGTGCGCCGGCGCGCCACGACGGCGAGGTCGGTCTCCGCCTGCCGCCGCTCCCAGGCGGCGAACGCGCGGTTGAGCAGCCAGCGCAGCGCGAGCACCACCGCGACCCAGATCGCGGCGGTCACGATCGTCCGCACGGTGCGGTCGTCCACGGCGACGGAGTTCGGCGCGCGCGGCCGGGAGCCTGCCGGCGCCGGCCGAGGTCAGGGCGCACGCTCGCGAACGCGCGTTACGCCTCGACGAGGGGCTCGCGCTCGAGCTCGAAGGCGGCGTGCAGCGCGCGCACCGCGTCGGGGATGCGGTCGCGGGCGATCATGCAGGAGATCTTGATCGGCGAGGTGGAGATCATCTGCAGGTTGATGCCGAGGTCGGCGAGCGTGCGGAACATCTTCGCCGCCACGCCGGGGTGGGAGCGCATGCCCGCCCCGATCAGCGAGACCTTGCCCAGCTCGTGGTTCTCCTCCACCTCCATCGGCCCCAGCTCGCCGCTCGCCTGCTCGATCGCGCGCCGCGTCGCGACGACGTCCTCGAGCGGGACCGAGAACGACACCTCGGCTACCCCGTGCACGACGTTCTGGATGATCGTGTCGACGTTGACGTGCTCGGCCGCGACCGCGTCGAAGACCGTGGCGGCGGCGCCCGGCCGGTCGGGGATGCCGGTCAGGGTGAAGACGACCTCGCTCTCGCTGTGCGTCACCGCCGAGACGATCGGCTGCTCCATGCCCTCATTCTCCTGGATCCAGGTGCCCGGCTCGTCCGAGAACGTCGAGCGCGCGTGGATGCGCACGCCGTGGTTGCGGGCGAGCTCGACCGAGCGCAGCATCAGCACCTTCGCCCCGGAGGCCGACATCTCCAGCATCTCCTCGTACGAGACGACGGGCAGCTTGCGCGCCTCGGGGACGATGCGCGGGTCGGCGGTGAAGACGCCGGGCACGTCGGAGTAGATCTCGCAGGCTGCGCCCAGCGCCGCGGCGAGCGCGACGGCGGTGGCGTCGCTGCCCCCCCGGCCGAGCGTCGTCACGTCCATCGTCTCGCGCGCGAAGCCCTGGAAGCCGGCGACGAGCACGATCTTGCCCTGGGCGAGCGCGGCCTCGACGCGGTCGGCGCGGATCTCGCGGATCTTCGCCTTCGTGTAGGCGGCGTCGGTGAGGATGCCCGCCTGCGAGCCGGTGAGCGAGACGGCCTCGTAGCCGAGGTCGTGGATCGCCATCGCCACGAGCGCGCAGGCGATCCGCTCGCCGGTGGAGAGCAGCATGTCGAGCTCGCGCGCGTCCGGCGAGGGCGACACCTCGCGCGCCAGCGCGATCAGCGAGTCGGTCGTCTTGCCCATCGCCGAGACGGTGCCGACGACCTGGGCGCCGTCCTCCTTGGCGGCGACGAGGCGGCGGGCGACGTGCCGGATCTTCTCCGGGTCGGCGACGGAGGAGCCGCCGAACTTCATCACCACGCGCGTCGCCTGGGCCGTCGCCGTCGTCGCCACCGGGCCATTGTCGCGACGCTGCCACAATCGCGCACGTGGCAAGCGACCTGCTCGCGCCGGGCGCGCTCGCCGGCGCCGACGTCGTCGTGGAGGACACGCCCGGATCCGAGGGCGGCGCGCTCGCCGAGCTGCTGCGCGCCGAGGGCGCGCGCGTCCGCCTCGCGACCCCGGCGGAGCTCGATCTGCAGCCGCGGGCGACCGCGGCGTTCCTGGACGCGTGGACGCCGGAGGTCGCGCCGCGGGTGCAGGCGCTGCGGCGGAACGGCGCCCTCGTCACCTGCCTCGCCGACCTCGTGCTCGCCCGCTCCGGCGTGCCCGTCGTCGGCGTCACCGGGACGGCGGGCAAGACGACGACGACCGCCTACGTGATCCAGCTCCTGCGAGCGGCCGGCCTCGCCGTACGGGCGCCCGCACCGGGCGTCTCGGGCAACCTGTGGCCCGACGCCGGCCTGCTCGGCGACGCGAAACCTGCGGACGTCGCCGTGGTCGAGCTCACCAGCTCGCACCTCGCCTTCTGCTCGCACGGCCCGCGCGTGGCCGTGGTGACGTCGTTCTGGCCCGACCACCTCGAGTGGCACGGCTCGTTCGAGCGCTACGCGCGGGCGAAGGAGACGATCGCGCGCACGCTGCCGCCGGGCGGGACGCTGGTCGTGCCCGCGGACGGCTCCTGCGAGCGCTTCGTGGCCGCGGCGCCGCAGGCCGACGTGGTCCGCTTCTCGCTCGACCGCCCGGTCGAGCGAGGCGCCTTCGTCGCGCGCGGCCGCGTCCGCCTGCGCCTCGACGCCGGCACCGAGGTGGACGCCGGCCGCGCCGACCGGCTCCCGGCCGGCGGCCGCTGCGTCGCCAACGTGCTCGCCGCCGCCTGCGCGGCCCTCGCCGCGGGCGCGAGCGCCGGCGCCGTCGCGCAGGCGCTGTCCGGTCTCGAGACGCCGGTGCACCGGGTGCGCGAGGTGGCGCGCGTTGCCGGAGCGCCCGTGGTCGACGCGTCGATGGCGGGAACGCCGGCGAAGGCGGCCGCCGTGCTCGAGCCGTACGAGGACGGCTCCGTCGTGCTCGTCGCGGGCGGCGACGCCGAGAGCGCGGCCGGGCCGGTGCACGCGACGCCCGAGGAGCAGGAGCTGCTCGCCGCCGCCTGCGACGTCGCCGCGCGGAAGGCGCGCGCGGTCGTCGTGTTCGGGCCCGCGGCCCGCCAGCTCGCCGACCGGCTGCCCGGAACGGTGGTCGCGGCCGATCTCGACGAGGCGCTCGCGCTCGCCGCCGGCCTCGCCGCCGGCGCGGCCGCCGTGGTCGTGGCGCCGATGTTCCCGCTCGCGCCCGAAGTCCGGGCCACGGTGCCCGAGCTCGCTCGGCGGCACGCGCGCGGGCGGCCATAGGATCCGCGCGTGGCCGACTACCCGGCGCACCGCGAGACCGACGTCGTCCTGCGCGACGGCAGCACCGCCCACATCCGGCCCGCGCGGCCCTCCGACCGCGAGGCGCTCGAGGACTACTTCATCGACCTCACCGACGAGTCGCGCCGGCTGCGCTTCTGGGGCCAGTCGGTGGACATCGGCGAGCAGGCGCGCAACGCCGTCGAGATCGACTACGCCGACCACCTGACGCTGCTCGCCTTCGCGGGCCGGGACAGCGAGCGGGTGCTCGGCGGCGCGCAGTACATCCGGCAGGGCCGCGCCGTCGCCGAGATCGCCATGAGCGTGCGCGACGAGCTGCAGGGCAAGGGCCTCGCCTCGATCCTGATCGCCCACCTCGCCGACGCCGCCCGGGAGCAGGGCATCGACGTCTTCCACGCCGACGTCCTGCCCGAGAACCACCGCATGATCGACGTCTTCCGCCGCACCGGCTTCCCCGTCTCGATCCGGGCGAAGCCCGGAGTGGTCGAGGTCGAGTTCCCCACCGAGCTGACCGCCGAGGCTGCGGAGCAGTACGAGGAGCGCGAGCGGATCGCGGCCGCGAACGCGGTGCGGACGTTCCTGGAGGCGCGGTCGATCGCCGTGATCGGGGCCTCCCGCGACCCGACCACGATCGGCGGCAGGCTGCTGCGCAACCTGCTGCTGCGGCCCTTCGCGGGCGTCGTCTATCCCGTCAACCCCGCGAGCGCGTCGGTGCAGGGCGTGCCGGCGTACCCGACCATCGAGGACGTGCCTGCCGACGTCGAGCTCGCGTTCGTGGCGGTGCCGGCGGCCGCCGTCGTCGGCGTCGCCGAGGCGTGCGCCCGCAAGGGCGTGCGCGCGCTCGTCGTCATCTCGGCCGGCTTCGCCGAGACCGGCGAGGCCGGACAGGCCCTGCAGCAGGAGCTGCTCGAGGTCTGCCGCGCGTCGGGCATGCGGCTGATCGGGCCGAACTGCATGGGCATCGTCAACACCGACCCGGAGATCGACCTCAGCGGCACCTTCGCGCAGGCGCACCCGCCGGAGGGGCGCGTCGCCTTCATGTCGCAGTCGGGAGCGCTCGGGATCGCCGTGATCAACATGGCGAACGCGCTCGGCCTCGGCCTCTCCTCCTTCGTGTCGATCGGCAACAAGGCCGACGTGTCCGGCAACGACCTGCTCTGCTACTGGGACGCGGATCCGCGCACGGACGTCGTCCTGCTCTACCTGGAGTCGTTCGGCAACCCGCGCCGCTTCGCCGAGCTCGCGCGCCGGATCGGCCGCCGCAAGCCGATCGTCGCCGTCAAGAGCGGCCGCAGCGCCGCCGGCCAGCGCGCGGCGTCGTCGCACACGGGCGCACTGCTCGCTGCCTCCGACACCGCCGTGGACGCACTGCTGCGCCAGGTCGGCGTGATCCGCACCGACACGCTCGAGGAGATGTTCGACGTGGCGGCGCTGCTCGCCAACCAGCCCGTGCCGAGAGGCCGCAACGTCGCCATCCTCACGAACGCGGGCGGCCTCGGCATCCAGTGCGCCGACACGTGCGAGGCGCGGGGCCTCCGCGTCCCGGAGCTCTCCGAGGACACCGTGGCGAAGCTGCGCGCCTTCCTGCCGCCCGCGGCGAGCGTCGCCAACCCGGTGGACATGATCGCGTCGGCGACCGGCGAGGACTACGGTCGCGCGATCCAGACGATCGCGGGCGACGGCGGCGTCGACGCGCTGATCGTCATCTACATCCCGCCGCTCGAGGACGACGCGCCGGAGGTCGCCCGTCACCTCGTGGAGGCGATCGGTGGCATCGGCGGGCAGATCCCGGTGCTGACCTGCTTCATGTCCGCGCGCGGGCTGCCGCCCGCGCTGTCCGCGCCCGGCGTGCGCATTCCCTCCTACGGCTTCCCCGAGCAGGCGGCGATCGCGCTCGCGCACGCGGCCGAGCACGGCGCCTGGCGCGCGCGCGACCCCGGCCGCGTCGTCCACTTCCCGGGCCTGCGCGTCGACGAGGCGACGGCGGTGATCGCGCAGGCGCTCGAGCGCGGCGAGACGTGGCTCGAGCCGGACGAGATCGCGCTCCTGTTCGACTGCTACGGCCTGCCGCTGGTGCGCCAGGCGCGCGCGGCCAGCGCGGCGGAGGCGGCCGACGCGGCGCGCCGGCTGGGCGGCAGGCTCGTGCTCAAGGCGGTGGGCCCGCTCCACAAGACCGAGGTCGGGGCCGTCCGGCTCGGCCTCGCGCCGGAGCAGGTCGAGGCGGAGGCGGCCGCGATGGCGGAGCGGATCCGCGCCCGCGGCGAGCCGCTCGAGGGCTTCGTCGTGCAGGAGCTGGTCGAGGGGGGCGTCGAGATGCTCGTCGGCATGGCGCACGACCCGGACTTCGGCCCCATCGTCGCCTGCGGCGCCGGCGGCGTGAACGTGGAGCTGACGCGCGACGTGGCGGTGCGCGTGGCGCCGCTGACCGACGTGGACGCGGCCGAGATGATCCGCTCGCTCGCCACCTTCCCGCTGCTCGACGGCTTCCGCGGAGCGCCCAGGCGAGACGTCGGCGCGCTCGAGGACGTCGTCCTGCGCGTGTCCGCGCTCGCCGCGCAGCACGTCGCCATCGCGGAGATGGACTGCAACCCCGTGCTCGTGCTCGAGCGCGGCGCGGTCGTCGTCGACGCGCGCGTGCGCGTGCGCGTCCCGCAGCCCGCCCCGCCCTGGGCGGGACGCGCCTGACGCCTACTCTGCCGCCCCGCCCCCGGCGAGGAAGGCGCGCACGTCGGCCGCCAGCCGGCGGCGCGACGCGTCGTGCACGTACATCATGTGCCCCGCCTCGTAGTAGGCCATCTGCACGTTCCGCTTCAGCGTCGGGTCGAGCCCCAGGTGCGAGAACGTGTACTCGGTGGCGTAGTGCGGCGTCGCCAGGTCGTAGTAGCCGTTAGCGACGAACACGCGCATGAACGGGTTGCGGGACATCGTCTCGCGCAGCCGCTCGGACACGTCCACGTGCGCGTTCTTGAAGTCCTCGTAGTCCCACGCCTCGTGCACGGTCTCCGAGAGCACCTCGTAGGGGAGGTCGCTCTCGTAGCCCAGCTCGCGCCGCACGTAGTCGTTGAGCGCCGACGTGTACGGCGCCAGCACGGCGTCGAGGCTGGGGTCGTTCTCGATCGTGTCCCCGGCGCGGAAGCGGTCGATGCCGGTGTAGCGGGCGTCGATGCGGCCGATCGTGCGGCCCTCGTCGCGCAGCAGCGCCTTGCAGAAGCGCAGGATCTCGATGCGCAGGTCGTAGTCGCGGACGTACTCGACCGGCAGCCCCGTGTACGCCGCGACGCGGGCGACCGTCGCGTCGAAGCGCTCGCGCGGCAGCTCGTCGCCGGCGAACAGCGCGAGCTGGTAGTCGGTGGCGGCGAACGCCTCCACCTCGTCGAGGAAGGTGGCGAGCGGAAGCTGCAGGTAGCGGTCGTCGAGGCGGCGGTGGTACCAGGCGGCGGCCGCGTACGTCGGCAGGAAGAGGATGTAGGGCAGGTCGTTGCCGCGCGCGAACGTCCACGTCCTGGGGTCGAAGTCGGACGTGCCGAAGTGCAGGATCGAGGAGACGAGCACGAGCCCGGAGAGCGCCAGGCCGTGCCGCTTGAACAGGTGGTGGGCGAGCCCGGCCGCGCGCGTCGTGCCGTAGCTCTCGCCGGCGAGGTAGACCGGCGATCCCCAGCGCCGGTTGCGCGTCAGGTACATGCGCACGAACTCCCCCACCGCCTCGATGTCGCGCGTGAAGTGGTGGAACTGCTTCGCCTCCTTGCCCGGGATGGCGCGCGAGAAGCCGGTCCCGACGGGGTCGACGAAGACGAGGTCGGCGACGTCGAGCAGCGACTCGCCGTTGTCGACGAGCCGGCCCGGCGGCGGCAGCGGCATGCCCTCCTCGGTCATGCGCACCCGCCGCGGCCCGAAGGCGCCCAGGTGCAGCCACACCGACGACGAGCCCGGCCCGCCGTTGAAGCAGACGACGAGCGGCCGCGCGGTCGCGTCGGCGGCGTCGGCGCGCGCGTAGGCGACGAAGAAGAACGACGCCCTCTTCTTCCCCTCCTCCTCGCGCAGCAGCAGCCGGCCCGCCGTGGCCGTGTACGGCACCTCGACGCCGCCGATCGAGACCGTGTGCGAGGTCTCGGAGACCTCCTCCTCCCAGTGCGGCGGCGGCTGCAGCTCCTCCTTGGGAACCTCGTCGTCCTTCGCCCGCTCGTCCTTCGGCTCGTCGGCCATGCGCCTCCCTCTCCGGTTCCGGGCAGCCTACAAGCGGGCGCGCGGCGGCCGGGGCGGTGGAGCCGCCCTACGCCGTGGCGCTGATGGCGATGCCGCCGCGCGCCTTCTGCGTCAGCGTCACGCGCACGCGCTCGGCGGGCAGCTCGAGCGCCGCGGCGACGTCGTCGCGGATGCGCACGGCGAGCGCCTCGCAGAAGTGTTCCTCGTCGCGGAAGCGCGACAGGTAGAGGCGCAGCGACTTCGACTCGAGGCAGAGCCGGTCGGGCTCGTAGGCGATGGCGGCGAGGTAGAGGTCGGTGCGGCGCGTCAGCGGGCAGACGGCGACGAGCTCGTCGCTCGTCAGCTCGACGCGCCCGACGCCCGGGTTGGGGAACGCCTCCAGCCCCACGTAGCCCTCCTCGCCGGGACGGGAGAGGGCGACCAGGTCGTCGGCCTGCGAGCGCGCGTCCATCGCCGGGAGTGTAGGCGCTCGGCACGGCGTCGCCCCGCGCCTCACGGCCCTCGCTTCATTTGGTAAACCATGCCTGTCGGGCGTGAGGGGGACTGCCTTTCGCGGGCCCCGAGACAGCGGTCGAAGGAGGAGGACGCGTATGACACTGCAGATCGGCGACACGGCGCCGGACTTCGAGGCGCAGACGACGGAAGGGCCGATCCGCTTCCACGAGTGGATCGGCGACTCGTGGGCGGTGCTGTTCTCGCACCCGAAGGACTTCACCCCGGTCTGCACGACCGAGCTCGGCTACATGGCGAAGATCAAGCCCGAGTTCGACCGCCGCAACGTGAAGATCATCGGGCTCTCGGTGGACGCGACCGCCGACCACGAGAAGTGGGCGGACGACATCGAGGAGACGCAGGGCCACCGGCCCAACTACCCCATCATCGGCGACGCCGACTTCACGGTCTCGAAGCTCTACGGGATGCTCCCGGCCAGCGTGTCGGGCGACCCGAAGCAGCGCACCCCGGCCGACAACCAGACGGTGCGCAACGTGTTCGTGATCGGTCCGGACAAGAAGATCAAGCTGATCCTCGTCTACCCGATGACGACCGGCCGCAACTTCGACGAGGTGCTGCGGGTGATCGACTCGCTCCAGCTCACCGCCACGCACAAGGTCTCCACCCCCGTCAACTGGAAGCAGGGCGAGGACGTGATCATCGCCGGCTCCGTCTCCAACGACGAGGCAAAGGAGATCTTCGGCGAGTGGAAGGAGCCGAAGCCCTACATCCGCATCGTGCCCGACCCGTCGGGGGAGCTGGCGCGGATCTGATCCCGAACATGCGCGGGCGGGTCGGGCCGCCGGCCCGACGCGCTCGACCCGCCTGACGGCGCCGGCCGCCAGTGCCGCCGGCCAGCCCGGCGGCGACGGTGCGAGCGCCGGCGCGAGCGCCCGGGCCGGGGATCCATCCGGCCCGGCGCTCGACGCCTCGAGGCGAGTCGAGCCCTCGCCTACGGCGTCACCACGGGACACGCGGTGGCGCCGCTCGTGGTGCACGTGACCCGGCCCTGGATCGCCGGGCTGATCGGGGAGCTCGCGGCGATGTAGTCCGCGGTCACCTGGTCCATGATCTCCTGCGTCGTCGCCCGGCTGGTGAGCACCGGGTAGCCGTCGCCGCCGGACGCCATAAAGTCGTTCTCCGCGATCTTGTAGGTGGACGCCCCGGTCAGGTCGACCGCCGCGCCCGTGCACGAACCGTCCGCCGCCTGCCGCACCGCTCCCGTGACGCGGCTGCCGGCCGGCGCCGAGATGTCGTACGTGAAGCAGAGCCCCGACACCTGCGGG
>Ga0070741_10020245_pt1 | contig 10513 bp, 10 predicted proteins | sample Coa_R1_4_FD_66440 | JGI IMG/M metagenome (GOLD analysis project Ga0070741, IMG submission 66440) | Surface soil microbial communities from Centralia Pennsylvania, which are recovering from an underground coalmine fire - Coalmine... | ecosystem: Environmental > Terrestrial > Soil > Unclassified ... | reverse complement strand
ATGACGTATCCTTAAGAATCGCCAGATGGGCAGGTTTGGAGGTGTAGTTCAGTGGCAGAGGTTCGTGTGCAGGAAGGCGAGCCCCTTGAGAATGCCCTGCGCCGTTTCAAGCGCAAGGTGCAGACGGAAGACATTATCAAGGAGGTCAAGCGCCACTCCTTCTACCTGAAGCCCGGCGAGAAACGCCGCGTCAAGGAAGCTTTAGCTCGTAAGCGGAATCGAAAGAAAGTCCGCAAAGAACAGGACTAAGTAGCCCGTAAGAAACAGGACTAACTTAGCCCCCAGAGCAGGATTTGGCAGTAACCCGGACCAGGTTTCCTGGTCCATAACAAAACTCGGCAGCGAACGGGGCGTGCTTCTCTGCGCCCCGTCGCCGCGATCACCTGGAGAGCCGCCCCAGTTCCTGCGGCATCCTCAAGATCAAGCTGACGGGCCCCGAAAGAAAATCTGTATCTAGGCTTGAACACGCGTCCTGGGGATCTCAACCCTTGAGTCTGGACCTCTGGTAACGTTTCAGCCCTATCCCGCAAGGCTGGGAGAAGGCGCATGGAATTCACGGACCGCATCCTCAAATGCTCCGACTGCGGCAACGAGTTCATCTTTACCGCCGGTGAGCAACTCTTCTTCTACGATAAGCAGTTCAAAAACGACCCCAAGCGATGCAAGCTGTGCAAGGCCAAGCGTGCCGGCCTCGGACGCACCGCCAACGCCACCGGGGCCGTAACCCTTCCGCTCTCACGCACCGAAACTCGAACCAAATGTTCGGCTTGCGGCGTAGAGACCACGGTGCCGTTCAAGCCCACCCAGGGCCGCCCCGTGCTCTGCCGCTCCTGCTTCCAGCTCAAGCGAGTCCCGGCGGGCGTCGCTGCCGTCGCGCAAATGGACTCGCCGGCCACGCAGGTCGCCGCCGCCGTCGAGCAGGTGCTGCCATCGGCGGATACCGTCGAGACCTCAGCCTCGGCCATCGGGCTCATCGCCCAGACGCCCGCTGCGGTCATCGCCGAGAACGCCGACGCTCCGCTCGCTGGTGTCGCTGAAGTCGCACAAGCTTAGCCAACGCTGCTCACCGCATCGGGCTAATGTAGCCTGATGCGGTGACGTGCGTCCCGCATCCAGCAGCCCAGCCCTCCGATAGCAACCTCATCCGCGCCAGCCGTTTGCTCGGGGACCTCGACCTCACCGTCTGCACCGATGGCACCTTCCTGCTCGACGGCGGCGCTATGTTCGGCGTCGTCCCGAAAACCCTCTGGAGCCGCCGCACCCCCGCCGACGAAAACAACAACATCCTGCTCGGCCTCAATGCCCTCGTCATACGATTCCCCGGCTCCGCGCGCATGCCGTCCGCCCTCGTCGTCATCGAGACCGGTCTCGGCAACAAGCTCACTCCCAAGCAACGCGAGATCCACGCCAACCAGGAGTTCCTCCCTGCGTCGCTCGCCGCCGCCGGCGTTCGCCCCGAAGACGTCACCCACGTCGTGAACACCCACCTCCACTTCGATCACTGCGGCTGGAACACCACCCTCCACCCCGACGGCCGCATCATCCCGACCTTCCCCAACGCCCGCTACTTCTTCGCCGCCGGCGAGCTCGCCCACGGCCGCCTCCAGCACGACCGCGACCGCGTCAGCTATCTCTCGCCCAACTACGACCCACTCCTCGCCTCAGGCCAGCTCACCCTGCTCGACCCCCATGGCCGCGGCGGCTTCAGCCCTGACGACCCTCGTCTTCGCAACCCTGAAGCTCCCAACCTCCCGCTGCCCACCATCCAGACCTCGCCGGAAATCCTCCCCGGACTCACCGTCGAGCCCTTCCCCGGCCACACCGCGAGCATGCTCGCGATCCACATCGAGTCACGCTCCTCGGGAGGAGAAGCCCGGCACGCCGTCTATACCGGCGACCTCTTCCCCACCCACAACCACCTCGACCCCACCTGGGTCATGGGCTACGATCTCGACCCCATCCGCTGCATCGACGAGCGCAAGCGTCTCCTCGCCCGCGCCATCCCCGAGCACTGGCTCCTCATCTTCCCGCACGACCACCACGTCCCCGCCACGCACATCGCGCTTAACGACAAAGGACGCCCGATCGTCGACCAGGCGCCCTTGTAACAGCTGATGAATCAGCTTCCGCTCTTCGTGGCAACCTGCTGCACGGCCTTGTCCACGACCACATACAGCAACTGGTCATGGTCCGCCTTCGCCATATCCTTTACCAGTTGTCCAAAGCGCTTGCCTGTCTCTTCCGAATCCGGCAGCGTCAAGCCGCGCTTCTGCGCCGAAATCGCGGCCAGTTGTGTCACCATCTCAAAAAACACCTGCTCATTCCTGCCGCTCAGCAGCCACGCATCGTGCACCGACGACGTAATCAATTGCTCCGGCGTCCAGGTCGGCGCCGGCTGAGAGGTCGTTGTCGTAGACCGCGTCTCCGTCGTCGACGTCTGTGTACCCGGCGCAGTCTGCGCCAGGGCGCTGCTGCCCGCGACCATTCCCACCGCCACTAACGCTACTGCCAATCGAATCCTTTTCATCGCATCGTTCCTTTCACGTCGAAGTTCTTCAAAAATGCTCTACGGCTCAGTACCGGCGCTCGCGGTTATCCTGCGCATGCTCGCCCAGAATCGCGCCGATCCCTGCACCTGCCGCGCCGCCGATGATCGCGCCCTTCGCGCTTCCCGTGAACAGCGCTCCCAGCGCCGCTCCTCCCGCGCCGCCAATCAGCGCGCCCTTGCCCGGTCCGATCCCACCCTCGTGATATCGCCGGTCGTACTCCTGGTAGTGCTGATCGCGGTCATGGCCGTAGTAGTCGCCGCCCCGGCCGCCTTCATACGCGCCGTTGTAAAACCGCTGATGATCCCCGCGGTGGTACTGCTGTTCCCCGCGGTTATATTGCCGATCCTGCTGTCCGTTGTACTGTGCCACCGACGGAACCGCAGCCATCAGCGGAACGCACAGCACAGCCGCCATTAACTTGCGCATATCCTTGCTCTCTTTCCCGCACACGCATGCATACGCACACTGCACGCTAACCACTCTGTTGGATGCTTCCACCGCGCCCCTCGCAAACCAGCTTTGGAATACTCTTTCTTGAAAGACCATCATCGCGCTTTTCTACCCATTACCCTTTAACCATTACCCATTGCCTTTATGCCCGACACCTTCTCCCACTTCGACCTCGCCGCGATGCCAAGGCCCGACGCCTACAAGCTCCTTGCGTCGCTCATCATGCCGCGCCCCATCGCCTGGATCGTCTCCCGCGACGCCGCCGGCACCCTCAACGCCGCGCCCTTCTCCTTCTTCAACATCCTCTCCGCCGACCCTCCACTCGTCGCCATCAGCTTCTCTGCCGCACCCGACCGCGAAGGCAAGGACACGCTCGCCAATATCCGGGCACATAACGATTTCGTCATCAACATGGTCCCCGAAGAGCTCGCGCCCGAGATGAACGTCACCGCCACCAACGCGCCGCGCGGCACCGATGAAACCCGCCTCGCCGGCCTCGATCTCGCGCCGTCCACACTCATCGACGTCCCGCGCATCGCCGCCTCGCCCGTCAACTTCGAGTGCCGCCTCTTCCAGCTCCTCGAGCCCGGCGGCTCCAGCATCATCGCCCTCGCCCGCATCCTCTACGCTCACGTCCGCACCGACGCCTTCGCGAACCTCGAGCGCCTCTACATCGACCCCCACAAGCTCCGCCTCATCGGCCGCATGCACGGCGCCGGCGGCTACTGCCGCACCACCGACATCTTCACCATCGACCGGAAATCCTGGCCGCTCGACGAATAGCCCGCAAACAAGACAAACGTATTTCCAGAGCCTATTCTAAATCGTTTGATATCCTTTCTCCGCCTTAGTTCCCAGCGGAGATTCATTCTTGAAAAATCGCTTCTGGCTCGCGTTCGTCGTTGGCGCTCTCATCCTCATCTACTGGGCCCAGATGATCCACGCCATCCGCGGCGAGTCCCTCACCTGGGACGAGGGCGACCACATCTTCGCCGGCTACGAGAGCCTCAAGACCCACGACTTCGGCTTCAATCCCGAGCACCCGCCGATGGTCAAGATGATCGCGGCCCTCCCGCTCCTCCCGCTCGATCTCCGCGTCCCGCCCGATCAGCACCGCTTCTTCAAAATGGAGTCCTATCTCGACGGCCGCGAGCTCCTCTTTCGCAACGGCCCCGCCAACGGCGGCCACTACGACGCCGGCACGCTCATCTTCCGTGCCCGCCTCTTCGCGTCGATCTTCTCCCTCATCGCCGCTCTGCTCGTGTTCCTCGGCACCACCGAGATGTTCTCCCTCACCGCCGGCCTGATTGCGCTCATCCTCTTCTGCTTCGAACCCAACCTGCTCGCGCACGGCGCCTTTGTCGCCACCGACATGGGTGCAGCCTGCACCATCTTCGCAACCATCTACGTCTTCTGGCGCTGGCTCCAGCGCCCGACAATCGCGCGCCTCATCGTCACCGGCCTGGTCGCCGGAATCGCGCTTGCTGCAAAACACTCCACCGTCCTGCTCGCTCCCATGCTGCTTTTCATCGCCGCTGGGTTTCTCTTCATTCAGCGTCGCGGGCCGAACTCCACCAAAACCTCACCACGCATCACCCTCGCCCACATGCTCGGCGTGTTCATCGCAATCACATTCATCGCGGCCGCAGTCCTCTGGGCCTTTTACGATTTCCGCTACAACGCCCGTCCCGCCGGCCTCGCACTCTCACCGACACTCGCTCAATACATTCAGCCTCTCGCGCCGCTTGAGGCGCACGGCATCCTCTTCTTCGCCCACCTGCATCTGCTCCCTGAAAGCTGGCTCTACGGTCTCGCCGACGTCCGTCGCGTTGCCAATGGCTACCCTAGCTTTCTTCTCGGCCACGTCTACCCGCACGGCACCTGGTTCTACTTCCCCGTTCTCTTCCTCATCAAGTCCACCCTCGCGATGCTGGCGCTCCTCGCTCTAACCCTCTTCGCCCTCGCACGCCGCTGGCTGCGCTTCTCCTTCGAGCTCTACTGCGTTCTCGCGCCGCCCATCCTCTACTTCCTCGTCTCCATGGGCTCGCACCTCAACATCGGCGCGCGCCACATCCTTCCTGTCTTCCTCTTCTGCTGCATCGTCGCCGGAGCCGGAGCCGCCGCTCTCATCAGTGCCCCGCAGGCAAAGAAAACCCGCGAGCGCTGGACACTCGCCGTTGTCGCACTCCTTATCTTCCACGTAGCGTCCACGCTCCACGCCTCACCCAACTACCTCACCTACTCCAACGAGTCCTGGGGCGGCCCCTCCAAAACCTATCTCTATCTCTCCGACTCCAACGCGGACTGGGCCCAGCAGCTCATCGCCGTCTCCGGCTTCCTGCGCACCCACAACATCACCAACTGCTACTTCGCCTACTTCGCCACACCCGTCATTCTTCCCGCCGACTACGGCATCCCGTGCAAGCTGCTTCCCACCTTCGATTCCTACGGCACCAACACCTATTTCGACACGCCCTCCGTCATCAGCGGCACCGTACTCATCAGCGCCGGTGACCTAAACGGCTTCGAATTCGGCTCTCGCGTCCTCAACCCGTACGAATCCTTCCGCACGCTCCAACCCGCCGCCATCATCCAGAATGGTGTCCTGGTCTATAACGGCACCTACTCCATCTCTCTCGCCAGCGCGCTCCCCTACATCGACCGCTCCACCAGCGCTCTCCGCGCCCACAAGATCCCCGAAGCTCTCGCCCAGGCCCTGCAGGCCGAGCAGATCGCTCCCGGCGACGTTCAACCCGAGTTCGCCCTCGGCGATGCACTGTCTGCCGCCGGTCGCCCCACCGAAGCACGCGCCGCTTACCTCCGCGCCGTCCCGAAGATCGACACCATGGAGCCCGCCGCCCGCCAGCTTTGGCACGACAAACTCGCCGCCAAACTCGGCGGGTAATGTAGGCGGCCCACGCACGTTCTAGCCGCCTGCACCCGCCTGCTCCAGACGCACGAAAGCCCCGCCGAAGCGGGGCTCTAATCCTGAGACAGCGAACGAGCTTACTGCGCGACCGGCTCGATCGACACAAACCGCCCATGCTGCCCGCGGTCCGAAAACTTCACCACGCCGTCGATCTTCGCAAACAGCGTGTCATCGCTACCGCGGCCGACATTCTTGCCCGGCTTCAGCGGTGTCCCACGCTGCCGCACCAGGATCGACCCACCCGTGACCGTCTGGCCACCGAAGCGCTTCACACCCAGCCGCTGCGCATTGGAGTCGCGCCCATTCTTACTGCTTCCAAGACCTTTTTTATGTGCCATTGCTCTGCCTCACCCGCGGCTCTCAGCCGCGCTCTTACTGTCTAGTGTCTGGCGTCTACTGTCTCGCCCTACTTCTCAGCCTTGAAGCTCTTCCCATTCACCTGGATCTCGTTGATCTTCACCTCAACGAAGCTCTGGCGATGGCCCTGAAGCTTTTTGTACTGCTTCTTCCGCTTGTAGTGAAAGACCAGGATCTTGTCGCCGCGGCCTTCGCCCACGACCTCGGCCAGTACCTTCGCGCCGCCCAGCTCCTGCTCAAACTTGCCCTCTTCGCCGCTCACCGCCAGCACATCCGAGAACTCCAGCGTCCCATTGTGCTCGCTCTTCTCAATCCTCAGCGTGTCGCCGGGAGCCACGCGGTACTGCTTGCCGCCGGTACGAATGACTGCGTACATAACTCCAACCTCTCGCGGGTCAGCGCACACCGGCACTGCCCAGAAAAATCTCGCTCGACCAGCTTGTAGCCTTCAATGACCAGCCTGTATCGATGCTCTCGTATCAGGAGGCGCTTGCCACGCCAGCTCCGGACCGCGCTGCCAGCTATAGAATCCGTCCCAAAACCGGAATCCTGAAGCTGCGTTCGCCACGCCGGAACAGCCTCAGCAGCCAGACACTCCCTTAGAACGCAAACTCCCGCCCCACAGGAATCCCAGCCACTTCGCCGAACTTATTGAGTTTACCCCAGAATCCCACCCCGAATCAACCTTCAGCCATCGGCCGGCCTTCCGGACCACACCAAAAGCAGAAGGGCGGCAGCTTTTCGCCACCGCCCTCCATGTTGTTCGAACGTTTAGAACGTCAGCCTCGCTGAGATCTGAATCTCGCGCGGCGTAAATGAGAAGCCGCTCGAGTTGACGCTCGTCACGCTGCCAAACGTGGACTGGTAATTCGCATTGTTCACGAGCGGTGTTGAGGAGCTGAAGATGTACGCCGTCGAATTGATCCCGCCTACGTTTTGGTGATTCGCCACGTTGAACAGGTCCGCACGCAGCTCCAGCACCTTGCTCTCCGTAAACGGAATTCCCTTCACCACGCGGATATCATCCACAATCGCCCGCTTCACCTGCAGCGTGTTCCTCCCGATGCCGAAGCCCGGAATCACGCCGTTCGGAATAAACGTCTGACCTCCGGCCCCGTTCAGGCCGGAGAGTTTCGCGCCGGTCGGCGTTCCGCTCAGAGACACCGAGTACGGCAGCCCGTTCTGCATCTGGAAGTCGTCGCTGAACGTCCACTCGTTGGCAAAATACTTCACCCAGTCGCCGCGATGCACATTCGGAATGCGGTACAGCGCGTACGCCACAAACCGGTTGGGCACGTTGTAGTTGGAGTTGCCGTAGTTGCTCCGCATCGAGCCGTACGGGTCGAACATATTATTCGCCCCGCCTTGCGTCAGCGCGTTCTGCGCATAATCCAGCGCATGAGCCCACGTGTAGTTCGCGTCCGTCTCCAGACCGTAGAAGTTGCGCGTCTTCACCTCGAACACCAGGGCGTTGTAGCTCGAATTGATGTTGCTCACCGCCTCCGTGATCGACTGGAACTTCGTCGCTATCGTGCCGAAGAGCGCCTGGTTCCCATACGCCGTGTAGGTCGGCACCTGCACCACAGTTCCGGCCGGAATCGGCCCTCCGCCGTTGAACGTGATCGTGTCCGTCTTCACCGTCGTCGGGTCCAGGTTTAGATTCACAAAGTTCGGCAGCTCGCGGGCAAGTCCGCCCAGATAGCTCACATTCAGCACCGCCGTCTTCCCCAGGTCCTGCTGCAGGATCAGGTCGAACTCATTCACCTGCGGATTCTGGAAATGCTTGTCGAAGAAGTACACACTCGGCGCCGCCGGCGCGGATCCATTGCCTCCGCTCAACCCCGGGAACACAGGCGTCGGGTTCGTGGCCGTATTCAGGAACGTCGTCGTGTACTGCCCCAGCGGGCTTCCCGTGTTCAGGTAGATGTTCTCAATCGTGCCATTGAGAATCCGCCCGTAGTACAGGCCCCATCCTCCGCGCAACACCGTCTGGCCATGACCAAACACGTCGTACGCGAAGCCGATACGCGGTCCGAAGTTGTTCTTGTCACTCGGGCGGTTCGTCACTCCCGGAAAGGGAGTGTACCCCGTCGTCGCCGCCGTCAACGTGCTGCTCGGATTCGGAAGCTGCTCATAGTCGTAACGAACGCCCAGTTCCACCGTCAGGCGAGGGTTCGCCTTCCAGTCGTCCTGCACGAAATATCCGTAATCCGTCGTTGTGATGTCGAACAGCGGATTTCCGTAGCCCTGGAAGTAATTGCTGTAGCAGGGCAGGTTCCCCACCGCCGAGCTCACCGTCCCCGTCTTCGAGCTATACGTCGCCGTCTGCGGAGCGCCCTGCGCGCATCCCGCAGTCGCCAGATGATTCTGCTCCGCATACACATCCGCAAAGTAGTTGCCGATATATGAGTAGCTGTAATCGCCATTCGACTCGTACGTGTTGTTGATCAGGTCCCAGTTGTGCAGCAGGTCCACGCCGAACTTGACCGAATGATTGCCCTTGATCCAGTACGCCGTGTCAAACACCTGCCACTTGCGCTCATCCGGATACGCCAGCCGGTAGGAGTAATACGGCGATCCCAGGTTGAAGCCGCTCGATGTCGCCAGGTTCACATACGTAATATTGCCGTTGCTCGTCAGGTTCTGCTTCGAGTATGGCGTCAGCGGCTGCTGCGTCTCGAAATCCAGCTCGCGGCTGTACTGGTACCCAATCTCGTTCGAGATCTTGCTCGTGATCTGGCTGTCCAGCTTGGCCACGCCGTAGTCCAGCTTCACAAAGTCATTCCCAAACGCGTCCGTCGAGTACGTCGCGGTCGCCGACGTCTGCACCCCGCCCGGTGAATCCCACCGCAGCCGGTGATACAGCAGTGAGAGCCGGTTCTTCGAATTGATCTGGAAGTCCAGCTTCGGCGTGTTGATCTCCTGGTCGCCAATGCGTCCTACACTGCCCAGCGTCGTCGCCACGGAAGCGAGTTGGGATGCGTACACCGACGATCCCGCCGCATAACTGCCCAGCTTCAACCGCGCAGCCAGCACGCAAGCCATTTCGTTCTGCGTGTTCGTGCTTGGGGTCGCGATGTTCCCTCCGCTGTACAGCTCACCCGTGGTCAGATCGCACGTCTCGTTCGAGCCCAGGTTCGTCTCCGGCAGCGTGAAGAACGTCGTCGGGTTCGACGGCCGGCCTACCCCCGGGAAGATGTGATGATGCTGGTCATACGTGTAGTACCAGAACAGCCTGTCCTTAATCAGCGGTCCGCCTGCCGAAAATCCCCAGATCTTGCGCAGGTCCTTCGGCTTGATGGGAACGTTCTGATACGTCTTCGTCGTCGGGTTCAGTACCGCGTTCGTCACCAGCGGCGTATACGCCGCCCAGTTGCTCTCGCGATCGTAGAAATAAATCTCACCATGCAGCGCGTTTCCACCACTCTTCGTCACCGAGTTGATGACCCCGCCTGCCGCGCGGCCGAACTCCGCCGGAAACACGCCCGTGTTCACCGAGAACTCCCGCACTGCATCCTGCGAGGTCGAGTACGCCTCACGCGTTCTTCCACGCTCCTCGGAAAAGAACGCCTGGTTGTCATCCGCGCCGTCAATCAGCACGTTGTTCATCAGCGGGCTCACACCCCGGATCGAAACCAGCCCATACCCGTTGGAATCCGACACCACGCCCGGCGTCGTCAGCGCCAGGCTCGACCAGCGGCGATTATTCATCGGCGCATTCACAATCTGCGCATTGTTCAGCGTGTCGGAGAACTGCGGCGACTCGAAGTTCATATCAGGCGTGACCGCCGTCACCTCCACCGTCTGGGTCTCGCCTCCCAGCGACAGGTGTGGACGCAGCTCCGTCGATTGGCTCACCTGGACAATCACATGGTCCTGCACGAAATCGCTGAACCCCGTGGACTTGATCGTCACTCTGTATTCGCCGGGCTGCAACAGCGGAGCGCTGAAGTATCCCTTATCGTCTGCGGTCAGCGTTGTGTCAGCATTGGTCGCGTCGTTGTGCACAACCACGCTCGCGTGCGGCACCACTGCACCCGTCGCATCTTCCACGGTTCCCGTGATCGCGCCCTGCGTCTGCGTCTGGGCCAGCCCTGCGCCTGCCGTGAGTAAAAATGCGGAACAGAGCAGGCTCAGCCTGCTCAGCATCATTGTGCGTCTCATACGGTCTCCTAAAAGTTCGCCGTCGCGGTCAGCTCTCCTGAAAGCTCCGGAGCTCTGACCGGGG
>Ga0070741_10020244_pt1 | contig 10514 bp, 8 predicted proteins | sample Coa_R1_4_FD_66440 | JGI IMG/M metagenome (GOLD analysis project Ga0070741, IMG submission 66440) | Surface soil microbial communities from Centralia Pennsylvania, which are recovering from an underground coalmine fire - Coalmine... | ecosystem: Environmental > Terrestrial > Soil > Unclassified ... | reverse complement strand
CACGAGCCTCGAGGTCGAGGTCCCGGAGCGCGAGCTGGACGCGGAGACGGAGGCGCTCCTCTACCGCGGCGCGCAGGAGGCGGTGCGCAACGTCCTCGCCCACGCCGCCGCCACCCACGTACGGGTGCTCGTCACGCGCGATTCCGGCCGCGCCGTGCTCGTCGTCGAGGACGACGGCCGGGGCTTCGAGCCGGGGAGCGCCGGGACCGTGACCGAGACGGGTCACGTCGGGCTGCGGGCGCTCTCCGACCTCGTCGCCGAGGTCGGCGGCTCGGTCGAGGTCGCGACGGGGCCGGAGCTCGGCACCGAGGTTCGGGTCGAGGTCCCGGTGGAGCCGTGATTCGCGTCCTGATCGTCGACGACCACGCGATCGTCCGTGCCGGGCTCGCGCAGCTGCTCGCGACCACCGACGACATCGAGCTCGTGGGCGCCACCGCCGACGGGCAGGAAGCCGTCTCGCTTGCCGAGGAGCTGCGTCCGGACGTCATCCTGATGGACCTGTCGATGCCGGGGCTCGACGGCGTCGCGGCGACGGCGCGGATCCTCGAGCGGCTCCCCGAGGCGCGGATCCTCGTGCTGACCTCGTTCAGCGACCAGCGCCGGATCGTCGACGCGATCCAGGCGGGCGCCGAGGGCTACCTGCTCAAGAACGCGGAGCCGGATCAGATCCTCGGCGGGATCCGAGCGGTCGCCGAGGGCGGTCTGCCGCTCGACCCGATGGTCGCGCGGGCGCTCCTGACCGCGCGCCGCCCGGCCGCGGCGATCACCCTGACCGAGCGCGAGCGCGAGGTGTTGAGCCTCGTCCGCGCGGGCCTCGCGAACAAGGTGATCGCCCAGCGGCTCGGGATCAGCGAGCGCACGGTGAAGGCGCACCTCGGCTCGATCTTCCAGCGGCTCGGCGTCAGCGATCGGACGCAGGCCGCGCTGTGGGCGGCCGAGCACCTCGAGGACGATCCGACCGGCTAGCGGCGTCGGTCGTCGCCGGAGCCGGAGCCGCCGGAGCCGCTCGACCCCGAGCCGGACGACGAGTCGTCGGAGCCGGAGCCGGAGCCGCCGCTCGATCCCGTGCCCGACGACGTGTCGTCGGAGCCGGAGCCGCCGGAGCCGCTCGATCCCGAGCCCGACGACGAGTCGTCGGAGCCGGTGCCGCCGGAGCCTGGGCCGCTCGACGTCTCGCCGCTCGGAGAGGAGCCGCTCGCGTCCGGCCCCGAGGACGGACTGCCGGAGCCCGAGTTCGACCCGCTCGCGAGCGGGACGCCCACGTCCGCCGTCGTGGTCGACGGCTCGCCGTCGCCTGCGCGCTCGCCGGCCGACCCAGAGCCAGCATTCGAGGAGCCGGAGCTTGACGAGCCTGCGCTCGACGAGCCGGCGCTCGAGCTCGCGCCGGAGCTGGAGCTCCCGCCGCTCGAAGAGCCGTCTCCTGCTCCCGACGTCTCCGCACCGCCTGCGGGCCTCGACCGCTCGCCGTCCCGCGGGGCGCCGATGCTCGCGACCCGGCCTGCTCGGTCGCCGTCGTCGCTTCGGCCGGCGGCGCGCGACCCGGGCCCCGAGGCCCCTGCCGCCCGCGCGGTCGCTGCGAGCGAGGCCACCACCGCGGCCGGGCGCCGATCGGGGCGCGCGGCGGGCCGAGCGGGGCGCCGCGCGCGCGCCGCCGCCGGCTTGGCGTCGGGCGGGGCGGCTTCCGCGTTCGGCACTGGCATCCAGATCGACGCGGGGCCGCCACGCGAGAGCGCGGGCCGCAGCAGGCTGTCGAGGGCGGCGAGTGCGCCCACGAGGCAAGTGAGCGCCGTCGCGCCGAGGGCGAGCGTCGAGGCGCTTCGCCGGATGCGCGCGAGGCGTCCGCCGGCCGGCGAGGAGCCGATGACGACGCGGAGCGGCCGCGCGGGCCGGTCCGGTGTCAGCCGAACGCGCTTCCGCTGCCCGATCCCGGCTGCTTGGCCGCCCTGCACGGCTCCAATCGTCGCGCCTCCCCGCGCGGGCCGCCAGTGTCCATTGGTCCTACGACCCGGTGTGCCGCTCATCCGGCCAGCTGGCGACGGGCCTCCTCGACCACGCGGGCGGCGATGCCGGGGCGCCGGCGAAGCGCGCTCCAGCCGTGGGCGATGCGAAGCAGCGCCGCGGCGCGGTGGGCGGCCCGGCGCTCCTCCGCCGGAGCAGGCGAGGCGGTGCGTTCGAGGTAGGCAGCCTCGAAGCGGTCGCCGACCCGCCAGCGCGGCTCCGACCCGGCGAGGGCGAGCGTCGCCCAGGCCCACGCCCCCCAGTAGGCGAGATCGCGCGCGCGCGGCGCCATCTGACAGCGGTCGAAGTCGATCAGGCGGGGCCCTTCCGGAGCGAGCAGCACGTTGCGCGGCGAGAAGTCGCCGTGGCTCACGACGAGCTCGCCGTCGAGCGCGCGGGGGTCGAGCGCGTCGAGCGCCGCCGCGTAGGATCTCCGCAGCTCGGCCTCGGGCAGGTCGTCGAGCTTGCGCTCGAGCGAGCGCGCGATGCGGGTCCCCGAGCGCACCCGCTCGACGACGATGCCCGAGCCGTGCAGATCGGCGAGGAGCGCCGCCGCCGCGCCCGCGATCCGCTCCGTCGCCCCGAGCGAGCCTCGCCCGCCCGCGGGCCGCCCCGGCACCAGCTCCATCGCGAGCCGCGAGCCCTCGAGGGCGAGCGGCTGCGGTAGTCCGGGCGGCGAGCGGTCGCGACCGAAGGCCGACTGCCAGAGGGCGGTCATCGTCCGCGCCACCTGCTCCGCGCTCCCCCGCCGGTAGTGCTTGACCGCGACCCGGCGGCCCTGCCACTCGTCGAGGACGACGGGGCGGTCGGCGTGCGCACCGGCGAGGCTCATCGCCGCGCGAGGTCGAGCAGGCGCCGACCGTCCTCGGGGCATCCGTGGCGCGTCTCGGCGAGCCCGGCGAGGCGGACGAGCGCGAGTCGCGTCCAGCCCTCGAGGTCGCCGGCGACGGGGCCGTAGCCGTCGAGGAACCCGGCGACCGCCGCCTCGGTCGCCTCGACGGGGCGCCGGCCCAGGCACGCGTCGCGGCGGAGGTGGGCGACGAAGTTCCCGACGTCGAGTGCCGCCGGGGCGAGCGCGGCGTCGTCGAGGTCGATCCAGTGCACGGCGCCTGCACGGAGGACGACCTGTCGTGGATGGCAGTCGCGGTGGGCGGGGACGAGCGGCTCGGCGGCCAGGGCCGCGGTCGCCGCCACGATCTCCTCCGCCGCCGCGCGCGTCGCCGGGGTCGCGCGGCGCCGCAGCTGCGCCACCTCCTCGCGGTACGTCCAGCTCCGGTCGAGCTGCGCACCCGATGCGTGGAGCGCCCGCAGCGCTGCCCCGGCGGCCGGCGCGGCGGCGACGAACGTACGCGCGTCGACCCGGTCGTACACCTCGCCCGCGGTCCAGGCGACGAGCGACACGTGTCCGCTCGGATCGACGCCGAGCGGCCGGGGGACGAGCGGGCCCGCCCGCGTCGCCGCGAGCGAGCGCAGCCGCCGGTCGTTCCCTCGCGCCCGCGGCCGGGCGAACACCTTGAGCACGGCGTCGCCGCGCGGCCCCCGGACGAGGCAGGCGACCCGCCGGCCCTCGACGTGCCGGAGGACGCGGACGGCCCGCCCGCCCGCGCACAGGCGCCGGGCCGCGTCGGCCCACGGGGCGAGCGCGGCGTCGCGCCGGAGCGGATGCTCAGCGGGCCAGGACAGCGTGCTTCCGTTCCTCGACGGCGGCGGCGAGCGCCGCCGCGATCGTCTCCGCCCGTGCGTCCCACCCGTGCGCACGCAGTGCGTGCACGCGCGCGCGAGCCGCTCGCTCCCGGGCGAGGTCGCCGAGCCCGACGACGATCCCGCGCGCGAGCGCCTTCGCGTCGCCCGCCGGGACGAGCGTCCCGTGCTCGCCGTCGGCGAGCGCCTCGCGTACCTGACCCAGGTCGCTGGCGACCACGGGGACGCCGGCGGCGAGGTACTCGTAGAGCTTGAGCGGCGAGAACGCGAAGCGCGCGAGCGGCGGGTACGGCAGGAGGGCGACGTCCGCGGCGGCGAGCACGACCGGGATCTCCGCGTGCGGCCGCTGGCCGAGCCAGTGGATGCGCGCCGCGAGACCGGCGTCCTCGGCCGCGGCCGCGAGCCGCGTGCGCTCGGGCCCGTCGCCCGCGATCGCGAGGTGGACGCCGTCGGGGAGAAAGCGGAGCGCGTCGATCGCGACGTCGACGCCGTGCCAGGGGCGCAGGGCCCCGACGAACGTCGCCAGGCGGGGCTCGCTGGGGAGGCCGAGCAGCCGTCTGGCCTGCGCGCGGCCGGGCAGCCGGCCGAAGAGCTGCGTCTCGACGCCGTTGGCGACGACGAGCGCTCGCGCTCCGGGCGCGTCCGCACGAAGCTGCGCCAAGAGCTCGTCGCTCACGGCGACGCACAGGTCGGCCTGCTCGAGGACGCGTCGCTCGCGCTGGCGCGCGAGCGATCGCAGCCGCAGCCCGCGCCACTCGGCCTCCTCGCGAGCGAGCAGCGCGTTCACCTCGACGGCGTGGGGAACGCCGAGCGCGCCGGCGAGCCTCCGGCCGGCGTCCCCGAAGAGGGCGAGCCGCTCGTAGACGACGTCGGGTGCGAAGCGGGCGACCCGCTCGACCGCCTCCCCGGCGACGCGCTCGACGAAGGCGAGCTTGCGCCGCTCTCGCTCGAGTCCCTCCGAGCGACCGGGATGCGGGTAGAGCAGAGACTGGATGCCGGCCGGCGCAGGGCCGTGCCCGGCGACGCCCACGAGCAGCACGTCGTGTCCCGCGCGGGCGAAGGCGTTCGCGAGCGACAGCAGGTGGATCGCGGCGCCCTTCCGCTCGTCCGGGATCCGGACGCCGAGATCGGTGCAGACGATCGCGATCCGCATCAGGCGTGGAAGAGCCGTTGCAGCGCGCGCGCCGCGCTCAGCGGATCGTGCGTGCGGGCGACCCATGCGCGCCCGGCCACGCCCAGCGACCGTCCGCCGTCCGGGTCGTGGAGCAGCCGTTCGATCGCGGCGGCCAGGGCGTCGGGGTCGTCGGGCGGGACGAGGAGCCCGGTCTCGCCGTCGAGAACGAGCTCGGGGATGCCGGCCACGTCGGTCGAGACGACGGGCAGCCCGCGGGCCATCGCCTCGAGCAGCACCGTCGGCAGGCCGTCGCGGTCGCCGTCGCCGCCCACGCGACAGGGAAGGACGACCATCGCCGCGCGGCGGTAGGCGGCCTCGACCTCCGGGAACGGCAGCGCGCCGGCGAAGCGGACCCGGGCGCCGAGCCCGAGCGACCGCGCGAGCGCTTCGAGCTGCTCCCGGAGCGGCCCGTCGCCGACGATCTCCGCGCTCGTCGCCCGCCCGGCGCGGGCGAGCGCAGCCAGCGCGCGGAGGAGCGTGTCGACGCCCTTCTTCTCGACGAGCCGCGCGACGCAGAGGACGGTCCCGCCGGGCGCCGGTCCGTGCGCCGAAGCGGGGAGCGCGACGCCGTTCGGGACGTGGTGGACGGGAACCGCCGGCACGACCGTCGCCAGATGCGCGGCGTTGTGCTCCGACACGGTGACGACGGCCGAGACGCCCCCGAGGCGGCGGGCCAGCTCGGGCGCGTTCGCCTCCTGGAAGATGTCCTTCGCGTGCGCGGTCACGGTGACCGGGAGGCCGGCGAGGCGGCCGGCGATCCCCGCGACCTCGGACGCGGCGGTCGCGAAGTGAGCGTGCAGATGCCCGGCCCCGCTCCTGCGCGCCCGCTCGGCGGTGAGCCCGGCCTGGAGGAAGCGCCGCCACAACCCGAGCCGTGCGGCCGCGACCGCCTCTCGGAGCCAGCGCCGCGGCCCGCGCAGCAGCAGCCGCGCGTGCGCGGCGGCGAGCGCCGGGTCGCGCAGCCGCGGGCGCCGCGGGAGGTAGCGGACGCGGGCGGCGACCCGCGCCGCCTCCGGGTGCCGCGGCCCCTCCTCGGGCGGCAGCAGGGCGTCGACGAGGAGCTGCTCGCCGAGCGATTCGAGCGTGACGAGCTCGCGCACGACGAACGTCTCCGACAGGCGCGGGTAGCGCTTGAGGACGTACAGCACGGGCGCCCTCATGCGACGGCCTCCCGCGGGGCGCCGCGCAGCATCGCTCCGTAGGCGCCGCCGAGCGCGAGCAGGCTCTCGTGGTCGCCCTGCTCGACGATCCGGCCCCGCTCGAGCACGCAGATCCGGTCTGCGCCCCGAATCGTCGTCATCCGGTGCGCGATCACGATCGTCGTCCGGTCGTCGGGAAGATTCGCGAGCGCGGCGACGAGCTCGGCCTCCGAGATCGGGTCGAGCGCGCTCGTCGGCTCGTCGAGCACGAGGATCGGGGCGTCGCGGAGGATCGCCCGCGCGATCGCGACACGCTGCCGTTGACCGCCCGAGAGGTCGACGCCGCGCTCGCCGAGCGGCGTGTCGAGCCCGAGCGGGAACTGGGCTGCGAACTCGTCGACGAGCGCGAGCCGCGCGGCTCGCTCCACCTCGGAGGCCCGGGCGCCGGGCCGCCCCCAGGCGACGTTCTCGCGCAGCGTGCCGCGCAGGAGCAGCGTCTCCTGGAGGACGAACGAGACCTGCTCGCGCAGCGAGGTCAGGGTGAAGTCGCGCACGTCGCGCCCGTCGATGCGAACGCTCCCCTCGTCCGGGTCGACGAGGCGCGCCAGCATCGCGACGACGGTGCTCTTGCCCGCGCCGGTGCGGCCGACCAGGGCGAGCGTCTCTCCCGGCTCGACGGTGAGGTCGAGACCCTCGAGCACAGGCTCGCGCCCGTACGAGAACCACACGTCCTCGAATGCGACGTGCCCGCGGAAGCGGGGCGCGACGACCGCGCCCGGCCGCTCGCCGACGTCGGGCTCGCTGCCGAGCAGCTCGAGGACCCGCTCCGCCGCCGCCGCGCCCTTGCTGATCGTCGTCGCGAGCCGCGCGATCGCCTTCACCGGCTTGTAGAGCGATCCGAGGTAGCTGAGGAAGACGAGCAGCACGCCGAGGCTCAGCTCCCCCGACCGGACCTGGCGCACGCCGACCCAGAGCACGACCGCGGTGGAGAGCACGCTCGTCACGTCGACGGACGGGCTGAAGCGGGCCTGCAGCCGAACGGCCTCGAGCCCCTGCCGGAGGCTCGCCTCGGTGAGCAGCGCGAAGCGGCGCTGCTGGTGGCGCTCGAGCGCGAACGTCTGGATCACCGGCATCGCGCCGAGCGTCTCGGTCGCCGCCGCCGCCACCTGACCGTCGGCCTTGCGGGCACGCCGGGCCGTCTCCTTCAGCGCCCTCGTCGAGCGCACGACGGTGACGATCATCAGCGGGGACGCGACCATCGCGACGAGGGTCAGCGTCGGCGCGACCACGACCATGACCGTGAACATCCCCGCGACGAGCAACGCGTTCGGGAACAGCACCGCGAGCACCTGGACGAGCAGGTCCTGGCTGCGGTCGACGTCGGCGGTGACGCGCGAGGAGAGGTCGCCGACCTGGTGCCTGCCGTGGAATCGAAGCGAGAGGCGCTGGAGCTTGGAGAAGACGTCGCTGCGGACGTCGTTGGCGATCCACAGCCCCGACGACGACAGCAGCCGCGTCGACCAGTAGTCGGCGAGCGAGACGACCGCGGCGATCGTGAGCAGCGCGGCGAGCGCCGCCGCGAGCAGGAGGCCGGGATCGCCGGAGCGGGCGGGGACGACCTTGTCGACGATCACCTGCAGCGGCCAGGGCAGGGCGAGGCTCGCGCCGACCTCGACGATCGCGAGTACGACGCCGAGCGAGAGGGCGGTGCGGTAGGGGCGCAGGTACCCACGGAGCGCCCGGAGCGCGACGATCATCGCGCACCCACCGGGGCGGCTTCGAGCAGGCGCTCGGCGGCGCGCGCGGCCCCGCCGAGCGTGATGCCCGCCCGCCGCAGCGCGCCGGGCGCGAGCCGTCGCGGCTGGTCGAGCAGCCAGCTCACCTCGTCGCCGCCGGCCCCTGCGTCGACGACGTCGGCGAGGCCGAGCGCGGCCAGCCTGGAGGCGCGGATCGCCTGCTCGCGGCGCGGAGCGCGCCGCGGGGCGACGATCGGGCGGGCGCCGGCGCCGAGCGCCTCGAAGGTCGTGTTGTAGCCGCCCATCTGCAACGTCACGCCCGCTCTCGCAAACAGCTCGCCGCACCCGTCCAGCCCCCGGCCGAAGCGGAGGCGTGCGCCGAGCCGGCGGCGGCTCTCGAGCAGGAGCGAGCGACGCGCGTACGGGCCGGCGACGACGATCGCGCGACGCTCCGGGCGCGCGAGCAGCACCTCGATCGCGAGCCGCAGCACGTCCTCGCCGTCGCCGCCGCCGCCCGCGGCAACCGCGACGAGGGTCTCGTCGACGGCGCGCGACGCGACGCGGGTCGTCACCCAGCCGCAGTAGCGGAGCGGGAGCGGCACGCCGTACTCCCGCTCGTGGTTGCACAGCGAGGGCGCCCCGTAGACGAGCGCCTCCGCGTAGAGGTCGGCGGCGTTCTCCCAGCCGCCGCCCGCGAGCTCGGCCGCCACCGTCGCCGGATCGTCGAGGACGTCGCGCAGCCCGAGGAGCGCGACCGCGCCCTGCGCGCGGGCGACCTCGAGCCCGGGCTCGAGCTCGCCCGCCGTGCCGAGCGGATGCCGGTCGACGAGCACCGCGTCCGGCCGCACGTCCGAGACGAGCCGCTCGAAGATCTCCGCCCGCCGGTCGAGCGCTTGCTCGAAGCTCTGGCCGTTACTCCGGTAGACGCCCTCGGCGTCCTTGACCAGCGACGGCACGGGGACGACCACGAAGCGCGCGTCGGCGAGCCAGGCGGGCCGCGTCTCGATCCCCGTGACCAGGAAGACGCGGGCCCGGGGGCGGCGGGCCAGGAGCGCGCGCGCGATCAACGTGTTGCGCCGGACGTGCCCGAGCCCGTAGCCGTCGTGCGAGAAGAGGACGAAGGTGCTCACCTGCCCGCCCACGATGGCGAGCGCCGCGTCCAATCCGCCAGTGGACATTGGTCCTACGCCGGCTCAGGCCCGGCGCCGCGTCCCGGCGAGCCATCACCGGCCCTTACGCCGCGACCCGCTCCGCCCCGTGCGGCCGCTGGGGCGCCGGCCCGTCGGCCGCGGCGAGCGCCGCGTAGACCGCGGGGAACCCCGCCCGCCAGCTCGGATAGCGGGGCGTCCAGCCGAGCTCGCGCTTCGCCTTCGCGTTCGAGGCGCCGCGGGCGTCGGTGCCCATCACGACCGCCGCCTCGCCGGCGACGAGGCGCGCGAGCCAGGTCGGGAAGCGCCGCGGCGGCTTGGCGCCGAGGGCCTTCGCCAGCACCGGCAGCCACTCCCGCACCGGCGCCGGGTCGTCGTCGACGACGTTGTAGATCGCCGGCCCCTCCCGCTCGAGGGCGAGCACGGTGGCCGCGGCCGCGTCGTCGAGGTGGATCCACGAGGTGATCCCTCCGCCCTCGCCGATGATCGGGTACTGCCGCTTGCGTACAGGCTCGATCAGGCCGTCGTTCCGGGCGCCGTAGAAGAGGCCGTAGCGGAGGATGGTTCCCCCGGCGGCGGGAACCGTCCGGTCGAGGTAGGCCATCGCGGCGAACGACTTCCGCGCGTTCGCCGGCGGCGCGGGATCGAGCGGATCGTCCTCGGTCTTGACCGGCCCGCCCTCGCGCACGTACCGGTAGGAGGCGAAGCTCTGCGCCACGAACCGACGCACGCCCGCTTCCTGCGCTGCCGCCAGCAGGGCGTCGGTGCCCTTCGTCCGCAGCTCGTTGGTCCTGACGAAGACCTTGTCGAAGTTCCGGCCCCACGTGGCATCTGCCAGCGCGGTCGCCTCGTGCACGACCGCCTCGGGCTCGCTCTCGAGCACGGCCTTCCGCACCGCACGCGCGTCGAGCAGGTCGAGCCTGACCGGCTTCGCGCCGAGCGCACGCAGCAGGTCGGCGCGACCAGGCGTGGTGTGTGTGCCGATCACGTCGTGGCCGGCAGCGATCAGCTGTGGGACGAGGCGCCTACCGAGCGCGCCGCTCGCCCCGGCAACGAAAACTCGCATGGTTCCCTCCTCATGCTCCTGGTCACATCCCGCGCAGCTCGCGGGTCTACTTCGATGACACGCGACGAGGGAGGGACGTGACGTGGACGAGCAGGAGTGGCTTGCCGACCAGTTCGAGGCGCATCGGCCCCATCTCCGTGCAGTCGCCTACCGGATGCTCGGCTCGCTCGCGGAGGCCGACGACGTCCTCCAGGACGCGTGGCTGCGGCTGAGCCGGGCGGACACGAGCGAGGTGGAGAACCTCCGCGCCTGGCTGACGACGATCGTGGCGCGTGTCGCGCTGAACGCGCTCCGCTCCCGAAGGACGCGGCACGAGGAGCCGCTCGACGTCCACGTTCCGGATCCGATCGTCGATCCCGCCGGCGGCACCGACCCCGAGCACGAGGCGCTGCTCGCCGACTCCGTGGGGCTGGCGCTGCTGGTCGTGCTCGAGAAGCTCACTCCGCCCGAGCGCCTCGCCTTCGTCCTGCACGACACGTTCGCGGTCCCGTTCGAGGAGATCGCGGCGATCCTCGATCGCTCGCCCGAGGCCGCGCGTCAGCTGGCCAGCCG
>Ga0070741_10020243_pt1 | contig 10514 bp, 9 predicted proteins | sample Coa_R1_4_FD_66440 | JGI IMG/M metagenome (GOLD analysis project Ga0070741, IMG submission 66440) | Surface soil microbial communities from Centralia Pennsylvania, which are recovering from an underground coalmine fire - Coalmine... | ecosystem: Environmental > Terrestrial > Soil > Unclassified ... | reverse complement strand
CGAGGGCGAGGCTCACGCCCAGACCTTCCATGTGACCTGCGAGGTGGCCGACCTCGAGCGCCGCAGTGAGGGCAGTGGCTCCAGCCGCCGCCGGGCCGAGCAGGAAGCGGCGGCCAAAATCCTTCTGGAGCTCGCGGACGCGGTTTAAACTGCCAGCCGTGCGCCTTTTCGCGCCTCGCAGACAGGTTCTTTTTTGTCGGACACACCCTCGGATTTCCGCAGCGGCTTTGCCGCTCTCGTTGGCCGCCCGAACGTCGGCAAGTCGACTCTGCTGAACGCCCTCGTCGGCCAGAAGGTGAGCATCGTGACGCCGCGCCCCCAGACGACGCGGCACCGGATCGTTGGCATTTCCCGCTTGCCTGCCGCCGAGATCGCTTTCGTGGACACGCCCGGGCTACACCATCAGGCCAACCGGGCGCTAAACAAGGCCATGAATCGAACCGCGGCGAGCGCCCTGGAGGGCGCCGACCTGGTCGTGCAGGTGGTCGAGGCAACGCGCTGGAACACGGAAGACGATCTCGCTCTGGAGCGGATCAAGAGCTCCGGGCGACCCGCCATGCTGGCGGTCAACAAGATCGACCGCGTGCATCCGCGCGAGTTGCTGTTGCCGTATCTCGCCTCGGTGGCGAAAAAACATGAATTCCTGGAGGTGGTGCCCATCTCCGCCTTGAAGGCGGACGGCATCGCCGACCTGCAGCGCACCATCGCCAAACATCTTCCTCAGGCACCGCCGATGTTCCCGGACGGTGAGCTGACCGATCGTGGCCGGGAGTTCCGGATCGCGGAGATGATCCGCGAGAAGTTGACCTTGGAGCTCAACCAGGAAGTGCCCTATGGCATTGCCGTCGAGGTCGAGCGCATGGTCGAGGAAGACGGTCAGCTCGTGGTCGATGCGGCGATCTGGGTGGATCGCGAGGGTCAGAAGCCGATTGTCATCGGCGCCAAAGGCGAGCGACTCAAGCGCGTCGGGCGCTCGGCGCGGCTGGCTCTGAACGAGTTGCTCGGACAACGACTGCATCTGACATTGTGGGTGAAGGTTCGCGAGAATTGGGCGGATAACGCTCGCGCGCTGAACGAGCTCGGGCTCGAATGACCCGCAGTGCGCGACGCATCCAGCTCACGCCGGGCTACATCCTCCACCACCGGCCCTATCGCGACACGAGTCGCATCCTCGAGGTCCTCACGCGCGAGCACGGGCGGTTGTCACTCTTTGCGCGCGGGGTGCGAGGGCCGAAGGCGAAGCTAGCCTCCGTCCTGCAGCCATTTCAGATGTTGCTGTTTTCCTGGAACGGCCGCGGCGAAGCGGCGCAACTGACAGGTGCGGAGAGTGCCCATGCGGGGCCGCCGCTACCGTCCTCGTGCCTCATGGCGGCCTTCTATCTGAACGAGCTCTTGTTGAAGCTCACGACACGTCATGATCCGCTGCCGCTGCTGTTTGATACCTATCACGACACGATCGAGGGACTGCGCCAAGGAGAGTCGCTCGAGCCGCGGTTGCGGATTTTCGAAAAGCGCCTGCTGGAGGCACTGGGCTACGGGCTGGAGTTGAGCGCCGAGGCGCAGACGGGCAAGCGCGTCGAGCCCAACGCGTACTATCATTTCCGCCCGGAGCAGGGCTTGGTGGCGACGGTCGCGCAGGCGGCAGGAGCGCTCGCCGGCACGTCCCTCATCGGGTTGGCGAGCGAGCACCTGGCCGGCGAGCGCGAGCTGGAGGATGCGAAACGTTTGTTGCAGGCGGCACTGGCACAATGCCTCGAAGGCCGTCCGCTGGCCACCCGAATGGTGGCCCGCGCCGTAGCCCGCCGCGAATCTCTCACTTGACCTCGTCATGAGCCGCTGCAAGCCGACATGAGCTACAAAACCATTTTCCTGGGCGTCAATATCGATCACGTGGCTACCTTGCGCCAAGCGCGCCGTGGCCGTTATCCCGATCCGGTGCACGCGGCGCTGACCGCCGAGATGGCCGGCGCGGACAGCATCACTCTGCATCTGCGCGAGGATCGGCGTCATGTCCAGATCCATGACGTGCGCGCCGTGCGCGATCTACAGAAGACTCATATGAATCTCGAGATGGCCGTGACCGACGAGATGCTCGATATCGCCCGGGTGGTGCGCCCCTCCGACTGTTGCTTCGTACCCGAGCGACGCCAGGAGATCACCACCGAAGGTGGGCTCGATGTCAGAAGTCAGGTACAGCGTATCAAGGAAGCCACCACCATGCTGACGGGGCAGGGGATCCGCGTGGCCTTGTTCATCGATCCCGATCCGCCGCAGATCGAAGCGGCCGCGCAAACGGGGGCCCCGGCGGTCGAGCTACACACCGGCGCGTACGCTGACTCCACCGGGTCGCGCCAGGCGGCCGAGCTCGAGCGTTTGCGCGCGGGCGCGCAGCTCGCCGCCAGCCTCGGGATCGAAGTGCACGCCGGACACGGGTTGCACTATCACAACGTACAGCCGGTGGCGGCGATCAAGGAAATCGTGGAGCTCAATATCGGTCACGCCATCATCTCGCGCGCGGTATTTGATGGGTTGGCTGTCGCGGTGCGCGAGATGAAGGCCCTCATGGTGGCGGCGCGCGGATGATTTTCGGAATCGGTGTCGATGTGCTCGAGGCGAAGCGCATCGATGAGACCCTGGAGCGATTCGGAACGCGCTTCGTGGAGCATTTGCTCATGCCCGCGGAGCACGTGCAGCTCGCCAAGACGCAGCGGCCGGCGCGTTTCCTGGCGATGAGGTTTGCCGCCAAGGAAGCGATCGTCAAGGCCATGGGCACCGGCTTCGCGCACGGTATCTGGATCCGCGATGTGGGCGTGGTGCAGAACTCCTGGGGGAAACCGGAGGTGGTGTTCTCCGAACGCGGCGAGCGCGTGCGGCAGGCCCTCGGGATCGGGGAGGGGCACGTCACTCTGACCGATGAGGCGGGGCTGGTGGTCGCGGTGGCGGTGTTGATGAAGGCGACTCAATGAAGGTTCTGGCATGAACTGCCTCGTATTCGACATTGAAACGATTCCTGACGTCGCCCTCGGCCGCCGACTCTACAACCTGGACGGGCTTGCCGATGAGCAGGTGGCGAAAGCCATGTTCGCTTTGCGCCGCCAAAGCACCGGGGGAGACTTCCTGCCCAACGAGCAACAGCGCGTCGTCGCGATCTCCTGTGCGCTGCGCAGCCGCGACGGCTTCAAGGTCTGGAGCCTGGGGGATGTCAGCTCCACCGAGGGCGAATTGCTCGAGCGTTTCTTCGACGGCATCGAGCGCTTTTCCCCCGACCTCGTGTCCTGGAACGGCTCGGGCTTCGATCTGCCGGTGCTCACCCTTCGGGCGCTCGCGGCCGGGGTGCAGGCGCCGCGCTACTGGGAGACGGGAGATGGCGACACCGCCTTCCGTTATAACAACTATCTCAGCCGTTATCACTGGCGCCATACCGATCTCATGGACGTGCTCGCCGCGTATCAGAGCCGTGCCCGGGTGTCGCTCCAGAATGCGGCCTGTCTACTGGGTCTGCCGGGGAAGCTGGGCTTTTCCGGAGCGCAGGTCTGGGACGCATGGCTGGCCGGCAACATCACCGGGATTCGCCAGTATTGCGAGACGGACGTGCTCAACACCTATCTGATCTACCTGCGCTTTCAGATGATGCGCGGCCACTTCACGCGCGAGCGTTACGCCGAGGAGGTCGAGCGTGTCAAAGCGCTGCTGCGGGCTGGCAAGGAGCCGCATTTCGCCGAGTTCCTGCGCGCATGGGAAGCAACGGCTTGAGCGCGCGCAGAGCCGTCTCCGAAGTCGTGGAGACCGCGACCGTGGCTGCACTTACCCACACGGGCGAGGGGGTCGTGCGTAGCGGGAAGACTGTCTTCGTCGCTGGCGCGTTGCCTGGCGAGACCGTCAAATTCCGCCGCACGCGCACGCATCGCCAACACGACGAGGCCGAGTTGGTCGAAGTGCTGACTCCGGCGCCCACGCGAGTCGCGCCGCGATGTCCACACTTCGGCGTCTGTGGCGGCTGCGCGTTACAGCATCTTGCGCCGGAGGCGCAAGTCGAAGCCAGGCAGACGGAGTTGCGGGACAACCTCGAGCGGTTAGGGCGCGTCACGCCGCGCGAGTGGTTGCCGCCCCTGCGCGGGCCGGTGTGGGGTTACCGCAGGCGTGCGCGCCTCGGCGTCAAGTTCGTCACGAAGAAGGGCAGGGTGCTGGTCGGTTTCCGCGAGCGGCTCACGCCTTACATCGCCGATGTTGAATCCTGTGACGTGCTCGCGACGCCCGTGGGCGACCTCATCGCCCCGCTCGCCGAGCTCATCATGGCATTGAGCATTCGCGAGCGGCTGCCGCAGATCGAGGTGGCGGTCGCGGACAATGCCGTGGCGTTGGTGTTACGTGTTTTGGACCCGCCGTCGGCCGCCGACCTCGAGCGTTTGCGCGCGTTCGGCGCGAGCCACCGCCTGCGACTGTATCTGCAACCCGGTGGGCTGGACTCGGTCCAGGAGCTGGGGCCGTCGGCGGGGGAGCCTCTGCGCTACGTATTGCCCAAGTTCGAGGTCGAGCTCCAATTCCAACCCACCGACTTCATCCAGATCAATGGTGCGGTGAATGAGGCGTTGGTCTCGCGTGCCCTGGAGCTACTGGAGCTGACTCCCTCCGACCGGGTTCTGGACCTGTTCTGCGGCATCGGCAATTTCACGCTGCCGCTCGCGCGCTCGGCTGGGCACGTGGTTGGAGTCGAGGGCGATGCGGCATTGGTCGCTCGCGCACGCCAGAACGCGCGGCACAATCATGTGGAAAACGCCGAGTTTCATGCTGCCGACCTGGCGCGACTCCCGACCGGCGCCACCGCGGCGCAAGCAGGTCCTCCCTGGCTACGGGAAGCCTACACGCATGTCGTACTCGACCCGCCGCGGGCAGGCGCCCGGGAGGTGTTGGCGTCGGTCGCGAGCCTGGAGCCGCGGCGGGTGTTGTATATTTCGTGTCATCCGGGGAGCCTCGCACGGGACCTGGGCGTGCTGGTCAACGAACATGGATTCACTCTAGAAGCGGCGGGGGTCCTCGACATGTTTCCTCATACGGCCCACTTCGAGTCCCTTGCACTTCTGCAGCCCGGCAAGCGCAAGGGGCGTACGTCATGAGCCTGGGTCCTCTGATGATGGACCTGGCGGGCACGTCCATTACGGACGAGGACCGCGAGCTCATGCGCCACCCGTTGGTTGGTGGTGTGATCCTGTTCACACGCAACTACGTCGATCCCGAGCAACTCACTGAGCTCGTCGCGGGCATCCACGCCATCCGCAATCCGCCCCTGATCGTTGCGGTGGACCAGGAGGGGGGCCGGGTCCAGCGTTTCCAGAAGGGCTTTACACGATTGCCGCCCGCCCGGCTGATCGGCCATGCCTTCGATCAGGACCCCAAAGGAGGGGTGGAGCTGGCCCGGCGGGTCGGCTGGCTCATGGCCGCCGAGTTGCGGGCGCATGGGGTGGATATCTCGTTTGCCCCCGTGGTGGATCTCGATTACGGGGTCAACGAGGCTATCGGGACCCGCGCCTTTCACAAGCGTTCCGAGGTGGTGGGCCAGCTTTCCGTGGCCTATATGAACGGCATGCGGGAGGCCGGGATGGCGGCCACCGCCAAACACTTTCCGGGCCATGGCGCGGTCACCGCCGACTCCCACCAGGTCCTGCCGGTGGACCGGCGGGACCTGGTGGATATGACCGACGACCTGTCCCCCTACCGGCGGCTGATTGCCAACGGCCTGCCCTCGGTCATGGTCGCCCATATCGTGTTTCCGGCCCTGGACGGCGCCCCGGCGAGCCTCTCGTCTGGTTGGATTCGCGACGTGTTACGCGGTGAGTTGCGGTTTCAAGGCGTAGTCTTTGCCGACGATCTGTCAATGGGAGGGGCCGCCGCGGCCTACGGGGACGTGGTCGCCCGTGCCGAGAAGGCGCTTGCCGCAGGCTGCGACATGCTACCGGTTTGCAACAATCGCGCGAGCGTGATCGCGCTGCTCGAAGGACTGAAGATTGAGCCGGCGCCCGCCTCGCGGCTGCGGCTCGTCCGCCTGCATGGACGGGCAGGCATGTCCCGTGAGGAGTTGGCGGCGCAACCCGAATGGACCCGCAGTCAGGAGCTGTTGGCGCGGTACGCGACGACACCGACACTGAAACTGGAACCCGGGAAGTCATGATCAACTGGTCCGCGGAAGGTTGGCGGGCTCTGGTCGATGCAGCCCCCGAGGGCATCGTGATCTGCGATGCCACCGCGCCAGATCACCCGGTCATCTACGCCAACGCGGCGTTCTCCCAGATGTGCGGCTATCCGATTCCCGCGTTGCTGGGTACCAACTTGCGGGTGCTCCAGGGAAACGACCGCGAGCAGGAAACCCGCCAACGCATGCGCGAGTCGATCGAGCGGGGCGAGGCCGCCCGCGTCCTCATTCGCAACTACCGCCCTGACGGCTCACTGTTCTGGAACGAGGTCGTGATCCAACCGGTCCACGATCCCAACGGCCGTCTGACGCATTTCATCGGCTACCATCGCGACGCCAGCGAGCGCTTGAAGCAGGCCGAGCGTTCGGCGCAAGGCCTGCCACCCTGGCTGCGCGAGGACCGCCTGACCGGGTTGCATTCGCGCGCCTATTTCGAAGAGCTCTTGCAACGCGACTGGGCCCTCGCGCAACGCGATTCGCACGAGATTGGGCTCACCCTCTTCGACATCGACGACCTCGCCACCTACAACGAGACTTTCGACAAGGCCGCCGGCGATGCCTGCATTCGCCGTGTCGCCCGGGTCATCGGGGCCTCTTATCGGCGGGGCGGTGACCTCGTTGGACGATGGGAAGGCGGAACATTCGCGGTTTTGACCCAAGGTGAGGCGGCTGAGAAGGCCTCACAGTACGCGCAAGTCGTCGCGCAGCGCGTGCGCGACCTCCTGATGCATCACCCGCGCGCCGGCTCGGGTCGCTTCGTAACCTTGAGCGCGGGAGTCGCCAGTCTCGTACCTCCACGAGAGCTCTCGCTCGAAGCCATGTTGAGAGCTTGTCGCGCTTCGTTGAAACGCGCGAAGTCCCTCGGTAAGAACAGCATCTCGACCGCCGAGGCGACCGACTTCAAGTAACTCAGCGTCCCGGTGGGCGCGCACCCTGTGCGGGTGAAACCAACGCGATCACTCCGAAGGCCGGATGGTCGTAGTAATTGCGCTCGTAGAAACGGATCCGGCGGCTTTGGTTGATGGTAAACGTCGTGCCGGAGGCAGCACCGAGTCCCGCGGGTGGTGAGGGGTCCGCGTAGGTCAGTGTCATCCCGAGATGCAGGTACTGGCCGCGCTCGAGAAACACCGTGCCGGCGAGCCCCGCTGCCTCCACACCGAGCTTCTGCAATGTGAATCCCGCTCGAGTGCCCCAGGAGCTGGCCGTCTGTGACCACGCTACGTGTGCGATCGGTACGTAGGCTCCACTCGAGCGCAGCTTGCTCTCGATGTCCGTGAGTTGAAACGCGGAGCTGGGGATCAGCGCGACGAAATGCCCAACCTGCGAGGAGCCGCTGGAGGCCTCATCACCCGCGATACTCGCGGTCGCCGTCTCAGCGCTCCAGTTTTCCGCGCCTCCTTGAGCGGTTGTGGCGCGAAAGATGACCAGCTCGATGTTGTAGGCCGAGCTCGACGCCTCTTGCGAGATAGCGGCGGGTATGCCGCAGGCGAGGGCGGCGACCAGAAGGCAAAACGTCCGCAGACGCGTGATGCAAGGGTTCATGCGCGCATTCTACTTCAGCGCCAGCCGAAGACGTGACCGCCGTGCCGGCTGACGCCTGGTGGCGACGGTCGCGAGGCTACTTCCGCTTCGGCCCGCTTCGGCTCGATGCGTCGTGTTTGGCGCCGTGGGCGGGTGGCTTCGGTGCGCTCGCGATTTGCGGCTTCGCGTGGGTGGCTGCCCCAGCCCCATCGCCTTTGGCTTTCGCACCCGGACCGTCCTTCGAACCTGTCGCGGGCTCCGCTTTCGGCTTTTCGCCGAGCAGTTTCAGGAGGGCGTCCGCGAACACGAACCGGTTTTCCTCGGTCGGCAACTGGCGCATGACGCGCAGCTTCAGCGGTCCTTCGAGCCGGTAGTCGCGCGCACCTTTCTGCACCATTCTCACGATTGTGGTTGGATCGATGGAGTTGCGCTCCTCGAAAGTCACCGTCCCGCCTTGCGGGCCGATATCCAGTCGTCGGACGCCAATGGCGCGCGCGGCGAGCTTCAACTTCGCAATCCGTAAGAGATTCTGGGCCGCCGGGGGCAACGGGCCGAATCGGTCGTAGATCTCGGAGGTCAGCTCATCCAACGCCGAGTCGCTCTCGGCGGCGGCGATCCTCTTGTAGAGACTCAATCGCACGTGCACGTCGGCGATGTAGGTTTCCGGCACGAATGCCGGCAGCCGCAACTCGACCTCGGTCGCCGCGACGAGCGGCTTGTCGAGTGCCGGCTCGCGACCCTCCTTGAGCGCTTTCACCGCCTGGTCGAGCATATCCAGATACATCGCCAGCCCGATCTCGGTCATCTGCCCGCTTTGCTGCTCGCCGAGCAACTCGCCCGCGCCCCGGATCTCGAGGTCGTGGGTCGCGAGCACGAAGCCCGCGCCCAACTCCTCCATCGATTCGATCGCTTCGAGCCGCTTCGCCGCATCCCCTGAGAGTGCCTTGCGCGGCGGTGTGATCAGGTAGGCGTAGGCGCGGTGATGCGAGCGCCCGACTCGTCCACGAAGCTGGTGAAGCTGCGCCAGACCCATGTGATCGGCGCGGTTGATCATGATCGTATTCGCGGTCGGTACGTCGATGCCGCTCTCGATGATGGTCGTGCAGACCAACAGGTTGAATCGCCGGTGGTAGAAGTCCACCATCAACTGCTCGAGATCTCGCGATCTCATCTGGCCATGACCGATGCGGACGCTCGCCTCCGGGATGAGCTCCTGGACCTCCGTGGCGATCTTTTCGATCGATTGCACCTCGTTGTGCACGAAGTACATCTGCCCGCCACGGCGCAACTCACGCAGCGCCGCTTCCCGGAGCGTCGGGCCGTGCCATTCGACCACGAATGTCTTGATCGCCAGACGCTCGGAAGGTGGCGTGGTGATCAACGACAGATCGCGTAGTCCTCCAAGCGCCATGTTGAGCGTGCGGGGGATCGGAGTCGCGGTCAAAGTGAGAACGTGCACGTTGGCTCGCAAGGCTTGCAGCCGTTCTTTGTCGCGCACGCCAAAGCGGTGTTCCTCATCGACGATGATGAGGCCAAGGTCTTTGAAGCGCGGATGCGCGTGGAGCAGCCGATGGGTGGCGATGACGATATCGACCGTTCCGCGCTCGATGCCCTCGAGCGTCGCCTGTGTCTCCTTCGCGTTACCAAAGCGCGAGAGTGCCTCGATGCGCACCGGCCAGTCGGCGAAGCGATCACGGAAGTTCGCCAGATGTTGTTGTGCCAGGAGCGTCGTCGGAGCCAACACGGCAACCTGCTTGCCTCCTTGGACGGCGACGAATGCCGCCCGCATGGCGACCTCCGTCTTTCCGAAGCCCACGTCACCGCAAACGATGCGGTCCATGGGCCGGTCCTTTCGCATGTCCTCCACGACAGCCCGGATGGCTTGCGCCTGGTCCTCGGTCTCTTCGAACGGAAAGGCATTGGCAAAGGCTTGATAGTCGGAGTCGTTCAGAGACAGGCGCAAACCCTGTTGGGCTTTGCGCCGGGCGTAAAGATCGAGCAGCTCCGCCGCCACATCCCGAATCTGCTCGGCCGCACGTTTGCGCGCCTTCGCCCACTGGTCCGTGCCGAGCTTGTGCAGGGGCGCACTCTCGGGCGCGGCGCCGGTGTAGCGGGCGACGAGGTGGAGCGCGTTGACCGGCACGTACACCCGGTCGCCGTCGAGGTACTCGAGGACCAGAAACTCCCCGGGCTGTCCCGCGACCTCCATCGATTGCAGGCCCACGTAGCGCCCGACGCCATATTCCTCGTGGACGACCGGCGCGCCCGGGTTGAGGTCCTGCAGGTCGCGGAGAATGGCCTCCGGGTCCACGGCGGCGCGCTTGCGCCGGCGTTCCTGCGGGGCACGCGCGCCGAAGAGCTGCGCCTCCGAGATGATCGCGATCCGTGGCTCCGTCAGTGTCAGGCCGCCGAGATCCGGGGCGACTGTCAGCGCAAGCGTCTGACTGCCACCCGCAAAGGCATCCCAGCCCTGCACCGCGGCAACGGCATGTCCGTGCCCGCGCAGCAGCTCATGCAGAACCTCCCGTCTGCCGGGTGAATCCGCGGCGATCAGCACGCGCCCGTCGAATTCCGCGAGAAAGCCATCCAGGGCGGCGAGCGGGTGCTCCGCCCGGGCGTCGACCCGCAGCTCTCGTGGGGCGACCGTGGGAAAGTTGCGCACGTCCGCCGATGCCGGTCCCAGTGTCGTGTCCGCCTTGAACGCCTCCAGGGTGATGGAGGAGAAGCCTCCGAGGCTGGCTGCGAGCTCGCGCGGCTCGATGAAGAGCTCCGCGGGCGTGAGCACCGGCCGCTCGATGTCGTGCCG
>Ga0070741_10020242_pt1 | contig 10514 bp, 9 predicted proteins | sample Coa_R1_4_FD_66440 | JGI IMG/M metagenome (GOLD analysis project Ga0070741, IMG submission 66440) | Surface soil microbial communities from Centralia Pennsylvania, which are recovering from an underground coalmine fire - Coalmine... | ecosystem: Environmental > Terrestrial > Soil > Unclassified ... | reverse complement strand
GTGGTACCAGCGGGTGCTGATCCCGCACGAGTTGGCGCACCAGTGGTTCGGCAACCTGGTGACCGTCGCCAACTGGGCCAACATGTGGCTCAACGAGGGCTTCGCCCAGTTCATGCCGGGGCAGTACTGGGGCCGGAAGCTCGGCCGGCAGGCGGAGGACGAGTACTACCTGGCGGACTATCGCGCCTACCTCGAGGCCGACGCGCGCCGGCGCATGCCGCTCGCCTCACTCGGGTCCAACAACATCTACCCCAAGGGCTCGCTGGTGCTCCGGATGCTGAAGCTCACCCTGGGCGAGGAGCGGTTCTGGACGTCCGTCAACCGGTACCTCACCCGGCACGCCTACGGCAACGTGACCAGCGACGACCTCCGGAAGGCGATCGTGGACGCGACCGGCGAGGACCTCTCCTGGTTCTTCGACCAGTGGGTGTACCAGGCGGGGCATCCGGAGTTCGTGGTGAGCGCGGCCTACGACAGCGCGGCCCGCTCGCTCCGGCTCGGCGTGAAGCAGACCCAGCTCGATTCCCTGAAGCCCGACAGCACGGGGCTCCGGTTCACCGTGCCCGCCGCGTTCCGGGGCCGGGTGGCGGTGCGGGTCGGCACCGCGGCCGGCGACGTGGTGCGGGAGTTCGAGATCCGCCGGCGCGAGGAGACCCTGGAGATCGGGCTCCCCGGCCCGCCCACCATGGTGGTGTTCGACGACGGCAACCGGATGCTCAAGACCCTCGACTTCGAGCAGCCGACCGCCTGGCTCGCGACCCAGCTCGAGCGCGACCCCGACCTCTGGAACCGGGCCTGGGTGATCCGGCAGCTCGCGCTCCGGCCGGCCGACCCCGAGGCGGGCGCGGCGCTGGCCCGCGCGGCCCGGCACTCGGACTACTTCGCCACCCGGGCGGAGGCCGCGGAGGCGCTGGAGAACTTCGCGCCCGACCTCGCGCTCCCGGCCCTCGCCGCGGCGGCGCGCGACACCTCGGCCGCGGTTCGGGAGGCGGCGGTGAGCGCGCTGGGCGGCCTGGGCGGGGCGGCGGCCCTCGACCTGGTCCGGACCGCCTTCGCGGGCGACTCGAGCTACCAGGTGCGGGCGGCGGCGCTCCTCGCCCTGGCCCAGATCGACCCGGCCGGCGCCCGCCAGGCCATCCTGACCGGGCTCGCCACCCCTTCGTATCGGGACGCGATCCAGACCGCGGCGATCGCGGCGGCGGTCCGGACCGGCGACACGACCATGGTGGCGGCCCTGGACCAGCGGCTGGGCGACCACGAGCTCACCGCGCTCGCGCTCGGCTTCATGGCGGCGCGGGGGATCCCCGGCGCGCTCGACGCGCTGACCCGCCGGCTCGACGACGACCGCCCCTGGGTGCGCCGCTGGGCGCTGGAGGCGTTCCGGCGGAGCATGGGGCCGCCCGGCCTGGCGCGACTTCGCGCGGTGATGGACAGTCTGAAGCACGACGACACCCGCCGCGCCGCCGCCCGCATCGTGGAGACGATGGACGCGGAGGCCCCAGCGGCGCGCCGCGCCGGCGGGAGCGACGCGCCCTGAGCTACCGCCGCCCGCGGGGGAACTGGAGGTTCAGGAACCCGCGGACCGCCTGCCAGTAGCCCTCGTTCCCCGGGGTGGACCTCCACAGCGCGCTCGACCCGTGGCGCCCCTCCGACTCCGGGAGGTAGGCCCGCTTGCGGGACGAGGGGATCGCGTCGTAGATGGCCCGCCAGTCCTTCCGCTCTGAGCGGGCCGAGGTGATGAACACCGGGGCCGTGATCCGCCGGGCCGCCGCGGCCACCGGCGACGCCCCGGCCGACCCCCCGAGGTATTCGCCCGGCGAGAAGGCCAGCACCCCGTCCACGATCCCCGGGTGCCGCCCGGCGATCGTGAGCACCAGCGCGGCCGAGTAGGAGCTGCCCCAGGCGAGGACCGGGCCCCGGGCGAGCCGGGCCCGCGCGTAGCGCAGGGCGGCCTCCACGTCGCGCGCCGCCTCCGGCATGCCAATCCCGAGCCCCGCCTCCCGCGCCCGCCGGGCGGTCTGGTTCACCACCCCGTTCACCGCGTCCCCCGAGCGCTGATCCACCGCGAGGCAGTTGAACCCCATGGCCACGAGCCGGGGCGCGATCTCCCGGTACTCTCCCCGGCTCCAGCCGGCCTGGTGGAAGAGCACGATGAGCGGGGCGGTCTCCGGCCGGGGCGCGTAGAGGTCGGCCGTGATGAGCAGGCTGTCGGTGGACGGAAAGGAGATGGTCCGGAACGCCTGGGCCGGGCTCCGGGCCGGGAGTCCGGCCGCGAGCGCCGCGGCGACCCCGAGCCGGCGGAGCCCCGCGCGGCGGCCAGGAGCTCGCTCAGGGCCCCGCGGCGCTCGTGTCCGGCGGGTGGTACAGGAGGATCCGCTGGACGGCCCGCACCCGCTCCGCGAACTCGAGCGGCGTAAGGTCGTAAACCTCGTCATCGGCTCCCATGAGCGCCGCCATGGCGCTCCGCGGGTCGCCCACCTGCACCTCCGACTTCCGGATCAGCCGGATCTCGTTGATTCGCTCCAGCGGGACGGTGGCGACCGAGTCGCCCTCGCGCACCCGGAGCGAGCCGCCCTCGAGCCCGAGCAGGCGCACGTCCCAGAGGTACCCGCCGTCGGCGAGGGCGATCTGCCAGCGGTCCGCCTCGCGGCGGGACTGGGCCGCGGCCGGGGCGGCCGCGAGCGGAACGAGGAGCAGGAGGGCGAAGCGGGCCTTCATCGGTGGTCGGTCGGCGATCGCGGCTCTTGAGTTTCCGCCGGAGGCGGGCGACGTTCTGTCCGTCGGGGGCGTAGCTCAACTGGCAGAGCAAGGGACTTTTAATCCCGAGGTTCCGGGTTCGACTCCCGGCGCCCTCATCCCGCGAAGTTAGCGGCCGGCCCCGCCCGGCGCGAGTGCGCCGGCGGCCTAGCTTTGGCCGGTCCCGCCGTGTACACTTCGCCCGCGCCGTTTCGACAACCGACTGTTGTTTCCCGGCAACACCCCGCGCCCGGACGCTCCGGATCGGGCCCCCGGCCCGTGCGGTCCGGCCTCCGGGCGGGCGGGCACGTGGGGTGCACTGCGGGCACGGCGCCCGACCGTCCGCATCCGTCAATTCGTCTGAGGGGGGTAGTGTCATGAGGTACGCGTGGCTTCTCCTGCCGATCGCGCTCGCCGGCGCTACGGCCTGCGGTCCGGATCGCGCCAAGATGGAGGCGGCGCTGGCCGAGGCGAAGCAGGTCGCCGCGGAGAAGGACAGCCTGCTCAACGAGGTGCTGGAGACCACCCGGTTCGTCAACGAGCTGAACGCCGAGCTGGCCAAGGCCAAGAGCGTCGGGGTGAGCCCGGTCCTCGCGACCGAGAAGACCGCCTCGGGCGCCGCGCAGGAGCGCGCCGCCGTGCTCGGCCGGATCAAGGAGGTCATCGCCCGGCTCAACGAGAGCGAGGACAAGCTCGCGGCCACGGCGGAGCGGGTCCGGAAGCTGAGCGGCCGCAATCAGCGGCTCCTGGCGCAGCTCGAGGCCGCGCGGCGGACGGTGGCCGACCTCAAGGAGGCGGCCCAGCGGCAGGAGGCCGAGTACACCGCGATCATCGACCGGCAGAAGATCGAGATCGCCGCGCTCACCAGCCGGGTGGATACGATGGCTGCCCAGAACGCGCAGCTCGCGGCGGAGAAGACCGCGCTGGCGGACACGGTCTCGCAGCTCACCGACTACAAGAACACGGTCTACTACGCGGTGGGCACCAAGAAGGAGCTGATGGAGAAGGGGATCCTGGCGCAGGAGGGCTCCAAGTTCCTCTTCTTCGGCGGCCACCACCTGGTTCCGGCCCGCCACCTCGACCCCGAGGCGTTCACCAGGATCGACAAGACCCACGACCTCACCATCCCGCTCCCCCGGGAGGACAAGGACTACAAGATCGTCTCGCGCCAGAGCCCGGAGTACCTGGCCGCGTCGTCCGTGACCAAGGACGGGAAGGTGCGGGGCTCGCTCCAGATCGAGTCGCCCGAGGAGTTCTGGTCGCCCTCGAAGTTCCTGATCGTGGTGGAGGATTGAAAGCGGCCGTCAGCCATCAGCCGTCAGCCATCAGCTGGCTCCCAATGAATCGGCCCTCCGGTGTCCAGGCACCGGGGGGCCGACCGCTAGAGGAGCAGGCTGGCGGCTGATGGCTGACGGCTGACCACCCACCTCTTGACGGCGCCCGGCGCGACCCGTAATACCGAGACAGCACCTCGCGTTGTCCCGTGGCGGTCCCACCGTTCCTTAGGGCAGGAGGTCGCTTATGAGCATGCTGCTCGCACTCGGACTCAGTATCGGGGTACTCATCGCCATCTGGACCTACCTCGCGGTGGTCCCGGCCCAACTGCCGGTCTGGGCGGGGATCGTGGCGTGGGCGTGCTTCTTCGCGGCCGGAGGGAAGACCGAGGGGCTGATCAAGACGCTCGGGTCCACCCTTTCCGGGGTGTTCTGGGCGTTCGTCGCGCTCACGCTGTACCAGCGGTTCGGCGGCACCAACCCCGTGATCCTCGCGGTGCTGGTCGGGCTCATCGCCCTCGCCATGGTGCTCCAGTCCCGGGCGGGGGTCCTGAGCTTCATCCCGGGCGCCTTTCTCGGCGCCGCGACCACGGTGAGCGTGGTGGTCGCCGCCAACGGCACCTACCCCAAGACCATCATCGCGCTGGTCGCGGGCGCGGTGTTCGCTTGGCTCTCCGAGGCCCTGGCCGGGGCGCTGGCCGGCGCCGGCCGGAAGCCCGCGGCCGCACCCCGGCCCGCGGCCTGATCCTCCCCCGCCGCCCTCTCCCGCGGGGCCCGGCTCGCCGGGCCCCGCGCGCTCGCGGCTTGTCCGCGCCCGCCGGCGGGTACACATTGCCTCGTCGAGGCCCGCCGCCCCGCCCCGGATGCCCGCACGGCGGGCTACCTCCGCGGCGGCCCACTCGTACGGGAGCGACCTTGGCCACGGTCTGGATCGACGGGAAGTGGTACGATCGCGAGACGGCCACCGTCTCGGTCTACGATCACGGCCTCCTCTACGGGGACGGCGTGTTCGAGGGAACCCGGGTGTACGGCGGGAAGATCTTCCGCCTGAAGGAGCACCTCGACCGCCTCTACGACTCCGCCCAGGCCATCTGGCTCGCCGTGCCCCTCCCCAAGGAGGAGATGACCGCGATCACCGAGGAAGCGGTCCGGCGCTCGGGCCACGCGGAGGGGTACATCCGCCACATCGTCACCCGCGGCGTCGGCGACCTCGGGCTCGACCCCCGGAAGTGCCCCCGCGCCTCGGTCATCATCATCGTGGACGCGATCCAGCTCTGGCCCGAGGAGGTCTACCGGGCCGGCCTCCGGGTCGTCACGGCCGGGACCCCGATCCCGCACCGGGAGTCGCTCTCGCCGCGGGTGAAGTCGCTCAACTACCTGGCCCACATCCTCGCCAAGATCGAGGGGATTCAGGCCGGCGCCGACGAGGTCATCATGCTCGACAGCGCCGGCAGCGTGGCGGAGGGCTCGGGGCAGAACCTCTTCGTGGTGAAGGGCGGCCGGCTCCGCACCCCGCCGGCCTACGGCGGGATCCTCCGCGGGGTCACCCGCGACGCGGTGATCGAGATCGCGGAGTCGGCGGGCTACGACGTGCGCGAGGAGCCGCTCAACCGCTACGACGTCTACACCGCCGACGAGGCCTTCTTCACCGGCACCGCCACCGAGATCGTCTCGATCCGGGAGGTGGACGGCCGGGTCATCGGGGCCGGCGAGGAGGGCCCGGTGACCCGCGACCTCCGCCGCCGCTTTCAGGCCCTGGTTCGCGACTGACCGGGCCTGGGTGGCATAGGCCTTGCCACCCCGATCCCCGCACGGCAAACGACATCCCTGGCAGCCCCCCGGTTCCGGCGGAGGTCCCTACGACCCCACCCGACAGCTCGTTCGCACCCCTGGCCCGGGACCCCGGCGCGATGCCGGCGATCCCGCACGAGCGGCTCCGGTTCGCCGAGTTCGTGATGCAGCGGCTGTCGAACGGGCGCTGCCGCGCCAAGGTGGGGCTCACCTGGCGCGACTCCGAGCAGTTCTTCGGCGAGTGCGAGGGGCTCGGCTCGCAGGCGGGGGAGCTCCGCTGCTCGGCGCAGGCCTGCGTGAACGCGCTGGGCCAGGCGGTGGCCGGAGCCCTCGGCTTCGAGCTGCTCGGGGTGAAGGCGGTGCGCGCCTTCGACGCCACCGTGGTGATCGTCTCCCTGGCGGTCCAGGCGGAGGCGGGATCCCAGCGGGTGGTCGGCTCCTACCTGACCGAGAACGACCCGCCCCGGGGCGCGGCCCTTGCCGTACTGAATGCGACCAATCGGATGCTGGGCAACCGGCTGTTCATGCGGTGAGTCCTGCCCTGTCAAACCGCCGGTTCACCGGCGATTTGCAGGCCCCCGGGATCCGAAGGTAACCCGAAAACCCAGCTGCACCCGGCCGCCGTTCCATAGCGGGCCCGGCCACCCAGCCGTAGAATAGGCCACGCGGCGAGTCCCGTCCGCCGCCCCGGTCCGTCCCGGATCGGATCCTCCAGCCGGCTTGGTCAAAGGAGCAGCGTCGCCCGCGCGTGAGCCGCGGGGAGAGAGACGTCGTTCATGCATCGCTTGCGCCTCCCGGTCCTTCTCGCGCTCGCGGCCTGCGGTGGTCAGGCCGCGCGGCCGCCGGCCACCGCTCCCGCTCCGACGTCGGCCGCCGCGCGCGGGCCCGATCTCGCCGCCGGCGACGCGCCCGCGACGGGCGGCGACTCCGGCTTCTCCCTGCCGCCCGCTCCGGCCGACACCGCCTGGGACCGCGAGGTGGCCGAGGGGCTCCGCTCCGCCGCCGACTCCGCCGCGGACGAGGCGCTGCTCGAGCAACTGGCCGCGGCGCGAGCGAACCTCCCGGAGAGCGACGCGCCGATCCCCGAGGAGACCGCGCCGGCCCCGCCCAACGCGCCGGCCGCGCTCGCGGGCAGCGCCGTCACGTTCGACATCGACGTGGCCCGGTTCAACAGCCACGACCGGGTCCAGTACTACCTCGACTTCTACCGCACCACCGGCCGGGAGCGCTTCGCGATCTGGCTCTCCCGGATGCCGCGCTACGAGGCCATGATCCGGCGCCGGCTGCTGGCGGAGGGGCTGCCCGGGGACCTGGTCTATCTCGCGCTGATCGAGAGCGGGTTCTCCAACACGGCGACCAGCCGGGCGCGCGCGGTCGGGATGTGGCAGTTCATGAAGGGGACCGCGCGGCTCTACGGGCTTCGGGTGGACCGGTGGGTGGACGAGCGGCGGGACCCGATCAAGGCGACCGACGCGGCGGTGCGGCACCTCAAGGACCTCACCGAGACGTTCGGCTCGTACTTCCTGGCGGCGGCCGCCTACAACGCCGGCGCGGGCCGGGTCTCCCGCAGCCTGGTCCGCCTGCCCGACGACGACACCGACACCATCCCCTCGGACGCCACCTTCTTCCGGCTGTACGACACCAGGCTCCTCCGGCGCGAGACCCGGGACTACGTGCCCAAGCTGATCGCCGCGGCGATGATCGCGAAGGAGCCCGCCCGCTACGGGTTCCAGCCGGCGCCGGCCGACAGCTTCGTCCCGTACGACTCCCTGGTCGTGCCCGACATGACCGGGCTGGACGTGGTGGCGAAGCTCGCCGACACCACCCTGGCGGCGATCCGGGACCTCAACCCCCAGTACCTCCGGCTGGTGACCCCGCCGGGCCGCCCGAGCGTCGTGCGGCTCCCGCCGGGGCGGGGGGCCTCCACCGCCCTCGCCTACGCGGCCCTCCCGGCGAGCCGCCGGGTCACCTTCCGGGAGCACCTGGTGCGGCCGGGCGAGACGCTGGGAGCCCTGGCCCGGCGCTATCACGTGTCGGTGGGGGAGATCGTGGCGTCGAACCCGCGGCTCCGCGGCCGGGTCCTTCGCTCGGGTACTCGGCTCGTGATCCCGACCGCCGGCCCGCTTCCCACCCAGGTGGCCCGCGTGCTGGCCGCCCCCGAGCCCCGGGACGCGGAGTTCCACCGGGTGCGCCGGGGGGAGAACCTCTCGGTCATCGCGGCGCGGTACGGCGTGACCATCCGGCAACTCCGGACCTGGAATCACCTCGCGGGCAGCCGGGTGCGGGCCGGCCAGCGGCTCCGCGTGTCGCCGCCCGCGACGGCGAGCGCCGCCCGGGCCCACTCGATCCGGACCCACGTGGTGCGCCGGGGAGAAACGCTCGAGGGCCTGGCCCGACGGTACGGCGTGTCGGTCCAGGCCCTGAGAGAGGCCAACGGGTTGGGCGAGGACGGGGCGCTCAAGCGCGGCGCCCGCCTCAAGATCCCGGCCTAGCGCATCATCGCCATCCGTCCGGCTCGGCCGCCGCGCGCGGCGGCCGGTAGCCCCGCAGCACCTCGTCCGAGTAGCCGTTCTTGGGGTTCCCGCCCTGCTCCAGGATCTGGGCCACCCGCGCCGGCCCCCGGTTGTACGCCAGCAGGGCGAGATGCATGTCGTTCCCGAACTGCCCCAGCAGCTCCTTCAGGAACCGGAACCCGATCCGGAGATTGGTGTCCCGCTCCAGCAGCTTCTGGGCGGTGATGGTGGGATCGTAGAAGCGCGCCGTCGCGAGCTGCACCTGGGTGTAGCCCAGGGCGCCGGCCACGCTCCGGGCGTCCCGCTGGAAGTTGCTCTCCACCTTCACCAGCCGGAACGCGAGGGCCGGGTCCAGCCCCTCCGCCAGCGCCAGGTCGTAGATGCTCGCCGCCAGGTCGGCCGGGATCTGGTACTTGGCGGAGAAGTCGATCACGGCGTTGGCCCGCTCGAGCTGGAGCCGCGCCAGCGCGACCTCGCCCCGGGCCGAGCTCACCTCGGCGCTGAGCGAGCCGAACTGGCGGGCCAGCCGGTGCGCGTCCAGGGGCCCCGGGTCGTCCGCCGCGCGGACCCGCTTGCTCCATCCGGCCCCCGCGCCGATCGCGAGCGCCGCCGTGAGGAGCACGGCGCCCCGCGCCACGAAGCGCTCGGCCCGCTCCAGCCGCGAGGGCCGCCTACCGATCGGTGTCCGCATACCTTGCCTCCCTGTAGGGCTACGGTCGCTTGGTCTTGCTGAGCAGCCGAACGCCTTCGATCACCATCCCGCGATCCACCGCCTTCACCATGTCGTAGACGGTGAGACACGCCACCGCGACCGCGGTGAGGGCCTCCATCTCCACACCGGTCCGCGCCCGCACCTTGGCGGTGGCCCGGATCCGCACGCCGGGCAACCCCTCGTCGAGCGTCGCGTCCACGGTCACCAGGTCCAGGCCCAGCGGGTGGCAGAGCGGGATCAGCTCGCCCGTGCGCTTGGCCGCCATCGTCCCGGCCACCTTCGCCACCGTGAGGACGTCGCCCTTCTCCACCCCGTGCGAGGCCACCAGGTCGTACGCCTCGCGCGACATCCGGACCGCCCCCTCCGCCACCGCGGTGCGCTCGGACTCGGGCTTGCCGCCCACGTCCACCATCCGGGCCTCGCCCCGGTCGTCGATGTGCGACAGCTTCACAACACCTCCGCGAGATCCTCCGACAGTCTGGCCAGGAGGAGCTGAGGGTTCACGTTCCCGGCCGCCGCCTCCCGGGCCGCCGCCACCCGCTCCAGCGCCCGGAGCAGGGCGCCGGGGTCGCGCCGGCGGCGCAGGACCTCCGGAACCGGACGCCTCGGCGGCTGGCCCAGAGCGTGGCGGGCGGCGTCGCCCAGCGTCTCCGAGAGCGCGTCCAGGAGCGCCGTGAACTCGCCCCGCGCGGCGAAGGGCGGCTGGCGGAGCGCCCGTTCCATCCGGGCGCCGGGGCCCGCCACCACCGCCTCGAGCAGCGAGGCGGCCGCATGGAAGGCCGCCGCCTCCCCGGTCCCGGCGCCGGCCGCGAGCGCCGCCCCGACCGACCCCTCCGCGAGCCTCACCCGCTCGGCCAAGGCCTCGGGGCTCAGGGCCGGGCGGAGATGGTCCCGGAGCACCTGCGCCACGTCGTCGTCCGCCAGACGCCCGACCCGGAGCGGCACCCCCCGGGATCGCACCGTCGGGAGCAGGCGGCGGGAGTCGGTCGTGGTCAGCACGAAGACCGTGTCCGCCGGCGGCTCCTCCAGGAGCTTGAGCAGCGCGTTCGCCGCCTCGGGGCTCGACTCCTGCGGCACCAGCCGATCCGCCTCGCCGATGAGGAACACCTTCCGCCGCCCCTCCACCGGCGTGAGGGCGGCCCGGCGCTGGAGCAGCCGCACGCTGGCCACGCCGTGGCTCGCCATCCCGTCCGGCGGCAGGTAGAGCGGGTTGGCCCGCCGCTCCTCCAGCACCTGCGCCAGGATCTCCCCGGCCTCCTCCACCTGCCGGGCCGGGTCGGTGGACTTGGGCCTCGGGATCGGCACCATCCAGTGGAGATCCGGATGGGCCAGGCCCAGGACCAGATGGCACGGCCGGCAGCGCCCGCAGGGCTCCTCCCCGGGGTGCTCGCAGAATAGGAGCTGGGCGAGCCAGAGCCCGAGTCGCTGCTTCCCGACGCCCGCCGGACCCGAGAGCAGGATCGTGGAGGGCAGCTTCCCGCCCCGGAC
>Ga0070741_10020241_pt1 | contig 10515 bp, 10 predicted proteins | sample Coa_R1_4_FD_66440 | JGI IMG/M metagenome (GOLD analysis project Ga0070741, IMG submission 66440) | Surface soil microbial communities from Centralia Pennsylvania, which are recovering from an underground coalmine fire - Coalmine... | ecosystem: Environmental > Terrestrial > Soil > Unclassified ... | reverse complement strand
TCCGCGATCCGGCGGCGGTAATGTTCGTTCGCTTCGCGAGCCCAGCGCACCGTCCGCTCCATGCTCTTGCGGGCGTACTCGTGGCTCACCGGATATTCCGGGCACTCGTCCAGCACCATGAGGATGTCACTGCCGAACGCCAGCTGCGCGTCCACCGTCGATTCGGGAGTGAACGTGTGCAGATCGCCATCCAGATGCGAGCGGAACTCCACGCCGTGGTCGGTGAGGTTCCGCAGACCGCTGAGGCTGAACACCTGGAACCCGCCGGAATCGGTGAGGATCGCGTTCGGCCAGGACATGAACCGGTGTAACCCGCCCATCTGGCGGATCAGTTCCGCACCCGGCCGAAGGAATAAATGATAGGTGTTGGCCAGCAGAATCTTCACGCCGAGTTCTTCGGCGAGATCGCGCTGCGTGAGCCCTTTGACCGTGGCCTGTGTGCCGACCGGCATGAACACCGGTGTTTCGATTGTCCCGTGGGCCGTGTGGAGCAACCCGGCGCGCGCTCGCGTGCGCGGGCACTCGGCGACCACTTCAAAGGAGATTTGCGGCAACTTCGATTGTAACCGCGCCGGCTACCTGCCCTGAGCGGCCGCCTTCTCTTGGGCGCGGGCGCCCGAGAGAATGTCGGTCATGGAGTAATTCCCTTCATGGCACTCGTAGGGAAAGAGTCCTTCCGTCGTTCTCGTCATCGGAATCTCCGCGCTCCAAGGGCGCGTAAATGCCGTCGCATCGTCCACCGTGAACTCGTAGCGGATCGTATCGGCATCCGTACGCGTCAGCCGTTCTGTCAGATGCAGCGAGTCATCGGCGCCCAGGAAATCATCCTTTCCGATGAAATTGGTCGTGTCGATCACCAGTGTCTCGCCTTCCCAATGGGCGCGCGAATCTCCCATGTACCCGCGGACCCTCGGCGAGACATGCGGCCGCCCATCCAACGGAATGATGCGAATTTCGTACATCATCTCCTGCAGGATGGCCACATAACCGGGCGTCTGCACAATCTGGAAGAAATTATTATTGGGCGTAGGAACCATAGGAAGGCCGCGGCTGATGCAGCGGATTCGCAACGCCAGATCCTCCGGGCCGCGGGGCAGCCGCGCTGCCTCCGCCTGGGCCGCGCGTTTCTTCCGCGCCTCCGGCGTGAACGGAGGGATTTTGCCATCCGGCGGATCCACAATCAACGACGTGCGCCGGCTCGCCACCACGCGGGTTCCGCGGTCGCGCCAGAATTCGTTGTAGTTCCGCCGCAGATCGGCTTCCCGACCGCCATCGCGCCGGTCGCTATTGAGCTGTTCTAAAGTCCGGCTTGCATATTCCGCGGCTTCCTGTTCCGTGAGAAATTCCTGGCCCGCGAATTGCGCCGGCCGCTCGAGCGGCGTCAGCGTGTTCATGGCCCAGATGCCCTCGAGATCCGGTTGGCCGTCCGGCGTTCGCCCCGGCCTCTCCTTCGTTTGCCCCCTCGCCGGCGCAGCCGGCAAGAGGCTGGACGCGAGAGCGCAGGTTGCAAGCCAGGCGCGCCGGTTCATTCTCGGACTCCTCGATAGTTGAGATCGGCCCGGCCGCTATTCTACACCGCCTACGCCGCCGAAGCATCGAGGCTGCGGACCTTGGCCGAGAGCGTGGTACGCTTCAGGCGCAGCATCGCGGCTGCGGCTTTCTTGTTGCCTCCGGTTTTGCGCAGCGCCTGCTCGAGTATGCTGCGCTCAATCCACGCCAGCGTCCGCTCGTAATCCAGCCCGCTGTCCGGGACCGAAACCACCGGTAAATCCCGCGTCTGCGGTTGCCAGCGCAGGGGCGCTGCCAGCGGAAAATCGTCGGCCGTGAGTTCGCGCCGTTCCCCGCTCAGCGCGACCGCCATCTCGATCGCGTTCTCCAGTTGCCGCACGTTTCCAGGCCACCCGTACCGGCACAAGTGCTCGAGGGCCGAACCCAGAATCGTTTTCGGCGCCACTTGTTCGGCGCGGCAGATTTTCTCGATGAAATGCGCGGCCAGCAGCGGAATGTCGGCCGGCCGCTGCCGCAAGGCAGGCATTGCCAGCGGCACCACGTTGAGCCGGTAATACAGGTCCTCCCGGAATCTCCCTTGCTCGATTCTTTGCGCCAGGTCGCAATTCGTGGCCGCGACCACGCGAATATCGGCCGTGACGGTTTCCGAACTGCCCAGCCGCTGGAATTCCCGCTCCTGCAGCACCCGCAGCAGCTTGGCTTGCAGATCCAGCGACAGTTCGCCGATCTCATCCAATAAGAGGGTGCCGCCCTGTGCCTGTTCAAAACGGCCGACGCGCGACTGCACCGCTCCCGTGAAAGCGCCTTTTACGTGACCAAACAGTTCGGCCTCGAGCAGGTTTCCCGGCAGCGCGCTGCAATTCACCGCCACCCAGGGACCGCGGCCGCGGGGACCGGCGCGATGCAGCGCCCGGGCCGCCAGCTCTTTTCCGGTACCGGTTTCGCCGGTGATCAGTACCGTCGCGCGCCGGGCCCCAACCAGGCGGATTATCTCGGATACCCGCTGCATTTCCGGGCTTTCGCCAACCAGCAGAACCTCCGGTTGGCCGGTCTCGGGGCGTGTCCTGGCGTGAATCGCTTCGAGAATCACGGCCGCGTCCCGCACGTCGCCCATGAGAAGGGCGTCCACGCCCCGGTGCGCCAGCTCCGCCGCGTCCGCGACGGTGGCCTCGGGATCCCGAATCAGGATCGGTGTATCCGGCGCCGCCCGGCGGGCCTGCACGAACAGTGTCAGGGGTGTCCAGTGAGGGATGGGGAACTGCAGGATGATCGCATCGAACCGCTTATATTTCAATTGGTTGAGTGCGGCCGCCGGGGTTTGAGCCAGGTTTTCCCAGCACCCCATCGGGGCATCGGGTGCAACCGAATAACCGGCGTTGACCCAGAGGATCCGTGGAACGGCCATGGCGTGTGTACAGCCCGGAGATCGGCAGAATAGGTGATAACTTTAACAAGTCAGCCGAAGGTTACCAGCAGATTCCTAAAGAACGGGCAAGCCGCCGCCGATAAGAATCATAGCCAGCAATGGCGTAAGCTATGAAAATTCAAGATCGGACATCTCTGAGCCCTTCGGCAACCCAGGCGGGTCGCACGCCCGAAACCCAGAAATCCAACCCCGACACCGCCGGAAAAAGGCCGGGCGCCGGAACAGCCGACGGCGATCGGGTGGAATTCTCCGCGACTTTGGGCCGTCTGTCGCAAGCCATCGCCGCCCAGGGCACGCAACGGGCAGGCCGCGTCCAGGCGCTTTCCACCGACTACCAGGCCGGGCGCTTCCACCCCAACGCGCAGGCCACCGGCCGGGCCATGGTTGCCGACGCGCTGAGCGAGCAGGCGCTCCCCGGGCAAGGATAGCGCCATGCCGCGCACTGCGAGCGAGCGGCTGGCCACAGCCCGGACCGCGGTGGACCGTGCTGGCCAACTCCTCCTCTCCCCCACCCCGCAGCAGATCGACGCCTGCTCTCAATTGATCCAGGCAGCTATCTCCGAAGTCTCCGAATTGCGTAATCTCGAGGTGCCGTCCCTACCCTCCGGCTCGCAGATCCGTCCGGCTTCGCACCCCGACGAACTCCACCAAGCCCGGCTCCTCAAGGCTTCCATCGGCCGCGCCGCCCGGCTGCTGGAGAGCGCCGCCGCATTTCATGCCGGTTGGATCCGCTGTCTCGGCGCCCTTTGTGCCGGATATACCGGGCAAGGCCAGCCTGCCGCCCTCGACCGCGGCGCTCATCTGCTGGCGCGAGGATAATCTCCATGTCCAATCTCCTCGCGATGCTCTCGAATACCGCTTCCGCGCTCGACGCCTACGGCCGCGTGCTCGAGGTCTCGCAAAGCAATGTTGCCAATGCGTCCACCCCCGGCTATGCCAAGCAGATCCTCCCCCTCGAAGCCCTTCGATTCGATCCCACCCTGGGCCTTCCCGGTGGCGTCACCGCCGGGGTCATGCAAAGCACCCGAAATGAGTACGCAGAGCAGGCCGTCCGCCGCCAGACCACCCAACTCGGCGAGCAGCAACAGGCAGCCACCAGCCTGACCGCCCTGCAGGCCATCTTCGATATCTCGGGCACAACCGGTATCCCCAGCGCCTTGAACCGGTTTTTTCAGAGCGCTTCGGCCTGGGGACAAAACGTGGACAGCACCGCCGCCCGCCAGACCTTCCTCGAGCGCGCGCTCGACCTGGCGCAGAGCTTCCAGAACGCAGCCACAGCCGTTCAAAACCTGACCTCCGATACCGAAACTCAGCTCCAAAGCACGGTCAACCAGGTCAATAATCTAGTCGGCCAGATTCAGGGCTATAACCGGTTCATCCTGCAGAGCGGAGCGGCTTCTCACGATGCGGGGATGGATGCCCAGGTACACGCGGCTCTCGAGAGTTTATCGACCCTCGTCGATTTCACCTCCACTCAGCAAGCCGATGGCACAACCAGCATCCTCTTGAATGGCCGGACGCCGCTGCTCATCGAAGACCGGCAGTTCACCGTCAGCGCCCGATTGACCATGCCCGCGGATCCGGTCAATCCCGACGGGGCGCCCCAGGAGCAGCTGCGCGCGGCCGATGGCGCCGACATCACGGCGCAGACCACCAAAGGCCAATTGGGCGCGTTATTGGAGATGCGCAACCGGATCCTGCCCTCGATCGCGGGCGACGCCAGCCAAACGGGCGATCTCAACCGCCTGGCGCAGCAGATCGCCGATCGCGTGAATAGCCTCTTCACAAACGGCAACCTTTCGGATGGCCCGCCGCCGGTGCCGGGGGTTCCGTTGTTCCAGTATGATGCCGCCAACCCGACCGCTATCGCCAAGACCGTCGCGGTCGATTCCAGCGTCACTTCAGACCAGTTGGCCGCGATCGATCCCGGCCCGCCCTACGTTGGCAACGGCGTCCCACTCGCGCTCGCCCAGCTAGCGATGCCCGGTCGCGATGAGGATCGCATCGATGGCGTCAGTTATGCCGAGTTCTACGGCAAGATCGCCGCCGATGTCGGCAGCCGGCTCCAGGCCGCCCAGGATGGCGCTCAGGTCCAGCAATCGCTGGTCGCCCAGGCGAAGAACCAGCGCCAGCAATTGTCGGGCGTCTCTCTCGACGAGGAAGCCATGACCCTGGTCGAATTTCAACGGGCGTATGAGGCCAACTCGCGGTTCATTACCGTGCTCGATCAGTTGACCCAGGACACCCTCGATATTTTGAGGTGACCTTGTGATTACAAATCTGGACGCGGCTTCGCAACTGTTTTTGAGTGACCTCGAACGCACCCAGCGGCGGGTCTCCGACGCGCAGCGGCAGATCTCGTCGGGCAAGAAAGTGAACGTCGCCTCCGACAATCCGGATGTCGTCACTGATTTGCTTCGGCTGCACGCGGCGATGGAACGGAACTCGCAGATTCAGTCCAATCTCGCAACTGCTCAAGCCGCCGCTACCGTCGCCGACAATACGCTCTCGGCCTCGATCAAGCTGCTCGACAACGCCCTCACGCTGGCTGCCGAGGGCGCGACGGCCACTCAAACCGCTGACGGGCGGACGAGCATCGCCGGCAATATCGAATCGCTGCAGGAGCAACTGGTCGCCTTCAGCCGCACCCAGTCCGGCGGGCAGTATATCTTCAGCGGCGATCAGGACAGCGATCCCGCGTACCAGATCAACCTCGACAATCCGAACGGCGTCGATCGTCTCCTGACGGTCCCCGCGACGCGGCTGGTCGAGAACCCGGCCGGCGGCTCCTTTGTGCCCGCAAAAACCGCTCAGGATATTTTTGACCACCGCAATCTCGACGATTCGCTCGCCCCTGACAATGCATTCGCCGCTCTCAACACTCTCCGCATCGCGCTGCTCAACAATGACCAGGCGGGCATCAATGCGGCCATCGGATCCATCAAACAGGCATCCGAGCGGCTCAACAGCTGCCAGTCCTTTTACGGCGCGGTCGAGAATCGGATCCAGGACGCCACCAGCTTCACCAATCAATACGAAGTGCAGCTCAAGCAGGAGCTCAGTCAGAAAGAAGACGCCGATATGGTCGCCGCGTCGCTGGAACTGAACCAAAGCAGCCTGCAAGTGCAAGCCGCGCTGCAGATGAGAGGCAGCGTCCCGCGCACCACTCTGTTCGATTATCTGAATCGGTAAGACCGGGGGCGTCCCGCGACCAGGTACTTCCGTCTGGCGCACTCTCCCCAGACCGGCGGCTCCTTAACCTAAGAACGGGTTGACGGCACGAACCGTGCCGTACAGCCGGTCGTGCTGGAAGTCCTCGCTGAGAATTTCTGCTAATCCATAGTGCTCCGCGTATGCCCACAGATGCGCGTCAAACCAGCTCAATCCATACGCCGCACACCCGCGAATCGCGTTGCGCACAATCGCCTCATTTGGATAGAGAAGCGTGAACTGGTTCAAAAATTCTTCGGCCTCTCTCAGCGCGTCGGCCCTTTCGAGAATCACATGGCCCCGAATCGGGCGGGTCGCTGCGGCAATGAATTCCACAACGGCCTGGTGAGGCAGCCGAACCGAATCTTCGAGGATACCGCGCCTCAGAATCTCTGTGGCGATCTTCTGTTTTGCGCCAAACCGGTCATCAAACCGGTAGACCAGGATATTCGTATCAACGAGAGCGGCCACGCGTGTACAGGTCCTCTCTCGTCCAACCGCGATCACCCGGCGCCTTGGCCCGAGCTCCCGATTTCAGCCGCCGGCGCCGATGCCGCTCCGTGGCTTGATCGAACCAGTGTAGCCGGGAGTCTCGATCGGGAGGTGCCGCTTGGACTCGAGATGGCACCACGCGGATTACATCGCCTGCCGCCACCCAGTCAACCTCGTCGCCAGGCCGGATCCCGTATTTCTCCGCGATTACTTTTGGAACCGTCACCTGGTATTTGGACGTGATCTTAGCCATGCCCTGCGCCGCCTCGCTTCAATCCTTACTATAGCAAGGACAAAATCCTTGTCCAATCTGTTACAGCGTGATCACTCGGGTCCGGCTACCGCCGCGCCGCTCCCGCCCATACCCGCCTCGGCACCCCGCCACTCCCGCCCAACCCTCCACTCGGAGTAGAATCATTTAGGTTTCGTTGCATGAAAACATTGAACAGAGTTGCCCCGTTGCTGGCCCTCGCCCTGTTTGCCGGCCTTACCGCCCAGGCCCAGAATGCCCGCCCCGTCGATGACCTCGCGTTGAAAAATGCGGGCAAGACGGGCGTCGAATGGCTCAGTTACGGCCTCACGCCCGAGGAGACCCGCTACAGTCCCCTCAAGCAGATCGACACCTCGAACGTCTCAAAGCTGGCCGAGGTCTGGTCCTACGATGTGGGCCGCGGCGGCGGCAATCAGGAGGCCACGCCCCTGTTCTGGAACGGCGCGCTCTACAGCATCACCAACTGGAGTATCGTCTTCGCCGTCGACGCCCGTACCGGCAAAGAGCTCTGGCGCTGGGATCCCGAAGTCAACCAGGAGGCGACGCGCCCCAAAATCTGTTGCGGTGTCGTGCAACGCGGCATTGCCTTGTATCAAGGACTCATCATCGCGCCCATCATCGATGGCCGCCTCATCGCTCTCGACGCGCACACCGGCAAACCGGTTTGGGAGTCGCGCGTTTCCTACAGCCAGGAGAACTACACCATCACCATGGCGCCGCGCATTGCGAAAGGCAAAGTGATCATCGGCGTTGCCGGATCCGAACTGCCCGTGCGCGGCTTCTTTGCGGCCTATGACGCGCTCACCGGCAAATTCGCCTGGCGCTTTTACACCGTCCCTGGCGATCCTTCCAAGCCGTTCGAGAATCCAGCCCTGAAGAAGGCCGCCGAAACCTGGTCCGGCGATTGGTGGAAGCTCGGCGGGGGCGGCACTGTCTGGGACGGTATGGCGTACGATCCCGACGCGGACCTGTTCTACGTCGGCACCGGCAACGGCGGCCCCTGGCCGGAAGAGCTCCGCAAATCCAAGGGCAAGGACAACCTTTATATCTGCTCCATCCTCGCGGTCAAACCCGATACCGGCGAGTTGAAGTGGTATTTTCAGCCCGTGCCCGGCGACTCCTGGGATTTCGATAGCGTCCAGCAGTTGCTCCTCGCCGACCTCACCATCAATGGCCGCCCGCGCAAGGTGCTAATGCAGGCGAACAAGAACGGCTTCTATTACGTCATTGACCGCATCACCGGCCAGTTCATTACCGGCACTCCGTTCGCGCGCATCACCTGGGCCAAGGGCCTGGACGAACGCAGCGGCCGTCCATTTGTCAATCCCGAAGCCCACTACGGCGCCGATCCCATCACGCTGATGCCCGGCCCCGGCGGCGCCCACAACTGGTCGCCCATGTCCTTCAACCCAACAGCGGGGCTTGTCTATATTCCGACCTCCACCAGCAGCAGCTCGAATTTTGCGGTGGACACCGACTTCGTCTGGAAGCCGAACCAGAGCAATATCGGGGTACGTCGCGGTACTCCGCCCAAAGATGGCAGCTTCGCGCCGCCACCGCCGGCGAAAGTCGCCCCGCCACCCGCTATCGGTCCCGAACTCCCTGGCGAAGGCAAGCCGCGCAACGTCCTCATCGCCTGGGACCCGGTCGCGAAACAGCCCCGCTGGCAAACTCCGGGCGGCGGCTCGATCGGCGGCGGCACTTTGACCACTGCCGGCAACCTCTTGATCCAGGTGATTCCCGACGGTCACTTGGTTGCCTACACTGCCGATAAGGGCGAAAAGCTGCTCGATATCCAAACCGGACTGCGCGCCGGCATGGGCCCGCCGATCACCTACCAACTGGATGGCAAGCAATACATCGCACTGATGGGCGGCACCGGCGTCGTAGTCGCGCGCAATGCCGAGCCCGGTGCTGCGCCGCCGGCTCCCACGGCCCAGACCGTTTTCCCCAAACTCGTGACGTACGCCTTGCCGTAGTGCCGTGATCCCGAAGTTGTCTGTGTGAACGCGCGGCGATCGCACGCGCGTTGCTGCAGCCAAGGGCGCGAGCCTGGGGTTCCCGGCAGGTTCCCACTCGCCGATTGTGCTACAGTCTATAGCCATGTCATCTGCTCCACAAGCCACACGCGACGAACTCCAGCGGGCCATGGCGCTCACGAACGAGCTCTTCAACCGTGAAGTGTTCGGGAAAAGAAATTTCGCGGCTTTAGACGATATCTACACGTCCGGAGCCCGCATTCTGCCGCCGGGCGCGCCTATGATTTCGGGCCCCGAGGCGATCAAAAAGTTCTGGTCGGATCTTGTACAATCCGCGAATGCGACATCCGCGAGGCTGGTTTCGTTAGACGTTATGCCGGCCGGCGACGGAGTTGTCGAGATCGGAAAGGCGACACTGACGGTCGAACCGGCGGGCCAATCGCCGGCACAACTCGAGGTGAAGTACGTCGTCTACTGGCGCCAGGAGGACGGGCGCTGGAAGTGGCACGTCGACATCTGGAACGCCAACGCGTAGCGCACCGCCGCGGTGACTCCGCCGCGCGCCAGGCCTCGCACTCCAAGCCAAGCCGTTGAGCTGGGTGCCGGGCGGTTCGAGTAAAATGCTCCTCATGCGAAGTTCCTACCGCCTTGCCCTGAGTGCTGCCCTTCTGATTCCTGCCGCTTGCGCCGCCGATTGCGACCGGGTTTGCCTGAAAGGCGTGCTCGATCAGTATCTCAAGGCCGTCATCGAACACAACCCGTCAGCCGTGCCGCTCACCCCCGGATACCGGCAGACCGAGAACGCGGTGGTGCGGCGCCCGGGCGAGGGGATTTGGCAGACGGCGAAGGCGCTTGGCAAACTCCAGCGGCGCTACTTGGACCCGGTGACCCAGAACGCGGGCTATTTCGGCACGCTCGAAGAGACCTCCGGCAATCCAGCCGTGGTCACGGTCCGTCTGAAGGTCGCCGGCCGCAAGGTGGCCGAGGCCGAATGGTATCTGGCGCGAAAAGGCGATCCCGGCATCGGCGTGGGAGCCGGCGCGCAAGCAAGCAACGCGTTCTGGGATCCCGAGTACCTCGCCGCGCATCCGCCCGTGGAACGCGTGGTGCCGAAAACCGAGCGCGTTTCGCGCGAAGACCTGATCTCGATCACCAACAGTTATTTCGATTCACTCTCGGCCCGCAACGGCCATATAATGATCGCGCACCCCGGCTGTGTGCGCCTCGAGAACGGCGTGTCCACCACGCAACGCGACGCGCCGCCGAATCCGCCGGCCGACACCGCCGGCATCTTCAACGGCAAGACCGATTGCATGAACGAAGGCGCCATGCGGAACATCTACGCGGTGGTCGCCCGCCGCTTCCCGATCGTGGACGAAGAAGCCGGTACCGTGCTCGGGTTAGGGGTGTTCCTGCGCAAACCGGGTGAGGCGATGCGTCGCAATCAATTCAGCGAGTGGTTCGTGATTGACCAAGGCAAGCTGCGCGCCATCTACTCCTCGATGTTCTACCCGGACCAGGACGCGTTCGTGCCCAATTGGCCGCCCTTCGATGGCAATTGGCCCGTGCTGCCGGCGCCGAAATAGCGCGTTGTTCAACCCGCGGCTTTGTACCCGTCCAGCAGCGGG
>Ga0070741_10020240_pt1 | contig 10515 bp, 11 predicted proteins | sample Coa_R1_4_FD_66440 | JGI IMG/M metagenome (GOLD analysis project Ga0070741, IMG submission 66440) | Surface soil microbial communities from Centralia Pennsylvania, which are recovering from an underground coalmine fire - Coalmine... | ecosystem: Environmental > Terrestrial > Soil > Unclassified ... | reverse complement strand
CCCTCTCGGCATGTTTTTTTGACGACAAAAGACCCGGCCTACGCGCCTAAAAAGCCGTTCAATGTCATTGTCAACTTCAAGAACGGGCTGCCCGTCGGGTTAAACGGAATAAAGATGTCCGCCATTTCTTTGGTCGAAAAATTGAATAAACTGGCGGCGGGGTATGGAATCGGCCGAATCGATATCGTAGAGAATAGGCTTGTCGGGATGAAAAGCCGGGGTGTTTATGAGTCCCCTGGGGCCACGGTTCTTTACGAGGCCCATAGGGCTTTGCAAAGCTTGACCGTCGAAAAAGACACCCTCCACTACAGCCAAGTGCTTTCGGTGAAATACGCTGAGATGATCTATAACGGACAGTGGTTTTCGCCGCTCAGGGACAGTTTAGAGGCCTTTTTCGACCAAGCGCAAAAGAATGTGACCGGAGATGTTCGAGTTGAACTGAACGCCGGACGAGTCGTTGCGACCGGAGCCAGATCGCCCTATTCATTGTATCAACAAGATCTCGCTACCTTCGGTGAGGACACAGTTTATGACCAGAAGGACGCCGAAGGGTTCATCCGCTTGTTCGGGCTTCCGATGAAGGTGGTCGGTATGGTGAAGAGGAAAACCAAATGAAGAAGACGTGGGGCGGAAGGTTTAAAAAATCCACGGATCCTCAAGTCGAGGCCTTTACCGAATCGATTTCTTTCGACTTCCGGTTGGCTCCTTTTGATATCGAGGGAAGCCAGGCCCATGTCCAAACCCTGGTCAAGGCGAAGCTATTAACGGCCCCAGAGGGAAGAAAACTGGTTGTGGGCCTCAAAAAAGTAAAAAAACTACTGTCAGCCGGCAAGCTTCCTTTAGATCCAAGTCTCGAAGACATCCATACCGCCGTGGAAAAGGCCCTCACTCGAATCGTCGGGCCATTGGGGGGAAAACTCCATACTGGGCGCTCACGAAACGACCAAGTGGCTACGGACTTTCGGCTGTATTTACGTCATGCGGTGAAGGAAGCCGTAAAAGCTGGGGTCCAACTCATTGAAATGCTTGCGCAATTGGCGCTACGGGAAAAAGACACACTAATGCCGGGCTATACGCATCTTCAAAGGGCCATGCCCATTACCATGGGACATCATTTGTCGGCTTATGCTTTCATGTTGACCCGGGACATGGACCGTTTTCTTTCAACTTGGAACCGGGCCGATGCCTTGCCCTTGGGGTCGGGGGCTTTGGCAGGAACAAACCATTCTTTTGACCGCAAATTGACCGCGAAGAATCTTAAGCTGAAAGGCGTTCTTCAAAATAGTTTGGACGCGGTTTCGGACAGGGATGTTTATGTGGATTTCCTTTCGGCTGCGGCGGTCACTCAAATGCATCTATCCCGTTTGTCGGAAGACCTGATCCTCTGGGCCAGCAGTGAATTCGGTTTTGTCGAGATGGACGATGCCTTTTCGACCGGTTCCAGTCTGATGCCGCAGAAGAAAAATCCCGATGTTGCCGAACTCATCCGTGGGAAGAGCGGTAGAACGATCGGCAACTTGACGGGTTTATTGACGGTTTTAAAGGGACTGCCCCTGTCCTATAACCGTGATCTGCAGGAAGACAAACATTATGTCTTTGATTCGGCGGATACGGTGACCGCTTCACTCAAAACCATGACGGGATTTTTGGGGACCTTAAGATTCAACCGAGACCAAATGGCCCAAAAGGCGGACGAAGATCTGACGCTTTTGGCAACTGATCTTGCGGACATTCTGGTCGCCGAAGGGATGCCGTTCCGTAGGGCCCATGAGGCCGTCGGGCAAGTGGTCAGTTACTGTCTGGAACACGGAAAAAGAATACAGGACTTGAATGACCATGAATTGCGAAAATTTTCCGACCTGTTCCCGAAAGGAACTGCTGGAAATCTCTCGGTCCATCGTTCGGTTCACCAAAAGAGAACCGAAGGCGGCACGTCACCGCAGAATATAGTCCAACAGACAAAGGCACTAAAAAAAATATGTGGCGTTTTGACCCGGAAAAATTCCATTTTGTGAGGATTCCATGAACGGTTTTCATTTTAGAAAGAACCGCTGGTATTCGGACGGTGTTCCTCTTTTCAAAATCGCCGAAAAGGTCGGAACGCCCAGCTATGTTTACAGCCTGCCGGCTTTTGAGACTAAATTCAAAGAAGTGGATGAAGCTTACAAGTCCGTCCCGCATTTGGTGGCTTATGCCATGAAAGCCAACGACAACCTTTCCGTTCTTGCGGCTCTTGCGAAATTAGGGGCTGGGGCTGATGTGGTTTCAGGCGGGGAACTGTTCAAGGCCCGTAAAGCGGGCGTTCCAGCGGAAAAGATCATTTTCGCAGGCGTGGGTAAAAACGATGATGAAATTGAATATGCCCTGAAAGAAGGAATCCGTTATTTCAATGTGGAATCTATCCCCGAAATTGCCGCCATCAACGCCGTGGCAAAGAAACTTCATAAAGTTGCCCCTATTGAAATTCGTTTCAACCCCGATGTTGATGCGCTGACGCATCACTATATTTCCACGGGAAAAAAAGAGAATAAGTTTGGCGTCTTTTTGGGGGATTTGAATGATGTCATGAAAACAGTCCGCGAATCAACCTCGGTGCGTTGGACAGGTGTCCATGCGCACATCGGAAGCCAAATGACCCAGACGGCTCCGGTTGGGAAGGCGGCCAAGGTTGTGGAGCAAATCGTTTTGAAATTGCGCCGCGAAGGATTTCCTATTTATGATGTTAATCTTGGCGGAGGCTATGGCATTGATTATCAGGGGGAGAAACCGCCAAAATCCTCACAATATGCTTCTTTGGTACTGCCGGTGATCAAACGCCTCAATGCGAACCTTATCTTGGAGTTGGGGCGCTTTATTTCCGGCAATTCGGGCGTGATCCTGACCCGGGTGGTTTATGTTAAAAAGAGCGGGAAAAAGACTTTCTATATCGTGGATGCTGGGATGGGCGATTTGATCCGTCCGGCGCTTTATGAGGCCTACCACCGAATCGCGCCTGCCGAAGGATCCCAGAAGCCGATCCAAACAGTGGATGTGGTGGGTCCCATCTGTGAATCGAGCGATTATTTGGCAAAAAACCGTAAACTTCCAATCGCAAAACGTGGAGACCTACTGGTTGTTTTTTCCGCTGGTGCCTACGCCAGCGTGATGGGAAGTACCTATAACTCCCGCCCCCTGGCCCCGGAAGTCGTCGTTCGGGGCAATCAGTTCAAGGTGGCCCGGCGCCGCCAGACTTGGCATGATTTGGTTCGGTTGGAAAAAATTCTTTCTTGAATCCAGTTGCGTAAAGTTCTCTTGCGATAGCTTTGAAAATTACCTAATATAACTTTTCAACAACTCCAACCCCCACCAGGGGGTTTTGTTATTTTGGGACAAAGGAACGGTAATGCCCATGTTTCGCGGAGCCTATACGGCAATCGTGACCCCATTCAAAAATGGCCAGGTCGACTATTCAGCCCTCGAAGCCTTGATTGAAAACCAGATTGTCAATGGAATTGACGGGATCGTACCATGCGGAACCACGGGCGAATCCCCGACCCTGACGGACAAAGAACATGAGGACGTGATCAAATTCGTTGTGAAGGCCGTCCATAAAAGGGTACCGGTCATCGCCGGGACCGGCTCAAATTCGACCGCTGAAGCCATCCATTTGACGCGCCACGCCAAAGAGACTGGAGCGGACGCCGTTTTGTTGGTATGTCCCTACTACAACAAACCAAGCCAAAGGGGTTTATTGGCCCATTTCAAGGCTATCGCGGACACGGTGGACATTCCGCAGATCCTTTACAACATCCCGGGACGGTCCGTCATCAATATGACCCCCGAAACTATCGCGGAACTTTCAAAACACCGCAATATCGTGGGAGTCAAGGAAGCCAGCGGTAATTTGGACCAAATGATCCAGGTTAAAGCGCTGAGCCGCCCGGATTTCGACCTCATCTCGGGCGACGATACACTTACCTTACCCATTCTTTCCATTGGCGGGGTCGGGGTTATTTCGGTCATTTCTCATCTTTTGCCCCGGGAGACTTCGCGAATCGTTCATAGTTACCTTGAAGGGAAAACGGAAGAGTCCCGAAATCTTTTCATGAAATATTTCGAACTGACCAAAACGGTCATGACAGCGGACGTCAATCCTGTCGGAATCAAAACGGCCTTGGCCCTTCGGAGTCAAATCGTCGAAGAATATCGCCTGCCTCTGGTTCCGGCTTCGGCTGATTCGAAAGAGATCATCCGCAAAAAAATGGAGCCCCATGGTCTTCTGACTCCGTCGGGGCAACGCCGATGAGCCTTCAACTCGCCGTTTCCGGCGCCACGGGAAGAATGGGCCATACCATTTTGGGCTTGGCTTCCCATGATTCCCGTTTCAATATCGTTGGAGCCTTGGAAAACACGTCCCATCCTTCCGTGGGGAAAGCACTTTGTGAAGTCCTGCCTACTTTGATTTCCAAAGCTCAATTGGTTTCCGCCCTCCCCATGATCTCGCCCCAACCCAAGGTGTTGATCGATTTCACCCAGCCTCAAGCAACCATGGGCTATCTTCAGGATGCGGCGACTTTAGGAATGGGGCTGGTCATTGGCACCACTGGGATTACGGAAACGGAGAAAAAACAGATCAAAGACGTCGCCAAGACCATTCCCATTGTCATGACCACCAATTTCAGCATTGGAATGAACCTGCTTTTCGCCTTGGTCGAGGAAGCGGCCGAAAAATTGGGCCAGGCCTATGACGTGGAAATCATCGAGGCTCACCATCACTTTAAAAAAGACGCCCCTTCTGGATCGGCTTTAAGTTTAGGGGAATCCGTGGCTCGGGCCTGGAAGGTGGATATCAAGGATGTCGCGACTCACGGTCGGGAAGGCCTGGTCGGCGAGCGGAAAAAGGGGACCATCGGGTTTCACGCCGTTCGCGGGGGAGATATCATAGGCGACCACACGGTTCTTTACGCGGGTTCCGGGGAAAGATTGGAACTGACCCATCGGGCCCACAGCCGGGAAGCCTTCGCTCAAGGTGCTTTGAAAGCCGCCTTGTTCGTTGGGGAAAAAAAGAACGGGCTTTATGACATGTGGGACGTACTCGGCCTCCGAGCCTCAAAATAATCATTAACCGCGAAGTCGCGAAGACGCAAAGGAAAGCAAAATGATCCGTTCGAAAAAGTTTTTCTTGGCCTCTTGGCGTCTTGGCGGTTAAATCCCGGTACTTCCCTTGAGGATCGCGCGTCTTCTCCATAATGGTAAACCCCGTTGGGCCATGATGTTGGAATCGGGCGATACATACTGTGTTTTCAATTCGGATGAACCGTGGGAAGAACAGGGGTTTGACGGAAAATCCTTTCCGGTCCATCCCGAGAATCTTCTTGCTCCCGCCATTCCGACCAAGATCGTTGCCGTCGGCCTTAATTACAAAGAACATATCCAAGAAATGAAACATGAGGATCATAAAGAACCGGTCCTTTTTCTTAAGCCGCCTTCGGCTTTATTGAAACCAGAAGGCAAAATCCTGTATCCTCCCTCATCCACGAGGGTGGATTATGAGGCTGAATTGGCGGTTGTACTGAAAAGTCGGCTCAAGAACGCTACCCCCAAAGAGGCATTGGAAGCGGTGTGGGGCTTCACTTGTTGCAATGATGTGACCGCACGGGACCTGCAAAAAGCGGATGGACAATGGACAAGGGCCAAGGGTTTTGACTCTTTTTGCCCTTTGGGTCCATGGCTGGTGACGGATTTCGTCGAGAAAAACCAAAAGATCATCAGCCGGGTGAACGGGGAGGTGAAGCAATCGGCCAAGATCTCCCAACGGATATGGAATACGGCGGAATTGCTTTCATTTGTCTCAAAGGTGATGACCTTGGAACCCCTGGATGTTTTGACCACCGGAACCCCATCCGGAATCGGACCGGTTCAAAAGGGTGATGTGATCGAAGTTGAAGTGGAAGGGATTGGGATTCTTCGAAATTACGTAGCGACTTAGGAGAAATGAAATGGACTTTTCACCCGCGGAGCGCTTAAAAAAATTACCTCCCTATCTATTCATTGAGATGGATCGGAAGAAGAAGGCTGCCATTGAAAAAGGCGTGGATATCATCAGCTTGGCCATCGGTGATCCAGATCTGGCCACGCCCGATTTCATTATCGAGGCTCTCTATAAAGCCGCCAAAGACAAAGCCAACCATCAATATCCTTTAGGTACCGGCCTGATCCAATTTCGGGAAGCCGTGGCCGCCTGGTACAAACGCCGGTTCGGAGTGACGCTTGATCCGAAAGAGGAAGTGGTGGCTTTGATCGGATCGAAAGAGGGGATAGGTCATCTACCCATCGGCGTCATCAACCCGGGGGATGTGGTATTGTGTCCCTCGCCCGGCTATCCGGTTTATCACGCAGGGACACTCTTTGCCGGAGGGGAATCTTATTTTATGCCCCTGTTAGAAAAAAACGGCTTCCTGCCCGATCTGGACGCGATCCCTTCCGGAATCCTCAAAAAAGCCAAACTTATTTGGACCAACTCTCCCAACAATCCCACTTCCGCTTTAGCTGGTAAGGATTTCTACGCCAAGGTGATCGATTTCGCGAAAAAGCACAATCTGATCGTGGCCAATGACGCGGCTTATACCGAGCTCTACTATGACGGCAAGAAGCCTGTCAGCTTTCTTGAATTGCCAGGAGCCAAAGAAGTGGGTGTGGAATTCCATTCCCTTTCCAAGACTTTCAATATGACGGGCTGGCGCGTGGGTTTTGCCGTAGGGAACAAGAGCGTTTTAAGGGCTTTGGCCGATGTCAAAGGCAATTTGGATTCGGGGGTTTTTAATCCGCTCCAATTTGCCGGCATCGCGGCCTTGAACGCACCCGATTCGGTGACGGACGATATCCGAATGATCTACCAGGAACGCCGGGACTTGCTGGCGGCTGGTTTGAAGAAACTTGGCTGGCAATTCCAAGTCCCTGAAGCGGCTTTTTATCTGTGGATCAAGGTGCCCAATGGCATGTCCTCCGCCGATTGGTGCGGAAAAGTTTTGGAAGAAGCCGGGATCGTGGTGACTCCGGGAAATGGTTTCGGTCAAGAGGGTGAAGGTTATTTCCGAATGACCTTGACGGTGGACAAAAACCGCTTGAACGAGGCTCTTCAAAGGCTGGCCAAACTTAAATAATCGAGGGCCCGATGGCTTTGGTTTTTTTATCCTTAGGCTCTAATCTTGGTAACCGGGAAAGTTACCTGGAACAAGCCCGAAAGGCCATCGCCAAGTCATTCTCGGACGCGAGATTCTCGGGGATATATGAAACGGAGCCTGTGGATCTAGCTGATCAACCCTTGTTTTTGAACCAGGTGGCAGAATTCCGGACCGACTTGTCACCGGAATCTTTGTTAGAATGGGCCAAGGCTTTGGAATCCCAGGCGGGGCGCCAAAGAACTGTTTCCAAGGGTCCCAGGACCTTGGACATTGATATTCTCTTGTATGATGATTGGATTTTGGACGTGGAAAATTTGGTCTTGCCCCATCCGCGGTTGGCGAAGCGAAGGCACGTACTTGTCCCACTGGTGGAGTTGGCACCGGATCGAATTATTCCGGACGCTGGGATATCGGTTCTTGAGGCGTTGGAGAAAGTAAAAGACACCACACAGGTTAAACCCCATGCTTCAACATAAATATATCGCCGTCGAAGGACCGATCGGGGTGGGTAAAACCAGCTTGGCGGAGATCCTCGCCAAAAAATTGAATTCCCGTCTCGTCTTGGAGGGCGCCGAGGACAATCCCTTCATTACCGATTTTTACAAAGACGTTCAAAAACACGCTTTTCAAACCCAGATGTTTTTCCTCCTTTCCCGCTATCGCCAACAGCAGGAGTTGGCCCAAAGCGACCTTTTCCAGCAGGGGATCGTGAGTGATTACATTTTCGCCAAGGACCGGATATTCGCCAATTTGACCCTGGATGACAATGAGTTGAAACTCTATGAACAGATCCATTCCATCCTGGGAGGCCGTGTCCTGAAACCGGATTTCATCATTTATCTCCAGGCTTCGACAGATGTTTTGTTAAAACGGATCAACTTGAGGGGGAGAAAGTTCGAGAACCAAATCACCGGCGACTATTTGGCGGAGCTCAATCAGGCCTATAATTATTATTTCTTCCATTATCAAGAAACCCCCCTCATGGTGGTCAACACCAGCGAGATCGATTTCGTCCACCGCGACGCGGACCTGGATGACCTCTTGAACCATATGTCCAAGGTGACGAAGGGGACGGTCTATTATCAGCCCGTCAGCGTGAAAAAATGAAACCATCGCAAGCTAACACCATCTTGAGTTTCCAGCGAAAGCGCGCCGCGGGCGAAAAACTCGTGGTGGTGACGGCTTATGATTATTCCATGGCCTTGGCGGTGGACGCGGCCGGCGTCGATGCGATCCTTGTCGGCGACAGTCTTTCCATGACCATGCTGGGCCGCGCCGATACCCTTTCGGCCACGATGGAAGAAATGATCCATCACACGAAAGCCGTATCCAGGGGGGTTCAGAAAGCGCTTCTCGTCGGGGACATGCCATTCCTTTCCTATCAGCTTGGTCTGGAGGACGCCTTGGCCAATGCGGGTGCCCTTCTTTCCGAGGGCGGCGCCCAAGCCGTTAAATTGGAGTGGTGTCCGCAAGCCCCGGAAGTCACGGCCTTTTTGGTGGAGAACGGCATTCCGGTCATGGGACACGTCGGTTTTACCCCGCAGCATGTGAACCAGCTGGGAGGCTATCACCAACAAGGCAAGGACAAGAACACCGCCGCCAAACTTCTTCGACAGGCCAAAGCCTTGGAAAGTGCCGGGGCTTTTTCGATCGTTCTTGAACTGGTTCCGTCGGAAGTCGCCGAAAAGCTGACGAACGCCTTAAAGGTCCCGACAATCGGGATCGGGGCTGGGCCCCATTGTGACGGCCAAGTCCAGGTCTTGCATGATCTATTGGGACTTCTTCCGGATTTTCATCCCAAACACGCGAAAGCTTATTTGAATCTGCATGAGAATATCCGCAAAGCGGTCCAGCAATATTCCTTGGAAGTACGGTCCGGAAAATTCCCCAAGTAAAAGGGTCCCGAACATTTTCATGAAAACCATCGTTAACCCGCGCGACCTCCATTTATTGACCCGAAAATGGCGTCAGGCAAAAAAGAAGGTCGGTTTTGTCCCTACGATGGGCGCTTTGCATGAGGGACATCTCGATCTTGTTCGGGTCTGCCGAAAACAAAATAACATCACCGTCGTTTCCATCTATGTGAACCCCCTGCAATTTGGACCCGAGGAGGATTTTCATCAATATCCCAGGAATTTGGAGCAGGATCTGGAACTCCTGCGAAAAGAGAAAGTTCATCTTGTTTATACCCCGACTAATCGGGAAATGTATCCCAGAGGTTTTGCCACGGAGATACAGGTGAAAGGACCCGTGGTGAACGGGCTTTGTGCGCCCTATCGACCAGGCCACTTCAACGGTGTAGCGACGGTGGTGGTAAAACTTTTAGCGGCAGTCCAACCCGATCGACTCTACCTGGGGCAAAAGGACGCCCAACAAGTCGCCGTTCTTAAAAGGGTCACGCAGGACCTGAATATCGATGTGGAAATAGTGGAGTGTCCCATTGTTCGGGAACATGACGGACTTGCCATGAGTTCAAGGAACCAGCGACTGACGCTTGAAGGCCGGAAGATAGCGCCGATCCTTTATAAGGCCTTGAAGGTGGGAAAGAGCATCGTCGATCTGGGTGAGACCAAGGCCGGGAATGTCCTGGATGAAATAAAGAAGGTGATAGAGGATGAGCGAAAGGTAAAAATACAGTATCTAGAGGCTGTTGACGCGGAAAATCTTGAGCCCGTTAAAGAAATCAAGCGGGGGACCATGATCGCTTTGGCCGCTTACCTTGACAATGTCCGTCTAATTGACAATATTGTCCTATAACCTAGAGACGTACTTTACTTTCGAGGGAACCATGGCCAGAACTTTCGTTAAATCCAAGATCCATAAAGCAACCGTGACCCAGACCGATCTGGAATACGAAGGCAGCATCACTTTGGACCAAAAGTTGATGGAAGCGGCCGATATCGAGCCCTATGAACAGGTCCATGTATTGAATTTGAATAACGGGAATCGGCTGGAAACCTACGCGATCAAAGGAAAAGCCCATTCTGGAGTGGTATGTCTCAACGGCGCCGCCGCCCGCCACGCCGAAAAGGGAGACCAGATCATCATCCTAACCTATCAAAGCTTTTCTGATATACCCCCGAAAGGTTATTCGCCCCGGGTCTTGTTGGTGAGCCCCAAGAACAAGATATCCAAAATAACGGGAGGTAAGTAACTATGTCCCTCGACCTATTTTTGGACGATACGGAACTGATCAACCGTATCCAGGAATTGAAAAAAGACCGCAAAGCGGTGATTCTGGCCCACAGCTACGAACGGCCGGAGGTCCAGGATATCGCCGATTATGTCGGGGATTCCCTCGAGCTTTCCAGGCTCGCGGCCAAAACCGATGCCGAAGTCATCGTTTTTTGCA
>Ga0070741_10020239_pt1 | contig 10515 bp, 7 predicted proteins | sample Coa_R1_4_FD_66440 | JGI IMG/M metagenome (GOLD analysis project Ga0070741, IMG submission 66440) | Surface soil microbial communities from Centralia Pennsylvania, which are recovering from an underground coalmine fire - Coalmine... | ecosystem: Environmental > Terrestrial > Soil > Unclassified ... | reverse complement strand
AGCTTCGGCCAGGGCGTGGAGCGCATCTTCCCGCTGCACGCGCGCGTGATCGATCATATCGATGTTATCCGCACCGGTAAAGTGCGTCGCGCCAAGCTGTATTACCTGCGCGAATTGAAAGGCAAAGCCGCCCGGCTCAAGGAACGCGAGTAGTTCCCCGAAGGAAGTGGGGATGCGGCCCGCCCAACCTGCCGTTAAATACCGCTGCGAAGGAACCATCGAGCGTGAATTGCGCGCGCGCGGTTTCCGCGCCGTCGCGGGCGCGGACGAGGTCGGTCGCGGCTCGCTGTTTGGGCCTGTGTTCGCGGCTGCCGTGATCCTGTCGCCGGATAATCCGATCCGCGGGCTGAACGACAGCAAACAGCTCGAGCCGGAGCGCCGGGAAGTGTTGGCGGGACGCATCCGCGAGCGCGCGGTGGCGTGGTCCGTCGCCGCAGTGGATGCCGCAACCATCGACTGCATCAATATCTATCAGGCGTCGAAAGCGGCGATGCGCATGGCGATCCAGAATCTAAGCCCGGCGCCGGATTTCCTGTTGATTGACGCGCTGCCCCTTGAGTTGCCGATCCCGCAGCGTCCGCTGATCAAGGGCGACGCGCGCTGTCATGCGATCGCGGCGGCATCGATTTTGGCGAAGGTGGCGCGCGACGAATGTATGCGCGTCTGGCACGCCATATTTCCCGCATACAATCTGGCGGATAACAAAGGGTACTCGACCCCGGATCACATGCACGCGCTGAAGCAGCACGGTCCGACGCCGCTACACCGGCTGAGTTTCGAGCCCGTGCGCGCGTCGGCACTGTTCCCGGTGGATGCCGACGCCTGGGCTGAGATGCAACTCGACCTGTTTCAAGAGGAGGCAGCGCAAACGGCCGCATGTCGTTAGATCCCCAGATTCCACTGCCCCCGATGACCGTAGCTCCGCCGCCCCCGCCGGCACAACCGATCGCGCGGCCCTCGTATCGCTGGTATCACAAGCTGTCAGCGTTAATCTTCATCCTCTTCTGCATGGAGCTTGGCGCCTTCCTGCTGCTTTTCCCCTGGACCGATTACTGGGACCACAACTTCTTCTCCGCGCTGGTGCCGGAGTGGCACAACATCTGGGACAACTCCTACGTTCGCGGCGCGGTCAGCGGTCTGGGCGTGGTCAACTTTTATATAGCGTTCCTGGAAATCATCCGTCTGCGCCGTTTCGCCGGCCGCAACGAATAAGGCGTGAGAAAATCCGTGTTCCGAATTCTCCACACCTTTAAGACTCCGAATTCAAAACACTCGGAAACGCCCCGCCGCCTGAATCATCAGTCGCGGAACTGGCCCCAGACTCCGATCCGGTAGCCCTGATCCCGCAGCCCAACCTCCGACAGCCGGCAGACGCGCCGCTCGCCCTTCCCCGGCGCTCGAACGTGCGCTGCCCCGCCCACCCGCGGCGCTGCCTCCAACTCCGTCGCCATTTCGCCGGCCGCGGCCAGTGTACGAATGCAAATGGGCGACAAGGTCGAATGCCATGATGCCGAAGAGTGCCCGTGTGGGGCGCGAGCTCGACAAGTAGCTGCCACGGCGGCGCAACTGACCTCCTGTAAAGACAACGTAGAGTAATCGGTCCGCGGGATTGGCGAAGGTTGCGGCGATCGCCGGAGCTTCCCGGCGAGCCATCATGAACGCCACCGGCTTCAGCATGCCGGCTCTCGGCGCTTCGCTGTTCCGGGAGCATGCGCGGTCGTGGTGGGCGTTCCGTCTTTAAGATGCGGTCGAAGTCCCCTCGTTTTAGGATATAAAGATCGTGTTATATGTTGATGGAAAGCCCCGACCGGACGTAGAGAAGGTCCGGAGAAGGAGTCTTGGTTTGCCAGAGAGACCGAATACGTTGTGGTATGCGATGGCGCTCGCCTTCGCGACTGCTCTAACGGTGTATCCGCAGAGCATGGGATCTATCAACGGCGCCGTACTTGACTCGACCCAGGCGGTCATCCCGGACGCCGAAGTCGTCCTCGTCAATATCGATACGCACGAAACGCGCCAGGTGCGCAGTTCTCGGGAGGGCTACTTCAATCTGGTGGATCTGGGATCGGGCCGGTACAGCCTGCGGATCACGGCAGGCGGGTTCAAAGCGTTCGTGCAGGAACCATTGGTTCTCACTGTCGGGCAGAACATGACGGTGCATCCGGTCCTGCAGGTAGGCGCAGTGAGCGAAAGTGTCGAAGTAAGCGGAGTCGCGGCGCCGGTTACTACGTCCTCGAGTTCGGTTTCCCACCTGGTGGATTCGCAGCGAATCGAGCAGTTGCCGCTCAACGGCCGCAATGCGCTGCAACTGGTGAGCCTCACGCCCGGAGTGGTTACGCTCGCCGCGGGCGGCCAATGGGGAGCGATGCAGACCACGTTCAGCGCTTCCGGCGGGCGCTCGGTCGACATGAATTTTTCGTTGGACGGCGGATTCAATATGAACCCGTTCTACGATATCGCCAACTCCTATCCGAACCCGGACACCCTGCAGGAGTTCGCGGTATCCACCCGTCAATACAGCGCCGCCTTCGGGCGCGGCAGTTCGTCCGTTTCGGCGGTCACCAAATCGGGCACCAACCAGTTTCACGGTAGCGCGTTCGAGTTCCTGCGAAACGATAAATTGGATTCGCGCGCATTCTTCGCCCCCTCCCGCCCGGTATTCAAGCGCAACCAGTATGGTGCAACCGTCGGCGGGCCCGTCATCAAGAATAAGTTCTTCTTCCTGGTCGGATATCAGGGGACGCAGGCGCGCGGCACGCCCGGGGTAACGAATAACCGGGTTTTCTCGACTGCGGAAAGAAACGGTGATTTTTCCAGCGCCGCCGCGATCAAAGATCCACTGACGGGGACGGTATTCCCCGGCAACGTGATTCCCGCCAGCCGGATTCAAGGCTACTCGACAACGTTCATCAATCAGTACGTGCCCCTGCCGAATTCCCCGGGCAACCTGTATCAATTCAGTATCCCGTCGTGGCTGAGCCAAAACCAGGCCACGGCCCGCGCTGACTACTCGGCCACGGATAAGGACAAGATCTGGTTCCGCTTCTTCCTGGACGACGCTCCGGCAAAGGGTACCGTCAACGCCATCGATCCGAGTTGGATCTCCGATTATCCCGCTCGTAATTACAACTACGCGGTCGGGTACAGCCGGGTTTTCACGCCCAATCTGGTGAACGATTTTCGCATTGCTTATTCGAGGAACGTCTTCGGAGTGATTGGGCTGAAGAAATTCTCGCTGCCTTCGATTGGCGTAAAACTGCCCGACGCCAATACCGTGAACGAATATGGGCTCACTTCGCAGACGAATCTTGCGATCAGCGGTTATTTCACGGAAAACATGGGTGCACCCACACGTGACATCATGGCCACTACGCACCTTTCCGACGGCCTGTCGTGGATTCGCGGAGCGCATCAGTTCAACTTCGGAGTGGAGATCTACCGGAACCGCGTCAACGAATTACAAAACTGGCTGACCGGTGGGTTCCCCACTATTAACGGTTCGGCCAGCGGCAATGCGGCAGCGGATTTCCTGCTGGGCTATTTTGCGTCGTTCCGGCAGATTTCGGGCTTCGCTTCCCGGCTTCACCAGATCCTGCCGTCGTTCTTCGCGCAGGACGACATCAAGGTGAGCCGCCGGGTCACACTCAACCTGGGGCTGCGGTGGGATCCGACGAGAGCCTACTATTCCGAAAACGATCTGCTCATGAGCTTCGCGCCCGGCCGGCAGTCGCAGCTTTTCCCGAAGGCGCCCAGCGGACTGCTGTATCCAGGCGACAGCGGCCTGCCGCGTTCCATAATCGGCAACCGGCTGTCGAATCTGGCCCCCCGCGTCGGGGTGGCGTGGGACGTTCGCGGCAATGGCCAGACATCGGTTCGCGCGGGGATGGGGATCTATTACATCCCGCTCACCCGGGGAAGCACGTACAATCGATTCCCGACAATCCAGCCCTACACCGGCGACGTCACCGTGAACGCCGGGAACCTCAGCAACATCTGGGCCGCTGCGCCGTTCAATGGGACCAGCCCGTTCCCCAGGCCCGACGTATCGAACCTGAATGCGCTTCGCGCCCTGGACTTTCTGCCCACCGCGAATGAAACGTCATTCAGCCTGCCGTTCAAGACTCAATCGGACCGGCAGTGGAGTTTGTCCATCCAGCAGGCTGTCGGCAAGCAGGCAGTCCTGGATGTCAGCTATGTCGGCTCTTCCGCTTCTCATCTGTTCACTTCGGTGGAAGCAAACCCGGCTCCGTTCATTCCGGGACAGTCCACCTTAGCGAACGTGCAGCAGCGGCGCCTGGCTCCGCAGATCGGCGCGGTGAATTCGTCCGTCAGTGGTCTCAGTTCGAATTACAACAGCCTGCAGGTTTCATTCACGAAACGCTACGGCCATGGCTTCTCGCTTGTCTCGTCCTACACCTGGTCGAAAGCCCTCGGTATCGGCACGGCGGCGGAAAACGAAGGTAGCAACGGCCCCCGTAATCCGTCGAATTACCGGATGGACTACAGCGCGCTGGGATTCGACCGCCGCCACAATTTCGTCACCTCCGGGATCTGGGACCTGCCCTTCGGGCAGAACGCGCGCCCCCTGGAGCGCCTATTGATCGGCGGTTGGCAACTCAGTGGAATCGTCAGTGCGTCCACCGGTTCGCCGTTCACGGTCATCCCGGGGCGCGACAATTCTTACGTAGGAATCGGCAGTGACTCGGCGCAACTGGTTGGCGACTGGCGGATATCGGGTGATCGGAGCAAAGCCGCCGAAATTATGCAGTGGTTCAACACCGCGGCATTCGCGCAGAATCCGGTGGGAACGTTCGGCAATGTCGGCATCAACTCGATATACGGCCCGGGACGCTGGAACGCCGATATGGCCGTCTCAAAATCGGTCCGCATCCGGGAGACCCGCAAAGTCGAGTTCCGGACTTCGTTCTATAACATGTTCAATCACGCCAACCTGGGCAATCCGAACAATAGTCAGTCCTCGCCGACTTTCGGGCGGATCACGACGACCAGCGATCCGAGAGTGATCGAAATGTCGCTCAAGCTGTTGTTCTGAGAGGACACTCCGAGTCCTGTGAGTATTACCAGACGCAATTTTCTGAAGCTCGGCGCCATCGGAACCGGGATGGCGGCGAGCGGGGGCGGAGTACGCCCGCCCAATATCGTGTTCATTCTGGCCGACGACATCGGTTACGGAGACCTGGGGTGTTACGGAGCCCGGTTGGTGCATACACCAAATGTCGACCGGCTGGCCAGGGAGGGTGTCAGGTTCACCGATGCGCATGCCTCCGCATCGGTGTGCACGCCTACCCGCTATTCGTTTCTCACCGGCGAATACGCGTGGCGCAATCCGGCAGGCGATCACATCCTGAGCGGCGAGGACCCGATGGCGATCGGGCCGGGCCGAACCACTGTGGCATCGCTGCTGAAGCGCGCCGGTTATGCGACCGGACTGGTCGGGAAATGGCACCTCGGAATCGACAGCGGCGCGATCGATTGGAACGGCGAGGTTCGGACCGGTCCGCTCGAGGCCGGCTTCGATTACGCTTACTACTACGCCGCCACCAATGATCGCGTGCCTTGCGTGTTCATCGAGAATCACCGCGTAACTCATCTCGATCCAGCCGATCCGCTAACCACCAGCTACAAAGAGAAGATCGGGAATGAGCCGACCGGCAAGGAATATCCGGACATGCTCAAACTGAAGCTGGTGGAAGGGCACGACGGGACCATCGTGGACGGCATCAGCCGCATCGGTTACATGAGCGGCGGCAAGGCTGCCTGGTGGAAGGACGAGGAGATCGCCGATACTTTCACATCCAAGGCTGTCGCGTTCATCGAGCAAAAGAGGGATGCGCCGTTCTTCCTGTATTTCGCCACTCACGACATCCACCAGCCGCGCTGGCCGCATCCCCGTTTTCGGGGATCGACCGGATGCGGAACGCGCTGCGATGCGATCGCGGAGTTCGACTCCGGCGTCGGTAAGGTGCTGGCGGCGCTCGATCGCGCGAATCTGGCGTCGAACACGCTCATCATCGTGAGTAGCGACAACGGCGGAGCCATGGACGATGGCTACATGAGCTACGACGTGCGGGACGCCCACGGGCACCGTCCCAACGGAGCACTGCGCGGATTCAAGGGCAGCCTGTGGGAGGGCGGACATCGGGATCCATTCGTGGCACGCTGGCCTGGCCGGATCAAGCCCGGATCGGAATCCAACGAGCTGTTGTGCCTCATGGACATGATGGCTACATTCGCTGCTGTCAGCGGTCAGAGGCTTGAGGCCGCCGATGGCCCGGACAGTCTGAACCTGCTGCCCGCGCTTCTCGGACAAAGGCACGGAAGGACGCTGCGCGAGCATCTTGTAATGCAGGGCAATGGCTCGCGCCGTCTGGCGATTCGTCGCGGAAAATGGAAGCTCATCCCACCGGCGCGGGCTGGGGATCCAGCCGAACTGTACGATCTCGGCACCGATCCCGGCGAAACTTGCAATCTCGCTAGTGAACACCCTGAGGCGGTTCGTGAACTCTCGGCGCTGCTGAAAAAAATTCGGACAGGCGACCGGACTCGATAGTTGCGACGAAAGGGAGAACGCTCCATGTCGAAAAATCTTCTCTTAAAGGGTCTGATGGTTCTGAACTTCGCCGGCGGCTTATTCGCGGCGGAGCCGTGGCCCATCCTGACGCCGAAAGCCGGACCGATGCCACGCATCAACGGTCCGAAGGTCTACGGGGCGCGGCCCGGACGGCCATTTCTGTACCGCATACCCTGCACGGGGGTGAGACCGATAAAGTTTACCGTGAAAGGATTGCCGAAACGGCTTGCGGTCGATCCATCTACGGGAATTATTCGAGGCACGACGCCGGTGCAAAGGGGATCGTACCGGCTCGCCATCGAGGCATCGAACAGGCACGGACGGAGCAGGCGCGAGTTACGCCTCGAGGTTGGCGACACATTGTCGCTGACACCACAGATGGGGTGGAACAGTTGGTATACGCATTACGCGAGAGTCACCGACAAGGTGATGCGCGACGCGGCTGATGCCATGATCGAGAGCGGCATGGCAGACTACGGCTACCAATTCGTCTCTATCGACGACTGCTGGGCGCGCAAGGCTGACGCCACGGAACCGCGCCACCGCGGAGAGCCGCGCGATGCTCAGGGCAACATTCTGTCGAATGATGATTTCCCGGACATGCCGGCGTTGGCAAGTTACATCCACGCCAAAGGTCTTAAAGCCGGGATTTATACTTCCCCGGGACCGCTCACGTGTGGGGGTTACACCGGATCCTGGCAACACGAAGAGCAGGACGCCCGTACGTTCGCAGCCTGGGGATTCGACCTGCTGAAGTACGACCTTTGTTCGTACCGGAAGACTCCCGGAGTGAACACACGCGATGACGACATGGCGCCGTACCGGAAAATGGGCCGGATTCTTCAAGCGCAACCGCGCGATATAGTGCTCAACCTGTGCCAATACGGTCGCGCGAACGTGTGGGAGTGGGGTACGGAAGTCGGAGGCCAAAGCTGGCGCACGACCGGCGATCTGGGGTTGGAGAAGGAGACTGCGCTTCCGGGTTTCTACTCGATCGCCTTCGCGAACGCGGAGCACCAGGAATTCGCGCGGCCAGGCGGCTGGAATGACCCCGACTACATCCTGATCGGCTATGTTGGCGATGCTCACACGTGGAGAAACGGACCCGTAGCACAACGGGCAAAACTCACTGCCAACGAGCAGTACAGCTACATGTCCCTTTGGTCGTTGATGGCGTCGCCCTTGTTTTTCGGGGGCGACATGAGGCGTTTGGACGACTTCACTTTGAATGTGTTGTGCAACGCCGAGGTCATCGATATCAATCAGGATCCGCGGGGAAAACAGGCGCGCGTCGTCAGGAAAACGGCCGGCGAACTCATTCTCGCCAAGCCGCTGGAAGGCGGCTCGCTAGCCGTGGGCTTGTTTAACCTTACGCGCGAGCCCCGCACAATCGAATCCAATTTGACCGATCTTGGCGCGCACGGGAAGGCTAAGGTGAGGGACATCTGGCGGCAGAAACCGGATGGCGACGCCATCGGCACATTGCGGCGAGTCGTCGAGCCACACGGTGTCGCTCTGATACGCTTGGATTGAATTTGAACAACTACCGTTACTCGGCCGCGTGGCGGGGTTTCGTCTGCGCGAACGATTTCGCGGTAGCAATCAGAACCAGACAGAAATCCCGAGGCCCCATTGAAACTGGTGCCGTGTCCGCGCAATGACATTGCCGCCGATACCGGAGATCGGCGGTATGACGATGTCGCTCCCATACCAGACGACCGTGTCTCCGAAATCGATTCTCGCGGCGAGATGGCGGCGGGAGTAGAACTCGATGATGCCGCCCGCATCGAGCGCCGGGCGCGTACCCAGGTTAGGCACATAGAGATTGGGATCAAACCGCATAAAGCCCGGCCGCAGTTTCGCGTAGATGCCAAGCCCGCCAAAGCGGCGGCCCGCGCGGACGCCGAAAAGCCCCTGGGTCGCCGGAAACAATGATGTCGCACCGCCCAGCGGATAGCGGCTTACCTCAGCTTCGGCATCGATCAGGCGAAATATGTGGACACTCACCCTGCCGCCGCCGATCACGGGAGATTCGCCCAACACGTTTTCCTGGATGCCGCCCAGCAGGACCCCGACCTCTCCTCCCGGATGTTCGAAATCGGCGCCGGCCATCGACGCAGCAAGAGCGAAGGTCAATGTGAGCGTGCAGGTAAGGTGGAAGGGCCTCATTTGAGTACTCTTGTGTTTTGTGTAGACGAATGGTGTTACTGTTTCGCGACACTCCATTTTAAGATTCGTCAGAAGAAGTCGTGGGTGGATTCGGGTTCGGGCAGGTCGCCAAGTGAATAGGGGCAAGTTCATTGCTCCTCCCTGACGCAGCGTTTACGGGCCACCGCAGCAGGCCCGCACGTATCGGTTAACGGCTTGGCGACCGCCAGGAGTGTCCGAAACTCCGCCAGTCGGACATAATTGGCTATGGCTTTTGGAAGCCCATTCGAAGCCCGTTGGGTGAGGCCAGAACCGCGCTCTGCCTTCTTCAAGGACCAACTCCGCAACATCATGGAAATTGCCTTTCCCGGCCGCCAGGTGGCCAGAGCGCAGTGGCTTACCGAAGGCCTGCGGAACGCGAACTTCAAGGTCCGCCTCGACTGCCCTGCGGAAGATTTCGTCGTTCGCATTTACGAGCATGATCCTGCGCTTTGTTGTAAAGAAATCGATCTGTTTCGCCTGTTCGGGCTAAGCATACCCGTACCCGAGGTCACCTTCGCACAACCCGGCGGGCTGCACGGCCTGCCACCATTCGTGGTCTTGCGCTTTGTCGAGGGGGTGACTCTGCGTGAATTGAAGCGAAGAGGAGATGCGAGAGCCGTTGCCGATGCCTCCTTCGCAACCGGTCAAAACCTCGCGCGAATCCACTCCATCCTCTTCGAAACTGCCGGGTGGATTGGTCCCGGTCTTGCGGTAACCACGCCGCCTTTTTTGGAGGACACCAACCCTTGCGAGCGTGTTGTCGATCACTGCCTGGGGTCGCCGCAGTTGCGGTCGCGTATCGACTCAGACTTGCGAAATCGGTTTCAGGCATCCATTGCGTGCTGTGCACGGCAGCTGACGAACATCTATCGCCAAAGCTGCCTCGTTCATGGAGATTTCGGCAAACGAAACATTTTGGTGCACCGCGCTGGCCGAAAGTGGACCGTGTCCGCGATCTTGGATTGGGAATTCGCAATCTCGGGTCCGCCGCTTATTGATGTCGGCCAGATTCTCCGGTACGAACGTGTCAGCCGTCCGCTCCTTGAGCCAGCTTTTTCAAGCGGATATAGCGAGGCCGGTGGTCAGCTTCCTCACGGCTGGAGACGCCTGGCGCGTCTGCTAGACGCAATTTCCTTGTTCGAGAGCCTGACCAGGAATCTGCCGGAAGCTGTTTCCGCCGAGCTTGTGGAACTGATTCGCGCTGCGGTCGAGGACCGCGATCCGCAATGTTAGAGAGCTTCCGTGTGCAAGCCGCGATTAACGGCGTTGGGGCGAGCGATGTGGCGCTGCCAACAATCCAGGACGATTAATCGCCACTTCGCGACAAGGCAGAGCAGACTGACCAGAAGCCGGCCTCGCGCCACTGTCAGGGATGTCGCCTACTGGCTGGTAAGTTGCCCCGCCTACCCGAATTGCTGTCTTGCACTATTCGTATCGGAGAGCGTCCATCGAGTTGCCCGGCGCGCCGCAATATACACCGCGACAAGGGCGAGCAGAATCATTATCATGGCGCTGACGGCAATCACCGTCGCGCCGTGCACAGGAAGATCCGGGATAAGAGCGCCGGCTGCTCGTCTGGCCCAGAGCGCGATCGTCACCGCAAGTCGGCACCGGAAATAATGTAAGCGTACGACGAACCCAGGTGGGAATTATCGGTGAGCCGCGGACCAGCGGGCGGGAGTAAGTTCGGCAATCTGGCTGAGCGTGCGGCGATCCAGTCCCGGCAGCACATC
>Ga0070741_10020238_pt1 | contig 10515 bp, 11 predicted proteins | sample Coa_R1_4_FD_66440 | JGI IMG/M metagenome (GOLD analysis project Ga0070741, IMG submission 66440) | Surface soil microbial communities from Centralia Pennsylvania, which are recovering from an underground coalmine fire - Coalmine... | ecosystem: Environmental > Terrestrial > Soil > Unclassified ... | reverse complement strand
CTGTTACTTCTCTATCGTGCTTCTTTCCTCTCAAGCGAAACGGCGGTCAGCGACTTCCCGCACTCCAGACACACTTGTTTCGATCGAGGCGTAATGAGTCCGCAAAACGGACATATCCTTTGAGATCGGACTTCCTGCACCTTCGGTCGAATCAAGCTGAAGAGTGATCCGAGGAACTTCCGTGCCGAAGCCACTCGTCGACTGAGCGAGGGGCGATAGGGTTCCATCCATTTCACCTTGGCCCGGCTCGAGGCTCATTCGGCCAATCGCCGGGACATTGACGATGACAGAGTAAGATCCCGCATTCTGTGCAGGATTGATCACATTCGCTGATTCCTCGGCGCCTGATCCAGTTGCTGGAAGTGAGCAATTCGGATCAGCAATGCTAGTTGGCATGAGCGATGATGATTGCAGAGACGAGCTGTCCTTCTCTCTCTTTCAGGTCCTCTGAACTAAGTCAGTTATCTGAAGCTCCCTTCTCTTAGTTCGGACAACTCCGAAAGGAAAAACTTTCATGAAGAAGTCAATGTCACTGTTATTGATGTGTGTCCTCGGTATGGTTGGGTACGCATCGGCCGGATCGGCGCGGGAAGACACGATTGCGCGTTTGCAGTCTTCGGTAGATGTTCTGCACGCGATTATGGCTACTCCGGATAAGGGCATCCCGGAAGAAGTACTCAGCAACGCGAAGTGCATCCTGGTGGTGCCGAACTTGATAAAAGGCGGCTTTATCTTTGGCGGCAAGCACGGACGGGGCGTGGCAACCTGCCGTACCGCTGAGGGTTGGAGCGCCCCTGCTTTTGTCTCAGTGGGTGGCGGAAGCTGGGGATTGCAGATTGGGGTTGAAGGTGTGGATCTGGTCATGTTGGTCATGAACGAGCAAGGCTTCCAACATTTGCTTTCGAGCAAGTTCGAACTGACCGGTGAAGGTTCGGTTTCAGCGGGTCCAGTCGGGCGTCATGCATCTGCCGGAACGGACTGGAAGATGAACACCGAGATGCTGACTTACTCCCGCTCCAAAGGCGCATTTGCGGGACTGACCTTAGAAGGTGCGGTTGTGGAACAGGACAATGACTCTACTCACGCCATCTATGGCAGGCACATGATGTTCCGGAACATGCTCTCGGGAAAAGCAGCGACTCCGCAAAGTGCGGATGCGTTTCTAAAAGCAGTTTCGGAAGCCGGGCAACAGGCGAAGGTCGCGGAAGCAAATTAAGAAACCAAGTGAGTCACACCAGGGTTGCGGCTGGACGGAATCTGAAGCTTGGTTTCGGCCAGCACGACTTGATTAGGCGGATTCCTCGATATCGTATCGACGCAAGGTTGGAGAACTCAAAAGGAGATTATGAAGCTACTTAAAATGATGACCCGTGTGCTGTTCGTCGTAGTGCTCTGTGTACTCGCGATTCCGCGAGCGACCGCCGATGAGCACAACAAGAAAACCAAAGTGACTTTTACGGAACCAGTGGAAGTACCGGGGGCGATACTACCTGCGGGGCATTACACGTTTGCGCTAATGGACTCCCTACGTGATCGAAATATCGTGCAGATATCGAACGAAGATCAGACCAAGATATATGCGACCATTCTGGCGATTAATAACTACCGCCTGACGCCGACGGGCAAAACGGTGATCACATTTTCAGAGCGGCCATCGGGAACGCCGGAGGCGCTACACGCCTGGTTCTATCCGGGAGACAGCTTCGGGCAGGAATTCGTATATCCGAAGAGCCGTGCGCATCAACTTGCGCCATCGAACAAAATTCCGGTGCTCGCGTTGCGCGCCGACGCAATCCCCGACGTGCCCACTCTGAAAGAAGTTCCGCTGGTTGCGGTCACGCCCGAAGACGCAGAGGTACCAGTAGCAGAGGTGGTGCAACCGCAGCCGGCAACCGTGGCCATGGCGCAACCGCCCACTCGACTTCCGAAAACCGCCAGCTCTCTATCAATTTTCATCGCGATCGCGCTGGTCTGTTTACTCATTGGAATAATCATGCGGGGATTCTCAAAACGACCGTCTGATCTGAGCATCAACCAGATTAAAAAGTAGTGGGAATTTGGTGAGCAAGGCGCTCGGCACAGTTGAGGAGAAACGTTGGAAAGCGACAAGAAAAGCTGGCTGCGAGCATTCCTGCTGTGGGGGTCGAGAGGAATGTTTGCGGCCGGCATCGTTCTGTTAAGCCTCGTGGGTGCCGCAACGCTGCAGGCGAAGCTCTACCAAGATCGCGCTAAGCAACTTATTCAAAGCGAAATCCACGGGTCGAGCGCAGGCAGAATCGTCGTTCCTGCTACGTCAATCAAAGAGAATGACATTCTGGGCCGCCTCGACATTCCGAGGATCGGAATCTCGCTGGTAGTACTGGAAGGAACGGATTCTCGAACGCTCCGGCTGGGCGCGGGACATATCGAAACTACTTCACTTCCCGGGGAGGGCGGTAACGTTGGAATTGCCGGACATCGCGACACCTTTTTCCGCCCGTTAAGAGATATTCGAAAGAACGACCGAATTCAGATTCAGACAGCAATGGGGCTGTTTCAGTACCAGGTAGACTGGATGAAGGTCGTGAGTCCCGAGGACGTCAGTGTTCTCGCCCCCTCAGACAGATCCGTGCTGACATTAGTTACTTGCTACCCCTTTCAATTCTTTGGGTCTGCGCCAAAACGTTTCATTGTCCGAGCGCACAGATATTAGCTGCCCGCTAGGTGGAGATACCAACCAAATGGGCCGAAGTGCTTGCCCCTCTCGATGGATCAACAGCAGGAGGCAACTATCGGAACTCCCCAAAAGTGAGCAATTCGGATCAGCAATGCTCCTCGGGGTGAGCGAACATGATTATTGCGAAGAAGCGAGGGGTGATCTCGCGCGCTCGCGAGCTCTGGACGACGAAACTCTTCGGTCCTGGTGTGATCAAGGAACAGGGAGACAGAAAATGAGCAACCTTGGGGAACGAATAGGCGTGATCGGTTCGATGTATCGGCTGTTGGCTGAGGGCTTCGGCGATGATGAGATCGCAATGAAGCTGAATCTTACCGAAGTGAAAGTGCGAGGCTGCAATTCCTGGATCGCTCATTTTCTGGAAATTAGAAATCGCGAAGACCTGGTGCTGTACGCTTCAACGGCCGTTTGATCGAAAAAGGAAATATCCAATGAAAATCAGCTTCCGAAACTGTTTCGGTTTGCAATTAGCCTGCATAAGCCTATGGCCCATTCTGGCATTTGCTCAGTCCACAAATCCTGCACAGAACTTAGCCGATTGCAGAGCGGGTCGAGATACGTGTGACCGTTCGAAGCTGAGCCAGTCGGAAGCGGTGGACGTGGCCTTGGCTGTCCACCAGCAAAATGTTGTGAATTGCCGGAATAGCTACGATTCGTGCGATCGTTCGCAACTTACGGAGCCGGAAGCAACTGCGTTGGCTGTCGCTAACCATCAGCGGAATGTATCCGATTGCAACGACGGCATGTTGTCATGTGACCCGTCCAAACTGACTCCGATGGAAGCCCGCGATGTGGCCGTTGCCCAGCGAGAGCGCAATCTAGCGGCATGCAAAGATGGGTGGGGCGGATGCGATCGATCCAAATTGACGCCGGCGCAAAGTGAAGAGGTAAACAATGCGAAGCGGCGACTGAATGTGTCGGACTGCGCAGATGGCTCGGGGACGTGTGATCAGGCGAAATTGACTCCATCCCAAACCAGGGACGCCGCCGCTGCCGACCGCCAGCGCAACGCGCAGAATTGCCAAAATGGCTGGGACGGCTGCGACCACTCAAAACTCACCGCCGCAGAAGCCAAGGAGACAGCATCCTCAGAGCACCGACGCAACCTCATTGCTTGCAAGGAGGGTGAAACAACTTGTGACTATGCCAACCTGAGTGCCAGTGAAGCCAAGTCGTTGTCCGACACTGAGCATAAAAGGAATTACACAGCCTGCCTAAAAGGGTATGGCTATTGCGACGCTTCTCGACTGACCGTTGAGGAATTGCGTACGATCCACCCTTCTAAATAACTGTCCAGTGAGGGTAAAGCCGTTTCGCTGAACGAATTTATGAATCAACGAGAATGTCCACAGTGCGGCAGCGAGTTGGTACGAGCCAAGCACACGGAGGGGAAATTGATGCCATCTGTTGCACGCGTCGCATCTCCTGGCTGGCGCTTTAGTGTTTGCGGAGGCGAGTTCAACTCCGAGCAAATCCGCGATAGCAAACGCGCTAAATCGGCAGCAAACGAGAGAGTATAAGCTCGTCAGATCAATTCCCTGGCGCATGAGCTGTGGCCCCGCCGAACCCGCACAACCTTATCAACTATTCATCAGTACTTCGGTCCTCTCGGTACTTCTCCGGCTTAGAGCACGACTTCCAGTTTCTTGGTACCCTCGAAAGTGTTGGGGGAATGTAGCCGTTGCCGCCGATTATTAACGCACAAAATATCTCAAAGGCATTTGGAGCGCAGCCGCTTTTCGAAAATGTCTCGTTCACGATTTCGGATGCGGACCGCATCGGACTGATCGGTCCGAACGGCTCGGGGAAATCCACGTTGCTGCGGATTCTGGGCGGGACGGAGCAACCGGACACTGGGGACGTGGCCGTCCGAAAACGGTTGCAATTGAGTTACGTCGAGCAAGACTCGAGGTTTCCGGTCGGTGCGGCTGTCCGGACTGTGGTCGAGAGAGCAATGCAACGCTCGGTAACCGACCCTGCGGAACGCGGCACCCACTCGGCAGAGACGCTGGGGCGGGCAGGTTTCGAGGACCTCGAAGTGGAAGCCGCCACGCTATCGGGAGGCTGGCAGAAGCGCCTCGCGATCGTCGAGGCGCTGGTTCAGTCACCGGATGTTTTGTTGCTGGATGAGCCTACCAATCACTTGGACCTCGCCGGAATCGAATGGCTTGAAGAGCTTCTGCAGCGGGCGCAATTTGCGTGCGTGATCGTGAGCCATGACCGGTATTTTCTAGAAAATACCGTAACCGAGATGGCAGAACTGAGCCGCGTGTACCCCGAGGGTTTGCTTCGAGTTCGTGGAGGTTACAGCACCTTTCTGGAGAAGAAAGAAGAATTCCTGCACGCTCAATCGAAACGCCAGGAGGCTCTGGAAAACCTGGTTCACTCGGAAATTGAGTGGCTGCGGCGCGGAGCGAAAGCGCGTACACGAAAATCCAAGGCACGAATCGATAAAGCCGGCGAATTGATGACCGAACTAGCCGGCCTGAACGCTCGAACCCGAAGCAGCACTGCCCAGATTGATTTCTCCGCGACAGAGCGGAAGACCAAACGGCTGATCGAACTGCAGGATGTCACCTGCAAGATCGGGAATCGTACGTTGGTGGAGGGGTTGAACTTTATTGTCTCTGCTGGAATGCGGGTCGGAGTGGTCGGCCCCAATGGCAGCGGAAAGACGACGCTGTTGCGCATGCTGCTCGGGGAACTGGCTCCGACGCTCGGCGAAATCCGACGCGCTGACCGGTTGCGGGTTGTGTATTTCGATCAGGGCCGGCAGCTTGACTCGGGCCAGACCCTGCGTCGCGCGCTCGCTCCCGAAGGGGACTCGGTCATCTATCAGGATCGCGTCATTCACGTTGCCTCATGGGCCGCCCGATTCTTATTCAGCGGCGAACAACTGGATCAGCCGGTTGAACGGCTTTCCGGAGGCGAACGAGCGCGTGTCCTGATTGCTCAACTGATGCTTCAGCCCGCCGACATTCTTCTGCTGGATGAGCCTACCAACGATCTCGACATTCCCACACTGGAGATTCTCGAACAGAGTCTGCTCGAATTTCCTGGTTCCCTGGTACTGGTTACGCATGACCGCTATCTGCTGGATCGCGTGTCGACCGTAGTGCTTGGGCTGGATGGTGAAGGCAGTACGGAAACCTTTGCGGACTACTGGCAGTGGGAGATATGGCAGGCCGAGCGCAAGCGTTCTCGTGAAAGCGAAACCAAGTCGTCCGGTATTTCTGCTGCGCCGATACAAGCGCAGAAGAAGTTGTCATACCTTGAAGCGCGGGAATATGCGGGCATTGAGCAACGTATTACTGATGCCGAAAAAAGGCTGCGAAGTAAGCGTGCTGCGCTGGAAGATCCGGCGATTGCCAGTGACGGTCCGAAGCTGGTTGCCGCACACGCCGAAATGGAAGCGGCGCAAAAAGATCTCGACGCGCTGTATGAACGCTGGACAGAATTGCAGGAGAAAGCTGACAGTTTTTTGGCTCGCTGACAGCGAAAAACCGCTCTTGTCCTCACTTGCCTTTTTCCAATTGAAAACGCACTGTGGCGACTAGCGATCCGCGACCGGAGGTGTGCTGAACCAGATGCCGTTGGGGGGTGTGGGAACGCGCAGCCACGATGTCGGGCCAACCGTCACCGTTGAAGTCGGCGAAGGCCATGCCATAAACCACGCCTTTACCATCGTTCCACAAGATGATGCTCCGTCCGCCGTCGCGATGGGGTACGAATAAGTCGATCGTACCGTCGCCATCAAAGTCCGCTGCCACGATAGATGTAGCCGATTCGGTTGGCAACGGTTGGCAGGCGGGAAAATGGCCCTTCCGGTCATCGTTCAGGAGCACGCGGCTGTGTAGCGGCCAATGGCGACCTTTGGCCAGCACGATATCGAGGAGGCCGTCGCCATTAAGATCGCCCACGCTGACGCTGGCGGATGTTTCGCGCTTTTCCTCGAGCAACTGAACGCACTGAAAGAATCGGAACTCCGGAGTTGGTCGACCATTCGCATGAACCATAAGGAGGACGGTCCACATCGCTGCCGCGCCGATGCAGAACAAACTGACAAACGATCTCATGACAAATAAGCTATAGCAAATCCCATTCGATTGAGAGTCCTAGCGGCGAAAGAATTCCGGCCGACTGACATGGGGCCGACATCACCCTTCTGTTGCTAAAACGCTTAACTTCCTATAAATTCGGCTTCATTTGAGCAGTAGTTTTCCTGGAGGGAAACTCATGAGAGTGAGCCTCGCAATACTGATCCTTCTCGCCACCGCAACCGGAGTGTCCGCCGCGCAATCGAGCTACGATTTGAAATCCCCCGATGGGCGTATCGAGGTACGCATACGAACGGCAGGGCAGATCCATTATGACGTGATACTGCGTGGCACCGCCGTCATGGAAAACGCCGCGCTCTCCTTGGATGTGGATCACAAGAAACTTGGGCTCGAGCTGAAGATTGTCGGGGCGAAAGAGAGCAGCCACGACGAGGTTGTTGAGCCGGTGGTAAAGCAGAAATTTGCCAAGATTCGCGACCACTACAATGAGCTGCAGCTTACGGCGGAAGGCGGCTATGCGGTGGTGTTCCGGGCATATGACGAAGGTGTTGCATACCGATTTGAAACGTCGTTTCCTGAGAAGGAAGTGAAGGTTTACTCCGAGCAGGCGGACTTCAATTTCGCCAGCAATTTTGTCGTCTACTATCCGCAGGAGGATAGCTTCTACTCCCACAATGAGCGCAAGTATCTTCCGCAACATTTGAGCGAGATTGCACCACAGTTTCTAGCTACGCTGCCGGCGGTTGTCGATTTAGGACACGGAGCGAAGTTGGCTATCGCGGAGTCAGACTTGAGCGATTATCCGGGGCTCTGGCTGACCGGAGATGCGCCTCGCTTTGCTCTGCACGGGACCTTTCCGCCATATCCGGTGAATGAAGAGCAAACAAGCGACCGCGATTACAAAGTGACCGAGGCCGCGAACTATATTGCCGAGACGGCAGGGACGCGTTCCTTTCCGTGGCGGGTTATTGGAGTGGTGGATCACGATGGAGACCTGATTACGAATCAGATCGTGTACCTGCTGGAAAGTCCATCACGATTGCAAGATACGTCGTGGATCCATCCGGGCAAAGTTGCCTGGGACTGGTGGAATGACTGGAACATTGATGGTGTTGACTTCCACGCCGGAATCAACACCAAGACCTACGAATACTACGTTGATTTCGCGGCGAAGTACGGGTTGCCGTACATCATTCTTGATGATGGATGGTACAAACTTGGCAACCTGCTGGAGGTGACGCCAGATCTCAACATGGAAGAACTGGTGGCATATGCGAAGCAAAAGAACGTGGGCCTCATTTTGTGGGCATCGTGGAAGACTCTGGATGATCAGCTGATTCCTGCACTCGATGAGTTTGAGAAATGGGGAGTTAAAGGAATCAAGGTTGATTTCATGCAGAGAAGTGATCAAGTAATGGTCAATTACTTCGAGAAGGTCTGCCGCGAGGCGGCGAAGCGGCACATGTTGGTCGATTTCCATGGCGACCAGAAGCCTGCCACTATGACTCGCACCTGGCCGAACCTGATTAATACTGAGGGTGTGCGCGGGATGGAGTGGAGCAAGTGGAGTTGGGAATCGGATCCCGCCCACAACGTCAGTTTGCCTTTTACCCGGATGTTTCTTGGTCCTCTTGATTTCACGCCAGGCGCAATGCGCAATGCGACGCGACACACCTTCGCACCGATCAGTGCGCAGCCGATGGCCCTGGGTACACGCTGCCAGCAACTCGGGATGTACGTAATTTACGAAGGCCCCTTGCAAATGTTATCGGACAGTCCGTCGAACTATTTGCGCGAACCGGAGACGATGGAATTTCTCGCAGCCGTGCCGACAACGTGGGACGAGACGAAAGTGCTTGATGCCAAGATTTCACAGTATGTGCTGCTGGCGCGGCGCAATGGGAAGGATTGGTATGTGGGAGCCATGACAGATTGGACGCCGCGAGATCTGGAAGTTGATTTTTCGTTCCTCCCGGAAGGAAACTTCACGCTGGATGCCTATCAGGACGGGGTGAACGCGGACCGAAATGCAAGCGATTACAAAAAGTCAACCCAGCCGATCACGCGCACCACAAAGCTGAAAATTCATCTCGCGCCGGGCGGAGGATTTGCGGCGAGGATCCATCACTGATTGCCCGGACTTATTCCGTTTGCGAGCGGGGCAGCGCACGAAGAGAGCCAGTCGAGATTCCGCCGTCTATGAGGATCGTCTGCCCGGTGATGTAGCGACTGGACTCGGAAGCTAAAAATATGACGGCACCATCGAGGTCGTCTGGCTTGCCGGGTCTTTGTAGCGGAATGCGCTCTGTCAAATACTCGACCCATTCCCGATCTTCATAAAGAACGTTGTTCTGCTGGGTGTGAAACCAGCCTGGCGCAAGGCAATTGACCGTAATTCCGAATTTACCCCAATCCGCTGCGAGGCTCATCGTAAGCTGGCGAATGCCGCCTCGGCTTGCGCCGTAGGGACCGAGGCCGGCGCATCCAGCAACGCTGGTGACTGAGCCGATGTTAATAACCCGCCCATAATTGCGCGGCACCATATAACGCGCGACCGCTTGGGCAACGAAGAAGCTGCCGCGAAGATTTGTGTCGAGGACCAGGTTCCAATCGTCCCAAGTGACATCCATGGCAGCTTTGCGAACGTTGCATCCGGCATTGTTCACCAGGATGTCGATGTGTCCGAAGGCGTCTTGCGCCGCCGCAGCCATTTTCTGGATGCTAGTTTGATCGCGAACGTCGAGTTGCAATGCCAGGGTGCGTCGGCCCAGCGCGCGGATCTCGGCCTCGAAGGGAGCGAGTGTGCTCTGGTTGCGGCTGGTAAGGACTAAATCTGCTCCAGCTGTGGCAAGAGCGCGGGCGAAGTACTGGCCAAGGCCTCGGCTGGTCCCGGTGACGATTGCAACGTGTCCGCTGAGATTGAAAGGCTCGCTCATGAGGATGCTCCAGGTTCGAGCACGACTTTCATCAGGCCATTTTCATGCGCATAAAGGCGCTGGAACCACTCTGGGCCTTGCTCAAGGGGAGCAATGGCGCTGATCAGAGGCTTCACTTTGATTTGTCCGCTGCTCACGAGTTCAATGGCTCGCGGATATTCACCCGCCGAAGCGCACGAACCATGCAACGTGATTTGCCGGCTGACAACCTTCTGCAAAGGAACGGTTACTTCGGGAGAGATGTTTCCGACGAGGACGACGTGTCCACCTTTTCGGACGCTATTGATTGCCGTCTGGACGGCAGGAGTGTTGCCGACCGCTTCGATGGCTATATCGGCGCCGAGGCCGTTTGTAATTTCAAGAACATTCCGCAGTAAATTCGGGCCCGCGAGCAATGTTGACGTGGCGCCGAGGGATTCGCTTAGCGCGAGCCGGTTGGCATCAACATCGGTTACGTACACGCGCGAGCATCCTGCAGACCTCAATGCCTGCTGAGTCAGGAGCCCAATGGTTCCTGCACCCACTACAAGTGCGACATGTTCTGGCCTTATCGAGACCAAGGAGACAGCGTGGAGGGCGACCGAAACGGCTTCCAGCAATGCCGCTTCAGGAAACGAAAGATTGTCCGGAAGGGGATAGGCGATTCTGGCGGGCACGACGACGAATTCGGCGAAAGCTCCTGCCCGCCGGTAGTCTTCGCAAGAGACGCCCAGAACTTCCCGCCGATCACAAAGATTCACTTCACCTCGGCGACAAAAAGAGCATTCACCGCAGTAGATTGTCGAGTCGAAAGTGAGCCGATCTC
>Ga0070741_10020237_pt1 | contig 10516 bp, 9 predicted proteins | sample Coa_R1_4_FD_66440 | JGI IMG/M metagenome (GOLD analysis project Ga0070741, IMG submission 66440) | Surface soil microbial communities from Centralia Pennsylvania, which are recovering from an underground coalmine fire - Coalmine... | ecosystem: Environmental > Terrestrial > Soil > Unclassified ... | reverse complement strand
ACCCCGCCGCCGTCAGCTCCGCGATCTGCTGCAACGTCGCATTCACATTCGCCGTCAGCGTCGTGGTCATCGACTGCACCGACACCGGCGCACCCCCGCCCACCAGCACACTGCCGACCTTAATCTGGCGAGAGACCCTCCGCTGAGCCAGCGGCGCCGCCGGCACCGCGGGCATACCGAGGTCAGTCATCAAACCCCCATCCGAGGCGGCGGGCGGGGCGCTCGCCGCATTCCCTGTACTCATCCATTGTCGCATCCAGCGCACTGAGATCCCGGCCTCACTCTGACGGGCGTGTCAGCGGTACCTCTCCGCTACTGGCCAATGCTCACCGGGTTCACGATGTCGGCGAACAGCACGATGACGCTGAAAACGGCCAGGATCGCGAACAGCCCGACCATGACCGGTATCACCTTGCCGATGTCGACGTGCCCCGGATCCGGGCGGCCGCGCGACCGGGCGTACCAGCCGCGCAGGCTCTCCCAGCCGATGACCGCGGCGAGCCCTCCGTCGAACGGCATCAGCGGCACTATGTTGCCCAGGGCGAGGATGAAGTTCAGCTCGGCGGCCAGCGCCACGATGATCTCCGCCTTGCTGCGCCAGCCGACGTCCGCGGAAACCGCCTGGCTGGTCTGCTGGCCGAAGGTGACCACGCTGGCGACCTGGCCGCCGGTCTCGGTAGACCGCTGCTTGCTGAACAGCTTGCCGACGGAAGACGGCAGGTTCGAGAGCGCATGGCCCATGCCGCTGAATATCTGGCTGGTGAACGACCCGGCGAACTTAGCGGCGCCCAGCGGGCTCGCGACCTGGAACGCGGTGACCGGCGAGACCCCCATGTAGGCGCCGGGCCGGCCCTTGACTTGCGCCAGCTTCACGTGCTTGGTCAGCAGCTGACCATCGCGTCGTACCGTGACCGAGACCTCGGAGCCGGGCTTACCGGCCTTGATCAGGGGGCCGAGGGTGGTCCAGTCGCTCACCGGCTTGCCGTTGTACGCCACGACCGTGTCCCCGGCACGCAGCCCCGCGGCAATGGCCGGCGACGGCGTCTTGGATCCGCCGCACCCCCCGTTGTCCAGGGCGGTGACGCTGGCCGCGACGCACGGGGACACGACGCCGAGCTGGGTGGTGTTGTCGTTCGCGATCCCGATGGTGAGGGCGAGGCCGATGAGCAGTACGAACGCCAGAACGAAGTTCATGATGACCCCGGCGTAGAGCACGACGATCCGCTGCCACCTGGGCTTGCTCCGGAAGGACCTGGGCTCGTCGTCCGGGTGATGCTCCTGGTCGAGCGAGTGCATGCCGATGATCTTGCAGAAGCCGCCTACCAGCAGCGCCTTGACGCCGTACTCGGTTTCGCCGCGGCGGAAGGACCACAACGTAGGCCCGAAACCCACGAAGAACCGGGTGACCTTCATGCCGAACTTCTTGGCCGTCAGGAAGTGCCCGAACTCGTGCACCATGATCGAGAAGCACAGGACGAGCAGGAAGATAACCCAGCCGAGCAGGCCCACCCTGTCGCCCTCCTCATCAGACGTTCAGCTCCCGCGCCCGCCGACGGGCCCAGTCATCGACGGCGAGCACCTCGGCGACCGACGTCACCGCCGAACGCGCACCGTCATGCTCAGAGACTATCCGTGCCACGGTGTCAACAATCCGCGGGAAGCTGATCCTTCCCGCCAGGAAGTCGGCCACACATGCCTCATTCGCGGCGTTGTATACGGCCGGGGCGGTCCCGCCGGCCGAAGCGGCGAACCGCGCCAGCGACACCGCGGGGAACGCTGAGTCGTCCAGCGGCTCGAACGTCCAGGACGCCGCCGCCGAGAAGTCGAGGCGCGGCGACGCGTCGGCCACCCGGTGCGGCCACGCCATGCCCAGCGAGATCGGCAGCCGCATGTCGGGCGGCGAGGCCTGAACGATCGTCGCCCCGTCCAGATACTCCACCATCGAGTGCACGATCGACTGCGGGTGCACCACCACGTCGATCCGGTCCAGCCCGAAGCCGAACAGCAGATGCGCCTCGATGACCTCGAGCCCCTTGTTCACCAGCGTGGCGGAGTTGATCGTGACCAGCGGGCCCATGTTCCAGGTGGGATGAGCGAGTGCCTGAGCCGGGGTTACCGTGCCGAGCCGGGACCGAGGCCAGCCGCGGAACGGGCCGCCGCTGGCGGTGAGGATCAGCCGCCGGACTTCGGAGCGAGCGCCGGCCCGCAGACACTGCGCGAGCGTGGAGTGTTCGGAGTCGACCGGCACGATCTGGCCGGGCTTGGCCCGGGAGGTGACCAGCGAGCCGCCGACGATCAGCGATTCCTTGTTGGCCAGCGCCAGGGTCCGGCCGGCGTCCAGCGCCGCCAGCGTCGCGCGCAGGCCCGCCGCCCCGGTCACCCCGTTGAGCACCACGTCACAGGGCCAGGCGGCGAGCTCGCAGACGCCCTCCTCGCCGGGCAACAGAGAATATTCAGCACGAGAACCCGACGTCGTTCCGGCGGAAAGGAACGAGAGCGAGGAACGGACGGAGGGGACCGCGGCCGCGTCAGCCACCGCCACCGCGGCCGGGGCGAACTCGGCGACCTGCTCAGCGAGCAGGCCGGGGTTGCCGCCGCCGGCGGCGAGCCCGACCACGCGGAACAAGTCAGGGTTGCGGCGGGCGATGTCCAGCGCCTGCGTGCCGATCGACCCGGTGGAGCCCAGGATGACGATGTCGCGTGGCCAGCGTTCGGTGTCTTCCACGTGTCCCATCTTGCCAGGGGCCGCCGCCTCGTTCCGAGGGCGGCGGCCAGGGGCCGTCACCCCGCCACTCCCGTGACGGGGTGACGGCCCGCGCGAACTACTGGTCCAGTTCCTGAGCTCCCTTGATGATGGCCTTGCAGAGTGCGGTCTCGGCCTGCGGCAACGGCACCGGGGTGTTGCTGAAGGCGGCCGCCTCAAGCTGGGCCTTGATCTTCAGGGCCAGCGCGTCCCGCGTGCGCTCCAGGATGGCGAGCCCGGCGTTGACCTTCTTGTACTGGAGGTCGAGCGCCGTCGAGGACTCAACCGCCTTGGTCGACGCGTCCAGGGTGTACGCCCCGAACTGGCCGACGCTGGAGTTCAGCTGCTTGTAGCAGGCCCCCAGTTCGGTCACGCCCGACGCGGCCAGCGCGCTGTCCGGCGCGGTGAGGACCTCGCTGATCACCCGGCCGTCGTGCTCGTAGTCGTCCTTCAGGCCGGTCAGGTACATCAGCGTGGGCCGGATGTCGGTCTCGTCCGTCCACGTGCCGGTGGTGCCGCTGTTCACGACCTCCACCTGGCCGCTGTTCGCGCCGGCCGAGTTCGGCCCGTCAGCGGGTGCCTGACCGTCGACGCCGAGGTGCTTCACGCCCGGCCCGGCGAGGCCGATGAAGTTCGTGTTGATCTCGGCGGCGTAGTCGCCGTGGTTCCACGCGAAGCCGGTGTTGATCTGCACGCAGGCGCCGCTGCACGAGGTCCCGCCGTTGGAGAAGAAGTAGTCCGGCTTGGCGAACAGCGCGAACGTCGGCGTCCTGGCCGGGTCCGCGTTCACCATGTGCAGGATGCCTTCCTCCGCCGGGTCGGCGATGAAGTTGGTGATGAGCTGGTTCGGGTTGCCCGCGTACGGGTTGGCCGCGGTGAGCCCGGCGACGTCGTGCTCGACCTTGCGTGTCGTCGCGTCGTTCGGGCCGGGATTACCGGTCAGGTAGAACTCCGGCGCGCTGTCGGCCTCGATCGACAGCGGCGTGGTGTCGCCCTTCTCGGTGGCCAGCATGCCGGTGATGTTGCCGCCGAGCTCGCCGAAGCTCCCCGCCGGGTACGTGCACGCCACCGTGACGCCGTCACAGTTGGCGGGCGTCGGCTGGATGGCCCGGCCGACGTTCGCGCCCGCCTCGTGGTCGCCCTCGTCCGAGCTGAGCACGAACTCGGTGTTGGACGAGTTGATGCCGTCCGCGGCGAGCCGCTTGAAGAACGTGCCGAACGCGTCGTTGTAGTACTTCGCCTGGGCGATGTAGCAGGCCGAGCCGCTGCCCAGCGCGGACGGCGCGCCCTTGCACGCGGCCGACAGCGCGGGGATGTCCTCGTTGCCGTGGATGTCCGAGACGTAGCCGTACACGACCGGCACGCCGGTCTCCAGCATGTCGGACATGTAGGCCAGCGTCTGCGGCGCGGTCACGTCGAACCCGGGGAACCCGGGGTGGTTGTTCAGGAACGCGCCGTTGAGCTGGTTGCCGTCCAGGTCAACCAAGTTGCCTTGGGCGTTCGTGACCTGGAACCCGTTGCGGGACAGGCCCGCCGTGCCGGCGCCCAGCTGCGGCGCCACGTACCGGTGGCCGAACAGCGCCTGGAACCCCGTGTAGCCGTGCGGCTCGTCCGGCAGGCTGTCGGTCACCGCGGTCGGCGTGGCGGTCGTCTGGCCGAACTTGACGCCCTTGGCGTCCGCGCAGAACGCCGAACCTTGCGCGCAATGCACGCCGATGCCGACGTAGTCCGCGGTCTCCGCGTCCTTGAACGAGTCCTTGTCGCTGATCAGCTGCTGGTTCTCGGGCGAGCCGGCGCCGAACACCTTCGGGATGTCCACGGCCGTGTTCTCCAGCACGGTGTTCGCGCTGGCCACCTGGCCGACGTTGCAGCCGGCCCGGGTGAACGGAACCCACGGCGCCGGGGTCGTGGTGTCCGGGGTCACCGTCTGGCTCGCGGTCGCCGGCGGCACCGGGGCGTAGACCATGCTCGGGTTCGTGTCGTGGCCTGGGTTCGGGGTCTTGGCGGTGTCGAAGACCGGGTCGGTCCAGTACGCGAAGCTGCCGGCCGGGTCCGTGGTGCCGTCGGTGTTGTACGCCTGGTAGCTGTTCGAGATCGGCATGCCGTGCCGGTCGCCGTAGATCCCGGTGAACGTGGTCAGGATGTCGTCCGCGGTGTGCGCGATCAGCGGCGTGTGGTTGTTGGTGATCATCGTGCCGTTGCTCTCGAAGAAGTTGAGCAGGTTCGGCATCAGCTCGAGGTCGGAGGGGACGTTCGGGTTGTCCCGGAAGTAGTGCACGTTGTCGAAGGTCAGGACCACGACGTGCTTGACGCCGTTGCCGAGCGTGCACGTCGTGTCTTCGGTCGCTTTGGCCGTTTGCGTCGCTTTTGTTGCGTTTATCGCCTTTGTCGCTGGTGCGGCGAGCGAGGTGCCGGCGATCGCGAGCGTCGTTCCGGCGGCGACCGCGCTCGCGGCCGCGGCGACGCGGAACCAGCCAGCGCGCGAAGTGGGCGGGTGTAGTTTACTCATTCTTGGGTTCCTCCAGAAAACGGAACGGCAAGCACGGGTTACACCAACCCAGGCGGCCCCGCGCGGTGCTTACCATGTCACGGGTGACACTGCTACGGAAAGAGTCCAGCAGGTGTCGTTTTGTGCAAATCTGAAGAAACGACCTGGCATGCGCGTTGTGCGATTCGCCTAAAGAATCTGAACGTTCACGGTTGCGTCACTGAGAGTTTGGAAACTGAATAGCAATGTGACATTGCGTAATGGGCTGCTCGGTGTCGTCGTTGTCTCGGCCGTCGCCGTCCCCTGGGCATCCGCTCATCAGGTCATTTCGGAACGAGCTGTGGTTACACGCGCCGTGCCCGCTTCGCCGGGGAGCACGGTTTCCGGTGCTTCTGGCGCGTCGGGCGTGGCCGCGGATGGGGCGCCGTGGACCGCGGGCGGGCTCGTGGCGCGGACCACGGGGCGCGTATTCTTCACGTTGAGCGGCGTCGACTACGCGTGCTCCGCGTCGACGGTCGGCGGCGCGTCGCCGTCGGTGGTCGTCACCGCGGCGCACTGCGTGTCGGACGGGGCCGGAGCGTGGGCCACCAACTGGCGGTTCATCCCCGGGTACGCGAACGGGCAGGCGCCGTACGGCGTGTACCGCGCCGTGGCGTTCTACGTGGCGAAGGGCTGGGACTCCGGGGCGGACCGGGACGACGACGTGGCGTTCGTCACGACGCGGCCGGCCACGTCCGGCGGCGGCGACGTGGGGACGGTGGTCGGGGAGCAGCCGATATCGTTCGGACCGCGCGACGGGACGGCGTCGGTGTTCGGCTACCCGGCGATGCAGCCGTACGACGGATCGCAGCTCGACTACTGCGCCGGCCCCATCTCGCCCGACCCGTACGGCGGCGCCGACGCCGGCCTCAGCTGCGCGATGACCGAAGGCGACAGCGGCGGCCCCTGGCTGTCCTCGTTCGACCCGAGCACCGGAGCCGGCACGATCACGGCAGTGACCAGCTTCAAGTACTCGGACGACTCGGCGGACCTGTACTCCGCCAACCTCGGCCCGGTCGCCGAGGCCCTCTACCTACGCGCCGAGCACCCCTAACCCCGACGCGGCGCGGCGCGGGACGCGGCGGGGGGCCCCCGCCCGCGGCGCGCGGCACGGACCGCCGCCTCGGGGCGCGGCGTGCCGCACGGACCGCCGCCTCGAGGCGCGGCGTGCCGCACGGACCGCCGCCTCGAGGCGCGGCGTGCCGCACGGACCGCCGCCGGTGCTCCGCTTCGCCCGCGCATTGCCCGCTCCGTCCGCGTTGTCCGCGTTGTCCGCCTGCGCGGCGCCCTGCTCCGCCCGTTGCACCCCCGCCCGCGGGGCGATTGCGTGACTAGTGATGCTGTAGCGACCAGAGAGGTGGAGAGCGAACTGTTATCATGGTGAAAAAATGGCTCTTTGTTAGAAAAGGCGCCAGATCTGGCGCCTTGCTTGACATGAAGCACTTTCTGACATGGAAAGAGGTCGCATTCGAGGTAGCTGTTCACCAAGCGTAGAGGCGCCATATTCGAATGAGTGAACGATCTCTATACCCTTTAGGGGTATATAGTTCATGATCACGAAGGGTTTTACTGCCTAGAGCACGTAAAACCCTTCATGATCATGAAACAAGCAACGCGAACCGGCGGAACGCAGGCCCACATAGCAGGACAAACCAGACCGCATACCCCCTGTATTGAGGGCCGCCTCTCGACGCCTCGCCCCGGACGATCCGCACAACACGCGCTCCGCCCCGGACCGGCAACCGAAAAACACGCCTGTGACACCTGGTGAACAGCTACCATTCGAGGGACATAGGGCGCGAATGCGACAATTGCCCGTCCGCGCGCGGCGCTCGGCGGGGAGCGCGGGGCAGCGCGGGCTTGCGGCGGGCTCGCCGCGCACGCTCGGGCCAAGCGCCAACAGTCGCATATCTGGACAATTGCACATTTATCCGGGCGAGAGGTCGCGGGCGAGCCAGGTCAGGTTAGGGCGTCGATCTGGCGGGCTAGAGCGAAGTCGTTGGCGGTGAGGCCGCCGGCGCTGTGTGTGGAGAGGGTCAGGGTGACCGTGTTCCACGCGATCGCGATGTCGGGGTGATGACCAGCCGCCTCGGCCAGGTAGCCGACGGCGTTGACGAACAGCAGGGCGTCACGGAAGTCGGCGCGGACCACCTGGCGGGTGATCTGGCTGCCCTCGTGGGTCCAGGTCTTGACGGTGTCCAGTTCGGCGGCAATCTGCCCCTCGGTGAGAAGTTCCATGGCTCCGGCATACCATTCCAGGGTGATGCCAGACCAGCCACGTCAGACGCCACTGCATACCGTTCACGAGCGGCTGGGTGCCGCGATGACCGATTTCGCCGGCTGGCGGATGCCCCTGCGGTACGCCAGCGAGACCACCGAACACCTCGCGGTGCGGCGCGCGGCCGGCCTATTCGATCTGTCCCACATGGGCGAGATCATCCTGACCGGTCCGGGCGCCGGGGACGCGCTGGACTACGCGCTGACCGGTCAGCTGTCGGCGGTCGCCCCTGGCCGTGCCCGTTACACGATGATCTGCGCCGAAGACGGCGGGGTGCTCGACGACCTGGTCGTGTACCGGCTCGGCGAGCAGGAATACATGGTCATCGCGAACGCCGCCAACGCCGGGACGGTGTACCGGCAGCTGCGGGACCGCGCGGCCGGCCGGGACGCCGAGGTCAGGGACGCCACCGCGGAGTACGCGCTGATCGCTATCCAGGGCCCGGCCGCCGCCGGCATACTCGGCGGACAGACGCCGGTCGACCTGGGCTCGATGAAGTACTACGCCGGCGCGTTCGGCGAAGTCGCCGGCCGGAACGCGTGGGTGGCCCGCACCGGATACACCGGCGAGGACGGCTTCGAGGTGTTCTGCCGCCCCGAGGACGCCGAGCACGTCTGGGACACGCTGGTCAGCATGGGTGCCGCGGCCGGCCTGATCCCTGCCGGGCTCGCGGCCCGCGATACGCTCCGGCTGGAGGCCGGGATGCCGTTGTACGGCAGCGAACTCGGCCCGGACATGACACCCTTCGAAGCGAACCTGGGGCGGGTGGTGAAGTTCGAGAAGCCGGGCGACTTCGTCGGCCGCGCGGCCCTGGCGGAGCGCGCCGCGGCGGGCCCGCGGCGCGTGCTGACCGGCTTCACCGTCGCGTCTCGCAGGATCCCGCGGCACGGGTACCCGGTGCTCGCGGACGGCAAGCCCTGCGGTACGGTCACCAGCGGCGCCCCGTCCCCCACGCTTGGCGTGCCGATCGCGATGGCCTTCGTCGACGCCGATCTCGGCGCGGACGCGGATTATGCGATTGACATCAGGAGCGTAGCCGTCCCGGCTACCAGAACTGACCTGCCGTTTTACCGGAGGAGCAAATAACGATGAGCGTTCCAGGCGAGCTGCGCTACACCCCGGAGCACGAGTGGGTGTCCGTCGCGGACGACGCGGCGACCATTGGCATCACCGAGTATGCGGCGCAGCAGCTCGGCGACGTCGTCTACGTGTCGCTGCCGGCTGTCGGCGCGGCGGTAACCGCTGGCGAGCCGTGCGGTGAGGTGGAGTCCGTCAAGTCGGTGAGCGACCTGTACTCCCCGGTGGACGGCGAGGTGACCGAGGTCAACGCCGACCTTGAGGACGATCCGGCGCTGGTCAACGCCGAGCCGTACCGCACCTGGATGTTCCGGGTGCGGCTGCTCAACGGCTCGGTGCCCGGCGACCTGCTGAGCCCCGCCGAGTACGAAGCCCTCACCCAAAGCGCCGGCTAGGCGAGGTCGCTTCCCTTGATCGTGGCCAGAAACTGGCCACGATCACGGGGGCGTTACTTCTTGTTGCGGCGGCGGAGGAGGAACCAGGCCGCGACGGTCCCGGCCACCGCGACCGCGACACCGCCGGCGAGCACCGGGTCGGTCGCGGCGATGCGCTCCTTGACCTGGTCCATCGTGCGGCGCGCCGCGTTCGCCGGGTTGACCCGGTCGGATATGGCGTCGATCGTCCTGGCTAGCTCTTCCCTGGTGCGCTCGATGTCGGCGACCAGGGCGTCCTGGCTCTGGTTCGCCGGCTTCGGCTCGATGTCCGCGTCGGCCATCGTGGTGCTCCGTTCTACTTAGTGAGGTCGACAGCGACCTTGACGTCGTCGGGCTGACGGTCGAGCGCCCGCGTCCAGCCGGACAGCGGCACGCGCCGGCTGATCAGCCGGCCCAGCCATGCGGGATCGGCCTTGACGAGGGCGGCCACGGCCTGCTCGTAGTTGCGCAGGGCCGCGTTCACCGTGCCGAAAATTACCGCGTTTTCCAGCACCATGTCGGCGTTCACCTTGTCCAGGTTCACCGGCAGGGTCCGGGTGCCCGAGGAGATGCCGGCCAGGCAGATCACCGCGGCCGCGGCGACCCGGCCGGCCAGCTCGATCACCAGCTCGCCGACGCCGGTGCACTCGACGACGACGTCCGGCTTCACCGGCAGGTCGGCGACGGCGCAGTGATGATAGGTGGCGCCGAGATCCGCTACCAGGCCCGGCTTCGGGCCGTCGGTGACCCGGTCAAGCACGTGCACCTCGAACCCGCGCTGCACGCCGAGCAGCGCGGCCAGCAGCCCGATCGGGCCGGCCCCGACGACCAGCGCGACCTTGCCGGAGCGCGGCGCGCGGGCCGCGATCTTGTCGATCTGCTCCCAGGCCTTCGCGACCACGCTGGCCGGCTCGGTCAGCACGCCGACGTCGCCGAGTTGCGCGGGTACCCGAACCGCGAACCGAGGCTCGATCCGCCACATGGCGGCACCGTACCCGTTCAGGCCCTTGATACCGCGCTCGGTGTACTCCCCGTTCTCGCAGAAGTCCCACTGGTCGGCCGCGCACGCCGGGCACGGCACCGGGTCCGGCCGGCGGACCACCCCCATCACGAGGTCGCCCGCCTGGACCTGCGCGCCGGGCGGGGCCTCGATCACCCGGCCGAGCGACTCGTGCCCGATGATCAGGCGCCGCGCCCCCTGCGGCGGCACACCGTAGCCGCGGATGATCTCCCCGTCGGTGCCGCAGATCCCCACGAGCAGGCCCTCGACGAGGATTGCCCCATCCGCCGGATCCGGCTCCGGCACTTCGGCAACCTCGGCGGAGTCCCGCTTGCCGGGGATCACGCTCATCGCCCTCATGGCACCTGAACATACCCATCGCGTGCCTGGCTAGCCGCTCCGGGGATGGCGGCGGGCAACGTGGGCCGCGCGTTGACACGCTCTAGCGGGCTCAACTGCGCAATTGACACGCTGAGGG
>Ga0070741_10020236_pt1 | contig 10517 bp, 9 predicted proteins | sample Coa_R1_4_FD_66440 | JGI IMG/M metagenome (GOLD analysis project Ga0070741, IMG submission 66440) | Surface soil microbial communities from Centralia Pennsylvania, which are recovering from an underground coalmine fire - Coalmine... | ecosystem: Environmental > Terrestrial > Soil > Unclassified ... | reverse complement strand
TCGAGGGAATCGGCTCTCTCTCGAAACTGCATCCGGTTTCCGCCGCGTTCGTGGAGAACGACGCCCAGCAGTGCGGGTTCTGCACACCGGGATTTGTGATGGCGGTCAAGGCTTTCCTGGACAGGCATCCCAATCCCACCATGGACCAGGTGAAGAGGGGCCTGGGCGGCAACTTATGCCGGTGCGGCACCTATGTGGGCGTGCGGCAAGCGGCCCTGGACGCAGCGAAGGAGATGAAAGGAGGGCGTCGTGCCTAGTAAATATGATTGGCCTCCCGCTGAAAAACGCAGCCTGATCGGCAAACGGGTGAACCGGCTGGACGGCCCGCACAAGTCAAGCGGGGTTGCCAGATATGCCTACGACACCAATCCGCCGGGGTTGCTGACGGCGAAGATGCTGACCAGCCCTTACGCCCACGCGAAAGTGACGCGCATCGACACCAGCGAAGCGGAACGGCTGCCGGGCGTGCGCGCCGTCGAAGTCATCGCGCCCGCGGGAACCGAGCTCCAGTGGGAAGGGCAGGAGATCGCGGCCGTAGCGGCCGATACCGAAGAGCTGGCGCGCGACGGCGTCCGCAAAATCAAGGTCGAATATGAAGTGCTGCCGCACCTGGTGCACGAGTACGATTTGACCAAGGCGGGTAACCGGGCCAAGCCGTCGGCGGAGGAAACCAAGGGGAATCCCGACCAGGCTTTCTCCAGCGCCGATGTTGTTCACGAAGGCGAGTATGGCATCAACACGGAATGCCACTGCTGCCTCGAGGCTCACGGCCAGGTTGTGGAGTGGAACGGCGACAACGTGACAGTCACCGCTTCCACGCAGGCCGTCGGCCGGCTCGGCGGCGATTTGGCGAAAGTACTCGCTTCTTCGCCGGGAACGGAGAACATCAAGCCCTCTAATATTCGCGTCATCACCCAGTACATGGGCGGCGGCTTCGGGTCGAAGTTCTCGATCGACACTTGGGGCATCGCTTGCACCAAACTGGCGCGGCGCACAGGCAAGCCAGTGAAGCTGATGCTCGAGCGGGATCAGGAACTGCAAATGGCCGGCATGCGTCCGTCCGATTTCGCGAAAATCAAAGTTGGCGCGAAGAAAGACGGAACCGTCGTAGCCTGGGAGTCGGAGTCCTGGTCCACTGGCGGCATGGCTGGCGGGGGCGCTCCTCCACTGCCATACATTTTCGCTGACATTCCCAACCAGAAGAAGCGGCACATTGCGGTTTCGACTAATACCGGGCCGGCGCGGGCCTGGCGGGCGCCGAATCACCCGCAAGCGGCCGTTCTCACGATGAACGCCCTCGACGATCTGGCGGCCAAGCTAAACATGGATCCGGTCGAGGTGTTCATGAAGAACCTGCACTACACGCCGCGTCCGGACGTTTACGAGGCCGAGCTCAAGAAGGCTATGGAGCTGATGGACTGGAAGGCGAAGTGGCATCCGCGCGGCCAGGGCGGAAACGGCCATATCAAGAGCGGTGTGGGCGTTTCGATTCACACCTGGGGCGGCCGGCCGCACGACAGCGATTGCCGGGCGACGATCAACCCGGACGGCAGTTGCAACGTGGCCCTTGGGAGCCAGGATCTCGGGGTGGGCTGCCGGACGGTGATTGGCATCGTGGCTGCGGAGACCTTCGGGCTGCCGCTGAGCGCCGTCGAGGTTCTGATCGGCGACAGCAATTATCCGCCTTCAGGCGCCTCCGGCGGGTCCACAACGACGGGCGGCGTTTCGGCTTCCACGCGCCGCGCCTGCATCAAGGCGCTCGACAAGCTGTTCGAGGCTGTGGCTCCTTCGCTGGGGACCACGCCGGATAAGCTGGTGGCTCGGGACGGCCGCATTCTCGTCGAGGGCGACCCGAGCAAGAGCCTGACATGGAAGGCGGCCTGCGCCAAGCTCGGCAGCAAGCCGATTTCAGAAATTGGCCGGCAGCCGGCGCGCGGCGAGGGCAACCTGAACGACAGCAACGTGGGCGGCGTCGGAATGGCCGAGGTAGAGGTGGACACCGAGACCGGCATCATCACGATGAAGAAATACGTGGCGGTGCAGGATTGCGGGCTGGTCATCTCGCTGAAGACGGCCGAGAGCCAGGTTTTTGGCGCTGCGATCATGGGCATCTGCTCGGCGCTTTACGAAGAGCGGATCTACGATCAGCAGGTTGGCAAGATGCTCAATGCCAACATGGAGTTCTACAAGCTGAGCGGCATTGGAGACATCGGCGACATCGTCGTGCATATGGTGCAGGGTCCCTATGACAGCCGCGGCGTCATCGGTCTCGGTGAGCCGCCGGCCGTTTCGCCGCCTGCGGCCATTTCCAATGCGGTGGCTAACGCCATCGGTGTTCGCGTGCAGCCTCTGCCGATGACACCGGACAAAGTCCTTGCTGCTCTGGCGAGGGGAGGGAGGGCATAATGCAAGCTTTCGAATACGCCAGTCCCAAGACGACGAAGGAAGCCCTTGGCCTGCTCGGCTCCCAGTGGGGCGAGACCGACATTCTGGCAGGGGGCACCGACCTTCTCGCTCTGATGAAGGATTACATCCACACGCCCAGGCGGGTGGTCAGCCTGGGCGGTATCAAAGAGCTGAAAACGATCAAGTCATCCGGCGACGGCTTGCATATCGGCGCCATGGTGACCTTCGCGGAGCTGATTGAAAACTCGACAATCAGCAAGGAATATCCGACGCTGAACCAAGCGGCCCACGGCGTCTCGAGCCAGCAGATCCGGGCGATGGGGACTGTGGGCGGCGATCTGTGCCAGCGGCCGCGGTGCTGGTATTTCCGCAACGGCTTCGGGCTGCTCGGCCAGGATGGCAAGGGCAACCCGCTGGTCCCGAATGGAGAAAACCGGTATCACGCGATTCTCGGCAACAGCGGGCCGGCGAAGTTCGTCAGCGCGTCGAGCCTCGGCCCGCCGCTGATTTCGCTGGGGGCGAAGGTCGTGATCGCGTCCTCGTCGGGCAACCGCACGGTAGATGTGGCGAAGTTTTTTGTCACGCCGGAAAATGCAAACATGCGCGAAGTGGATCTCAAGCCCAACGAGATTTTGACGGAGATCATCATCCCGCCGCATGGAGGCGCAAAGACGGCGACGTACGAAGTCCGCCAGAAAATGGCGCTCGATTGGCCTTTGACGACGGCTTCGGTCGCGCTCAAGATGAGCGGCTCCACGGTCCAGAGCGCCGTGGTCGTCCTTGGCCATGTGGCCCCTACGCCGTGGAATTCGCCCGAAGCGGCGCAGGCGATCACGGGCAAATCGGTGACCGATGCGACCGCCCAGGCGGCGGCTGACGCGGCTCTGGCTCGCGCTACGCCGCTGAGCAAGAACGCATACAAAGTGCAATTGGCCAAAGTGGCTGTGAAGCGCGCATTGCTCCTGGCGGCAACCGGGAGGGCTTAAATTATGGAGAATGCGGGACTGAAGGTTCTTGCCGAGCGCTGCGGCAATCTACGGTGGAAAGGATTGTTTATCGACGCCGAATGGGACCCGACAGTCCAGCAGTCTAACGATCGGATTTACTGGTGCGTCCAGACCCAGAATCCCCTGGGTCCGGACGGCCAGGTGGTCGATGAAGATGTCTGTAATCCCAATCGTTCCTGCTACGAGGCTCTGTAGCGGGAGAGGTGGTATACTAAAAAACGAGCGGTTCGTCAAACTGGAGGTCTAGGATGAGAAAGGTTCTACTAACTGCAACACTGCTGCTGGCCTCAGCGGCGATGCTGTCGGCTGCCGAGATCCGCGGCAGCTACATCGAAGCCCGCAATGCCGACATTTGGGTCGCGCAGTGCTTTGCTAATTCGGAAGTAGGGATCGTCGGCGATCTGGCCCTTATGGGCTGGAAGATCGACAAAGGGTCGTGGAACAATGTATCGCTCGATGGTATGGGCGTCGTGGCCGTCGTGAGGGCCAAGAGCACCCTGGGCGACACATTCCACAGCGCCTATCCGACCAAGGCCATCCTGATCGTGGATGAGCGCGCGAATATGGAGCAGCGCCAGGCCCTCCAGAGCTTCGTCCAGAAGATGGCGGGCGATCTGGTGCAGACCGTGGTGCGCGTGGAATCGGCGCCGATCGAGTTCAATATCGGCGGGAGCATCCACTCCGGGTCGGCGCAGCTCGTCGCCGGCAACCTGGCCAGGATCCAGACCCGCGCTCTGCGGGAGGGTGATGCGGTTTGCCACAATGCGATCACCTACTATCCGCCGCTGAGCGCTAACCTGGAGCATTCGATGCCGGCCCACACTGTTGCGAATACGTTCTCGGGGCAGGGCTTGAACGTTGTTTGGTCGAATCCCGACAAAAACAGCGCCTTCCTGGGCAGCTTCGCGACAGAATCCGACTAATTTCTTCTCTGCTTGATTCCTTCTCGCAGGGCGGGCGCGAAGCCCGCCCTGCGTCTTCGCGTGCTATAATTCGACTGTCATGCCAGCTCTGAAATCCTTTGCCCCGCTATTCTTGTTCCTTATCTTGTTGGCGCCGGCTAGAGCCCAATATACGGTAGCGCCGATCGGCGCTTGTGACGCCTCCGGCGTCTCCGATGCGGTGAAGAATGTTTTGGAGCCCAATGGCTACCAGGTGAAAGACGCGAGCGGCGCCCCTTATGCCGAAGTCTGGCTCCGAAAGGGCATTCCTTCCGACAAAAATGCTCCTTCGGCGGGCGGCGCCGACTTTACCTCGATCCCCCTCAGCACCCTGATTGGGGTCATCCGATTCGACAAGGATACCAACGATTTCCGCGGCAACAAGGTCCGGGCCGGTGTGTACACTATGCGTTATCAACTCCAGCCGGAGGACGGCAATCACCAGGGCGCATCTCCGCGCCGCGACCATCTGGTGCTTTCCCTGGCGGCGGACGACACCGACCCCAATGCCAATCCCAATTTCGATGCCTTGATTAAGCAGAGTGAAAAGGCCAGCGGCATCAACCATCCCTTAGTGCTTTTCCTGGCGCTGCCCGACCCCAACGCTAAGTTTCCGAGCATTGAGCACGTCAGTTCGCGCGACATGCTGGATGTGCAAAACGGGTCTCTCCAACTCGGAATCACCGTAGCAGGCAAAGCAGAAGAATAATCCCAACCCGACACGACCTGGGCCGATGCACCTCCCGCCTATCCATCTTTTCAGCACTCTTCGAGGCCGGCTGCTTTCGGAGTATCATTCCGAGTAACGGCTTGCAGCGGCTTCAAGGCTCCCGGCAGGCGTCTACACGGCCCGTCCGGCGGCCCTATGTGCGCGCCAGAGATCCTCGGCGCACAGGCTGTTTCAGGACGGCAAAGGAGTAGTGAATAATCGGTCATGCGGGCGCTTTCCCGGCTGGATATCGCGCTGCTCAGCTTGTGTCTGGCGCTCTTCTTGTTTTTCGGCGCCGCCTGGATCTCATTGCCGGGACCTCAACAGGATGAATTGTTGCACATCTCCGTCCTGATTCCCCGGTTGCGAGGCTTGGAAACCTTCTCGCTAAAGACGAAGCATCATCAGTATCCCTTGATGATGATGCCCTACGTAGGAGCGCTCAAGGGCTGGCTGCTGTGGCTGTGGTTTCGCGTAGTTCCGATGGGAGTTGTGGGGTACCGGGGCTTCGGCATTGCCGCGGGAGCCGTTACGGTGTGGCTCATCTTCTGGTTCGTGCGCCGGCACTACGGCGATACAGTATCACTGCTTACCACCGGCCTGATTGCGACCGACCCGGTCTTTGTGCAGGGAATTCGCTTGGACTATGGGCCCGTCGCTCTAATGCACCTGTTGAAGGTGGGGGGATTATGCCTGCTTTCGATCTGGCTGGCGAGCCGGTCTCGCTGGGCTGCGGCGGCAGGCATGTTTCTGTTTGGCCTGGCTTTGTGGGACAAAGCCAACTTCGCCTGGTTTCTGGCCGGCTTGAGTGTGACGATGGCGATTCTGTTTTCGCGTGAAGCAATTGCCCGGCTGCGCGCCCAGCCGCAACTGCTCCTGATCGCCTGCGCCGCGTTTCTGATCGGCGCGGCTCCGCTGCTTGTCTATAACTGGAAGCGCCACGGGGAAACCTGGAGGGAGCGCGGCCGGTTCGAGGTCCGGTGGTTCAAGCTGATTGAGGCTTCCAAAACCTTCAACGGCCGTTTCATGCTGGATATGACCGCCGGCGATCAGTATGACAACTCCCCTCCTGCCGCCGACGTGTTTCTGCCTGGGCTCTCCCAGTGGATGTACCGTCTCGGGCGCCTTCGCCAGACCATCACGCTTCCGCTGCTGGCGGCGGCTCTGGCGCTTTTGCCCTTGAATCTGCGGCTCACGCGTTCGCGGAGATCGCTGCTGTTTCCGCTGCTGCTGTCGGCGCTTACTTACGCCTGCATGTTCTTTTCTCGTGACGGCGGCGCGAGCGCACACCACGTCATCATGATCCAGCCGTTTCCGATGCTTTTCCTCGCCGTCTCGCTCTGGACGCCGGCGGAAAGGCGGCCATCGCTTGCGGCGCGCGCCGCCGCAACGGTTGTCGTCTTGGCCGCCATCGCCGTGAATATCAGCCTGAACGCGCGGCACCTTGCCGTGTATACGCGGACGGGCGGGACCCGAGCGTTCAGCGACGCCATTTACCGGCTGGTTCCTTACCTGGCGCGGAACTCCGGGTGGAGGCTATACGCGATGGACTGGGGATTCTCCAATCCGGTTGCGTTTCTGGGCCGGCGCTGGAATCTCCGCGTGGATGACTTCTTTTTCGCCGTCAACGGCGACAGCGAGAGCAGCCGGATCAACGAAGAACAGCTAGCCCGGCTGATGCGCGATCCCGGCAATGTATTTTTGCTGCATAGCCCGCCGAGGGTTTTTTTCCCCAACCCGGGGGAAAAGTTTTTCGCGCTGGCCAGCAGCGGGATACCGATGCGCGAGATAGCGGAGTTCCGCGAACGGTCCGGCGAAGTCGTCTACCAGATTTACCGCTGCGAGGAGCCCGATTCGCCGGGCAAGGCTCTTTCTGAAGTCGAAGTCCGGTTTACTCCCCAGCAGGTTGTTCCCCGGCAGCAATACACGATTGAGGTCCGGGAAATCCACGATTCCTGGATCGATCTGGTTTATGATGTGAATCAGACCAGGGGTGCAGCCAATCGATTCTGCTATCTCGACGCCCAGGGACGGGCGAAAATGACGGTTCCAGCAGGATACCCGGCGGCGACAGTGCGAATTCTGCGGATCCGGCCCAGTGGGGGCGAGTGGCGTCCCGCCCGCGGCTCGATAACCGTCGTTGGAGGAACGCAAAACCCATGACCGGCGCGGAACTGTTCGTAGAGCGGCTGAAAGACCACGGCGTGCGATGGGTCTCCACGCTTTGCGGGCATGGCCTGGATCCACTGTTTGACGCGTGCCGGCGAGCGGGTTTGCCGCTGATCGATACGCGCAACGAGCAGGCCGCTTCCTACATGGCTGATGCCTGGGGAAAGCTGACGCGCGCGCCCGGCGTGGTTGCCGCATCGAGCGGAGTGGCTCACGCCAATGCGCTGGCTGGAGTCGTCAACGCGTATTTCGACGGCTCGCCCATGCTTTTGGTGACCGGTGCGCACGCCGTGGCCACCATGGGGCATGGTCATTTCCAAGACCTTGATCAGGTCGCTCTGGCCGCGCCGGTCTGCAAATCCGCCCGGCTGATCGATCGGCCGGAAACGATTGCTCCTCTGCTTGAAGAGGCGCTCTTGGCGGCGGTCGCACCCCGGCCGGGGCCGGTGCATTTGACTTTCCCCATGGACGTCCAGCGGGCAGAGGCGCCCTCCGGCGAGCGGATAGCAAGGCGGCTGCGGGAGCCGCAGAGCCGTTCGCCCGCGCCGCTTTATACTTTGCCGGCGTCTTACAGCCGTCCCCTCCTTATCGCCGGCAGCGGCGTTTTCTATGCGCAAAAAGAACAGGCGCTGGCGCGTTTCTGTGAAAAGTCTGCCGTGCCGGTGGTGACGCCGATTTGGGACCGTGGATGCGTCAACCAGGCGATTCCCCAGTTTATGGGCGTGATCGGCGCTGCTAGCGGCGGGCCGCGATTGCTGCCGGATGCGGATCTCATTCTGTTGTGCGGCGCTGCGGCGGACTACCGGGTGGGTTACTTGCAGGCGCCGGCGATTCATCCCGCCGCTCACGTCGTGAAGATCGAGCCACAGCACTTGGAGACACTGGAGCTGGCGCCTCAGCCGGCTTGGCTCGCGGAAGCCCAGAGGAGGCGGGACGAGTTTCGGCGTGCCTTCGCATCGGTTCCCCGGCAGCGGGCCGGCATTCACGCGCTGGATATCATTGAGGCCCTGCGCGGCGTCCTCACCGAAGAGACCGTGCTCCTGATCGACGGCGGCAGCATCGGACAGTGGTGTCATCAGCTCCTGTGCGACCGCTACCCCGGCCACTGGCTCACCTGCGGCGCAAGCGGGACCGTGGGCTGGGGCTTGGGCGGGGCCATGGCGGCGCGGCTCCGTTTCCCGGACCGTCCGGTGATTCTCGTCTCCGGCGACGGCGCCGCGACCTTCACCATTGGGGAACTCGAGTGCGCCGTTCGCCAGCGCTTGCCCTTCGTTCTCGTCGTAGCGGATGACCAAGCCTGGGGCATTACCCGGACAGGACACGAGCGGGAATTTGGACAGCCCATCGCCAGCGAGCTCGGGCCGATCGACTTCGCAACGCTGGCTGAATCATTGGGGGCGCGGGGAGTGCGGGTCCGCGAGGCGGCGCAAATTGGGCAAGAGATACGGAAGGGCATTGCCGCCGGCCGCGCTACTCTAATTCACGTTCCCATCAAGGGCGGAAACAACCTGCCCCAGCTTTAGCAGGCTTTCATAAAATGAACGGCTCCGGCGCATCTTTGGCGCATCACTAAGGCCGGACGTGGCTTTCGGAATTTTGTGAAGACACGTCCATTGCGGCACGGGTTTGTATGCTCTTTCCCTCATATGTCAGTACTAGGACCAAATTTCCGTTGCAAGCCAGAGTCTCTTGCGTTACGTTGAGGGCGTATCTCGAACAGTCTACTTATGAACCCTCCGGCTCCTCCGGCAGTGAACAAGCGCGGCAAGACTCTGATGCTGTGGTTGCTGTTCTTCTTCTTCCTGGACGTCTGCACGACAATCGTCGGACTCAGTGAAGGTTTCCGCGAGTTGAATCCCGTGGTCTCATCAGCATTACACTTGACGGGATTGCAGGGACTCGTGTTGACGAAACTGATGGCGCTTTCGCTCGCCGGTTATTTTCTTTACAGCGGGCGATTGCTGTTGCTTCGGAAAGTCACCGTGCTGATGGGCCTGGTCGTCGGTTGGAATCTTTTTTGGCTGGTCGCAAGGTAGGCAGTTCCCTCCTGTGGCGCAAAGGCAATGTGGCAGACGCGGCGCTCTCAGGTTCTAGGAATGAATCTGATCGGATTCTCGTTTCTGCCAAACGGAGGCGCGGCGCTGGTTCCAGACAGGGAAACGAGCCGGGGGCCGGCTCACACCGGAGATTTTTCCAAGAGACTCTTTACTACCCTGTCAGGACAGCCGTTGAATTCCGGCAGCGCCGTGTTGCCCACGTATCCAAGGTCTTCGATACCCACTTTACTTGAGTAGAAGGCGTCCACTGTCCAAGCGCGCATCAGCGCGAAAAATTTCACGCCCGGGCCCAACTCCGGCGGCGCCTTGTCGCGGTAGGCGATCTGGTCGAGCATTTCTTTTTGCTGAGCCTGGCTGCAAGCAATGAACGGCTTGCCGTGGCGCGACTCCATCTGCTGATCGAGCCAGGCGATCCCTCCGGTAAAGGCGAACTGAAGTTCCTGGTCGCCGGCGGCCATCACATCAATGAACTCCGCTGTCCCGGCCTCGATGCCGCCCTTTGAGCGCTCGTCGGAAGGGATGATCCACTCAGAAAGGTTCTGGAGGGTTCTGAATTCATGCTCTGTAAAGGCCTTGCGCGGGCCTCGCCGAACCGGGCTGGGAGCGTTGTGGTCGGCGTGCTCCGGCGGAAGCCCCTGCTGGCGCTGTCCGGCGGCCGGCAGCGCTCCGGCCCCGGCGGCAGTCACCGAGGCCGCTATCTGATAGAGCATTTCACGGCGTGTGGTTCCCATGTCAAAGATTTCCTTTCTTCGCCTGATCCAAAATATAGTCTGACGTCCGCCACGAGAGGGCCAGAATGGTCAGGGTCGGGTTCTTATCAGGGTTGCTGACAAACGGCCCGCCGTCGGCAACGAAGAGGTTTTTCACCTCGTGGGCCTGGCAGTATTGGTTTAGCACGGATGTCTTTGGATCGCTGCCCATGCGCGTGCAGCCGATCTCGTGAATGATGGATCCGCCGGGATTGATATCGGATCCCAGCCGGAATTCGTGGCCTTCGCCGCGGCGGCCTCCGCCGGATTCCGGCTGCGGCACGACTGTCCCGCCTAGGGTCTGAATGATCTCTTCGAACGTCCGGCGCATGTGCAACGCCATCTTCAGCTCCGGTTCCCCCCATTTCCAGTGGAAGCGCAAAACCGGAATGCCGAAGCGGTCCACAACATTGGGATCGATCTCGCAATAGCAATGTTCGTTAGGGATCATCTCGCCCCGTCCGGAGAAGCCCACGCCG
>Ga0070741_10020235_pt1 | contig 10518 bp, 5 predicted proteins | sample Coa_R1_4_FD_66440 | JGI IMG/M metagenome (GOLD analysis project Ga0070741, IMG submission 66440) | Surface soil microbial communities from Centralia Pennsylvania, which are recovering from an underground coalmine fire - Coalmine... | ecosystem: Environmental > Terrestrial > Soil > Unclassified ... | reverse complement strand
CTCGCCGGATCGCGCCGGTCGAAGAGGACCTTCACCTCGGTCGAGAGCTCGTCGAAGATCGACTCAATGTACAGGCGGTAACCCGCGCTGTCTGGTAAGAGTGCAGTGCCCGGCGCCATGCCGCAGAACTCGCGGTAACCGGCAGACTGCTCGCCCTTTGTGACGCATTCCAGTACCAACTCACGCGCCTCGAGCATCTTCAGCGCCACAAAGCGATTCAGCGTTGTGAACGCCGCATCGCGGATGTAGTCCGCGACTGCGTCCACCGCGGTCATCCCGACGGCGCGTTTGTGCTCGATGGCCGCGACGACGCGGTCGCGCTGGAACGCTTGACGACGTGACAGATGAGAGCCGGCCTTCGACGCGACTGCACCGGTACGGTCCACGTCGAAGTCGCCCTCAAGCTGCGCGGCGAAGTCCGCCTCGAGCAGCTTTCGCGCGTGCTGCGTTGCGGTCTCGATACTCATCAGTCAGCCGTCTTCAAAGCGTGAACAGACCGACGGCGCGTGGTACGGCCGGCACCGCCGCCGCCAGGCTGAGTCGGTGCCTCGAGCAGGCTCTTGAGCGCGGACTTCACGGCTGGCGACGTGCGTTCGCGCACGATCTCGTCAACGCTGCGCGTGGGCTTCTCCCGGGCAGTCCATTTCCCGTCGGAGTCTTCGACCCAGAAGACAGCTTCGAGATCGTGGGCGATGGCGAGACTTCGATCCTTCGCGCACCTAGGTACCACGCGCTCGGGCCAGAGGTGCATGGCGAGGTGCGCCCAGTCGTGCTTTCCTTCACAGAGTGCGCCCCATGTGGACCTTAGCTCCGTCTGCCAAGCCCTGTGCTGGGGTACGAGCCGCCAGAGCGGTGCGAAGTTGATAATCACGCCGTCGTCGAGGTTGGGATTCCAGAGCGGCGCGACCCGCTTCACCTCGTCAAGGAACGCGCGCAGCTCTTCGACCACAATCTCCTGGGCGGCCAATTCCTTTCGTTGGGCGGCGGTGGCCTTCTCGCGAAGCTCGTTGGTCAGCGACTCGAGGCGCCGTTCCTCATAAGCGAGCTTCGGGGCGACGAAATCGTTCTGCACGCGAAACATCGTGTCCTTGCTGAAGGCGTGGATGTACAGCCAGACCGAGTAGACAACCGACGGCGTCGCGAGCTGCCAATAGATCGGCGCCCTTCTCCTGCTCTTTGTGAACCGCGACAGGTGCACTGGGAAGAAGCTGTTCGCGATCCACGACCGGGCATTGTGATCATCAGGAGCAACTGCTGCCGCCACCTCTTGAAGCAGAGTGTCAGGCTTGGCCCATTGCTCGCCGATGGCAGTGCGTAACGCAGCTACGATGTCGGCTTCATGGCCTTCATCATCGACCAGAATGTCCGCGGCCGGTACCCGAATAGTCGCCGGCCATGCATCAGACCTGCGCGTACGAAGTTGAGCCGATCGCTTATGAGAAAGAGCTGGATACCGTCCGAATGCTCGTCCGACGGCAAAACCTATTAAGTCCTCTGCGAGTTGCGGCAGCAGATCACGCGTCAAATCGTGTTCTGAGGGGAACCACGAATCAGGCGTGCCGCGCTGACTCATATCGCGAAGCAGCGCTTCGTCGTCGACCGCGGCTTCTACAATGCGCAACACTTCCGTATCAAAGCGCTGGATTTCACACTCAATGTCCCTTTGAGCTTCCATCCAGTGCGCTCGCAGCCATACGGCTGATTCCGCGAGTGTCTCCTGGCGGTAAGCGATGACATCAGGGACAGAGAAGAAAGGACTAATTTCAGCCGGCGCCTCTCGTGAAATCAACTCGATCATTCGTTGAAAGTGCGTCTCGGCTGGCCCCGCGGCAGCTTGGACCCAAGGAATCTGGCCGACGTACGATGGCTTGTGGTGTCGCTCGGGTGTGATTACGCCAAGAAGTCCCTCCGCCCATATCGAATTGAGGAACCCTGTTAAGGACTCTGCGCTGAAGGTGCCACCGGACGGTAACGCTGCAAGAATCGCCTTCCGGCCGGGTACTGACGCGTAGGGAATCAGCGAGGCTGCGATTCCGCGCTCGCTCACGTCAGGAAACCACACGCCCGTCGACGGGTAGAAAACCTCGCCACTGATGTACTTGCTCGGGCTAATGCCCGCTCCGGCGAAGTCGGCTTTCTGCTCAGATCCCCGATTCTTCCAATTGACAACGCAGGCCACTTCGCCTGTGTATGGCGAGAACCCTATGGGTTTGAGAAATGGGAACCAGTGATTGCTGACGTCCTCGTGCCGAACTTCGACGTGCAATCTCACGTACCTGAAGTCCTCTGGACACTGAAGGCCGTTGACCAGTTGAACTACTCCCGTCCTCGCCCCCCGATGACTCTTGCCTAGAACGGGATCGAGGCGCGGGTACGAGGCGAGCTTGGTGCGCAGTGCGGGCGTCATCCGAAAAAGAAGTGCGGTCGTGTAAGGGTCTGCTACCTCCGTTAGCATCGCCGCGATCCATCCCGATGCACCACGACAGAGCTTGCTCAATTGTTCAGCGCGATCGGTTTCGGCCGCGATGTTTGCATAGTACGATTTTGCGGGATGATTCTCCTTGTGTTCGAGAACGTATGTTGCTGTGCGATTTGACGCCTCGTCGAGTTCACCGAAGCCAAGCTCCACAAGCAACGGCATGTTCGCTAACGGAATCAGCCAGTCGCGTCGATGCTTAAGAAAATCGAGCTGGTAGATGAACGAGCGAGGCGTGATCGCGCCGAGCCGACCGTTGGGACGTAACAGCTCTAGCCCACGCGCAACAAATGCCGAGTACAAGTCGCCGCCCGATGGCGTTCGTAGACAGTCGTCGGTGCTGCTTCGTCCAGTCGGCAGTCCGAACGGCGGATTCATCAGAACAACGTCAAACCTGCTTTCACTCGTGGCTAGTAGGCCGATACCTTGAGCGGTATCGTCGATGAACAGACGACGGCGCGTGCTCCCACGATCGTCTTCTTGGGCAACGAAGCGTGACACGGCCTCACGAATTCGCTCCTCAGATGGCGTGAACAGGTCGTCGATCTGACCTGCCTTCGGCGGGCGCGCAATTATCCTCTCGAGGCGCAGAAGCAGTCCGAGGTCGCCGGCGAGTTTTAGCGTGTCCACCAGACCGGCAAAGACGCGGCCCAGTTCTGCGTCGTCGAGACGTAGGATAAACTCTCTCGCTAGGCGATCGTCCACAATAAGAGGCTCGGCGACTACGATATTCGAACGACGGATCGGACCTCTGAAAACACGGCCCACCGCAAAGTCGCGATATGCCTTTTGCGCCCGCATCCACAGTGCCAGCTGAGCGATCTGGGCGCATCGTGCGTCTATATCTACGCCGTAAAGGTTATGACCGAGAATTAAGCTGGGGACAGCAGTGCGCAGCGCATCGATGCTTCGATAATCTTCCGACAATGAGCATCCCGTCGCTTCGCTCTTCGGACTCTCCTGGTCAGCGTAGGCCTCCTCGTAGATCGAGAGCAGTAGGTCGAACGCGTAGAGCAGGAAGTGGCCGCTCCCGCACGCCGGGTCGAGCACGCGGAGGTCGCGCGGGTCCTTCTTCGCGCGCGGCGCGATCACCTCGCCGGGCTTCTTAAGCATGTACTCGCACCGGTCCGCGAGGGCGGTGTGCCCACCCCGCATCTCGTACCAGATGCGGCCGAGGGTGTTGTCTGTGAGGAACTGGACGACGTAGCGTGGCGTGAAGAACTGGTTGCGGACCGCCAGCTCTCGGCTGTTGCGGGGCGCCTGACTCTCCTCGCGCATCTTCCGGCGCTCGTCCTGGCCGTTGAAGAACTGGTAGACCCAGCCGATCGTTTCGTCCTCGCCCCATACCGGGGCGAGTTCGCTCGCGTTCAGGATTTCAAGGAGCTGCTCAAACGTCGCGCGCTTCGGCCAGAGTACACTCGCCGGATCGCGCCGGTCGAAGAGGACCTTCACCTCGGTCGAGAGCTCGTCGAAGATCGACTCGATATAGAGGCGATAGCCTGCGCTGTCTGGCAAAAGTGGAATGCCGGGCGCCATGCCGAAAAACTCACGGTAGCCCGATGACTGCTCGCCCTCGGTGACGCACTTGAGGACGAGCTCACGGGCCTCGAGCATCTTCAGCGCCACGAAGCGGTTCAATGTCGTGAACGCAGCATCGCGCAAGTAGTCCGCGACGGCCTCGCCAGCTGTCATTCCGGCTGCGCGCTTGTGCTCAATGGCAGCGACGATACGCTCTCGTTGGAACACTTGGCGGGCCGAGAGGTGCGAACCTGTTTTCGACGCGATTGCACCGCTGCGGTGCACATCGAAATCGCCTTCAAGCTGGGCGGCGAAGTCCAGCTCGAGAAGCTTACGCGCGCGCTGTGTTGCACGTTCAATTGCGTTGCGTGTGTCCTTCTGCATCAGGAACTGACGTCCTCGTCTGGTGTCCTCGATGCGTGACTTTCTTGGAAGCGCTCCGCCAACCAACGGACCCGTCCGGCGCCGTCGCTGGCTGTGTCGGCAGTCGAAACCGCGAGGTGCTTTGAGATCTTGGGAAGGAGCAAGACTAGTAGTAGGTCTGAGGAATTTAGGTCGATAGCGAAACGAGTGTCAGAACGGGCCAGCAATTGGGCGGAAAACGCTTCGGCAGCGGTTCGCGCAAGCTCAGTCATCGGCTCGGGAAGCTCCAGCAGCTTTCGAATGCTATCGGGGCTCACAAGTCGGATAGGCTGCAACGACTCGAAGAGAGCGCCGGCGTTTCGCCCGAAGTCAACTCCTGGAAACCACCCGCGGAGTCTCGCGACGAAGTCATAGACATCCGCAAATGCCCCCCCTTGCTCTCTTTGGCGGCGCTCGGTCTCGGCGAAGAGGCTCGCGATCGTGCCATCGCCAACGCGCACTGATTGGCCGAGCATGACTAACAAGTTCTTCTCCTGGTCGGAGAGGACACCTGCCGCGGGCTTGTAACCGAGATCGTGTTCGACCTCGTTCCATACGTGAGCCATCATGCTGCAGACCTGCACCTCGCACGGGACATCCACAACGTTGGTGTATGTGCCAACGATGTCCGACGGCGTGAGAAATACCTCAACGTGACTTGCACGGTAGAAGTTGGTCGAGTTTTCACGGTTCTTGTCTTTGCGTTCATGAGAGGGAGGGTGACCTGCACCGTCAACAAACCGCTTGCAGACAAGATGAACCACCTGCTCTTCGTGGCGCTGCTCATAGGTCGCAATGCGAACGGCGGCCAAGTCCCGAATCTGCTCGAAAACAGCGTCGACGTCTGGAATCAGCTTCTTTTGGGTCGCCGCGAACCGTCGCAACTTACCCTCAAGACTCTTTGGGCTTTTTGCACGTGATGTGACCTGCGCGCGAATGGCATTCCCCTCGACCACCTCCGTCCGGCAGATCTCAGCGACTCGCGCAGACAGCTTTAGATAGCGGTCATACTCGCGCTGATATCGCTGCACAGCCTTCTTGATCGTGTCGTCCGAAATCGTCATGCCGCTCACGACCTCACTGGACGATGACTTTCTTGCCAGCTCCAATGAGGCGGGCGCACTCCTCGCGAACGCCGTCGAGCGCCGCATCGAGCTGTTCCTCGGTTTCGATTCCCCCGACGAAGTAGCTGCCAACGCTCACAGTGACGACGCGTTCTCCATCGATGATCCGTCGAAGCTCGGCGACCGCACTGCGAAGCCGTCCGTCGCATGCATCACGGTCCGCTCTAAGCTGAGGGATCGGGACACGGTCGGGATCGTGCTTCATGCCGCGCTCAAACGAATCGGCTAGCCGTGTTTGCTGATCCTCGTCGATGTCCTTCCAACCAGGAGTCGCGATGAGCTTCTGGAACGCCTCCGTGTACGCCGCAACACGAGCACCGAGCGCCTCGGTGAAGCGTCGGGCATACTCAAGCTCGATCGCCGTCGCGTATTGGTCGATGGACGGAAGCTCCTTGAAGAACGTTTCGCGGGCGAGGAGGTCGTCAAGTGATGCCGCCTGTCCCCGGAGAGCGTCGCTGATATCTGGCTCCTGGCTAAGAAACGACCACAACGCGCCCTGCGCATGGCGGGCGCGTTCTAGATCGCGAAGGCGAGGCTCAGACAATAGCTGCTCGAGCTCCACAGAGCGCTTGATGGCGTCCTTGATGGCTCGGTGACTTGCGTTAAAGGCAGCGATCGCGTTGTCCTCCGATCCGCGGAGAATAGCCTTCATCTGTCCGATCGCTCCCTCGAGCATGGCAGCTCCAGGAAGCCGATGCGCCGTCAGGATCGAAAGGGCAGACGCAACGGTGTCTTCGTTCCTGGCGACCTGTTTACGGAGCTCCGTAACGATGGTAGCGGCGCTCAGCTCCCGGACTTCCGTGCCGAACGTGTCACGAAATGCTTCGGAGGCCTTGACGAGCTCATCGAATTCGACGCCCTTCTTCGGACGGAATGATGCCTGCCTGAAGAGATTGTTGTTCGAGAAGGTGTCGCGTGCCTCAACGCCCACGACTGCATCGACGGTTTGCCCTTTGCTGGTCGCTTCGACTTTCCCCGCTCGCAGCAGCGCCAGCACCAGTAGGCGCACTACTTCAAAGTCCCAACCGAACGGCTCCTTCGCGAATTCGTCAGCCAGGTATCGACCACTTGCGGTGTCGCCGTAATTAGCTCGCTCTTCGATTCGATCGAGCACTTCCTTCAGCGGTGCAGTCTCGGTTCGGAAGACCGTCTTGCCCTTCTCGTCGCGAAGCAGGCCGAGGCTGCCGAACACGCCCGGCAGACCTTGGAGATTGTCGGCGGTAAACAGTGCGTCGGTCCCTTTCTTGACTTCGCTCGCTTTGGCCGCGGCTTCCTTGAACCGATCGAACACTTCTGGCAGCACTTGTCCGAGGACGTCCGCGACGGTTTTGCCCACGTCGACGGCCCGGTCGCTTGGGCTCCGGTCGTTCCCTCGGAAATAGATGCGTCCCGATAAACAGGCGTCGCGGAGCAGCCGGCGCAATTCCTCGCTGTGGCGCCGCTGCCGTGCGCGCTCCTCCGCAATGAGTGCCGGTGTGTCCTCTCCCTTTGTTTCACGTTCTTTGCGGGCCAGGATTTCCTTCGAGCGGAAGAGTTGAACCGTCTCGCGGTCGATCGCGTCGGTGAGTGCGATGGCCCAGAAGACGTGCTTACGCTCGTGCTGACTGCGGGTGCGCAGTTCCTTCGCAAGGGCTTCAAAGGCCTTCCCGTCTTCTGCGAGATGCACCTGGAACATCATGTCGCCGTCGGTGATTTCGCGACCGTGGATCGCAAGGCCGGCCTTGAACGTCTTCGTGTCCAACAGCGTGTGCGACGGTTGCGGTTGCCAAAATGCGGACAGCACTTCGGAATAGATGCGATGCGAATCGCCCGGTCTCGGACTGATGCCGTTGCGTGACCGCTCCCAGTCGTCCTCCGCTGGCGTTGGAATCCGATAACCGTCGTCACTGTGGCGGACCTTATGAGCCGCCTCCAACTCTCCGAGGGCATCCTTTACAGACGCGAGCTGGGAGTCGGCGTTCACAGTCGGGTGCAAGGCGGCGGCGATGTTCTCAGCGCTACGATGCACACTCTTCACGTACTGCAGCAAGCAGATCACTTTTGCGACGGGCTGCGCGAGTGGGTGGTTCAGCTCTTTCGCGATCGACGTGATTTTCGCCCGCACCTCGGAGCCGATATTGCCCTCGACGAGGTCATAAACCTGGTCCAAGCGGGCAAGTGCGCCGATCGGGTTGTCGGCGAGATTCACCGCGGGATTAATCAGCAGCTGCTGGGCGAGCTTGATGATGGTGCGATTGGCGCCTCCGACGTGCTTGCTAGCACCGCCCTGGGTCCGCAGCCCCGACACGACGTGGATGACCAGATCGATCTGGTACGGCAGCAGAGGGTACAAGTCGATGAACGTTTCACGAGTGAGCTCCGGGAGTCTTATGTCAGCCGCGAGTCGCGTGTGTTCCGTGAGGCGACCACGATGCTCCTCAAACAGCTTGCCCAATGCCGTCTGTGCTCCGGCATTCTTCGAAAGTACCCGACGGCTTGTAACCTCCGAAATATCGGATGGCTCAAGATGCACTTGCAGCTCTCGCGGGAACCGATCCATGAGCCTAGCGAGCTCGATTTTCTTGTCGTCGAGCCCACTGACTACGTCACTGAGCTTCTCCTGCGACGTCACCACGACCCAGTGTTTGCCGCGACCCTTTACGCCAAGACTCTGCACAATGGCCTGAAGGTCGAGCATCTTCTGCACGTCGCGAGCGACGAACTGACCCACTTCGTCGATTACGAACATCAGCGAGTGCCCCGGTCGCCGTCGCTTGATGAGCTCGCCTACGCGCTCCGCAAGCTTGCCCGGTGAGATGTCCGCCTTGTTCTTGACGGCCTTCACCCAGGAGTCGGCCATGGGGTACGTCTCGGAATCGAGGCTGTGCAGCACTCGACTGGCCTCTGATAGTGCGAACGCCACCTTGCCTTTCTCGGTCGACCAGTTCTTGTTGAAGAGCCGCTTGTACTCTTCCTCGAATCGGGGGAGTTCGCCTTTCTCTTCGAGTCCGATCTCAAGCTCGGAAAGATCGAGATCCTTCGCATAGCCAAGGCTCTGGAGGAAGAGCCCGTACATGATTTCGGTCAGCGTCTGATTGCCACTGCGGATGCCGCGATCAGTCGAAACGTCAAAGATGACTGCGTGCGTCGGGATCTTCTCGTTGATGGCGTCCAGGAGCACGGCGAGCTTCTTGTCGCCGGCTCGCTGCTCGAAGCGGTGTGCAGCCGACTCGCCCACGATGTGGCGGTTCGAGATCGTGAGCCCAAGCATCTTCGCAAAGCTCGACTTGCCAGAACCAAAGAAGCCGGACACCCAGACCGCGATGCCTTCGTGTGGTTTATTGGGTGTCTCACGGTACGCGTCGAAGATATTGAGGTACTGCGATCGGATGGCATCAGTGACGACATACTCACTGATCTCGTCGCGAATGAGTTCTTCGTCGGTTTGATCAACCTTGATCACCTCTTCAATCCGACGATGAATGTCGTTTGCGAAGAGCGTTTTGATGGGCGTGACAGTCGACATTGGTTAATCCTGATCAGAAGATCTTCGGCCGGTAGTTGTGCTCGGCGTCGAGCACGCCCATGAACCGCAAGCCAGCTGCACCGTCGAGGTCTCCCGGGTAGAAGAGGACAGTCGGAACATGCACACGACCCTTCAACTGCTCGAGGAGAGAAAAAGTCCGGTAGACCGGAAACAGCGCTCCCGTCCGGGCGATAAAAACGATGTCCCGCAGCGGGTCCGGGGCTTCTGGCATTCGTGCCGCAACAAGATCGACCAGCGGTGCATACTCGGACAAGACCGAGTGCACAGTCTCCACGACTGTCTCCACGCCCTGTTCACGCTCGGCGTCGAACCACTCCTTGAGAGGACGTTGCGACCGCATGGCGTCGTCGAGGCACTCCGCCAGAGAGATGCGCTTGATCTGTTTTCCCCGTTGAGAGAGGCGGGTTGCGAGCATGCTCACCTGACGCCGTAACTCGAACTCGTCATCGGGGTCGTACCTGAAAAGTGCGTACGGCATATCGTGGTACGCGCTGATCTTTTCTCGCGGGTCCTTGAGCGAAAGCACTGGCTCGAGATCTTCCGTGAGTCGTACGACGAGTGGATCTGTGATGCTCATGCCACCATTGACTCCGCATACGCCAGGGAACTTGATCGGGGTAGGGTGAGCTCGACTAGGCTCCCCGCTACCTCGTAAGACAGCTTCTTGAACTGATGCAGTCGAAATAACTCCCTCTCTACGTCCGCTGGTCGCATTAGAAACATCCGCCAATCTGGTACTGTCGTGATGCGACTTGAGCTCGTTCCCGAGTCGCGCAGCGCGTGAAGTAGGTACAAGAAGCTGCGTTCCGGCAGATGGTACGACGCAAATTCCTTCACGTTCCCGCCCCTTAGGAGGCCGAAGTCGACCGCCATCTTCAAGAGTCCGGCTGCGACCCGCGCTAACGTGGGCTCCGTCCACTTATGCTCCGTCGCGCCTCCTCTGGTGCCGATGCCGCGCAGATGCTCATAGAGCTGCTCTGGTCTGACGCGGAAGGTTCCTGCCTCGAAAGCAGGGAATAGCCAATTCTGGAGAAAGTCACGAAACAAAAACTCGTCGCGCGTCATGTGCCACAGAAGCAGCGGCTTCCATTCATCGAGACTGCAGCCGCCCTTCGCCAAAAGAGCGAGCGGTCGGTCTGGTCCGGCCGGAACGAAGCGGCGGTTGATTACTTTGGCAACGTCTCGCAGCCATGTCTCGCTGCTGGCCCCGATGTAATTAGTCTCACGTAATCTATCCAGATTTGCCTTCTTGGAAACGTCGAAGTCCCAAGCGGCGAGGACAGCGTATGTCTCGTCGATCAGCCCCCCTTTGATGAGCGTGAACGAGGAGACAACGTGGGAACGCTCTGCAGTCATCACACGTCGTTTCCCCGCATGTACGGGACTGCGAGCGCCCCTGCCTCACTTCGCCCAAAACCCAGGGCAAGCAATCTAATGTCTTGGTCGGAACAATCGAACGTGCCGGGTAGCGG
>Ga0070741_10020233_pt1 | contig 10518 bp, 10 predicted proteins | sample Coa_R1_4_FD_66440 | JGI IMG/M metagenome (GOLD analysis project Ga0070741, IMG submission 66440) | Surface soil microbial communities from Centralia Pennsylvania, which are recovering from an underground coalmine fire - Coalmine... | ecosystem: Environmental > Terrestrial > Soil > Unclassified ... | reverse complement strand
CTGGTCGGGAACCAGTTCCAATCCCAATTCATTTTGCAAAACCTGATTCACGGTATCTTTGTCGTAAATATTTCCCTTCCAGCGCAGCGTGAAATCGTAGCGATTCGACAATCCGGTTTCGTCCACGACCGGCGCATTCAAAAAATATCCTCCCAAAACGTTAGCCACGGCCGACATGGGAAAATCTTTTAACGTTGCATTGTCGTCATTAATCAAAATAGAACCTTCATTGATGCGCGAATTAATTTTAAGTCCCGCCACGCCATATTTTTGGACTTTCAAAACCAGCACGTTCGTCATCCGCGTTTCCTTGTGCGCGACCAATCCAAATTGTTTCTTCAATTCATCCTGCAGGGCGGCGAACGGCGTGCTCGAACTCGTCACCAGATAATCAAATCCGCCTGTCGGCAAATCCACCGGCAAAATCATCCGCTCGGGACCGACATCATAAGCCGCGGCCAGAACCCACGCCATCGAACGGTTTCGTCCTAAAAAACGATTTCCGTCTCCGTTAATCCAATTGCCTTGATTCGCATATTGCGTCGGGCGAAGCACAACCACCGGCGGCGATTTTTTCAAATAGGCCGCGTTGTCGTAATGTTTGAAAACATCTTCGACCGTCGGCTTGAAGAAAAACGTATTGAACGCCACGCCGGTCGTGCCGATGGCCAGAATAGCCGCAATGCCGACGCCGATTGTGATTTTTGTTTTTGTCCATGCCATAATTTTCAAAACTCCTTTCGTCAGGGTTAAAGTGGATGTAGAAACCGCCGCGCCTTTGCTCAAGGCAACGACCGTCACAGTTTTTGCCAGTAATGCCGGAGCGGGTTGGATGGCGTTGGTTGAAAGCGCTCCGGTAATCGCATCGGCAGTGGAATTGACGCCGCGTCGCAAAAAGAATTGTTGCAATTTTTCCACGGCTCGCGATGCGCGTTTGCGCGCCGCCCATTCATCAATGCCCAACAGCGCTGCCGTTTCTGCGAGCGTTTTATTTTCAAAGAAGCGAAGCGCCAGCAACGTCCGGTCTTTCTCATTCAACCGCGCCATCGCTTCTTCCAAAACCGGGGCGACTTGTTTCCAGACGATTTCATTGCCCGGCTGTTGCAGGACTGATTGCATATAAGCCTCCTGTTCGCGTGCTTGTTGGCGGCTGCGCGTCCGCAAAAACTGGCGGGAGGTGAGCCGCGTGGTTTCATAAAGCCAGCCGGTGAGTGTGTTCCTTTGGCGCAAGCCGGAAATCTTTTTATTAAGAATCACGAAGACAGCCTGCGTCACATCCTGCGCATCCGCCGAATTGCCAGTGAACCGTAAAGCAACGGAATAAACCAAATTAATATGGCGTCGGACCAATTCGGCAAAGGCTGCCTCCGAATTATCTTCGGCATACTGCCGCATTAACTCCATGTCGTTTGCATCGGCCATTTACCTATTATTGGCCGGAGGACAGTGGAAATTGGACAATTATTTTTTAAACTTATTTCACCTTCTGCACCACGAGCATTTCCACGGGCTCATTGCCGGGCGCAAGTTCGAGTCCAAGTTGTTCGAGCACGGAGCGTTTGAAGGCGTCTTGCGCTGACTCGCCGGGTTGCGCTTGCACATTGAGTTTGACGTTGAAACGGTTGGTGGTTCCGGTTTGGTCGCTGACGTGTTGATTCAGTCGCTGCTCGAGAATTTTGGCAAAAGCAGCCATCGTCAGGTTATTCATCGTCATCTGGTCGCCGGAGCCGCCGCTTCGGACGCCTAATTTTGCAGCGACCTCTGGCGGCAGTGTTCCGCTTGTCGAGACTGACCGGGTGCTCGAAGAGGACGAAAAACTGTTTCCCGCGCCGCCGATGCTTTTGGTCAGGCCGGTGGCATTCGCATCTTTTATCTTCAAGGTCAAGATGTCGGCATCGCGCGTTTCGATGCGACCAACCAAACCAAATCGTTTTTTGATTTCTGATTGAAGCGCCTCTTTTTGATGGTCGTGAAGTGTCAGCATCAAATCAAAATGATTTGTCGGCAGATTGTCAGGCAAGACCATACGCGATTCGGGAACGCCGTAAGCCACGCTCAATAGTCTGCTCAAAGAGGCATTAAGTTCCATTGCTCTGCCATCCGACAGGGTGATGCCGCTTCCGCCCGACCCCGCTTTGGCTGGCCGGATGATTAAGACCGGCGGCGCTTTTTGCAGGACACTCGAGTCCGGTTTCCAAAATGATTCATCAATCGCCGGTTCGGCCGTAATTTTTTTCACAACGACAGTCGTAGTGCCTCCGGCCAACAAAATGGCTACACCAACACCGACTCCAATAGTTTTTATTTTTGTCCATGCCATAAGTTTCAATGCTCCTTTAATGAGGGTTAAGGTTGATGTCGAAGCAGTCGCGCCTTTGGTCAGCGCAACGGCCGTTATAGTTTTTGCCAGCGCCACCGGCGCAGTTTGAACTGAATGAACTGAAATACTTTCGGTGAGAGCTGCCGCGGATGAATCCACGCCGTGCTTGAAGAAAAATTTCTGCAATTTCTCCACCGCGCGGGTCACGCGCTTTTTGGCCGCCTCTTCGTTCAAACCCATTGCCGCGCCCACTTCGTTCAGGCTCTTGCCATCGAAGAAGCGCAGCACCAGCGCATGACGGTCGGCGTCGTTCAAATGTCCCATCGCCGCATCGAGCAATGGTGCGACGCGAGGCCACACATCGGGCGCGGTTTCATTCAAAATAGTTTGCATGTATGCCTCCTGTTCACGGTGACCGCGGCGGATTTCGCTGCGGATAAATGTCACCGCCGTCAATCGCGCCGTTTGGTAAAGCCAACCCGACAACATCGGATGCCGCTTTAATTGATTCGCTTTGGTGGCCAGAATGACGAAGACCGCTTGCGTGATTTCTTCGGCGGAATGTGAATTATTCGTTTGCCGTAGCGCGACGGAATAAACCTTGTTGATATGCCGCGATACCAGCGTGGCAAAGGCCTCTTCCGAATTTTGCTCCACGTATTTGCGCAGCAAAGCGATGTCATCCAGTTCCTGCATCTGCAAGTAAATGCCGCAAGATGGGCAAAGGGGACAAGTATTTTAACGTCGCTGGCGGAAAAACTTGAAGAAAAAAACAGGGGCGCTTCGGCGAAATGCGCCTTGATTAAAACTTGTAAGCGACGGCGCTGACGAGTTTGACATCGTTCTTCTTTCGACCTGTCGCCGGCTCACTGTTGTAATTATCGTCCAGATAAGTTTGCAGGCTCAAGTTTTTGGCAAGGGCGGCTTCGACTCCCACTTCTGCATTGACCAAATAATCTTGAAACCGGTCAACGCGCGGAAGCAATTCGACGCTCTGCCAAATGCGCGCGCCATGGGCGGCGAACTTGCGTTCAAATCTTTCAGCCAATCGGAGCGTCGTATATGCCGTGGAATTCGCCCCCAATTGTTGGAACACTTCGCTGACACCGCCTTCCGTTGCCAAAGTGGTTTCTTTGTCCTTAATCCAATAATAACCAACGCCGGGGCCGACCGTGAAACGGTAACGAACATCCGCGATGGCGTCATGCAATCCTTCCGCCCGCGCATAGCCGAAGAAACGTTCCGTGAACAAATGATTCCACTGAGCGTCTCCGTGAAGCGTCTCTGTGCTTTTAACGCCGGACGTCTTGCCATAAGTGCCGTCCACGTCGAAGTCATATTCGTTCACGGGCATCTTGCGTTGCGTCTGCAATTTGGTTGTCAGCAACAGCGTATCGCTATTGCCTTTTGTCAGGGTCAACCCCGCCGCAATACTGCTTTCCCACGGATATTTATTGGTGACAGTCGAAACGGTTTGTGCCGATAAACGGATGCTGAATAATCCGGCCAAAGCAATGACAATGAATTTTCCTCGTTTAATTTGCATTTTAGACTCCTTTGAAAGCGCAGCATTAAATAGAGAACCGATGCCCATTGACAGTAGGCAAACACCCCATGCTTCCGCTCCATTTCATCAAAATGAAAATTTCAAGTAGTCGTCCAGACGGAATGAAAATTGCAATAGAAATGAAACGAACTTTTTACAATGAGGTTAATATGCGAAATTTTTTAATCACCAAAACACCGTTGAAAGGATTGTTGGACGACCTGAAAAACAATGTGACCGCCTTTTTCAAAGAAGAATTACAATTGGTTCAGGGCGAGATGGCGGAAAAAGTGGAGTGCTTTGGGCGCAACATAGCGATTCTGGCAACCGGCGGATTTCTCGCTTGCGCGGGATTAATTTTATTTAGCGCGGGCATCGGATTATTGCTGGCGTTTGCTTTTGAAGCGTTGGGACTGGATTCCACCTTGGCGGCATTCATCGGGTTTGCCATCGTGGGAATATTTGTGATGGTCGCGGGCACAATTTTTATTTCAAAAGGCGTCAAAGCATTGTCCGCCAGCTCGCTCGCGCCGCAAAAGACCATTCAGTCCATTTCCACGGCGGTTCAAATGCAGCACAACGCGGGAACGCTAAGAGCACCCGACCAACCTTCCTCCGACCTGCACAAGCAAGTGCTCGTCACCAAAGAGCGCATCAGCGAAGATAAAGAAGAATTGAAATATCGGTTGAGCCTCCGGCATTTGAAGGACATGGCCGTTATGCACATCAAAAAGCATCCCTTCACTTGGAGTTCCGTTGCGTTGACCGGCATCGTCGGTGGAAGTGTTTTAGTCGCTCGGAAATTCTGGAAATCATGAGAAGCTTTCTTCGCCTGTCCATTGCTTTGTTCCCCTTTTAAAAAATTGGGGTGCAGTGGGGTGCATACCCCATACGAATTAACTTCGTTAATCTGCAATCGGGCGTATAAGAGTGATAGTGGGATTAACAGAATGGAAAAAGTGAAAGATTTAACAAAAGAAATACAGGTGCTGTTCGTCGAAGACATGCCGCGAGATGCTGAACTGGTGAATCAAGCATTGCGAGAGAACGGGTTGATAGTTCGGTCGCAGCGCGTTGAAACCAAAGATGCCTTCTTGCTCGCATTGGAACAACGCCCGCCGGATGTCATTCTTTCCGACCATGGCCTGCCGGAATTCAGCGGTTTCGCCGCGCTCGCCATTGCGCGAAAAAATTATCCGGAAATCCCGTTTATCTTTGTGACGGATGCTCTGACGCCGGAGATGGAGATTGAAAAGCTGGCGCCCGGTGCGACCGACCTTGTGCCGAAACGCGAATTGTCAAAGCTGGCCTTCGTCATCCGCCGCGCGCTCACGGAACCCAAACTGCGCAGGAGATTGACGGAAGATGAACGCGAAGGAGTCATCAAAAAATTGCTTGGGTTGCTGGCGTCCTATGAAATGGACGGCGTTTATATTCCCATCTGCTCCTGCTGTAAAAGCATTCGCGATAAAAACGGCGAATGGCGTCCTCCGGAATCTTATTTTCGGAAACATCTGGAATTGAAATTCACACACAGCATTTGTCCAAAGTGTTTGCCCGATTACTTGCGTTGAACCTGCGCCGCTTATTCCTTCAACATTTTGTCTGAAAGCTCTTTCAATTTATCCTGCACCAGCTTTTCCAAAGGCGCGCCGTTGACGGAATATTTGCCGAATTCCTTCGGCGGAATTTTTATCAACCGGTCTTTGATGAAAGCATTCCTCGAATCGTTGTAACGTTCCACCATCAAGCGACTGGCATCTTCGAAAACGAGCGTGAACCAAATGGTTTCGTCCGGCCTGCTTTCGCTCCCCAAGTGATGGCGTTGCAACATGTTAAAAAAGAAAATTCTATCCTACAAATTGGCTTCATTATCTGGGGCAAACACCCCATAAAGAGATTTGAATATGTCTTCGCGTCTTGACGTCGAGGGTTGAATCAGCGGAAATGAAGGGAATGAAATTTCTCCAGACGTTCACTGCCATTTTAATTTTTGTCCTGACCGCTTTCATTTGCCCAGCGCAATCTCCTCTGGCCGGTCTTGAAAAATTTCATCGCGTCGTTTTTATCGGCGACAGCATCACTTACGCGGGCAGTTACATTGACGACATTGAGACGTATGTGCTGACGCGCGACACGAATTCGACCATCACGTTCCTGAATCTCGGCCAATCGAGCGAGACGGTTTCGGGACTTTCCGAACCGGGTCACGCGGGCGGCAAATATGTGCGGCCGGACGCACACACGCGTATCGCTGCCGTGCTCGACGCAACCAAGCCGGATTTGGTCATCGCGGATTACGGCATGAACGACGGGATTTATCAGCCGTTCAGCGACGAGCATCTTCAGAAATTCAAGGACGGCATGAATTGGCTGCACGATTTGGTGCAGAAATCCGGCGCGCAAATCATTCACGTCACGCCGTCGCCGTTCGATCCGGTCGGCTGCAACAAGCCGTTGACGGACGACGGAGCAAAAGGATTTTCTGCGCCGTATCGCAGCTATAACGATGTGCTGGATAAATTTTCCGCGTGGTTGGTTTCGCAACACACGAACGGCTGGGACGTCGTGGACATCCACACTCCGATGAATCAATTCATCGCCGAGCATCGCAAAACGAATCCAAAATACACATTCACGCGTGACGGCGTGCATCCGAATGAAATTGGCCATTGGCTGATGGCACGGGAAATTCTCGTGCATCTCGGCGCACCAAAAAAATTGGAAACGATGAACAGCGTCGAGCCAATGCTTGCTGATTATCCGCACGGCGAAGAAATGCTGAAACTGATTTCGCAGCAGGAAAAAGTTTTGCGCGATGCGTGGCTGACGGAGGCGGACCATTTGCGACCGGGTCATCCCGTCGGATTGCCTTTGCCGGAGGCGGAACAGAAAGCGGCGGATTTGGAATCGAAGATTCGTGCGCTTGACCAGCCGTTTCCCGGAAAAAAAACATCTTGGAACGGATTTGACCGGTTTGATTTCAACGCAGGCGGAAAAATGGCGACGGTCGTTGTGCCGGAAAATCCGTTGCCGAATCGTCCGTGGGCGTGGAAGGCTGAATTTTTCAACGTTGCGACGAACACGGAAGTGGCGCTGCTGAATCGCGGCATGACAATTGTTTATCTCGCGGACAAAGACATGTATGGCTGTCCGCAAGCGGTGACTGATTGGGATAATTGTTACGCCGAATTGACCGACAAATTCGGTTTCGCGAAAAAGGTCGCGCTTATTGGATTAAGTCGCGGCGGTTTGTATTGCTACAATTGGGCGGCGGCGAATCCGGACAAAGTGACTTGCATATACGGCGATGCTCCGGTTTGTGACATCAAAAGCTGGCCCGGCCATCAAGGCAAATGCCAAATTGATACGACAAAGGAATGGAAACAATTGATAGAACGCTACGGTTTCAAATCCGAAGCCGAAGCACTCGCCTACGACAAAAATCCAATTGATGAACTGGCTCCTCTCGCCGCCGCAAAGATTCCCTTGCTCCACGTTTACGGTGACGCGGATAAAACTGTGCCGTGGGACGAGAACACGAAGATTTTGGCGAAACGTTATCAGAAATTGGGCGGGAATATTACATTGATTCTCAAACCCGGCGCCGACCATCATCCGCACGGTTTGCCCGACCCGACACCGATTGTAGATTTTATTTTCACGAACACGGTGCAATTGGTTGCAAAATGAAATCCGCCAAACAATTTGCAATTGTTTTTGTGACTGCGCCGGACTTAAAAGTCGCGCGCGTGCTGACAAATGCCGCACTGAAATCAAAATTAATCGCCTGCGCCAATTTGATTCCAAAGGTCGAATCACATTACCGCTGGCAGGGAAAAATTGAATCCAGCGCAGAAACGTTGATGATTTTGAAAACGCCACAATCGAAATTAGCGGCGCTGGAAAAATTGATTCTGGCGAAACATCCTTACGACACGCCGGAATTTCTGGTTTTGCCGTTAAGCTCTGGAAATAAGAAATATCTCGAATGGCTTGCTCAAAATTCGTAGCAGCCGACGTAAGTCGGCTCATTATTTCCCAAAAATCAGAGCGAGCCGACGTTCGCTGCTACAATCCAGAAAGAATTTTTATTTGAATCCAATCAACGAGAGCGTAAATTTCCATTGTGAGTCCCGCTGATGCAGGCGCGATGATGTTGCTGACAGTCCATTTGCTGGCGCTGGCGGTGGCCTGCATTATTTTTGGCGTCATTTTCTTCCTGCATCGCCGCGAAAAAATTAAAAAAACCGAAGCCAAAATTGTTCCGCCGTCGGTTTTATTTCAACGACCAATTATTAATCGCCCGCGAACATGGATGGCGATTCGCGCGGCAACTCCCGCCACCGTTCAACGCGCGCTTGGCTTGAATCGTTCTTCGCCATGCTCGTGGTCGGAAGGAATGACCGGCGAGCATGATTTTTTCATCAGCCCGCGCATCAACGGCTGGGTAATCGTCACCGGCGCGGGATTGCCGAATCCCAGCGACGACGTGGACGCGTGCTTTTTATTTCTTATCGCTGTGAGCCGCAAACTCGGCCATGTGCAATTTTTTCATGCGGAAAGTTTTTCGCATCATCATGCGTGGGCGCGATTGGATGATGGCTATGTGACGCGGGCGTATGCCTGGGCGGGTGAAACCGTTTGGCAACAGGGCGAAAAAACCGCACTGGAAATCGAATTGAAATTGAAATGCTTCGGCTACGGCGACGATGTTTATTCCGAAAAAATTCTTCAAGCCAACTGCGATAAAGTTCCGATGCTCGCCGCACGCTGGAGCATGGACCCCGCGCGCATCAATTCGCGCGCGACAAAGGTTGCCAATGGCATCGCCGGAGAATCTTCGCCGGTTTTCTAATTCATGACGCCGGACGTTTGTCCCAATTGCGGCGCGGATGTTCCGCCCAATGCCAAAGCTTGTCCCGAATGCGGTTCTGATGAAAATACCGGCTGGTCGGAGGATGCGCGCATCGGCGGACTCGATTTGCCGGATGACAAATTCGATTACGACGAATTTGTAAAACAGGAATTTGGCAGCGAACGAAAACCACGCGGCATCAGTTGGCTTTGGTGGATTGTCGCCGTCGTTTTGATTTTGCTCTTCGTATTTTTATTCGTGAAATAAAAAAAGCCCGCTCAAATTGAGCGGGCTGTGATTTTGAAATAATTTAATCACGATTTCTTTTCTTCGGGCTTGGTTTCAGCCGCAGGTGTTTCCGGTGTCGCCGGAGTTTCGGCAACGACGTCCACCCATTCGAGAATCGCTTTTTGCGCGGAATCGCCGATGCGTTGATTCATCTTGATGATGCGCGTGTAGCCGCCGTTGCGTTCTTTGAACGCGGGCGCAATTTCCTTAAACAGAATTTTCGCCGCGTCTTCCTGATGCAACCGCGCGACAGCGAGACGACGATGATGAACCGTGCCTTTTTTGCCGAGCGTCACCATTTTTTCGGCGACGGAACGCGCGGCTTTCGCCTTCGCGAGCGTCGTGGTAACGCGTTTGTGTTTAATCAAGCTGCAAACGAGGTTCGCCAGCATCGCGTTGCGATGTTCCGACGTGCGCCCCAATTTGGCTGTTCGCTTCAGATGTCGCATAAATTAAAGCGCCGGTGCTTCTGCTTTCGGCGTATTGTCAATCAAGCCCGGTTCGAACGTCATGCCGAGCGAAAGATTGAGCGAGGTCAATTTGTCTTTGATTTCGTTCAACGACTTCTTGCCGAAGTTGCGATATTTCAACATCTCCTGCTCGGTCTTCTGCGCCAATTGGCCGACCGTCGTGATGTTCGCGTTGTTCAAGCAATTCGCCGCGCGGACGCTCAACTCGATTTCGTTGACGCTCATATTGAGCAACTTCTTCATCTTCGTTTTTTCTTCGTCCTGCTTGTCGGCAGCTTCTTCGAACTCAATCGCGTTCTTGTCGTAAAGCGCAAACACGTCGAGGTGCTTTTGAAGAACGACAGACGACTGCGTCAGCGCGTCATCAGGCGTAAGACGTCCATCCGTCCAAACTTCCAAAATCAACTTGTCGTAGTCCGTGCGATTTCCAACGCGCGCGGCTTCGACGTTGTAACGAACGCGCGTGACCGGCGAGAAAATCGAATCAATCGCGATGACGCCGATGGCCTGGCCGGGTTTCTTGTTTTCGTCGCCCGGGCAAAAACCGCGGCCGATTTTCACGGTCAATTCCATTTCAAGTTTTTTCTTTTTATCGAGCGTGCAAATGTGCTGGTCGGGATTGACGAGCTCGACATTTTGGTTCACCTGAATGTCGGCGGCGGTCACTGCGCCTTCTTTGTTGACCGAAAGCAAAAGGATTTGCTCGTCGCGCGTGTGCGCTTTGAATTTAACTTTTTTCAAATTCAAAACGATGTCGGTCACGTCTTCGACGACGCCGTCAATCGTGGTAAATTCGTGCATCGCGCCGTCCACTTTGATGGAGGTAATCGCCGCGCCTTCGAGCGACGAAAGCAGCACGCGGCGAAGCGAGTTTCCGATGGTGTGGCCGTAACCGGTTTCAAACGGGTCGGCGACAAATTTCGCGTAGGTGGGGGTTGCGGAAGCATCTTCCTTCTGCAACCGCTTGGGCATTTCAAAACGTCCGAGACGAACTGGCATATTTCCTTTCGACAATTTTAATCTGGCGATCCCGGTT
>Ga0070741_10020232_pt1 | contig 10518 bp, 13 predicted proteins | sample Coa_R1_4_FD_66440 | JGI IMG/M metagenome (GOLD analysis project Ga0070741, IMG submission 66440) | Surface soil microbial communities from Centralia Pennsylvania, which are recovering from an underground coalmine fire - Coalmine... | ecosystem: Environmental > Terrestrial > Soil > Unclassified ... | reverse complement strand
CGTCGAATCGGGCGAGATCATCGAGCCGCTGCGCGACCGCATCATCGGCCGCGTGACGCTCGAGAAGATCACCGACCCGTTCAGCGGCGAGACGATCATCGACGTGAACGACGAGATCGACGAGGAGCTCGCGGGCCAGATCCAGGACGCCGGCATCGAGAAGGTGAAGATCCGCTCGGTGCTGACGTGCACGGCGCGCCGCGGCGTCTGCACGAAGTGCTACGGCCGCGACCTCGCCACTGGCAAGACGGTGGAGCTCGGGCAGGCGGTCGGCGTCATCGCCGCGCAGTCGATCGGCGAGCCCGGCACGCAGCTGACGATGCGCACGTTCCACATCGGCGGAACGGCGTCGCGCGTCAGCGAGCAGTCGACGCTCGAAGCGCGCCACGACGGCATCGTCCGGTTCCAGGGGATGCAGGTCGTCGAAGCGAAGGACGGCAACCTGGTCGTCATGAACCGCAACGGCTCGCTCGTCATCCAGGACCAGAAGGGCCGCGACCGCGAACGGTATCCGGTCGTCTACGGCGCGCGCCTGAAGGTGAAGGAAGGGCAGACCGTCGAACAGGGTCAGGTCCTCGTCGAGTGGGATCCGTATACGTTCTCGATCCTCACGGAGGAAGCGGGGACGGTGCGCTTCAAGGACATCCTCGAAGGCATCACGGTCCACGAAGAAGTCGACGAGGTCACCGGCCTGTCGCGCTACATCATCGTCGACTCGCCGGACGAGAAGAAGCAGCCCTCGATCGAGATCAAGAAGAAGGACGGCACGACGGGACGCCGCTACCACATGCCGGTGCACGCGCACCTGATGGTGAGCGACGGCGAAACGGTCTCGGCGGGCGACGTGCTCGCCAAGATCCCGCGCGAGACGACGAAGACGAAGGACATCACGGGCGGTCTGCCGCGCGTGGTCGAGCTGTTCGAAGCCCGCAAGCCGCGCGAGACCGCGGTGATCAGCGAGATCGACGGCATCGTCCACTACGGCGGCATCGTCAAAGGGCAGCGCAAGATCATCATCACGCCCGACGAGCCGGGCGCCGAGCAGCGCGAGTACGCGCTGCCGCGCGGCGTCCACGTGAACGTGCAGGAAGGCGAGCGCGTGCGCGCCGGTGAGCCGCTGATGGACGGGCCGAGCAACCCGCACGACATCCTGAACGTGCTCGGCGAGAAGGCGCTGCAGTCGTACCTGGTGAACGAAATCCAGGAGGTCTACCGGCTGCAGGGCGTCAACATCAACGACAAGCACATCGAGACGATCGTGCGGCAGATGATGCGGTGGGTGAAGATCGAGGACGTGGGCGACACCGAGTTCCTCATCGAGGAGCAGGTCGACAAGTTCCGCTTCCTCGAGGAGAACGAGCGCGTGATCGCGGACGGCGGACGTCCGGCGCAGGGCCGGCCGCTGCTGCTCGGCATCACGAAGGCGTCGCTCTCCACCGACAGCTTCATCTCGGCGGCGTCGTTCCAGGAAACGACGCGCGTGCTGACCGAAGCGTCCATCTCCGGCAAGGTCGATCACCTGCGCGGCCTGAAGGAGAACGTGACGATGGGCCGGCTGATCCCGGCGGGCACCGGGTTCGAGTACTACCGGAACGTGCGGATCCCGGCGGACGAACCGCCGCCGCCGCCGGCGCCGGTGCAGCCGACCGACGAACTCGACGATCTCGAGCGCGACATGGAGTACTTCGTCGAGCCGGACGAAGCGCTCGTGCCGAAGACGGGGACGCCGGGGGATCTGGGGACCGAGTAGCTTTGAAGTTAAAAGTGAAAAGTTAGAAGTTAAAAGTTAGAAGTCAGAAGTCAGAAGTCAGAAGTCAAAAGGGCGGCTGCCGAAAGGTGGCCGCCCTTTTTCGTTCGAGGGTGGTTGCACGGTCGGGGACGCATGAAACGCGCACGCGGCCGAGGCGTCTAACCAGCCGGAGAGAATCGATGACGCGACGCGCGGTGATGATGGCGGCGGTGGTGTTCCTGTGGCCAGCGGCGGTGCGCGCCGCCGATGTCGTTCCGGCGAATCTGCAGGCGGCCATTCGCGCGCGCGCCGAAGCGGTCGCGCGCAAGAACGCGGGCGTGTGGGATCGGCTGACGACAGACGACTTCACGACGGTGCTCGAGGACGGGCGCCTGCAGACGAAGGCCGAGCGCCTCGTGCAGCTGAAAGGCGAGACACCCGAGCCGCTGCCGCCCGCGCCGCTCGCCGAGCACTTCACGACGTACGGCGACACCGTGATTCAGCGGACGCAGGGCAGCGACCGCTCGTGGATCCTGACGGTGTGGGTCAAGCGCGGCGCCGCGTGGCGCGTCGCCGCCGTTCAGATCACCGCGCCGGCGAAGTAACATTTCGTCCACGGGTGTCACGCCGTGCTGACCGACCGACGATGACGCGTCTGGCGCTCCGCGCGTGGCTGAGTCTCGGCGTCCTCGCAGCCATCATGGGCGCGCTGCTGTTCGGTTGCGCAGGTACGCTGCGCTACTGGCACGCGTGGGTGTATCTCGGTCTCTTCTTCGGGCTGTCCGCGGTGATCACGCTCGACCTGATGCGACGCGACCCCGCGCTGCTGCAGCGCCGGATGAAAGGTGGACCGACCGCCGAGAGCCGGCCGCTGCAGCGTCTCATCATGCTCGGCGCGTCGCTCGGATTCGTCAGCCTGCTCGTCGTCCCAGCGCTCGATTTTCGCTACGGATGGTCGCGCGTCCCCACGGCCGGCAGCGTCGTCGGCGACGTGCTGTTCGTGGTCGGCTTCGGCTTCATCGGCCGCGTCTATCGCGAGAACACGTACACGTCGGCGACGATCGAAGTGGCGGCGGGTCAGCGGCTCATCGATACGGGTCCGTACGCCCTAGTCCGTCACCCGATGTACGCGAGTGCCGTGCTGTACTTGATCGGCACGCCGCTCGCCCTCGGCTCATACTGGGGCTTCGCGGGCCTGCTGTTCATGCTGCCGTTCCTGGTGTGGCGGCTGCTCGACGAGGAACAGCTGCTGGCGCGTGAACTGCCCGGTTATGCCGTGTATCAAACGCGCGTTCGTCACCGGCTGATCCCCGGCGTCTGGTAGGAATCTCGCAACGGAGTGACGATGGGTCGTGTGCTGGTTCGCAGCTTCGGGATGTCGATTGACGGGTTCGGTGCCGGACCCGATCAGAGCCTCGATCATCCGCTCGGCGTCGACGGTCCCGAGTTGATGGAGTGGGTCTTCCACACGCGCGTGTGGCGGCAGATGCACGGGCACGCTGACGGCGAGGCCGGCGTCGACAACCAGATGGCCGAGGAGTCCTTCGCGAACATGGGCGCCTGGATTCTGGGCCGCAACATGTTCGGTCCCATCCGCGGCCCGTGGCTCGACGACAACTGGAAGGGCTGGTGGGGCGACGAGCCGCCGTATCACGTCCCGACGTTCGTGCTCACGCACCACGCGCGTCCGCCGCTCGCGATGAAGGGCGGGACGACATTTCACTTCGTGACGGATGGCATCGAGGCCGCGCTCGACCGTGCACGCGCCGCGGCCGCCGGACGCGACGTGCGCATCGGCGGCGGCGTGGCGACGATTCGGCAATTCCTGCAGGCGCGTCTCATCGACGAACTGCATCTCGCCGTCAGGCCCGTTGTGCTCGGTCGCGGCGAATCGCTGCTGACGGGGATCGATCTCCGCGCGCTTGGGTATGCGACCGCCCGCGTGGTGCACGGCGAGCGTGCGATGCACGTGTTCCTCGCGCTGCGCCGCTGACCCGTCATCCGCGCGTCGACGGCTGAGCGGCTTCGAGCTCCGCCGCGAGCGCCGCGAACGACGGAGTCGGACCGGTCCATCGCAGATCGTCGACCGCGTCGAACAGGTGCATGTCGGTCCGCAGCGTCGCGAGATCGCGAAAGAGGAACGCGAGCTCGCGGTCCTTCTTCAGCGTCCGCGCCAGCGCGCCGGGGCTCGCGGCGTTGACGCCCCAGGCCGCCGGATCGTCGGGAATCGACTCCAGCCGGCCGAACTTCGACAGCACCGCCGCCGTCGACTTCGCGCCCCAGCCCGGAAGCCCCGGATACCCGTCCGACGCGTCGCCAACCAGCGCCAGGTAATCCGGAATCGACGCCGGCCTGACGCCGAACCGTTTGACGACCCCGGCTTCGTCGCGCATCTCGCGCGTCCGCCGAATCATCTGGACGACGCGCGTGCCGCGGACCGATTGGGCGAGATCCTTGTCAGGCGTGCAGATGACGACGCGATCGACCGCCGCGGTGCGCGCGAGCTGCTCCGCCGCCGCCGCGAGCGCATCGTCGGCCTCGAACTCGATCATCGGCCAGACGACGACGCCGAGCGCTTCGAGCGCGTGCTCGAGCAGCGGAAACTGCGCGTAGAGATCGGGGTCGATCCCCTCGCCTGTCTTGTACCCCGGCCAGAGTTCGTTGCGGAACGATTCGATCACGTGATCGGTGGCGACGCCGAGGTGCGTCACGCCGTGGTTGATCATCGTCAGGATCGACGTGAGGACGCCGCGGACGGCGCCGACCTCGCGTCCCTGCGCGTCGCGCGCGCGCGGCACGGCGTAGTAGTGGCGGAACAGCTCGTAGGTGCCGTCGATCAGGTACACGTCCGGCATGGCGTCGCGCCCGTGAGTATACCGGGCTACCATGGGCGGCGATGCAGTTCACCCAGCGGCTGCGCGAGCGCGTCAAGAGCGGACGCATCCGGTGCAGCGTCCGTATTTGGCAGAGCCCTCGCGTGAAGGTCGGCGGCCGCTATCCGCTCGGGGACGGGCACATCGTCGTCGACTCGATCGAGCGGATCGCGTTGAAGCAGATTACGTACGACCTCGCGCGCGAGTCAGGATTCGAGAGCGTCGACGACTTGCTGCAGATCGCGCGGCACGGCCGCGGGCGCAAGGTGTATCTCGTCCGCTTTCACTACCTGCGTCCCGGCGCGTGGGACGCCGGCCGCGGCGCCCGATGACGCCACATCGGCGGCCGCAGGGCACGGAGCCGGTATAATCGCCGGCCTGATGAACCAAGGAGAGATCATGACGCGCATGCGCTGGATTCTGTCGGCTGTCGTTCCGTTCGCCACGATCGTCACGCTCGCGGCGCAACCGCCCGCGCGAGGCGGCGGACGCGGACCCGCGGCGCCCGCGATGACGCTGACGGTATCCGGCTTCGCCGATGGCACCGACATCCCGGTGAGGTTCACGCAAGCCGCGCCGGGCGCCGAGCCTGGCGGGGGCACATCGCCCGCGATCAGTTGGGCGAACGCGCCGGCGGGCACGCAGTGCTTCGTGCTGAACATGCACGACGAGGACGTCTCGCACAACAAGACGACCGACGATCAGGCGCACTGGGTGGTATGGCCGATTCCCGCGACCGTGACGAGCCTGTCCGAGGGACAGCCGAAGGGCGCCAAGCTGCCGAACGGCGCGTATCAGATCAGCGCGACGGGACTCGTGTATCGCGGTCCCGGCGCCGGCGCGAACGGGCCGAAGCATCACTACATGTTCGAGATCTACGCGCTCGACACGATGATCAGCGTGGAGCCTTCGTCCGACGCGTTCGAGACGCGCGCGAACGTCTTCAAAGCGATGCAGGGACACGTGATCGGCAAGGCGGTCTACGGCGGACTCTTCAAGCGGCCGCAGTAAGCACCATGGCGGAGGACGGCAAGCCAGGCGCGATCGGGCTGGTCCTGCTGGCGGTCGCCTTCGCCGTCATCGCGGCCGGCGCGGCGTGGCGCGGCCATCTGTCGGCGGAGAAGATGGACGAGGAGATCTTTGCCGCCGCCGCCGCCGCGGCGCTCGACGTCTGCGTCGTCGGGATCGTCGTCCAGTGGTACGAGCGCCGGGCCCGCGTCCGCGAGCGGCGCCTGGCGATGCTCGAGGAACTCTCGGCGATCCGCGAGAAGGTGCGGCAGGCACAGTTGCTCCTGACGGCGCACAGATCGGCCAAGACGTGGACCGAGCAGATGCGCGAGCTGATCGGGCTCATCCCGCGGCTGGCCAATCTCGAGGAGGCCGGCGGACCCGCGAGCCTGGCGCGCGCGCGCGAGGATCTCGGCCGGCTGAAGGACGAGTACGTGCAGAAGCACGAGACCATCGACGGGCTCAACAAGCAGTGGGACGCCATCCAGCAGGCGGCGCCGCTGTCCATGGCGCTCGTGGTCAGCGACACGAGTCCGCTGATTGATACGCTGAACGAGTCGGTGCACGCGGTGCGACGTCAGCTCGAGTGAATGAGAGGTGCGCGATGGCGAAGAGAATCCTGATGCTCGTCGGCGACTTCGTCGAGGACTACGAGGCCATGGTGCCGTTCCAGGCGCTGCGCGCCGTCGGCCATACGGTCGACGCCGTCTGTCCCGGAAAATCGGCCGGCGATTCGGTGCGGACCGCCGTGCATGATTTCGAGGGCGACCAGACCTACTCGGAAAAGCGCGGGCACAACTTCGCGCTGAACACGACGTTCGATGACATCCGCGTCGAGGACTACGACGCGCTCGTGATTCCCGGCGGCCGCGCGCCCGAGTACCTGAGGCTCAACCCGCGGGTCCTCGAGATCGTCCGCCACTTCGCGCGGACGAACAAACCGATCGCCGCGATCTGCCATGGCGCGCAGCTGCTCGCGGCCGCGGGCGTGATCAAGGGGAAGCGCATCAGCGCGTATCCGGCGTGCTCGCCGGAGGTCGAACTGGCGGGCGCCACCTACGCGAACATCGCGATCGACGCGGCCGTTACCGACGGCAACATGATCACGGCGCCCGCGTGGCCGGCGCATCCCGCCTGGATCGCGCAGGTTCTCGCGGCGCTAGGCACGCGGATCGAGCACGCGTCGCTGAGCGCGGTCTGACGCTGGCGCGGTCATCGCGTCCAGGCGGTTCTGCGCGACCATGACGTCGCGCCGGAGCCGCCGCACCATGTCGGCGACGAGGTCGTGGCCGCGCGCCGCGGCCTCGTCGACCATCACCTTCAACTTCCAGAGCGGCGTCTCTTGCACCGCGGCGAGGTCGTCTGCGCACGCGTCCAACTGTTCTTCGATCTGCGCGATGCGGCGCACCAGGCGCAACCGCGCCGATTCGGGATCGGTGCCGGTGACCGCCTCGGGGCTGCGCGCCCACGCCTCGAGGACCCATCGCAGCCGATCTTCGTCGCCGAGTGCGTATGCCTGATTGGCTTCGATCATCAGCGAGTGCCGTCGATCGCGCGCCAGCGCGTCGCGCGCGAGATCGGGATGCACCGCCTTCGCGACGTCACGAAACAGCTTGCGAATCGCGTCCGACGTGAAGCGTGGCGCCGCGTCCGGACGCGCGCCGCTGCGCGGCGTGTCGCGTGGCGCCGCGGCGTCGACCCTCTGACCGCGTCCGCCGGCCTCGGCCTCGGCGATCGCGCGATCCAGTTCGTCGAGCTGTTCGTGCAGCAGGCCGACGTCCCGGCGGTAGCGAATCTTGAACGCATCGAGGTCTGCTTTGAGACGTGCGACGTCGGCGTCCCGCGCGGCCAGCGCCGCCTCGAGCTCCGCCACGCGAAGCCGGAGCGCCGTCATCTCGTCGTCGTGCGGCTGGTGGGACCTGACGAGCGTGCTCACGATCGGCCGGTCAGCGTCCGATCAGCGTCAAGAGCAGCAGCGTCGTCCCGATGATCGCCACCTGCGCCTTCCACGGCGTTCCCTTCATCAGCCAGAACGGCATCGAAGCGGTAAACGACACGGGAAAGGCGAGCGTGGGCGCGCCGGCCGCCTTGACGCCCCATGCCAGCGCCAGCATCACGGCGGCGCCGGCGAGGCCGTCGCGCGGTGTCACGCCGGCGCGGCCGTCACAGCGAAGTGTTTTCGTCAGCATCGATCCTCCGTCGGTTGCCGAGACGATGTGTCCGACGTCGCGCGAGAGCCAGGCGTCGGCGGCGCCGCGAGCGACGTCGAGCTGCCGCGCGATCGTCCACTCGCTCGACGCGAGCATCGCGAGAAACTCGTCGCCGTACCGCTCCCGCCAGGCGCGCGGATACAGCCGCAGCAGATGTGCCGGACGCATTCATCCCTCCGCCAAGCGCGCCCGCCCGATGCGGGCGACCGCCGTGAGGCTCTTCAGCCGTTCGCGCAGCACGCGCAGGCCGGCCGCGGTGAGGCGATACGGCCGCCGGCGTTCGTCGGCCGGCAACCGCTCGATCCAGTCGCGCGCCTCGAGGCGCGCGATGGCGCCGTAGAGCGTGCCGGGGCCGAGCGTCTGGCCGGCGATCGCTTCGATGTCCTGCGTCATCGCATAGCCGTGCTTCGGGCCGTCGGCCAGCGACACAAGGATATACAACGCCGGCTCCGAAAACCGGCCGAGGCTCGCCAGCGAGTCGTCGCGTTTCCTGGGCATCTACTACGCTCTACGTAATACTACGTGCCGCGTAGTAAGTCAAGCGGTAGTACGATACGCGCCGATTCTGCATGGCTGCCGCGCCCGCGCCGCGCACGGTCGGGGTGATCGTCGTCTTCTGCGCGATGATCGAGGAGGTCGCGCGGGTTCTGCGCGCGCACGTCGCCCTGTGACGATCGCCACGCGGCCGGCGACGGAAGGCGACCGGCCGTTCCTCGTCCGCTGTTTCCTCGATGCGGTGCGCGAGAGCGTCACCGCATCGCGCGGACGCTGGGATGAGGCGCGCGAGCGCACGCAGTTCGAGGCCGCGCTCGTTCTCGACCGGACGACGATCATCGAAACGGATGCGGTCGACGCGGGATTCGTGATGATCGTCGAGCTGCCCGGCATCCTGATGATCCACACGATCGCCATCGCGCCGGCCTTTCAGCATCGCGGCATCGGATCCGACATCGTCCGCGACCTCGTCAACATCGGACGACAAACGTCGCGGGACGTCGTGCTCTCCGTGCTGAAGACCAATCCGCGCGCCGAGCGTCTCTACGCACGCCTCGGTTTCGTGGTCGTCGAGGAATCGCCGACCCACCGGCACATGCGGTTTGCCCCGGAGACGCCGTCGCGCTAGTGTCTGCCGACGCCAAGGACGTGCCGATCGTCAACGTGGGCTATCGATCGACGAACTACTGGGTCGTCGGCGCAGGCGGCCGTCGCGTGCTCGTCGACATCGGCTGGCCTGGCACGCTCGGCGCGATGCGCGCGACGCTGGACCGCATGGGTGTGCCGCTGGCGGAGCTGTGCTACGCCGTGGCGACGCACTACCACATGGATCACGCCGGCCTCGCCGAAGATCTCAAGCGGCTCGGCGTGCGGCTGCTGGTGCTCGAATCGCAGGTGACGGCGATTCCGCGCATGAAGGAGCACATCAAGCCGCAGGACGGGTATACGGAGATCACGAGCGACGGCAACGAGGTGATTGCGTTTGCCGACAGCCGCGCGCGGCTGCAGGCGATCGGCATCGCGGGGGAGATCGTGCCCACGCCGGGCCACTCGGACGATAGCGTGTCGCTCGTGCTCGACGCCGGCGCCGCGTTCACCGGCGACCTGACGCCGCCCGGCGCGGCCGAGGCGCGGGACGCGGAGATCGTCGCCGCGAGCTGGCAGCGTCTTCGCGACCTGGGGGTCCGCACAATCTATCCCGGTCACGGATCGCCGAGACCGCTGCGGTAGGATACGGCGCATGCCGCGCTGTCTGCTTCCACTCCTGCTGCTGCTGCTCGTCGCCGCGCCGGCCCGGGCGCAGAAGCGGCTCGTGATCATCGATCAGGACGCCGACGGGCCCTCCGGCAGCGACCAGATGTCGATGCTGGTGCTGCTGCAGGCGCCGCAGGTCGACGTGCTGGGGATCACGATCGTCACCGGCGATGTGTGGCGCGACGAAGGGGTGCAGCACACGCTGCGGATGCTCGAGCTCACGCGGCACACGAACGTACCCGTCGTGCCCGGCGCGGTGTTTCCGCTCGTGCGGACGCAGGAGGAAACGCGCCTCGATGCGCAGGCGTACGGCAAGCCCGTGTGGCTCGGCGCGTGGAACGACGGCGGACACGCCGCGTTCGCGCCGGTCCCGCTCGTCGAAGGCGCGCCGTCGACGAAAGCCGCCGCGGAAGACGCCGCGCATTTTCTCGTGCGTCAAGTGCACGCACATCCTGGCGAGGTGACGATCTACGCCGCCGGCCCGCTGACGAACATCGCGCTCGCGCTCGCGATCGATCCCGGATTCGCCGACGCGACGAAGGGGATCGTGTTGATGGGCGGCAGCCTCAACCCGCAGACCGACGATCCCGAGTTCGCGACGAGCCCACGCTTCGAGTTCAACTTCTGGTTCGATCCCGAAGCGACGCGCAAGGTGCTGCGCGCGCACTGGCCGCGGATCGACGTGACGACCGTCGACGTCTCGATCAAGACGAAGCTCACCGACGCGATGATGACGGCACTCGCGGCGTCGACGGCGCCCGCGGCGCAGTACGTGACGAAATACGAACGCGAGCGCGGCTACATGTGGGACGAGCTCGCGGCCTGCGCATGGCTCGACCCGTCGCTGATCACGAAGACGCGCGATCTCTACATGGATGTCGACGTCAGTCACGGCGCCAGCTACGGCCACACGCTGACGTGGACCGCCGCGCTCAAGCCCGCGGTCGAC
>Ga0070741_10020231_pt1 | contig 10518 bp, 14 predicted proteins | sample Coa_R1_4_FD_66440 | JGI IMG/M metagenome (GOLD analysis project Ga0070741, IMG submission 66440) | Surface soil microbial communities from Centralia Pennsylvania, which are recovering from an underground coalmine fire - Coalmine... | ecosystem: Environmental > Terrestrial > Soil > Unclassified ... | reverse complement strand
AAGCTTTTCTCGATGAGCTCGAGACAGCTAACAGAATCGGCAGGTGGAATTGAAGATATAAAGTCAGTCCTGCAATCGGCCAAGACTCCTAGAGATAGAACTGCCATCAACATAATACTTGACGACCAGAAAAAAGTTGTCAAGGCACTTGAAAGGCTCGCGCGCGACCTCGCGGAAATGCAATAGCAGCTTGCAGTGTATCTTTATCTGATGTTGCTCATCTTGTTTTATGTCAGATACAGGATTTGCATGTCCAAAATGTGACCACTCTTTTCCTACCGCAGAGCAGGTTGCGGCGCACTTGAGAAACGAGCACGTTGACGGGACACAAACAGAGGCAACGAAACACACGGTCTAGGCAGCTTCACCAGAGGTCCGTACGTTCGATCTTTCTTTTATGATGGCTGTCGTTAGGAGAGACGTGTTTGGCACTAGGATAGTTTTTCCTTCCTCCGCTGTCAAGGTTGTGTAGAGCAATCCAATGTCGTAGACTCTGCCGGTGCTATCAAACACCGTGATGGTATCTCCGATTCTAAAAGGCCGTGTAATGGCAAGAACCATGCCTGCTATGGCGTTTCCGATAAGGCTCTGCATTGACACGCCCAAGATTATTCCGCTCACGGTTCCAATAACTACGGTCACAGTTGGATTTGCCGCCATTATTGAAATTGCTATTGCCACCATTACAAGATAGCCGGCAATAACGATCATGCTCCGGGCAGACCTTGCCTGTGATTCCGAAGTGTCAGAAATCAACCCGTATATCAGCTTGCTTATTGTGCGTACAACGAAAAAGCCTGCGACTCCCAACTCTGCAAGGTAAAAATACAAACTATACTGAGAGTACGAGGCTGGAAGGCTGGGCATAAAGATGCTCATCACCACGAACAAGCCCACAAATATTGCCGTCAGCGTGACGAGCTCGTAGATGGTGCAGCGCTTTAACAGCCTGCGCCTGCGGATCCTGCCTTGCATGTTCCGGCTATCGGCCACGGTCATGCTACTATGCGATACTTGGCGTCATTGAAATTAAATGGTTGCGGAATACAATTGTTAAAAACATTATCGACCATGCATGATCAATGGCCAATGCGATAATGCCAGCCAGAGAGAATGAAGCAGAGAGAACAACCATCAGACCTGTCGCCAAGGGCCAGAACCTGGTGCTAAATGACGCAGTACTGATCGCAGGTTTTCCCGGGCCCGGGCTTGTCGGGTCGATGGGGGTCAGCTACATAATAGAGCAGCAAAAGATGCACCAGGTAGCATATGTGGATTCTGATTTCATAACGCCGGGAGTGATGTACATAGGAGGAAAACTGAGGCATCCGTTTCGGATTTACGCCAACGATGATGGAACCGCCTGCGTTCTGGTTTGCGACGCCCCGATAATGCTCTCAGGCATAAGGCCGCTGTTAAACGTTGTAGTCAGATGGGCGAAAAGCAACAACATCAGGGAAATAGTAGTCCTTGAAGGAATTGCGACACCTAACATCCCCGAAGCCAGCAGAAAACCCATCGCGCTGTCAAGCGACGGGCGTTCTGACGACCATGGCTACATAAGCCACATGAAGGATGGCAAGACCGAGGCTGTTGCGCCGGCGTTTGTTGCAGGGATATCTGGCGGTCTATTGGCTGCATGCCTATCAAATGGCATACCATGCACAGGGCTCTTGATACCATCAACCGCAGGGATACCCGACCCGGAAGGCGCGGCCATCCTGATAGAAAAGGCAAACCAGCTTGCAAACAACCCGTTCAAGATAGACGTCAGCCAGCTGAAAAATGAAGCGGCTGAGCTAAAGCGTCAGATGCAAGAACTTATCAATTCCGTGCAACGGCAGCAACAGGACCATGCGCAGGCCGGCGGTGGCCCGGGAATATACAGCTGACCCCCTCTCCCCTGGGTGCTCCATCTATTATTAGCAAATCCTGTGAATATCCTGCGATGTCAACATCAATTCAAGCGGAAGCATCCAAACCGCAAAGAAAGATGCAAGAATGCAACAGGTGCAAGGCTGTAGGTTTTCCAAACCAGCCGATCGCCTTTGAAAAGATTGGAGAAGACCCGGCTACGGGCAAGATAAAGTGGAAGCTGGTAGACGAGAACGGCAACGAGCACGCACACAAGGGCGTGCCAAAATCAGACGCTGCAAGGCGCAAGCGCATCGTGGACATTGCCACCGTGGCAGACGTGTCTGAAGCAAGAAAATTGCTTGCGCTTGGCTGGGAATACAAGACCTCCTACCCTGCGACGCCGGCAAGCGTACCGCACTATGTGCTTGTAAAGCGAGAGTAAATGCCGCTTTATTGAGTGGCAAAACACGTAAGAGCAGACGGGCCACGGCTGCCCATACCTCTTTCTTTTTGATAGAAATCTACGGTTGTTCCATTACGGTAATTGCAAGAAAGACTTTTGCATAAACTAGATAAATGACTTTGACGAGCTTAGTTTCACTTGGCGTCAAAAGTCAAGAAGCGCGCTAAAGCTAGTAAAGAGTTGACCGAATACGAGCAACAAGTCTTACGGCTGCTGTCTGAAAATAACGCCTTGCTGAAAGAGAACAACCAGATCCTAAAGCTCAACCGCGAGGTAATCCGCAAGATTGAAGATTATACAAGAGGCATAAAGTCCAACACCATTGCGTACCATTAGTGATTTGTTGCAGCTATTTAGCAATTCCTTCTAATCTTTCGGTTCAAGATCCGCGCTTTAGGCGGATGTCCATCCCTGCAATGCCATTTGGAGTTTCACAAGGTTGTCTTGGATATGCTGTCCAGCATCTGTCGGGAGGCATTAATCATTGAAAGTGTTCTCCTGTTAACCGGTGTAATCTCCTGTATCCTCTCATATGCACTTAGAAATTCATGTCCCTTCTCGGTAGTTCTGAAGTGCCGTTGCGCTTCATCGATAGGCTCGATCAAATTGCCTGCCAGAAGATCTGCAATGTAGTATTTTGTTTGATCAAATGACAATCCCACCATCGACATGAGCTTTGTTCTTGTAATTTGTCCTTGCCGCGCACAGTACAGGATAGCTGCTGCGATCTCTGTCCAGCTTCTACTTCTGCTACGCGTAACTAAACGGTGCATTAGATTCTATAAACGTGAAATTATTCTTCATAAGGAGAACGACTGAACAGTCAGTCACAATGTCCCGGAATTATCTGCATAAGATTGGTTATGTTAGAAGCAGGGACAGACTAATAGCAATAGCAGAGAAAAGATGACCTTGTTTTAATTTATGAACATCTTGTCCATTGTTTCTGTTGCTGACCAGTCCACGCAGTTTGGGCAAATGTAGAGCATGAGCTTGTCATTCGTGTAATAGGTCAGCATGGGGGTGCGGCATGAATCGCACTTTATCAGGTCCCACGATGAGTCGCTTTCCATCAGTATAATGTGTACTTTATGCGTAATAAAGAAAGGTCAGGAAGGTTTTGGGCACCCTTCCATCGGCCACACGAATACTTCCTTGCCTGGCAGCTGCCACAGCTCGTTGGCATAAAGGTCAGTGTTATCGATATGGCAGCGCTCGCACATATTTACAGATAGATCTTCAGATGGCTTGCCTATCAACTTCAGAAACTCTTTTGCATATTCGACGGCTCTTGCATCCATGTCCTTTGTCACCTGCGATGCTTGGCTCTTGTCCGTTGGTACAAAGACATCAAAGTGCAGCTTGCCACCGTTTGCGTATGTATTGTACACTACGACCTTTTTTCCACCGCCCTGATAAGGCTGTAGTTTTGCATTGCTTCCTTGCATGGCCATAGCATGTGCAAAATGAAATTTATTTTTTACCATATGCAACCTTTTTCCATAATTTTGACCGATGTATGGCTAGCGATACTTGTCGCATTTGCACTTGCTGCAAGCGAGAGTTCTCTTTTTCCTGTCATACTGGTGCAGCCCAAGGCGGTGGCTGCATTCCTTGTTCGAGCAAACGCCCCCGTGGCCCATTGCCTGCCCCACTAGCTTGCTGCGCCTGACGCAAATTCCGCTGCAATGATGTGCTTGCACTTGAGGAAGCGGTAGTTAAAATCTGGGCAGGTGCATGTCTTGATGTCGGCGTCTACTTTGTAGAACTTGCTCCTTTCTTTGGCGCTTCTAACTTCAAACAGACGCTCTTTTGGATCCGATTCAAGTATCATGGGCTCTTGCTCGTTCAGCTCCACTATCCGGTAAGCCCTGTCTATACGCTTTAACATCTCTAGCAAATCTTGGCCAGAGATCTTGTTCTTGTTTCTCAACCAATTCATTACATGGCTTCCATCGCAAAATCGGTATATAATGAGAGGAGTACTGTGGGGAGAGGGGGATCATGCTGCAAGCGTTTGCCGCAGTTTTTCATAATCTTCTTTGGATATTTCGCCCTTTGCAAGGCGAACCTTTAGTATGTTAAGAGGATCCTCTGTCTGCAGCGTCTGCTCGTAGCCGCTGCTCTTTACCTCATCGATAAATTTCCATGGCTGCTTTACGTTTGTAGTCTTGCCAGCCCTATAGAGCGCCCTTGTAAGCTGGTTCTTATGCTTTGCAAATGACGCAGGCACGTGCATTGCAAACATAAAGCCCTTGGTTGCAAACATGCCCTTCCAGTCGTCAGGGTATTGGATATGAATTGGAGTAAAGTCAAGGGGAATGACTTCGTGCGGAGCTCTATTTTCTGGATCCTTGTTCTTCCATAGGTAGCCTACGTAGCCCGGGCTCGTTTGGTCGAGCTTTTTCTTGGGCTTTAAGACAAGATCCATTATGGCAGGATCATGTGTCCTGCCAACTATTACGAACGTCGTTCCGCCGTACCTCCTTGCAGTAGCCTGTTTTTTTTTCAGCCTCCTTGCCGGTTGCTGTCCGCTTTTTGTTGAAAAAGCCGGCGATATGCACCTGAATTATGGTCCTGTCAGGCTTGTAACCGAACAGCTTGAGGTATTCCAGCATTTCCTGCCGCCTGTCTTGCGGGACTTGTTCAGATACAACGCGCTCTGCCTCTGTAATTGCTGATGCTGCCAGCCCTTTCCTTTTCTTTTTGTCATCAGGCAGCGACATCAGCTGCATAGTGCATGAGATCGGTAATATGCATGACGGACAAATGAGCTAGACAATTCTCAACTATGCGATAATATACATATGGCAGATGGCCTACGGGAGTCAGTTGCTTTCGCCAGCGCGTGACCTTGATGCCATCCAGACAAGAGTAAGGCAAACTCTGGACCGGGGTGTGCAAATAGACCTTTCAACTGAGCTATGCAAGAGGTTCTTGCGAAGGCATGTTAACCGCAAGATAGAGGTGGTGATACTCTATGTTGACATTGACGGCTCGACTCGTATGAGTATGGCGGTTACGCCGCTGCAGTTTGCCACGATACTTCATGTCTTTTCGCAAGAAATGAGTCTGCTCATTTCAGAGCATGGCGGTTACACGCTAAAGTATGTAGGCGATGCAGTCATTGCACTATTTCCGGCAGAGTACGATAGCCGCCAGGCATCCATGAACGCCATAGGCTGTGTCAAGGATATGCAGGAAATAATCAAAAAGTGCATCAACCCGGAGCTAGCGGCGCACGGGTTGCCCGAGATAAGGATCAAGATATCCATTGATTATGGCGACGTGCAGGTGGTGGTATATGGCAAGAGCTTAGAGCGCTCTCACATCGATATCGTTGGCTCTACCATAAGCATGGCAGCAAAAATGCTCGCATTTGCAAAGACAGGACAGATAGTGGTTGGCGAATCGCTGTATGAGAAATTGCCTTCTGATAATCAGAGCTCTGCCAAGTTGGACGTTGATCCGTCAAGGTGGTCCTATGTTAATGAGAAAAGCGGGTCGCCCTATGGGTTGTACGTCATGAAATAGGCGTTCGGTCAGCTTTATTTTGAAGAAAGTCCTTGATATGTTATTGAGCGCAGTTAGCGAGATAATGTCTTCAAAGGCAGTGGTTACTGCAAACATCAAGGACAACATCAGTGCACTCGATGTTGCAAAATTGATGGTTAAGAGCAAAGTTGGATCGGTTGTCATGGTTGACGGCACAAAGCCAATTGGGATAATTACGGAAAGGGACATACTGAAAAAGGTGTCTGCTCAGAACAAGAATACACAGGATGTTCCCTCAAGAGACATCATGTCTTCGCCTCTTGTCACAATAAGGGCAATTGACTCTATTGACACTGCGGCAGAGGTCATGGTAAAGAACAAGGTCAAGCGGCTGGTGGTGCTTGGGGAAGACGGTTCGATGGCAGGAGTGCTATCGATGAGCGATGTTACAAAAAAGCTGGCAAAAATACTGACAGATGACTATAGCAGGTATCGATCTTTGAGAACCATTTTGGACCTATAGTAAGGGGCCCTATCAATGTCAGCATGCTGCCTTGCAGCAATTACATAGAGATAAAAAGCTGTATTATCTTTGACGGACAATTGGTTATTGATGGCAGAGGATGAACTGGAAAAAATAACGTCAGACTTCCAATGCTTTGTGTGTGGAGCGGTTTTTACCACAGATCAGGACAGGCGCCAGCATCTTGAGAAAGAGATGCACGGAAAGGTGTATGATGAGATCAAAAAGAAAGACAAAGAGACTGCAAAGAAACAAACTGAGCTGAGTTAGAGTTACAGGCAAGGATACTAATCCTCCGTTGTATAATATGCGCGAAGAGTTTTAAGTTGGCATCGTGAGACGCGTTGATAAAGATCAGTCAAATGACTGACCCGCAAGTCTGTCGAATTACACCTATCAGATTAATAACAAATTATGAAACAACCTTGCATGGCGGGCTTTAGCAAGAACTGGACTCACCAGAACAAGGTAGACGTAAAAAATAAGCTAAATACTGTATTCAAGCGGGACCCCTTGAAACCAAAGATAGACAACGCAGTAAACAAACTTCAGCTTCAGGTAACAAAGCTAGAGGCAATGATTACCAAGGTAAATGAGAAAGAAGGTGCGCTTTTCAAGAAAATAGTTGACGCATTACAGAGGCATGACTCTGATGTGGCCAAGGCTCTCTCAAACGAACTGGCAGAGGTGCGCAAGATTTCTCGTATGCTGAATCAGACAAAGATGGCGTTAGAACAAGTATCACTCCGACTTACAACCATTACTGATGTAGGAGACGTGATGATGGCACTTGGGCCGGCAGTCTCGTCGGTGAAAGGTCTGAGGTCAAGGCTTGGCAAGGTTCTACCAGGAGCAGAAGGTGAAATCGGCAGTATACAAGCTGTTCTTGAGGGCGTAATGGGATCGCTGAATGCAGGTGGAACGGGCATCAATATTAGCACTGGCTCAGACGCAGAGATTGACCAGATAATGAAAGAGGCATCTGCCGTAGCAGGGCAGCGAGAGACTACAATTATTTAGTTGAGATGCAAGGCATTCAATGCCTTCTCTCTCTTTTTTTAATTCAATCAATTGTATTGTGCCCAAATTCATACTTTTCAACTAGGCTATCAAAATACCGATCAAACCTTCCGTTTGCGATAATGTCATCAGAGTATAGGCCGAGGGCTATCACCTGACCCTTGCCATAGCTCAATTCATAGGTTGCAACAACTATCCTTCCTGGTACTCTTTTGAAATCAGTTATCGATGCATTGTAGTTTAGCAAGATTATGTCCTTTGGATTGGTGACGTATTGTTCCTCGTGGTGCAGATAGCCAAATGGGTTATTGGCAAAAGAGACAGTGCACCTTGAGCACAGGTAGTTGCTCCCAACCCATTCCCTCGTCTCGTTTGTCCACCGCTCGCCGATGCTTCTCCAAGCCGACTTGCCGTTGAAAGCCCACCCGTGTCCCTTTACAAGCTGTATTGTGCCTGCTGCTGGGTCATAGGTGACTTCTGCGTAAAACACATTGCCATCGAGCACTATCATGATCCCACCGTTTGCTACGAATTGTTTCAAATTGTCGTATTCCTTCTGAGTGACATATTCCTGATGGCCAAGGATTACAATGTCATAGGCGTTTGTTGTATTGCTAGATCCAAATATTTGGCCGCCATCCACGTCTTGATCTGCTAAAACAGTGATCTTTGATTGCGAATTGGTCCACCTTAAATCATTAACGAAGTAAAGCATTTCATACGCAGAGTTGGAAGTGGACGTCATCAATGGTTCGCACACCTTGACTCGCAACAGGTTAAGACCAGTCGTGACATTGGAATTGGAAGGGGCGTTTGCCTGGCTCCTGTAAAAATCATAAAATCCATTGTAATTGTACGCGGCTGCAGTAAAAGTTGGCACCACAAGGGCGATTCTTGCACCCTTGCCCAGATCGCCGGTGTGTGTATTGTTGCTGGGGGTTGAAAGCTCGCTTCCATTTTGCGAGAAGACATAGTCATTGGATGGAGAGTTGACCGGGTTCTGCTGGATTGCCGCCGATGGCAAACTTGAATCATCTTGTTCCGGCTCGCTGGTGCCACCCTTCACGATGGAAAGGGCTGAGGAAAGCAACCGGCGAAAGGTTGGCTGTTGTTGAGATTGCATGCAAGTGATGGATCTGGAGTTACCGTTACTGCCGTTATAGGAAACAACGCTCGTTGAGGAGCCACCATTGCTTGGGGGAGAATTGCCAAACAATGAATGGAAAATGTTTCCCGTGCTGCTTGTAGACACGAATAACTCGTCAGTTTTCAAGTTTGGGAGCAATATTGCAGACAGCAACCCTACTGCAAGGCATATCCCGATTATTTTGGACCGAGTGCTCCAAAGATCGAATGAAAGCCATGACACATTCTTGCTATCGGCTTCCTCGTGGTCTGCATCTTTTTTGGTTTTTCCCAATGGAGCTCACTTTTCAAGCACTTTCATCGCAACGAACCGGTGCCTATACCCAGTACAAAGTGGTGAATCCAAACTATATTGCTTGATTAACTTGATTAATGAAAGATATACCCATAAGTAGCACACCGTAAAATGACGTAGAGAAAGGTACTTGAGATTCTAAAAGATGCACTATACTAATTTCTTAAGTAATAATATCACTTTCCGAGGTTAATCAACTGATTATAGTTTTGCCATGCTACTCTTGCATACAGTTTGATAAGGAAATCAAGCCTGAAAATAGTAAGCATCTCGGCGGCAATTGGGATATCATTGACCCTTGTTGTCACTTTGTTATCCAACCAAACAGCCCCTTCCCCGTATAATCCAAAGGTTACTTCGTACAGCAACATACAAAATGCTACGACAACCTCATCTCTGACTCGTCCAAAGTCAAATGGGAATGTCAGTAGTGATGGCAGAGGTGCCACCACAAAGGTTGCCTTTGTCAGACCCTCCTTTACGTATGCTGCATATCAGCTAAATGGATTTTACAATTTTTATGCAAAGCATGAACACGTTCTTGCATCAACGAACGTGACGACAGACTTGAATCTTTTGACTGTCAAGATCCCTTCCGGGCCGGTCCTTATCTACACTCAGAATCCGGGAGATACACCGGCCCCAATTCGAGAGAAAGAATATATCGACAAGCTAATCGAGCTCGTGAAAAGTAATGTACCTGACGTTCAGATTGCAGATATTACAGACAAGGAAGTTGACAGTGGCCTTATCTTTTCACAGAATGGCAGCAATGCATACAATGTTCTCTTTCTTTTCCACCAGGAATATGTAACTCCCTCGGAATACCACAATTTAGAAAAATTTGTCCAGAATGGAGGAGTGATCGTCTTTAATGATGCAAACATACTGACAACTGAGGTAAGGTACGACAAGAATAACAACACTGTGACCTTGGTTGAGGGCCACACATGGAAATACAACGGTCAAAGTGCATGGCGTGCAGAATCAGAGAAGTGGGCAAACGAAACGAGGGAATGGGTTGGAAGCAACTTTTTGCAGGATCCTACAAAGGATAACGTGACTTTTGCCAACAACCCATTTGGATACAAGCATACGGAAGAGCAGTACGCAACTAATCCAAGCGACAAGATTATCCTTGATTTTCTCGCCCAAGTAAACAATGCAAGAGAATCGGCGGAAAATGGAGGGGCTGGAGCGCATCCAACCGTTGCAATTTATGAGCTTGATCAAGGCAAGGGCAAAGTAATCAGCTTGAGCATCTTTAGCTATAAACTGGTTGGCAATCCATCGTTCTTGGATTATTATAAAACTGAGATAATTCCAAGGGCGTTTTCTTCACTGGGTCAGATCTAGGCGGAAAGCAGCCATTAAAAAGATGAACGTGGTATTTTGATCAACCGTTCAATATTGGCTATCAAGGACTGGCTTTTCCTCGGTAATAGACCTTCTATGCTCTTATGGGCAATTCTCATTGTTTCAGTCACAATTAGCATAATTGTTGTTATCAGCATTATTCAGACTGAAAAGGTAATCCACCCATCAGCATTTGACAGGTTCGGCATAGGAGAAATATACCCGACAAAAGCGGGCGGAAAAGAATGGTACGTCAACATGGATGATCCAAAAAATGATCCAAATTTCAAAAATCTGGACAGCATTCAGTTCAGCAAGCAACAGGACGGCTCTTGGCAGGTGAATGCAACCAATGGCCAAATT
>Ga0070741_10020230_pt1 | contig 10519 bp, 9 predicted proteins | sample Coa_R1_4_FD_66440 | JGI IMG/M metagenome (GOLD analysis project Ga0070741, IMG submission 66440) | Surface soil microbial communities from Centralia Pennsylvania, which are recovering from an underground coalmine fire - Coalmine... | ecosystem: Environmental > Terrestrial > Soil > Unclassified ... | reverse complement strand
GCGCCTCCTCCAGGTAGCGTAGCTCGCGGGTGGTGGCCTCCAGCAGCGTGGGGACCTCGCGCGCCGCCGCACGCAGCTTGTGGTAGCGGGCAAAGAGGCGCTGCGCGTTCTCCACCGCGCTCGCGCGCGGATCGAGCGCAATCGTAAAAGGCTCGCCGGCGCCGTCGTCGACCCGCACCTCGCTCCGGCCGGCGCCGAGCTGCGCGGCGTGGGTGAGCAGGTAGTCGCCGGCGCGACGCAGGCGCTCGAGCTCGGCCGGATCGATGGCCTGGCGCTCGAGCGAGTAGCGCCTGGCACGCAGCCGGTCGAGCGCCGCCTCGAGCGCCTGGCGCAGCGGCTGCTTGCGCGTGGCGAGTGCCGCTTCGGCCGGCGCCTGGGTACCCTGGGTCTCCAGGCTTGCCACGCGGTGGAGGACCTGGGCACCGGCAGGACCGGCCTGGGGAGCCATCGGCTGCCCGAACCACTCCTCGATGGCACGGCTGATGCTCGCCACCGGCCGCACGTCGGCGAACGAGCGCAGCTCGTAAGGCGCGAAGGCGGCGAGTCGGCCGTCCTCATAGGCGAGCGTGGGGCGCCAGGCGCCGGCCTCAGCCGCCGCCCAGCGGTCACGCAGCGCCGCTGCCAGCGCCTCCCAGCCGGCGGCGCCGGCCGGCGTCTCGATTGCGCCATGGACGGCGTAGACCGTCTCGCGCGCCAGCAGCGGGCTGCAGGCGGCAACCTCGGCGGCGAGCACCTCGCGCGCCGGGCGATCGGGTGGGTGGCGGGCCGCCGCCTGTGCCAGCGGCGCGCCCTCCACCGTGCGCGGATCGAGCTTCTCCGGCCGCGGCGGCAGGCGGTAGGGCCGGTGCGGCAGCACCACGCGCGTGCGGCTCATCTCGGCCGTGACGCGGCGCAGCGCGTCGAGCACCGTGCCGTCGGCAGCAACGAGCACCAGGTTGCTGTGTCGGCCGATGAGCTCGATCGCCAGCGTCGTCTGCCACCACTCCCCCTTGCCATTACCTTCACCTTCACCTTCGCCTTTGGCTTTGTCGGCGCGCCTGGAGCAGCGCAGCAGCAGGATGCGCTCCAGCGGCGGCTGCTCCACTGCTTCAACGCGCGCACCATCGAGGTACTTGCGCGCCAGCAGCAGCAGCGGCGAGAGGTGGTCGGTGGCACGCTCCGGCCGCCACGCGGCGAGGTGCACGCGCGCCTGCTCAGGGCGGCCGGAGCAGTAGAGCCAGTGGCGCGCGCCGAGCGCATAGACCTCGAGCACGAGGCTCTGCGGCTCGGCATGGTAGACGTGCTGCACGCGGCCGCCGAGCAGCGTGGCGCGCAGCTCGTCGCGCAGGCAGCTCAGCGCCAGGGCATCGAGGGTCATTGGGCCAGGGCCGGCTCGCCGGTGGCGCCGGCCAGACGCCTTGCGCGGCCATAGCGCTCGACGATCACCCGGTGAGCGCGCCACTCGAGCGCATCGTCGAGCGGCGCGAGCATGGCGCGCGGGTAGCGCCGGCGCAGGGCCAGCGCCAGCAGGTGGTCGGCCAGGTGCGGGTTCTTGGGCAGGAGCGACCCGTGCAGGTAGGTGCCGAAGGCGCGCTCGACGACGGCGCCTTCGGTGCCGTCCTGGCCGTTGTTGCCGTAGCCGCTGAGCACGCGTCCCAGCGGACGCACGCCGGGGCCGAGGTAGGTGCGCCCGCCGTGGTTCTCGAAGCCGACGAGCGTTGCCGGCGCGGCTGCGGCCGTCTGGGGCAGCAGCGGATCGGGTGGCGGCTGCCAGGCGACGACGGCATTGCCGATGCAGCGCGGCACGCGCGGCCCGGGATGCACCGTGTGCAGATCGAAGAGGCCCAGGCCCGGCAGGCGCGGCCCTTCAGCCGGCTGGTAATAGTGGCCGAAGAGCTGATAGCCGCCACAGACAACGAGCATCGGCAGGCCATCGCGCAGCGCACCGCGCAGGGCATCGGCCTTGGCGAAGAGGTCCTGGGCCATCACGCGCTGGTCGCCGTCCTGCCCGCCACCCATGAAGAGCAGATCGAGCGCATCGGGCACGAGCGGATCGCCAATGCCGATGCGCCGCACCTCCAGCGCGATGCCGCGCCAGGCGCAGCGCTGGACAAGGGTGATGATGTTGCCCCGATCGGCGTAGAGATTGAGCAGATCGGCGTAGAGGTGCCCCAGCACCAGCGTGTATTCGTAGTCGTTCACGTTTCTTGCCTCATCGTCTTACGTCTTATATCTCATCAAGGCGCGGGAGCACCCTGGCCGGACCGGTGCCCCCGTGTTCCCCTCGCCCACAGCGTGGGAGAGGGGCCAGGGGTGAGGGCTTCCCCTCGCCCACAAGGGGAGAGGGGGCTAGGGGGTGAGGGGGTACCCTGTGGCACAAAAAACCTGCAGGGCACCGCCCTACTCCTGCCAGTAGGCGCGGAGATACCCGCGGCCGGCCAGTAGTCGGCGCAGGTGCAGCATGGCGGTGTAGGTGAGCACGGCATAGAGCGTCTCGCCGGCCGGCACCACCGCCAGCGCGCGATCGAAGGCACGCCCCAGATCGGGCTCGATCACCACCGGCGCGGCATCGAGCGCGCCGGCATATTTCAAGCGTACGGCCAGATCCTCGGCGCGGCGGCCGGAGATCACCAGCGACGAGAGCGGGTGGCCGGCGAGGCGCTCGAAATCGGCATCCCAGATCCACGAGACGTCGCGGCCGTCGGCATCGAGGTCGTTGAGGGCCAGCAGCAGGTACCTGGGCACGCCGCCGGCAAGCAGCGTGCGCAGCGCCTCATTCATGCCCACGGGGTTCTTCGCCAGGATGAGGTAGACGGTGCGTCCCTCGACGGATACCCGCTCGAGCCGCCCGAAGGCGGCGGTGAAAGCCTCCAGGCCGGCGATGATGGCCTGGCCGGGCACGCCGAGCGCCACGGCGGTGGCTGCGGCGGCGAGGGCATTGTAGACGTTATAGAGCCCGGCGATGGGCAGATGCAGCACGAGCGTACCGTGCGGCGTGGCGAGCGTGAGGTCGGTGCCGGCGAAGCCGTGGAGCGTGGCCACGGTGGCTGCCACGGCGGGCACCGGGCGGCGGTGCCCGCGCTCGCAGCGATACTGGCCGAGGTGGCCGTAGAAGCAGACCGGATAGGCCAGCAGGGCGCCGCACGCGGGGCAGACCTTGGCGTCGGCGGCGTGCTCTAAACCTGGATGGCCGAGCCGCACGTCCTCGATGCCGAAGAAGAGCGCCGGCGGGCGGCTGGGCGGCGCCGGATCGAAGACGCCGGTGCCGGCGAGCGCAGCCACAGCCGGATCGTCGGCGTTGAGCACGAGCGCCGGGCAATCGCGCACTGCCTCTAGCGCGCGGCGCCAGATGGCAGCCACCGCATCCACCTCGCCGTAGCGGTCGAGCTGGTCGCGGAAGAGGTTGGTGACGGCAATGGCGCGTGGGCGGACGGCGGGGACAATCTGGGCGAAGGCCGCCTCGTCGGTCTCGAAGAGGCCGGTGGTGCCGGGCGGGAGACGCAGCCGGCCGCGCCAGTCGGCGCGGGAGGCGAGCGCGGTGGCGACGCCGCGAGCGAGGTTCGAGCCGGAGGCGTTGCGCAGCACCGGCCGGCCGGCGGCGCGGAGGATGCCGGCCAGCATGTGGCTGGTGGTGGTCTTGCCATTGGTGCCGGTGACGACCACCGCGCCGCCGGGCAGCTGCCCGGCCAGGTCGCGCAGCAGGTCGGGCGCGATCCGCTCGGCAATCAGCCCCGGCAGCGCCGTGCCGCCGCCGCGGCCGAGCGCGCGCGAGGCGGCGCCGGCGGCACGCGCCGCGAGCACGGCCGCGCCAGCGCGTAGCCGGCCGGCCGGATGGACGGGCCCGTTGCGCTCCATCATTCTGTCAGGCCTTGCTCGGCTGTGGGGTGTCCCTCACGTTTTTGCGGGCGCGCGGTACTACCAGGCGCGAGCCGCATGAGCACCGCACCGGCGCCTGGCAGCACAGGCCGTCATGCTGCGATGGTAGCAGGGACACGGCCGGTGTACGCTTCTCCTCGCCAGCGCCGGGTACCATAGGGCGCGCTATGGCCATGACCTCCAGACGCGCGCCGCCGGCCTCGCTGGCAGCAGCGAGCAGCGTGTCGGCGCCGACTCCCGGCGACCTCCAGACGAGCGCCGCGCCCGGCGCAGCGGCGCGGCCATCTGTCTCCTACCTGATCCGTGACCTGCCGGAGCACGAGCGGCCGCGCGAGCGGCTGGCGCGCTACGGGGCCAGCAATCTGGCCACCAGCGAGCTGCTGGCCATCATCTGGCGCACCGGCAGCTCGGGGAAGGAGCGCGAGAGCGCGCTCTCGCTGGCGCAGCGCGCCCTGCGCCAGTTTCGCTCCCTCGCCGGGCTGGCGCAGGCCTCACTGGCCGAGCTCACCGCGCTCCCCGGCGTGGGGCTGGTAAAGGCCATCGAGCTGCAGGCCGCGCTCGAGCTGGGCAAGCGCCTGGTGGCGGCCGAGCCGGAGGAGCGGCCGGTCATTCGCTCGCCGCGCGAGGTGGTCAACCTGGTGCAGTCCGAGATGGCGCTGCTGGAGCAGGAGGAGCTGTGGGTGCTGCTGCTCAACACCAAGAACCACGTGCTGGCGATCAAGCGGCTCTATCGCGGCACGCTCAGCTCCAGCACCGTGCGCGTGGCCGAGCTCTTTCGCGCCGCCATTCGCGAGAACGGCGCGGCGGTGATCATCGTGCACAACCATCCCAGCGGCGATCCCACGCCCTCGCCAGAGGACGTGCGCGTCACGGCGGACGCGGTGCGCGCCGGCCGGCTGCTGGATATCGAGGTGCTCGACCACGTGATCGTCGGCAGCGCCAAGGACCGCTACGTTTCGCTCAAGGAGCGCGGCCTCGGCTTCAGCCCGGAGTCGGGACGCGCCTGAGCCCGGCTGGCAGGCGCCCCTCTCTCGCAAAGGGGCATCGTGGCCGGCAGAATCTCAGGCCGGGGCACGTGCAGGAACCTTCGAGGTACGCAAGGGTACGCAAGGGTACGCAAAGGTACGCAAAGGTACGCAGAGGTATGCAATGGAGACGATGGATCAGGCCGGCAGCACCGGGAGCACGGCGAGCGTGCAGGTGGCAAGCTGGGCGCTGCGCATCAGCGCGCTGGCAACGCTGGTGATTGGCCTGGAGCTGTGGTCGGGTGGTGGTGGCGGCGCACTGGTGCCGGTGCACATGGTGCTGGGCATCGTGGCCATCATCGCCGCCTGGTCGCTGGGCATCATGCAGCTGCGCCGCCCAGGTGGGAGCCGGGGACTGGCCCTCGGGGCGCTGGTACTCGGCGTGCTGCTGCCCATTGCCGGAGTGGGGCAGCTGTCCTTCTTTGGCGGAAGCGGGCAGCTGGTGGCGCAGCTGGTGCACGTCGTGCTGGCCTTCGCCATCATTGGGATGGGCGAAGCCTGCGCCGGTCGTCTCCGACGTGCTCAGCCAGCCACGGCCCGCTAGAGCGACGAAGGACGAAAGACGAACGAGAGAAGCCGCTTCGTCCTTCGTTTTTCATCCTTCGTCCACGCAGGCCCGGCCGCGGCGCCTCGAGGCGGGCGCGGCCGGGCCTGGGCGAAGGGCCAAAGGGATGCCGAAGCTCGGCGTGCCTGCTCCCCGTTTCAGGCGCGCCGAGCGTGGAACGAAGCGAGCTAAGCGAGCGGGGAATGGCCCCGCGTGTAGATTACGCCGGCTGGACGTTGACGGCGCGCTCGCCGCGGCCGCGGGTGTCCTGCTGCTTATCGAACGTGACCCGCTGCCCCTCGCTGAGGTTATCGAAGGGCGTGGTGCCGGTCACGCCGGTGGCGTGGAAGAAGATCTCCTGGCCGTTCTCGGCACGAATAAAGCCGAAGCCGCGGTCACGGACGAGTCGAACGATTGAGCCTAGTGCCATGGATGTCGCTTTCCTGTATTCCTGGATTGGAGAGTGGCAGCGCGCCTGGTAGGGTCACGCTACCTGGTGGACTTTCCGGCGACCTCGAGCGCGAGCGTTACCGGAGCTCCGGGGAGGACAGGACCGGCGACGGTGTGCGGAGGGGCGGACGTCCGATTGGGGCCACTTCACGGCTCGGCCCCGCTCCGGCGTCGCAGAGAACAACGGCGATGTGCGTGCTTCTGTCGGCAGGAAGAGCATATCAGGTTTTGGGCCCGAGCGCGTAGAATTCCCGGCACGATGGCGAACAGGATGGCCGACGCGGCCGGCGATCCGCCCCCCGAGCGGCACGGCGGAGACGCGTCTGGTACCGGTCCAGGCGAGTCCGCGAGCCGGTCTGCAATGCAGGCCAGACGGGCTCAGGAATCGCAGCCGGCGAGCGCGCAGGAGGCACCGGTCGGGGCAGACGACCTCCTGCTGGATCCAAGCGGGTTTCCCGATCCCGGACGGCCGCGCTACTGCGCGCGCTGTGGCGCCGCGCTGGAGGAGCGGGAGCGCGGCGGGCGACGCCGGCCGGTCTGTCCGCGCTGCGGCTGGACCTACTACGCCAAGAATGCCATCGGCGCCGCCGTTCTCATCGAGCGACCGGCGGTGGCCGGGGCCGGCAAGGAGGTGCTGCTCGTCCAGCGCGCGCACGAGCCGTATCGAGACTGGTGGATGCTCCCGGCCGGGTTCGTGGAGTATGGCGAGCGCGCGGAAGCAACGGCGGTGCGCGAGGCCCGCGAGGAGTGCGGGATCGAGGTGCGCCTGGATGGGCTGTTCGGCGTCTACTTTGGCACCGACGATCCGCGCAACCCCTCCTACCTGCTGGTCTATCGCGCCCATCCGGTGGACGAAGGCGCAACGCTCGTGGCCGGCGACGATGCGCGCGCACTGGGCTGGTTCGCCGCCGGCGCGCTGCCCGAGCGGATTGCGTTCGAGGGGCACCGGCAGGCGCTGGCCGACTGGCAGCGCTCAGCGCGCCCGCGCTGAGGGGGCCTGCCAGTCGGCAGCGACGCGCTGAACAGCGGCGAGAAGATCATCGAGATCGAAGGGCTTATCCAGGACGGCAGCCGCATTGATCGGCCGGGCGCTCTCGCGGGCGCTGCGGGCAGCGGTAATGACGATGATCGGCGCGTGCGGGCCGGGCCGAGCATGGTACGTGCGGGCGAACTGCCAGCCATCCATGACGGGCATGCGCAGATCGAGCAGGATGACATCGGGATGCTCGCGCTCGACGAGGGAGAGCGCAGCCGCGCCGTGGGGTGCGACGACCACCTCGTAGCCCTCTTCCTGCAGAGCCATGGCGATCAGCGAGCGGATCTCCGCCTCGTCATCGACGATCAGCACCTTGCGCCCGCGCGGGCGCGCCTCGCTCTTAGAAGACGAGCCATCGATGAGCTGCGAGACGCGCACCCCCGTCGCTCCTTTCATCCCTCCCTCCATGCCCGGGCAGTCGCTTTGGAGAGCAAACACCTTCTTCCTGCAAGATGTAGACCACGCGCCTACCCCGCGGCCCGCCCGGATTGGGCGGGCCGCTGCTGGGCCGGCCCGGGCCAGACTACCGGGCAGCTACTTTTGTGTGGCCCAGAACTGGTCGAGAAGCGCCTGGATCTGGCGAGTGGCCTCGCCGAGCGCGGCGGCGGCCGATTGCTTGCCCTGCACCGCGGCCGCGGTGGCATCCTTCTGCGCCTGCCACAGCTCGGCAATGACCGGGCTGACGGGGCGGTTCTTCGCTACCTTCATCTGGTCGAGCCCGCGCTGGACCATCGGCGCCATCTCCGGCGGCGGTGGGAAGCGCCGCAGTAGCGCGGCATCGACCTCCGGCTGGCCGACCGAGATGCCGTAGAAGAAGGGCTGGCCGGCAGCCGCCAGCCGGCCGCGATCGCCTGCGGTGCGCGCCGCCAGCGACTCCTCACTGACCATGTACTTGAGTAGCTCCCAGGCCACGGCCGGATAGCGCACACCGGCCGGGATGGCCCAGGCATAGCCGCCGGCCCAGGTCACCGGCTGCATCGACTTGGTGCCGGTGGGCATGGGGGCGACGTCGAACTGGGTCTCAGGGCGCGTCGAATAGACCTGCGGAATGTTGAGGTTCACCAGCGCCATCATGCCCAGCCTATCCTGGGTGAAGGCAACGATGGTGCTGCTCGCCTCCTTGATGCCGGAAAAGCGCTGCGCGAACGCGCTCTGCGCCTCCCACCCGCCCTGGGCCTGGACGAGCTTGGCCAGGTAGTCGAGCGTCTCGACATTCTTGGGCGCATCCAAGGTGCACTTCCGGCCATCATCGGAGAGATACTGGCCGCCGCCGTTGGAGAGCGCCCACTGGTAGAGCAGCTCGGTGCCGAAGGTGGCCATAAAGCCAAGCTGCTCGATCTCGCCGCCATTGCGCCGCGTCAGGCGCACGGCCGCCTCGCGGAAGTCGGCAAAGTCGCGCGGCGGAGTTGTCCCCAGCCCGCCCTGCTGGAACACGGTCTTGTTCCAGAAGAGCATGCGATTATCCATGTCGAAGGTCAGACCGTAGAGCTTGCCATCGAGCGGGCCGGTCATCTCGGCGATGCCGGCGGGGTAGAAGCGGGCCTTGACATCGAACTTATCACGCTTGGCGAAGTCGTCGATCGCGGTGAGCATGTGCTTGACTACCGCGGAGCCGGTGACCGGGCGGTTCCACTTGACCAGGTGTGGCGGGTCGCCGGCGGCCATGAGCGCGACGAGCGCTTCGGTGCCCTGCAGGTTTTCGACCGACTTGTCGTAGGCCAGGTCGACCTGGATTTTGGGGAACTTCTGCGCCCAGCCGGCAAGCTGCGCCTTGACGGCGTCTTCGGAGGGCCCGCGCGTCCAGAGCTGGACGCTCACCGGAGTGGCCGGCAGGCTGGCGGCACTGCCGGACGAGGCAGCGGGCCCACCGGGGGCGGCGCAGGCGGCGAGAGCCGGCCCGGCCGCAAGCGCGGCACCGCTCCCCAGCAGGGTGCGGCGGCTGAATGGAGCAGGCTTGAACGTCATACCACACTCTCCCACCTAATGTCATAGCAATTTGGCACCAGGGGCGTGCCCAAGTATAGGGGAAGCTTCTCACGCCGGCCGGCGCAGGAGGGTCGGGAAGCGGCAGCCGCTCTCTCGAGCGTAATGGCCCAGAAGCAAGAGCGGACGTTGCTCATGCCGGCCGGTGCAGCAGACCCTGGAAGGCGGCCAGATGCGTGGCGAGCAGTGTCTCGACGTCATCGCCCGGGAGCTGCGTACCCCCCTCGAGCATCCAGACGTTGCGCTGGGGGTAGCCGGTTTCCTGCAGGGCGGCCAGCAGCGCCGGCCAGTCGACGACGCCGCCCGGCTGGTGGCCGTTGGGTCCGCTGCGCCCGGCCGGGCGGTGCGTATCGGCCGAGCCGTCGTTGTCGTGGAGATGGGTAAGGGCCAGGCGCCGACCCATGCGGCGCGCCAGGGCCGCCGGATCCTGCCCGGCAACCACCGCATGGCCGCTATCCAGCGTGAAGCCGGTGGCAGGCGAATCGAGCAGGTCGGCAATCGCGGCCAGGTGCTCCCAGCGATCGCCGAAGCCATGGCAATGGTTCTCGAGCGCGACGATCACGCCTTCCTGCTCAGCCACGCGCACCGCCGGCTGTAGCGCCTCAGCGTTGGCGGCGGCGAGCGCGGCGTCGTCGACTCCGGGCTCGCCCGCCAGATCGTTGCCGGCATGGAAGGCGATGGCGGGAGCACCGAGGAAGGCGGCCGCGCGCACATCGGCCACCGAGTCGCGCACGAACGCCTCGCGCCGCTCGCCGGGCCGGAGAAAGGCGAAGCCGAACGAGCGGAAGTGCGTCGCCGCCGGGGCCAGGCCCAGGTCGCGCACGAGGCGGCGCAGCGCGCCAAGCGCCTCAGGGTCGCTCGCCAGCCGCCCGGCGGTGGCACTCAGGTCGACGGCGCGGTAGCCCAGGCGAGCCATCGCCCGCAGCGCCTCCGCCCAGGGGAGCGCGCCAAAGAGGTTGATGCCGATGGCTGGCTCCGACCTCACCGCTGGCCCACCTGACACGCGCCAAGTGTAGAACGTGGAGCACACCAGTGCCGGTAAGCAGCGGCTGCCGTGGCCTGGCGCTTTCGGGTACCCTGAGACAACGAGGCTAGCTTATGCGCCTGCTGGGAAGTCTCCCGTAGACATCCTCGATGAGGCATCGACGCAAGAGCACGATCCCTGCTTAGTGTTAGCTATGGAGGTCAGATGATGAGCGAGTTTCTGCACGTGTCGCTGCGCAGCCGTGGGCGTGACCGAACGAGCGAGTGGTACTGCCGGAACCTGGGCTTTCAGGAGGCCGGCCGCGGCGGCACGGCGATCGGCACGCAGACGGCGCGGCTGGTCACGCCCACGACGAACACCTACATCGAGGTCTCCGACCGCGTCAGGCTGGGGCACGACTTCACCATCCCTGAGGAGCTGATCCTGCTGCAGTTCACTGTGCGCGACCCGCACGCTGCCTATGAGCGCTTCCGCCAGAACGGGGTCAAGATCACCGAAGGCGGCCCGGACGACGACTACTTCTTCATCGAGGACGCCGACGGGTATGAGATCGAGATCACCCGCGGCGAACAGGACTATGCCTGGACGAGCTTTGGCATTCGCGTCTCGGACCTGGAGCGGAGCGTGGCCTTCTACCGCGA
>Ga0070741_10020229_pt1 | contig 10519 bp, 8 predicted proteins | sample Coa_R1_4_FD_66440 | JGI IMG/M metagenome (GOLD analysis project Ga0070741, IMG submission 66440) | Surface soil microbial communities from Centralia Pennsylvania, which are recovering from an underground coalmine fire - Coalmine... | ecosystem: Environmental > Terrestrial > Soil > Unclassified ... | reverse complement strand
TCGGTAGTTTCACTTTGACAATGTGGGCACCGAGCTGACAGGCAATCTGCGCAGCGTAGGTAACGACATCCACAGCGGTCTCACCTTCTTTGCTGAGGTCCGACCCACGCGGGTATGACCACAGCACCATCGCGAGCCCTTTCGACTTTGCTTCCTTTGTAATCTCCCGCGCTTGTTCGTACATCGCCTGTGCCTGCGAAGAGCCGGGATAAATGGTAAAGCCGACCGCTGTACAGCCAAGGCGGAGGGCATCGTCAACACTGGCAGTGACGGCCGAAAGAGGGTCTTTCTCGTCGTGGAGGACATCGTGGTTGTTCAGTTTGAGAATCAACGGGATCTCACCGAGGAATTTGGCCGCCCCAGCCTCGATGAATCCGAGTGGGGCGGCGTAGGCATTGCACCCTGATTCGATCGCAAGCTGATAATGATAATCGGGGTCATACCCGGCAGGATTCGGCGCGAAACTACGCGCAGGGCCATGCTCGAATCCTTGGTCCACTGGCAGGATCACCAGTTTTCCTGTGCCACCAAGCCGGCCGTGGTTAAGCAGACGCGCAATATTGGTTCGTGTTCCAGGGTTATCACTCTCGTACCAGCCTAAAATTTCGCGGACGCGTTCTGTCATAAGGCCTCCTCCTTAGATGATAGACCAGTAAAACAAGCGGCTCCCATGGTAACTCGACTGGACAATAATTCTCAAGATCTTACCTATAAAAAGATTCCGCCTGCGAAACGTCGTCAGCGCTGCCGATCAATAAGGGAATTCGCTGGTGCAGGCTCGTTGGCATTATGTCGAGAATTCGCTGCGTACCATTGCTGGCTTTCCCTCCTGCGTTTTCTGTCACCATGGCTAAGGGATTGGCTTCATACATCAAGCGCAGTTTCCCATTGACATTCTTTGGGTCCGAGGGATAGAGAAAAATCCCACCTTTCAATAGCGTGCGGTGATAATCGGCGACCAGTGAGCCGACGTACCTCGCTCCGTACGGACGTCCGGTGGCTTTGTCTTTTTGTTGGAGGTAGTCGATGTACCCCTTGGTCGGTGCATTCCAGTCCAAACGCCGCCCCTCGTTAATACTATAGGTTGAGCCACGTTTGGGAATGCGGATGTTTTCGTGAGAAAGCAAGAACTCGCCAAGTCCCGGCTCCAGGGTAAAACCATGGACGCCATTGCCGGTGGTAAACACCAGCATCGTACTCGACCCGTACAACGCATACCCCGCGGCGACTTGTTGATTGCCGGGAAGCTGTAGGGCTTTGATAAGGGTTGCTCCTGTTACCCCCTGCGGTCTGCGATGGATGGAGAAGATCGAACCGACAGTGACATTGACGTCGATATTTGAGGACCCGTCTAAAGGGTCGACGAAGATGACATACTTCCCTTTGTCATTGCCAAGAATTTGCGCCGGCTGCTCCATCTCTTCGGACACGACTTCGCCGACTAACTGACCGTACTCGAAGGCCCTCAGAAATGCGTCGTTGGAGATGGTGTCGAGCTTCTGGACAATCTCTCCTTGGACATTCACTTCTTCAGTTGCGCCTAAGATACCGAGGAGTCCGGCGCGCCCGAGTTCGTACGCGATCTGCCTGGCCGCCCAGGAAATTTGCGACATGAGGATGGAAAACTCCCCAGTTGCGCCGGCGTGTATCTGTTGTTGCTGCAGAAGATAGCGAGGCAGAGTGACGGCAGTGTTCTTCATAATTCCCTCCTTACGAAGACTGAAATTGCCCGGCCCAAGGAACGGGGGAGCCTTGCTCAGTTGTAGCATGGCAGCGTGGAAAATTACGAGTCGCCAGGAATGCGGAGCCGCGGGAGGGAAGTGGATCGGCAGGGAAGGGGGCGTGGGGGTGGTGGGGGTGGTGGAGGTGCCGCCTCCCCTGTCCGCGTCCGTAGATATACATCAGCAGAGAGCAAAAAAACTTAAGAGCACACACAAAGAAAAGAAGTAGCGCGGAACGCCGCGCTCTACGTAGCGCGTTCGTCCTTTTGGTCTTGCCGTCGTCGATGCTGTTGCCCAGTGCGGATGTCATCGTTAGCGTTGTAAAAATTGTAATACCAATTTTGCCGTTTGTTGGGGCCGTTCGAGCACTACAGAGTGTCCGGCGTGTGAGATGTGCGCGACCTCGGCGTGCGGAAGCCCTTGCGCGAATACGTCGGCCAGCCCAATGGGTGCTAAGCGGTCATCGTCCGCCCATATCAGCAGTGTTGGTGTAGGAACCCGAAAGAGGCGATCCTTAAGGCGTGGGTTATGCAGATAGGGCGGCTTCCAGCCGACACGCGCGGAGACCAGCTGAGCTTTTTAAAAAAGCAAGGCCACCTCGGGAGACATCTGATCAGGAATCGCATCTTTAGCTAACTCCGAGTGCTGATCGTGAAAAAGAAGGTCCCTGACTTCTTGCTGTCCCCCTTCTGCTTTTGGTGTTACCGCGTAGAAAAAGTTGCCGATCCGTGCCTGCGGTACCGAGATGCCGAGGGGATTGATCAGGACAAGCTTCTGCAGCCGGTGGGCGTAGCGCGTGGCGAATTCGGCCGCGACCCACCCTCCTAGTGACGCGCCAATCAGGTGGACTTTGTCGAGCCCTAACGTATCGAGGACATCCCGGCAAAAGAACGCTGCATCTTCAATCGTTTCGAGGTCATCGAATCCTTCGCTGTCGGCATACCCCGGAAGTGCGGGAGCATAAACAGTACCCGCCGCCGTCAACGCGTCATGAAAGGTAGTAAAGCCGCCATTATTAGGGAGGCTATGAACGTCAGCAACAATGCCATGGAGGTACAAGATCGGAGTGCCGCTCCCGCCACGGAGCAACTGAATTTTTTCGTTACGAATAATGAGGGTTTCTGATTGTAATGACATACAGTTGACCTACAGAAATGCGGGCTAAATCGAACGTCAGAAGATTCGTACACTCCGTCTCATGCAGTGATACTTTCCCGCTCGGGACGGGCGGAGCGGGGCGAAGTCGGAGGGCGCCGTGTTCAGTAGCTTGCGTGCTTCGACTTCGCCCTACGGGCTACGCTCGGCATGAACGGTTTGGGTTCGTCTGGTGCAAATATCCTGTGGTCCGATACCGCTCCTAAATGCGTCGACTTACGCACGCGCTTCGTATTGGTGTCGGTCTTTGACGCCCGGCAAGGAGGCGAACTCCGGCTCGGCATGCTTGCGGACGTAGGGAAAAACTTCGGTCGCCAGGAGTTCCATATTTTTGCGCGTCAGGTGATCAGGCAGACTGCCGAACTGTGGAAGGGCGAGCAGGTGACCAACCTTAAATTCGAGAACATACTTTAACAATTGCTCCCGCACACGTTGCGCGCTGCCGATCAGCACCGACCCGCCGGCTTCGACGTCATCCCAGGAGCGGGCATGACCTAACTGCCAGTTTGAGGCACCGCTCTCGTTCCCGGGCGCGCTAATTTCCTGCAGGCGTTGCAACGATTTCAACGAAGTGTACCCCGGTGGCATCCAGGCTCGACCTTTCCCGGCGAAGCCTTTGAGCAGTTTGTCGATGAAATACCAGATGTGTTCTTCGGCCTCAGCGCGGGCCTGCCGGTCGGTCTCGGCGACGTAGATTGGCACCAGCCAGCCGAGCTGTTCAGGGTCGCAAGGCTTGTTGGCGCGTTCGACGGCTTGCCAAAGATACGCGGCGTTTTTGCGGAACGAATCGACATGCGCATAGGTGAGCGCAGCATAGATAAACCCGCGCTCGGCGACGAAATCCATGGTCTCGACGCTGCCGGCGCCCGGAATCCACACCGGCGGATGAGGTTTCTGCACTGGCCGCGGCCACGGGTTGACGTATTGGAACTGATAGTGCTTACCCTCCCAGGTGAACGGCCCCGGATCAGTCCAGGCTTTGATAATGAGATCAGTGGCCTCACGAAACCGCTCACGGGCAAAGGTGGGGTTGATATTGTAAGAATAGTATTCTGGCCCGCCACCGACGACAAAGCCTGCGTCGAATTTGCCCCGAAACATGTTGTCGAGCATGGCAAACTCTTCGGCGATCTTAAGCGGTACTTCATAGAGCGGCAGGCCGTTGCCTAACACCATGACACGCGCATTCCGCATCCTTTGTGATAGTGCGGCAGCGATCAAGTTGGGCGAGGGCATGATGCCGTACGCATTTTGGTGATGTTCATTGATGACGACGCCGTCGAAACCTAACTGGTCAGCGTAGGCCAGTTGGTCGATATATTTGTGGTACACCTCCGGCCCTCGCTGCGGGTCGAACAGTGTGTTTGGGCAGGTGACCCACGCGGTATCGTATTTCTCTTCAAAATCCTGCGGCAGGTGTGGCCACGGCATTAAGTGAAACATCCAAAATTTCATACAGGCTCCCTCCGCATGGCTGAGTAGCCCCCGTCTACCACATCCTCAGGGTTGTTGCCAAGCGCGCGAGTCCCTAGTCTCTAGCCCCATGCTTAGGTAGAATCGCGCACGACAAAAAGAAGGAGGGGAACTCTATGAGTCAAGTTCCGGCTGAGCTACTTGAGTTTATGGAAACGTTGCGAGTGCCGAAAGGTGTGAATCCCGCCGACATGTTGCAGCGCTACGATAGCGTGATGAATGGTAATCCGCCGTCCGTAGGCGCTGTGCATGATGGTGTATTGCTGCGTGAGGTTGCCGGCTGGCGACTGACCGCGGACATCTCTGTGCCGCACGGTAACGGCCCGCATCCCGTGTTGGTCTTTTTCCATGGCGGTGGCTGGACGATGGGAAGTCCAAAAACGCATCTTCGTGTCGGACGTGAGTTCGCCGCGGCAGGCTATTTGACGATTAACCTTGATTATCGACGTGCGCCGAAGCATCGGTTTCCCGCGGCGTTCGATGACTGTTTCTTTGCGACACAGTGGGCGGTCGAGAATGCCGTGAAGTATGGCGGCGATGCTCAGCGGCTCGCCGTTGGGGGAGACTCGGCTGGCGGTAACCTCGCCGGCGCGGTGCTGGCAGAGAGCACGCAAAAAGGTAGCCCGAAGGTTAGTATCGGTGTCTTGATCTATGGCGTGTTTGAGTATCACGAGGCTATGAAAGCGCTAGGGACACCGAAGCCCGAACAACAGTTTTATCTCCCTGTTGAGCAGTATGAGGCGTTGCGCGGTGACCACCGTGTCAGTCCGCTGAAAAGTGCGGCGAAATTCCCCCCGTGTTACGTCGGCGTAGGGACTAAGGATCCGATTTATGCAGAGTCAATCAAGATGGCTGAGGCTCTGAAAACGGCAGGGGTCGATCACGATTTGCACGTCATTGAAGGCGCTCCGCACGGTTTCTTTCAACTAACCCCCCTGCCTGCCTATGCTGAAGGATACAGACGGGCGATTGCGTTTATGGATAAGTATCTCAAACGGTGAGCGAAGAAGGCAAGGAAAAGAAGGATAAGGGATAATGGATAAAGGATAAACGGGAAACCGACGAGAATCCTTTTGTTGCTGTTCTTCCTTTCTCCATTTCCCTTTATCCTTTATCCCATTCAGTTTTCGGATCATCGAAACAAATCGGCCTCTGCCGGGCGGATCAGCTTCTTGCTGTCTCCTTCCGCAGGGACGAACTTGTAGCCGCGTATAATCACGGCCGGGATACCAGCTCCTTTTTCCATGAGCAACCCTGCAGCAGCGGCGAGTTCGTCTGCGACGGCAACAACAGTGTGATGCAGCTCGCGTCCACGCAGGTCGGCGTCTCCCCGTAAGTCAAGCAGCGGTTCTAGCCCCGACACGCCGAGTGCGAACTCGACCAGTCCATCACGCCAGGGGCGCCCGAAGGTGTCAGTAATAATCACACCGAGTGTGACTCTGCGTTGCTCTTGCAGGGCGAGCCGAAGCGCACGCGCAGAGCCATCAATATCCTTGGGGAGAAGAATGACGATGTCCTCCCCAATGCTGTTCGATTCATCCATCCCAGCGTTGGCACACACCCAGCCGTGTTTGGTTTCCGTGATGACGACGCCGTTCTTCATACGTACGATGCGGCTACTCTCGCGTAGCACGATCTCCACTGCTCGTGGGTCTTTGTCCCATTGCGCTGCAATTTGTAGCGCGAACGGTGAAGGCTCGACCGTTTTGAGATCGACAACAGCCCCTTCGGCTTTTGACACGATCTTCTGACAAAGGACCAGGACATCGCCGTCCTGTAGCCCGATCCGGGCGTGATCAATGGCTTTCAGCAATATCTCGGGGAGATTGTCTCCCGGAGTGATAGCCGGAATGCCAGGGATGGGAATGATTGAGATAGTATTCATAACACCCTAACGCATGAAACGTGGTACGTGAGGCTTACAACGTAAAGCGTAATACGTAAAAAGGAGAGGCCGGGTGGTTACTCGTTACGTTTTACGTTTCTTCATATGTTTGCTTTCGACGACAACCTGGGCTAGCGCGACCGACTTCTCCATATCACTCATAACGGTGTCCGTAACGACGACAGAGACCCCCAGTTCTTCGAGGCGGCGTCTCTGTTGCCGATCTTGGATATCAATGACAAAGGTATCGAGGAAATCGCGATAAAGGCCCGCAACCCCGGCGGCGGAAACCTCGACGCCAAGGCCACTCAGTAATCGATCTGCTGGTCCTTTGATCGGCTTGCCCGCGACGAGCGGACTGACGGCAACGACGGGGGCTTTAGTCTCTCGTAATGCTACTCGTACACCCGGAAGCGCGAGGATTGGGCCAATGCTGACAACCGGATTGCTGGGCGGAAAGATCACCAAATGTGCAGAACGAATGGCGTCACAAACATCGGGGGCGGGGGTCGCGCTCTCGACGCCGCGAAGTTCGACGTCGCTGACAGTGCCTTCGCCGCGCCCTTTGACGAAGTATTCCTGAAATGAGAGCGCCCCGGCCTCGGTGTGGACGATGGTACGTACCGGCTCGTTACTCATAGGGAGAATTGTAGCCCGGACATTCCATGACCGAGCGATCGCAGCCGTGACTTCACTCAGCGATTTACCTTGCCGTAATTGTTGGGCGCGGAAGAGGTGAGTGGCGAGGTCTGCATCACCCAGGCCAAACCAGTTTTCCGGGTAATAGCGGCCTAACGCGTTGAGGCAACGAAACGTTTCGTCTGGAAGCCCCCAGCCTTTGCTTGCGTCCACTGCGCCGGCAAGTGTGTACGTTATGGTATCAAGGTCGGGTGACACCGGGAGGCCAAAGAACTCTTCATCGTCTCCGGTATTAACGATGACCGTCAATCGCGCTGGATCAATCACACGGACGAGCCCGCGTAAGAAACGCGCCGCACCTACGCCACCAGCGAGGGCTGTGACTGTGAGGTCTTTAGCGTGTGCCACGGTCCCTCTTAGTCCTCGGTCATGAAAAATTTGACGGATTCATGAGACTGATGTCATGCAGAGATTGCTTCACTGCGCTCGCAATGACATGGTCCGTTAAGTTTGCAGACTCACCCTTAGGGGGTTGTTTTCTCTACGGCCTGCAGCCTTCGGCCTCTGGCCTGTTTTTCTACCACTTTCCCCGTTCTCCCATTTTGCCTGTGGAGGAGAACGGGTGGCGGGTTAGTGTGATACCTGCTGTTTCTCGCGTTCAAACGGATGAACATAGCGAAACTGATCGGAGGCCGCGAGCCGCTTGTAGGAACCAAAGCGCTCGTCAGGATTTTCGATCAGATCGAGCGGACTCAGCTCCTCATCATCGCCAGTAAAGATCCTTCGTAGCGTGTATGTCGTCGAGCGCTCCGCCGGAGTGCGCGCGAGGTCGCGCGTCAGACGGCGTAACTCTTTGGGCGGAACGAGTTGGCCGTATTGTGCACCAGCCGAAGTGGAAATGCTTTCGTTAATCAGGGTCCCGCCGAGATCATTGGCTCCCACGGTCAGCAGGTACTGCGCCATCTTTGGGCCTTCTTTGACCCATGAGGCTTGAATGTTGCGAAACGTCGGACCCAGCATCAGCCGCGCTACGGCGTGCATCTTTACTACTTCCGCCCCGGTCGCACCTTGGCGGACATTCTTCACTAACTTGCGTTGGTACATCGGCGCCTCTTGATGAATCAGCGACAGCGGAACGAATTCGGTAAACCCGCCCGTCTCTTTCTGAATATCGCGCAGCAAGTTCATGTGCTTGACCCAATGCAGCGGTGTTTCGACGTGGCCATACATGATCGTTGACGTTGTCGGAATGCCGAGACTGTGTGCAGAGGTGATGACCGCAATCCACTGCTGCACAGTGATGCGTCCGGGGGCGATGGTGTCACGGATATCTTGATCGAGAATCTCTGCGGAAGTGCCCGGCAAGGTGCCGAGCCCCGCTTCTTTCAACTCTTTCAGATACTGGACGACGGGAACGCCGGCGCGAACGGCGCCATAATTCACTTCTTCCGGCGAGAAGGCGTGTACATGAAGATCAGGCAACGCTTTCTTCACCGCGCGGGTTAAATCGATGTAGAGGCGACCGTCCATTTTCGGTGGCAGCCCTGCTTGCATACAGACTTCTGTCGCACCCATATCGACGGCTTCTTGGGCACGACGAAGAATTTCTTCTATCGGCAGGAAGTAGCCTTGTTCTTCGCGATACTCGCGACTAAACGCACAGAACGTGCAGTGTTTGATGCAGACGTTGGTGAAATTGATGTTGCGGTTCACAACATAAGTAACAACATCACCTACTTGCCGACGACGCATCTCGTCAGCGACAAAGCACATGGCTTGAAGATCAAGTCCGTTGGTTTCACAGAGCCGGAGTCCGTCGCTCCACGAAATTTCTTCACCGTCAAGGGCACGATTCAGGATCGTGCTGACGTCGCGGTCGACATGTTCAAGGATAGCGCTTAGGCCGTTCGTTGCCACGGTAAAACTCCTCAGAATGAAAAACTAAAACGTAAAACGTGATGCGCGTTGGCTATCACTACGCAGAGACCTGCGCTTGTAATTCTCGTGTGCGAGGTTGCAGTGCAGGTAAGAGAAACCCCGGCCGCGTAATGTACTCCGGATAAATCGCCAACCGTTCGCGTAAGGTAAATCCTTCTTTCTGGCAGGTTTGGGCAAGCAAAGAGAGGTGAGGCCACGCGGCTTCAGGATTCACATAATCTTTCGTGACCGGTGAAATTCCGCCCCAATCATTGATTCCCGCGCGGAGTATCAGTGCGTGATCGCGCGGACTCAAGTTTGGCGGCGCTTGCAGATTCATCCGCCCACCAAGGAGCAACCGTGCGACCGCAACTGTCTTAGCCATGTCGACGCTCTCGGGCTCCGGCGCATCGGCCATGCGCGTTCTCGGCTTGGCACGGAAGTTCTGCACGATCACTTCTTGAATATGGCCATACTCCCGATGAATGTCGCGAATAGCGAGAATGCTATCGACACGCTCTTCGAGCGTCTCGCCGATGCCAATGAGGATGCCCGTCGTAAAGGGAATCTCCAATTCTCCCGCTTCTCGCAACATGCGTGCACGCACGACGGGATCTTTATCCGGCGCAGAGAAGTGGGCCATGCCACGTTCGCGCAGGCGCGGACTGATGTTTTCCAACATGAGCCCAAGGCTGACATTCACTTCCTTGAGCCACTTCATCTCGTCGTAGCTCATGACTCCAGCATTGGTATGTGGCAGCAGCCCTCGTGCGAGTGCGATTTCACAGGCGCGATAGATATACTCAGTGGTATTTTGGTGGCCAAAGCCGGCCAGCGTGGCGCGATAGCCACTATAGGCAAGCTCAGGTTTATCGCCTAAGCACATCAGCGCTTCTTTACACCCTTGCGCTTTGCCGCGCTCCACCCAGTCGAGCACTTCACCTGGTGTCATTGTCCATGCGTCAGGATCACGAGGGTCTTTGCGAAAGGTGCAATACGAACATCGGTCACGGCATAAGTTGGTGATGGGAAGAAACACCTTGCGCGAGTAGGTGACCGTGCGGCCTTTATGTCGGTCGCGCAGCTCTCCTGCCGCAGCCAGGACGGCCGGAACCTCTTCGTCTGTGCAGTTGATGAGCGCGTAGCCCTCTTCAACCGAAAGCGCCTTGTCTTGGAGGGCTTTGCTGAGAATCACCGAAAAGTGAGGTTGCACGAATGTCTCCTGCGAACGCCTGCCCGAGTATTAGTAGAGGGGGGTGGTAATGTCAACCAGGTTTTGCCGAAAATATCACTTTTCGGTGATATTGCTAAACATTATTCTAGCGAAAAATTTATGCGCAGAGATCCGGAGAGCCCTAAGAGGTATGTTCTTACTTATGAGAAGAGACGAGACGTCATTCCCGCGCAACCTGTCCCAGGTTCCTACCGGGACTTGTCCCCGGTCCTGTAGGGGAGCGGGAATCCAGAAAGAATATCCAAAGGCTTCTGCTTGAGGCTCCTGGATGCCCGCCTCCGCGGGTATGGCGAACCAGCGCATCTCGGTAGGAAGGGCTACACAATTTTGTTCAGCGGATACTCGATGATGCCTTCGGCACCATTCTTAATGAGCTGGGGGATTAACTCACGCACCACTTCTTCGCTAATCACGCTTTCGACCGCGAACCAGTCGCTGTGATACAGCGGTGAGACGGTGGGCGCATTGAGACTCGGGAGCATGTTGACAATAATG